>SDBV01001072.1_pt1 | contig 40554 bp, 68 predicted proteins | sample 2277081 | NCBI WGS metagenome assembly SDBV01 (sample SAMN10402039, study PRJNA504765) | marine sediment metagenome | isolation source: marine sediment core GS10_PC15, 223 cmbsf | place: Arctic Ocean: Southern Knipovich Ridge | collected 2010
AGAGATTCCAGAATGAAAATCAGCCGGATATGAATGATCCGCGATCCCGAAAATAGAACATCCGTGCTATAGAACATCCGTTCTGATGGCTATGCGCATTAAAATAATTTTGGAAAATAGAACATCCGTTCGAGGCACCCCTGATAGGGGGTAGCACGCACACGCACACATAGGGCATCCGAGCCGCAATTTTTTTAATCCTATAGAAGCAATTTTGAAATCGTAGCGACGCTCGCGTACGCAAGAAATTTCGCACGCAATTTTTAGAAACACCGTAAGCAAATCTCAAGCGATCTAACTAAATTGGTAGTTGACATTCACCAAGAACTATGCTATAATTCAAACAGTATGAGTGAAGATACTTCAATGAAGAAACTGCGAGAATTCCCTTGGCCATTATGTCCTGAATGCCGAGAAGAATTAGCTATAGTGCAGGCCGTACGATTCTCGGATGAAAACGCCACAGTTTTCCTCCTAACTCTCTGTCAATCCTGTGGTTCACTAGAAGAGGTGAGAAATGTCGATAATGGCTGGAGGCAAGAAACGACGATTGCTCCCAAACTGTATGCCGATACAGCCATCGAGAAGATGGACTTATTATCGCCCAAAGAGGTCATAGAAACTCTCAAGATCGCGCGCTGACCTATATGTATTGAAATTTGACGAGTGCTGGTAATGGCCCTTTTTCTGTGGGGAAAAGAAAGAAAATACTATGTCCTATATACAAGCTGATTTGAAATCTTTATTCGACCGGCGAGCAGACAAAATACAACGTATGTTGGTCGTACTCGTTGTGTGTAAAAGACTAAACATACCTGCAAATATAGCTTCTATTCCCTATGGTCTAGCTGAATATGCACTAGATGAAAGTGGTCAAAGACTGGCCGCACAAATCATAGAGCTATCAAGAACATGAACCCTCTGCGGCCTAGTGGGTTTAACGAGGGGATATACGAATCCATTAACCAATGGACACGCTGGTTTATAGCAAACTATGTCTATATGTTAGTGGGTTTGCCCAATCAACTAGAACAATACACACTTGGGAAGGATGATGGCGCACTGCGGAGGATATTCCCATTGTTCGTTAGCAGGGCTGAGGAGATCATAGAGATGGGTAATGAAACTAACTAGGGCGGATCGTGACAGTATAGCTAGGCTATATTATATGCACCTTGGCATACGTGTGCCTGCTCGTTTGTGGGAACTGGAAAAGAACGATAGCTATAGCTCTATAATGGATTCTGATAGAGTAAACGAAATACTCTTAATGCTAAAACAACTACTGAGCATGAAGGAAAACAGATGAAGCTAAAAATGTATACAGTAATGGTAGAAGCATCCCAATGGAATGTCTACTCCGTATTTGTTCTGGCCCCCAACGGCGAAACTGCGGAACATCTGGCTCTTAGGCACACCGAAAAACAAATAAATGTGTTGGATGTTAATGTCAAAAGAAAGGCAGTAGAATTAATACTCTACGACCCACAAAAAGTTGGCGTTTTCTATGCGATAGACATTAGCGATGAATAAACCAATGGATAGTACTACAGTACCATTGCGTTCTTGCATCACTAGGAGTATAATTACTACATGAAATCACCCGCGGAGAGATACTTCAATATAGGAAAACCTCAAGGCCGTTTCAACGCTATATACAACGCTACAGCAGAAGCGCTGGACTCAAACTACGGCAGATACTTCTTACGTCAAACGTGCGTTGGGTTTAGTGACCGTAGAGAAGAAAGTTTTCATGGTCAGGCCCACCCGGAAGCAAACGGTAAATATGAGGCGTGGACTATGCCCCATGTAGAGCGCGCAGTTGAGGCCACACTTGCATCATTATTCGAGGCCCTGAATGCTCTCTATCCCGCAGGGGAGTTTAAGTGGCCGGGGAAACGCCTACGCATAACTCCACTGGGGAAAGCGAAATCGCCTGTCTACTGGGGCTATGCAAAGATACCATTCACGTATCAGGGATCAGCCTATTATGCCCGTTATTTTGAAAACTACGTGCGTCGTGCAAAACAAAAGCGCGCACAGAAAACATATGAATCATATCCTTACGCACCTACTAAATTCTGCACGGCGTTAGAGCTTTCTGTCTCACACAGGAGATCATGGATAAACCTTAATAACACGCCTCGACTCTGGCCGCGAGGAAATACAAAGTCAAACATCTCTGATATTTCAGAAAACGACTTCCATATATTGTACAGAATTCTAGTTGCGTGCATCGCACAATGGCATCAGTTCTTAGTGGAGCTACGCCGAGGCGATCACACGACCAGCCTAACGATTGACATAGAAATGAGTGGCCCTAATGCAGACTAAATGGCAAAGAAAAATCTATTACAGATGCCCCGCTAAGTACTGCTATGATGGAGATACGAGAATCATAGTTGCAATTGACGTTAGAAATCATTATAGTCGCATCACCCACTGTACTGAGTGTGGCCGCTGGTTTAGGTCGCGCGCTTATAACCTCGGTACGGCATCTGAGTCCGAAATTATAAACCTCGATGGGAGTATCAACGGACACATGCCCTTAAAATGGGTACGCATGTACATTAAAAGAATGCTGAACAATAATGACAGAGTATTAAAGGGTGGGTGGAATGTCACATAATTGGCAGAGAAAGACCATGTACAAATGCCCTGATAGGCACTGCAATAAAGGTGACACGCGGATTATCGTTGCGATTGATATGAAGAATCATTATCGCCGTGTCACTTATTGTACCGCTTGTTATAATTGGTTTGCAACATATTCCTACGGCAAATCTATATCATCTGATTCCGCTATAAACCCGTATCTAGTGGTTACAAAAAATAGACCTCCATCACAGCGAACTTATATGCACATAAGAAGCATGATGAACCGGAACAATAAATTTATGAAGATGAGCAAACTTGAACAAGTAAACGAGCATGAACCAGAAAATGAGGAGGAAACAAAATGAGTGTAGCTATTTTTGGTGGGTTACTTCTAGTGGCGTATGCTCTCAACCCCAGCAAGATTGATGAGGTTATGTTGCTAGTGTCTGAACATCCTATTTTCATAATATTGTTTATGACCTATCTGATAATGAATACAGGTGGATCATCATTCAGCATTAAAAAAGGAGAAAGAAAATGACTAACGTTTTTTTAAGTACGCTTGATTTGACCGTGGGAGAATTGAAAGCCGCTCTGGATAAATTTCCTGACGAAACACCTATTTATGCTGAGGGTGATGTTGTACCAGAAGAAAAAGATTTCAACAGCATACGTCTAAGTCTGAGCACCAGCCCCGGAACCACGAGTCTTTTATTTCTTACTGTAGGAATGAGTTATTAGTACCGCAGTACCATTGCAGTCGGTAGTCACCTGTGCTATAATTACAGGGTAAAATCGAACGGTAAGATTAGTAAGGGAGTCTAAGTAATGAATGGAAAAGCATTAGTAGTAGCAGTACAAACCGGAATCCCAATAATTGTCTGGGGAAAACCGGGTACGGGGAAAACATCGTTTATCATTGAGTTCGCTCGTGCGGTTGGTCGTCACATGGAAACCGTTATCGCATCCATTCGTGAACCAAGCGACTTTGCAGGTCTACCTATTATCACTAAGGATGATACGGTAAATCTGGCCGCTCCAAGTTGGGTAAAAAACATTATCGAAAAAGAAAAAGATGGCATACATTCGATTGTGTTCCTCGACGAACTATCAACGGCTCCTCCCGCGGTGCAGGCGGCATTACTTCGCCCTGTATTCGAGGGCGCTGTGGGTGACGAACAATTACCCAAAAGCGTTTGGTTTGTCGGCGCGGCAAATCCCACAGATACCTCCTCTGGTACGTGGACTTTATCAGCCGCCCTTGCGAACCGTTTCGTGCATCTCGACTGGGATATTGAGACACTAGCATGGGTCGAGGGAATGCAGAACGGCTTTAAGATGGATCACAACATCACGATCCTACCGAAGGGCTGGAAAGAATCCATCCCCCAATTCCGAACACTTATATCTTCCTTTATCAAGGCACGTCCGGCGCTCCTGCTGAACCAGCCTGATAATACCGAAGATGCTGGCGGCGCTTGGGCATCCCCTCGATCATGGGATAATGCCGCAACAATGTTGGCCGCTTGCCGCTCAATAAGTTTGGATAAGAACACAACGCTGAGTCTAATCGCTGGTTGCGTTGGCTCAGGCCCAACAGTGGAATTCTTCAATTGGGAAAAGAATCTCGATCTTCCCGATCCCGAAGTACTCCTAAAGAATCCTAAGTCATTCAAAGTACCGGCCAAGGGTGACGTAACCTTTGCGATCCTGTCGAGTGTTGTTACGGCGGCTCGTGGTAAAATGAATAAAGCACGCTGGGAATCTGCTTGGGAAATCCTTGGAATAGCCGCAGAGGGTGGTAAGGCTGACATCGCCGCTATCCCTGCTAAGAACCTCGCAAAAGCTCGCGAGAAGGGAATGGCAGTTCCTATTCACGTCAAGAAATTTATGCCTGTACTGAAAAAAGCTGGATTATTGGGCTAGAAGGGATAATTTATGATACTACAAATGATTAGTCGCTGGCTCTCCATAACGATCCTAGTTGGTCAAGAGGCCAATGGGTACAGGAGGGGAGGCCCACCGAAACCAGAAGTAGACTCCGTCGCTGAACCAGTTGGGATAGACGAAGCGAGACACCCCAAAGTAGCGATGGGTTTTATTCCACAGGTCGAAAGGTGAAAACAGCAGGACTCCCGCCCGACTGGAATCGGGTACATTCGCCCAAGACTCTAGGAGGCTCTGACATCAGTTGGAGCCTCCTCAAGGCGGCGATAGCTTGGCGGGTTATTAGTCGATACTTCAAAGCTATGAAACTAGGGAAAGTGAGGTACTCAACAAACTTAAAGTATATGGGCGGAAGCGAGAAGAATTTTTCATCACAAATGATGGCAGATCAAATGGCAGACCAGATACTAGCGCTCGACCCGGAATTTTCAGATAAAAGATCAAAAAGATTGGAAGAGGAAAACAATTAATGGCAACCTATGAATACATAACGATAAAAATTAAGCTAAACTCAGTTTGGCGAGACAGTGAACTGGATAATGTCATAAGAACTATAGACGAAATGATTACAGATCATCCGCGCACCTTAGACTTTGAGGTAATAGAAACGAGTGGGGATGATGAAGAGGTCCCAGTACCGTAGTACTATTGAAATTCGACACCGAATATAGTATAATATACACAGGAGATAAAAAATGACACAGAAGGAAATCGCAGAGATCGCAGAATTTATATCTGGGGTGCGCGAGAGTGAAGATAAATCGTGGTGGGTGGGCATCTTTGATGCTGATACAGAATCCCCCAAACTCGTTAGCACATCTTTACGGGGATTTTTCCAAGAGTCATTTTGGAAACCTGTAAAGGACGAACACGCTGGCCCATGCTGTGACATTGTTCACGAAGCGATAAAGAAGGATGAAGAAAACCCCTTCCTTTGGATGGAACATTGTGTCGATCCTGAACACATCAAGGGGATGTTGAAGAACCGCACAGACAAACAACTGGATGCGGAGTATCAGTACATGCTTGAGCAGATTATGACTTCCCTCACGGATAGCTTTTAGAGTGAGAGTGAACATGCCACTGACCCTCGACAATCGCAAGTTTGCTCGAATAGTGGCGATTATAGTCAACCGAGGATTTTTGTACACATCGAAATTGAGCAAAGCATACGCTAATCCTATGAAATGGACTACGTTTCTCATGAACCAAACGCTAAGAGCGTTGTACTGGGATATTGCGGCTCAGCATGATCGCTGGAACATAAACAGTGACCTAATTTCAGAAGATTTATAAGAGAGAACACTAGAAGAGGCGCGGATAATTTGGCGCTTATCAGGAATGGAGTAAAAATGACAGATAAAAAAGATAAGGGCGACCTGAATATGCAGGGCGCTCGTCTGAAAGCGATTGCAGGCAGTCCGTACCTAAGTACTGCTATCTGGAATATGCACCCGGTAAAGATGGAAGGATTGCGCGGTGAAGATCGCGGTGGTATGGCGGTTGACAAATACTGGCGCATGTACTATGATCCTAAAATCTTCGACGTATGGACAATGGATGAAGTAGCCGAAGTTATCAAACATGAAGTTTGGCATCTTCTGCGGGGTCATTCTGGCCGAGCTAAAAATCTGGGATTTAGTGCAGATGATTATTCCGCAGAATCCCAAAACGCTCATAAAATCTGGAATTATGCCGGTGATTGTGAAATCAATGACGACCTTCGCGAAGAGGGCGGTAAGCTCCCAGAGGGTTGTATATATCCTGATACGACTTTTGACTTCCCTCTAAACCTAACAGCCGAGGAATACTATGACCTGCTCCAACAAGGCATAGATGATGGATCAATCAAAACCGAAAAAACTCCTTATGCTGATCCCTTTGGTAATGATGGATCGGGCGCTACAGGTCAAGAGGGCGAATGGGAAGCTGGTGGTGGCAACAGCGACGGCTCCGACTCTGACAAAAAAGACGCAGACGGTAATCCTATTCCACAAGGCGTTCCTCAAGGCGAGGGCGAACTGCTTCGCAAACAAGTAGCGCAAGAGATAGGAAAACAGGCTGGAACTACCCCCGGTTTTGCATCCCGATGGGCAAACGAACAATTAAATCCCCAAGTTGACTGGCGCAGAATAATTGCGGGAGCCATTCGTGGTGCGATTATGAATCAATCAGGTATGACTGATTATACTTATCAGCGTCCTAGCCGAAGAATGGGATCACCAGCGCTCCGCAGGATCGTTATGCCCAGCCTGAGAGGTCCCAAACCGGTCGTACAGATTGCTATTGATACATCCGGGTCAATGAGTACAAAAGACCTAGAAATCGCTCTGGGCGAGGTCAAGGGAATTCTCGACGCTACGCAGGCCGAGGTTTCTGTGTTCGCTGTGGATACCGAAGTGAGTAAAAAGCAGAAGGTCTACAATGCCAAGGACATAAAGCTAATTGGCGGCGGCGGTACTGATATGGGTAAAGGTCTTGAAGCTATGGCTAAAGATCGTGCTCCTATTGCTATCGTACTAACCGATGGATACACACCTTGGCCTGCTGATAAACCCCGAGGACTGGGTAAAATCATTATTGGAATCGTGCAGAACAATCGCTATGGGAAACCGCCCGAGGCCCCCGAATGGGCTACAGTTGTGAATATGTATAACGAGGACTAAACAAATGATTGCGATAAAAACGAGGGCGAAGAAAAAGCCGCCGACGGCCAGGAAACTTAACAAAGAAGGGAAAGAGGTTTTAATGTACCTAGAGCAAGCGCAAGCTTTCTTGGACTTGACCGGGAAATCTCTCAAAGAGGCTAAAGCGTATGGGTGGTCGGGTTCTGTATCTAATTTACAACACGATCTACAAAAGCTAATAAACGAGTTAAAATCCGAGGATGCTTAGTACTAAATTGAGGTTATGATGGCGAAAATAAAAATCAGGAAGTTTAGGATCACAACCGGGCTGGGAATACAAGTGATGAAACCAAGCGGGGAACTGGTAATCCTGCAAATTATCTTTGGGAAACATTATTTGGAGATCACAAAAAAATGACGCGACGGTGTAATAGACAATGAGTGATTGGTTACGAATTGTCTCAATACGTCATAAGCTCACTAAATATATCTATATATATGAAGTGAACACGCGCACAGGGACGTGGCGCACTAATAGAAAATCAGAAAACGATGAAAGAAAACCCGACTGGATCAGGCTAGATGTGTGGGAAGCAAAGAATTGGATACGCTGGGATTTTTTTATGTACGATTCTAGGGACGACTCGGTAATAGTCAGTGAGTGATTGGGTCAAAGTTCTTACCGTTAATTATAAATATGGTGAAGATAATACTTGGAATCATCTTATCACCTATGAAGTAAATCTGATGAACGGTAAATGGCGCTACACCCCAGAGAACAGAGAACAATATCAGTTCATAAGATATAACGAAGTCGTATTATGGATTAAGGAAGATAGAGATGTCGGAGACACAGACCTCTAATTGGGTCAAAGTTCTTAGCTACAGCTATTATTGGCGGGGCGAAACGTCCTTTATTATATACGAGGTAAACCTTAAAACAGGGGAATGGCGTTACAGCAATCAAAAATACGATGCTCCTGAAACTGAAAAATATCATCATAGCGTAATAAATGTATCCGTGATCTTAAGGTGGATTAAGGAAGATCGAGACAGTGGCGACACAGACCTCTAAATGGGTAACAGTAGCGACCTACAAGTATCGTTATCCCGAAAAATCGGACGACACAGCGCCGCGTCACTTGGCTACCTATCAGGTAAACCTTAAAACGGGGGCGTGGCGGTGTAAATCCTACAATGATTCTAGTTATTTCTCTCTGTCGGATTCCGATATAAAGAAGTTGATAAAAAATGATCTCGTACTCCTTGGACGAAAGGTTGCCGTTCAGATGGTGGGCGTAGAATAATGTTAGATGGTGGTTGGGTTACTGTGGTATCCTATATAGACACTAGAACGTTATCGCGGCGTATTGTACAGGACCACATAGCCACGTTTCAGGTAAACCTTCTAACAGGAGCGTGGCGGTATAAGTTTTATGGTGCACATCGTTATTCGTACTCAGGTTATGTGAGTATAAAGAGATGGGTAGAAAATGTCAACTGGCGAAAATCAATTGAACTTGCGGCCTGAGTGGGTCACTGTGGCATCTTATGTACACAGGGACAAACAAAAACCGTCGAGGGTTATCAATGGCGATCACGTGGCTACCTATCAGGTAAACCTTAGAACGGGGGTGTGGCGGTATAAATATTACAATAGAGAGGGCTATTCCTACACAGAGTGTAAATGGATAATAAAATGGGTACAGGAGATCGTTAGAAATGGCGCAGTCGAACTTACGGCCCAACATTGGAGCTAACGGCTTGATCCACTGTGGGGCGCACAGGGATCGCGTGGCGATTGCATTGCAGACCGCGACCATCAACTATAAATCAAAAGTCGTGAAAAAGAGACTCCTCGAAGAATGTCCCATAGTCACTGTCATTAATTACACAGGAAACTCTACCAAGAGAAAGTTACACGCAATTTTTTATACTGATATAGAGAAATATTTATTGGGGAATGCTTCTTTAGGGCTTTGCTCAGAATGTGCTTTCAATTACTGGAAGTACTTTGATTTTCCTCCGTTGTATATAGAACAAAGGGTCGTTTTGGACTCAGGGCCTCCACTTGCAACCACCACCATAACAAACGCTAAGGAAATTCATGGCGATCATTTTTTCACACTTGTAGTGGCTATTGGTATGAAAAATAACGTTAGACTACTGTGCTATAAATGCGCCGAACAGTCAACCAGACATAAAACCCATTACCTTTTGAGGGTAGATAACTGGGAATAAACGCCACTTAATCTCCTGTGATAAACCTAGTGATTCCGTCCCAGACCCCCCACGATTTTTTTGGCCCCTATTTCTTCGGCTTGTCGATCTCCAACTTCTGCCCACCACTTGGCAAACATCTCAGGAATTAAAACTCTCCTTATATGGTTACAAATTGGATAACTTTCGCAGGCGATTCCTCCAGGACAGCTATCTTGAGGTGCTGGCGCGCCTAATAGCCACAAGTCGCGGATAGAATCTTCTGCCCACGACCATCCGTGCGTATATGGTAGTAGCTTTCGACGTAGCTCTTGATATGAAACTATCTTAGGTCCGGGAAACGTTTCCTCTGCCTGTTTTGTCACTGCCACCACCTTGCATAATTTTCATCATGTTCTGACCTACGGTATCTATCTCTGGTTCCTGCTCGATGCGAGCACTCTCTTGATCCCAGTCCCTACCACGTTCTCTTGCGGCAGTTTCTTTTGAGACAATGCCTATCTCTCGTTCCATTACGAGAGTCTCTACGGTTTCTCTAGGGTCTGCGGGTAAAGGATCATGCCACACTGGCACAGCCGTCAACCCATTAAAGTCCCCTAATTCTAAGAGCTTCTCGATTAGCAGAGTAAATGCCCGGCCATATGTCTGTCTCTTTTGGCCTAGTTTGTTGAGTGCGTCAAGGAACAGCACACGGAGTCCAAAGTTTGTAACGTTACCGATCTTCTCTTTGAACACACTGGGATCTGCTTCTCGCCCGATTGTCCAGAATGCTTCGCGCATAATAGCGAAGAAATTGAACACTGCCGGGAGATCGCTTTCCATTTCTAAATTCTGGATTTTTACCTTATCAGGCGTGGAAGCTATAGTCCAGAAACTTTCAATCGCTGTATCCTGCACCGATGCCGCCTCAAGACCAATACCGATTGTGCGAGGGTGTGCATGGAAACGGATGATGCGGTTAACGTTGGACATAACGAAGTTAATCTCATCGTTGATGCCTGTCACGTTTTGCATATCTGACTGGCCCCAATAACTACGAGCATGGGGTAAATTCTGGCCGTCGATTATGGGTGCGAAGTCCCAACGCTCCATTTCCGTAACGGGTATCCACTCTGCGTCAACGGGAGTATCTTCCAACGCAGTTGGGGATGGATCAACGGTCATGTCGAATTTGTTGAAGTCCTGAATAAACCAGCCCTCGGGTCCTTCATAGTCGGGTCCGTGAACAATCAACTGACGGAACTGAGTCTCTTTAACGTTCCCATCTTTTGTGTCACGAGCGAGGATTATGAATTCGATCTTATATGCTTTGACTCTGTCTTTATCATCTGCTCTGGTCAGCACACCAAAGATAGAAGGATCAACGGTTACTACCCTTGGTCCATCTTGATCCAACATCATCTTGAAGATGAAATGTCCCGTGACTGCTCCGAATACACCTGTCGAGTTGTAGATTTTGTCCAGCCCACCGCTACGCTCCCACACCTCGTTAAGGAATGAGTTGGCTTTAGCTTGGTCTGTGATCGGCACCAGCTTACTATTTTCCCCTCGGTTAGCCGTGCGTGCCTTGACATCTTCTTTTTGCTCAACATTAAATTTCAATAGGTCGCCCCGCATAGGGTCGCCAAAGAGGCGAGAAACCGAGCGGTCTACGAGTACTGAACATAAATTAATGATAACGTTGTCGTCTACGTCGCCCTTGACCTTGAGCCACTTCCTATGTTCGCCATCATAGAATCGCCAGAAACCCGTAAGGTTAGTCTGTCTAGTAAGCTCTCTGTTTTGGACTTCCTCGTTGTCAAACTCTTTGTGTGCCAGCGGAAAGTCTATAGTAATTTCAGCCATATATAATAACTCCTGTTGTTATATCTATCACAATATTACCTATATGTCAAGCCTACGTATAGAATAAATTGCCTTCGTGCGCCCTGACTTTAGCTAGTCCAGATGGTTCCGCCATCGCTAACATCACAGCGTCCGCCCTATCGGGGGAACGTCCTATCCTGCGCTTGACTTGTTCCTTGCTCTCGGCCTTGTATCCGTTGGCCTGTTGTATCTTCTTTATAGCTACTAACTCGCCCATCAACTCATCGTCTGGGGGGAGGCACATTAGTTCATGCTCTGGTGTGATGTCCGGGTTGAGGCGCTCGTATAATCGCCAGAGTAACTCCGTGCGAACATTGTTAAACCCGAACGTTCCTGTGACATCCATCTCCCTAGTAGCGGAGCTAACATACAACGCTATAACTGGCGCTCCTAAGTTCTTTGACACATCAGCTACACCGATGCCAACGCCTGCGGCATCTACTATAACCTGGAGGTCCCCATGTATTCTACCTCTATGAGCCTTTAGTGTGGTCTGAATACCGAACACGGTCCTATCTGTGTCTGGATTGCGGATGATGTTCAGATGGTCGATCCAGTTATCAGTGTAGCGAGAAGCTATCACTGAATTACTTGACCCTGACCCTCCAACATCTACACCCAGCCTGAATAACAATCTTCCTCTTGCGCCTTCTTTCCTCCGCTTGTCCCACCGCTTCATGGCCGCTTCAATCAGTACCAGCGGTATGAGGCTGTCCTCGTCGTCCTGTGCAAACTCACCCAAAACATGCTGACGATAAGGAACGGACTCTTTTCCGTAGGCCCTCTCTAGTCTCAAGGCTCCTGCTTTGAAACCGGGAACCTCTAGCTCGGCCTCTTCTTTCGTCACACGTAGGGGAATCCAATCGGGGTCTTTCCCTACCTGAGTTTCATAGAACCTGCCGACAGGTAAGCCGGGTGTGCTAACAGCCAGCGCCTTGAACTCATTGCCCAGCGATCCCATGATGGCTGAGTTCCAAATCTCATCAGGGATTTCCTTGGCCTCATCGAAGATGAATAGCACAAGATCAGCGTGAACACCTTCTAGGCGTGCGCCTTCTTTAGATGCTACTGCGAATGCCTGTCTGTTGGGGGAAAGGATGATGCCTTGTGACTGGAGGTGATCGCCTTGTACAAGATCGAAACCATACTGACTAAAGTTCGACTTCATTACCCACTTGTGGATTTCAGGCCACAAAAAGCGCTTGAGTTGTGTCCATGCGAGTGCTGTAGTGACAACCTTAACGTCAGGAAAGCACGCTAATGTCCATAGTACTGCCCACGCCGCGGTTACAGATTTGCCGCACCCACGAGGAGAGCGGAGTGATACAAAGGTGTTATTCGCTAGAGTCTGTAGCGTCGTCGCTTGATAGCTCCTCGGTTTCGCTCCCAGTACGTCCCTCACGAACCCAGCCGGATTTTTCTGATACTCCGTCAGAACCGGGAACTGCTGGCCCGGAAACGGAATCGGTATCCCTCTTTTGCTGGCCTCCTGTAGACTCACTAGCATCTTTTCCATCTGAGAGCGGCTCATGTGTTTGAGTTTCCTCTCGTATTGATGCTCTAGCGAGTTCTCTTGCAAGTGTTCTTCTAAGCTCATCTTCTTCCATCTCACCAATCTTAGCGAGGCTATCGGGTATGCCTCTGGCGGTACGTTCCACTTCAACTGCCGCCTTCCATGCCCGAACAATAGTTCCAATGCCTTTCTCACTGGCAAACCCACGCTTGATAATTTCATTCATCGCTAACGTTTGGACGGCTGTAGAGTCAGTCATTTGCCGCCTAGTCATTTCAATAGACGCTTCTTTCTCTGCGGCTATCGCCCCCCGGTGGAGTTCTTCATCCCATGATTCAGCGCGTCGTCTCCACTCGTGTAGCTCGGCTTTCCTGCCCCAATCCGCTGTGTATCCGGGTCGAGTAGGAGCTTTGCCGTGTTTCTCCTCGTAGTACTTCTTATACGCCTGGGTTAGGGTACGCGACGGCCCTAACGGACGATAGAATTTATTGAACCGCTCCCACCAAAGGGAAGGTTCTTCCTCTTGCTTGTCCCACGGTTTAGCTGAACTCATAGCCGCAACTTGGACACACCAAAGGATCGCGAGTAACGGGCTGGCGTTCGTCTACCACCTCTCTACTCACCGTCGGTATATGTCTCAGCCTTTCCTTCATACCATCACTCATTTCAGCTCGCAATGCCTCTACCTTCTCTGTGTTGGACTTAGCCATCGCACCAAGAGGGTCCATTGTCGCCAGTAGAAGATCAGCCTCTTCATCGTTCAGGTCTACCACAATAGCGGGGATTTCCTCGTTAGGGAGCATCCCTGTCCGCATGTGACCATCTATTAATTCATAGCCGCCATCTACCTCTCGGACAACTACAACATCAGCAAAGCCGACCTCTTCCATCAACTCCTCGAACATTTGCACCTGCTCTCGCGGATGCGTTCGCCAGTTCTTCGGGTTAGCGTTAAGCTCACTCGCTGGTATTCTCTTGAACTCTTTCACTCGGTCTTTCATCTATACTCCTAAAGAAAAAGGATCAGATAGAGAGGGGACTCGTAGCTGACCCTTTAGAGAAAAGGAGGAGGTTGTTATGGAGGCTAAAATACTGCCTATCCAAAGAAAGTCTACCACAACTACGCCTATTTGTCAAGTCTCCGGGCCTTATATAAGTCTTCCCATCCCGGTACTTCCCAACATCTATCTGCGAACGAACACATACCACAACCATATCCCGGTGTCTTGGGAAATCCGTGGTGGTCATTGTCGATCATAATATCCCCAAATAATTTGTAAAGGTCAGCCACTATATCGGCGTCGTATTCCACCGTGAACACTTGTCCTCTACCATATGTCGGGCCTATTATGTAAGCCATCTGCCTCGGCCACGGGTCAGTCCACCCTATTTCATCCAACATCTCTTGTGGAGGAGGAATAAAGTATCCGGGTGTCTGCCATGTCAGGGCTTGTGGTGCAACATTTCCGAAAGTTTTCCATGCTCGGCTGGCGGTTTTCCAGTCTATGATTACGCCAAATCCATCCTTATCGTAGCCCAGACCGTCGATCCTACGTTCATAGATAACGTTCTCTACGGGGGACCACTTCTGCGTTAGCTCGTGGTGCTTAATCTGGTAGCCCAAACCATCCCGCAATTTAATGAGCTTCTTAGCCATAAGCCGTGCTTCTTTGGAAATATCTTCCAGCTCCTTACTGCCATCCATCACCGCATGAGCTTCGCTTCCACGTGTGAAATAGATAGGCTCCTCACCATCATCTCGATAGAGAGTGCGAGAATAATAGAACTTGCGTTTACAAGCGTCGTAGTTATTCAACGCTGATGGGGAGAGCTTGATGGGATACGGTAGCTTCTCAGTCACTTAGCAACTCCCTTAGTTCGGCTATCTCGACGCGTAGTTGTGCGAGTTCGTCACATAAGTCACAGACTGTTGCAGGTATGTTACAAAATAAATCTGCTGGAACATGAGTGATCGTAGCCGTTGGTGCATTGGTGTTGGTCGGTCGAGGCTCCACCGGCGTGAATGTGTAAGTGGGAACGGGAGTGTCCAATACAACGGTAGGCGTTGCCACGAGTACATCGCATTCTCCTATATAGTCTAATACGTGCGCGGGTGTAGTGTGGGGGCTATGACCTTGCTCCCATGCGTTCAGGTCTACACTGATTGAATGTGCGTTTGCAGGATTCCCCGGAGGAACATGACAAATGGTGATTTTATGGTCACGCTTGGCCGCTACGCCAGATGCGAACACAAAACTCAACAGAACTACAAATAGTGCTACTGCTTTTTTCATTAACCTACTCCTTATAAAAGTTTCTTAGTGTTTCTGCTTTCTCTTTGATCCGTTCGACATGGTTCTGTGCGCCTGTATCATGCACAAACCTGTGACAACTATAACACAGCGGAACGATATTGTCAAGTGTGTCCTCGCCTCCCGCCGACTTGGGTAGTACGTGGTGTGGGTGGTTGGCAGGCTCAAGGCATAGCACACAGGTATTTCTATACAACAGTTCAAGCTGATCGTATATGGCTTGATCCACTAAAATCCTTTGAAGCGTGCCATCTCCGGGGGTAATGGTGCAACTCCCGGCCAACCTATACAAACTTTCGCATCTGTAATCAGCCTGATATTCAGAGCTTCGGGAGGACACCACAAACCTGCATGAAGTATGTTTTCGCTAACAAAGAAATAATGAAACCCTGTTAATGCTTCTTGCCCTGCTAGGGCCTTTATTCCTGCCGTTGCAGTCTGCCACAGGACTTGGTTTTCTGCCGGGCCTGTGTCGCCGTCTAAAATCTCTATGATTAAAACAACTGTTGGATACCCTACATCTGTTCTCAGCGGAAGTCCATATGGATTAGCATTAAACAATCGAACGTCATACACATCAATCTTATACTTTGATGCGCGCTCCATAGCCTGCGCCAATGCCTCTTCGTGACTGTGCGCCGCTTTGGGAGATATTACGGCTGACGTTGGTATGGGTACAGCGGTGGGATACGCCGTTGGTTCTATGACTATGTCACGGAATGGTTCCTCTGTTGGTTTCCCACACCCGGCTAAAGCCAATAACAGGACAGCTATAATAACTAAATGCTTTTTCATTCTGCCTCCACTCCCACTATTGTCGTGTCGGGGTTCATAACATCCCCGGTGAAACAAACATCAGCGGATACACCACGTCCTCTGGTATCGAACAAGAATATAATAGGTCCACCTTTATCGTGTCCCCATCGAGCACCACCCATTTGTCCGGGAGGCATACCTATCATCCCCGCAAGTACCTGCGCTGGAGGGTTTACGTCCGGTAACAAGTAGGTAGTCAAACAACCCTCTCTACCCCCATCAGACAAAGTAAGATACCCCGCAAAAGCTACGGTCATTAGTATAGCGGCAATCCACTTCTTTATTCCAGACATTCGATAACCTCCTCGCTACTAAGCGTTTCTTTTTCTATCAAGGTCTTTGCTAAACTGTGGACTTTATCTTTGTTATCCCTGAGCAATTTATTAGTAGCCTTTTCCAGACTGATCCAGTAACGCTTGATAATTTGTTCTTTCGAGTTGCCTTCATCGTTACCCATTGAAAGAGGGGGACCGAAAAATCCCATCTCATATAGGTAATTCAACTGCATCTTAGCGGCGCGGTAATCGCCTTGCACAGTAGCATAAGGACCTCCGCAGAATAGCTTTTCACCTTCACGTGCCGCTAGGGAAACCATCACACCCCTTACGATCTTATCCAGTGAGCGTATGCGTACTTCCCTAGTCTCGGAGTATGCTACATGCCCTAGAATTCCTGCCCCCGTGCGTATGATACTAACCCGTGTGATCCTCATGTCAGGTAGCAACAGGTATTGGGCAACAGCGTGGGACGATTCATGATATGCTAGGACATGCACCTGCTCGTCGTCAAGGTCAATAGGATTGTCAATACCCATCTCTGTCTCACGTAAGGCACGGTTTATGTGTTCCTTCTCTACGATCCTATTCCCCTCGATGATGGCGATGCGTACTGCGTGCTTCTGCAATGCCGTTGCGATCTTCGCTGGGGTCCAACTGTTTGTGTCGTCTGTGATCCCCTCTATATCTATATCGTATGCGCTATTAATCTTGCGCAAATATCCCGCAACTATTTCTTTTCGGCCTGCTCGTGACGGAGGATCAACCTCTATCTTAATGTCAAAGCGACCTTCCCGCAGAAGTGCCGGGTCAAGAACGCCGGGCCTGTTCGTTGATCCCATGAACAATACATATCCCGTGTCTTTAGTGGGTACTTCCTTATGTAGAACGTGTTCAAACCAGAACGCTTTCAGGTTGTCCAGCCAGTTGTCAGTCTCAACACCGTCCATAGCATAGAGGAGACGAGTTAAGGCACCTGAACTTGCTCCTCCCATAGCTCCCCCCATCATTGCTTGGTCGGTGGCTAAGTCCTCTTGGCCCATTACCCCACCACGAGATGATCCTAGAGCATCAATCTCATCAATAAACGCTATACATGCGCCGTATTGTCGCGCTAATTTCTTAGCCTTATTGATAAATTGCATCATCTTTAGAACGTCTGTCCCCATGAACATACCGCGGAACGCAGAACCTTCTGTAGAGATGAATGCGACTCCCGCTTCCCCAGCCACGCATTTAGCAAGGTAGGTTTTCCCTGTCCCTGGCTTGCCGTATAGAAGGAGGCCTCTAAGCATATGACCACCCATATCCACGAAAGCTACCGGGTCTTGTAGCAGAGAAATCCACTCTTTGACCATCTTTGACAAATAGGGCTGACCCCAATAATCCCTCATAGTTAGGACGGCCTTCTGTCCGGGGAGGATTGTTTCTTCTCTTGTCTGACTTAGGAACATAAACATCGCCGCAAATTGCACGACGATAAATACAATAGCAAAAGCCATCTGCAAAAGCGCTCCCATAGCGCCCCAGAAAGCTCCTAGTACACCTGTATTGTAGTAAAGGAATAGCATGGCCGCGCCAGCGAGTCCAAAGGGCAGAGACGCCAGTAACCAGTTAACACTTCTCCTCTTGAAAATCTTACGTTCCATCTTTGGGGTATAAGTCTGACCTCTTACCACCATCGACTTTATTTTATTGAAAAAACTCCCAAACAACCTCGAAACTCTTTTACGAATACTACCTAGATTAACACCTAAGATAAAACCCTTCATAAGATTCCTTTCTCTGGGTAAAACAAATGCCTGTAACGTGTTATAAACCTATCACATACATTACAGATAGTCAAGTAAACGCTTGACATAACATAGTTGGTAATTGACAATTAAACCCTAATGGTGTATAATATCTGTACGCGAATACCTTGGTGCAACCTAGTGATGGTCCTCTAAATTTATAAGAAATAATATAAAAGATATAAAAAGGAACACTAAGGTATACCTACAACGAGGAGGACGGTCAGGTTGACCAGAGGAGTCTCCAAAACTCTTTAGCGAGGTTCGAGTCCTCGGTCCTCTGCCTCTTGACTCTGGATCGGTTTTGTGCTATAATATGGCTATGCGAAATGAAATGATTACCCGTAAATGCCCGGATTGCGATGCAACTCTGGTATTAATACAAAGGATAATCAATAAGAACGAACCACTAGATAAGTACGTCAATATATTTGATACCTTTATGTGTCTATCATGTGGTTTGATATTTGAAGAGTGGTCAACTAATATACACAGGTCGACGCTAAAAAAAATCTCCTTAGATTATTTTCTCAGAGAGGTTTACGACCACATGGGCTATGATAACATTAGGTTGGGCTGTGGAAACGAAATACCAGTAGACGGAGAGATAAAATGAGCAAAGCACATAAGGTACTCGAACAGGGATTCTGGAATGACCCTGAGGGACACAAACAAAGGGTTCTTAAAAAGACATTGCAGGACTTACTGTTGGATAACGAACCTGTGTTAGCTCACGGGCGTCTCTGGGACATTCACTACGAGCATCTTGATCTAGGTATTTACATAATCTGGTTGGAGAAAAGAGGAGCATAAAATGATGTTGTTCTGGTTTGCTTTTATTCTTATAGATGTGATTTGTTATAGTAAGAGTTCTTGGCCCCAAAGAATGAAGTGGTGGGCCTTTCTACCCGGCGGGGGAATTGTAACATATTTGATACAGAAAAAAGGAGAGAGAAATGGCGAACGATCTAGTACTATACGAGAGTCCCGAAGCGGCTCTTACAAAGGCAAATCAGCTTAAGGAACAGATTGAAACCGCTCAATCAGTAGAGGAAGCAGTCTATCTAAAGCATGGGGCCGAGGCGGTACTGGCTTATGCGAAAGCTAAGAAACTGCACGGTTTAGCGGTCGATGCTAAAGAGGCACAACTTAGGGCTGAGAGGAAGGCCGGAGAGTTTCTAGCCAGCGCCGAAAAGAATAAGGGAGCGGCAACGCCATCACAAGATGTTACAGCGTTGCCCACCCTTGAAGAACTAGGAATTGGGCGAATGGATTCATCTCGCTGGCAACAAATGGCTCGTATACCTGATGCAATATTCAACGCTTGGGTCACTACTCAAAAAGTAGATGGCGGCGAACTCACGCAGGCAGGAGCATTGCGGGAAGCTAGGGAGTGGATCATAAAGGAACAATTCAAATTAGCGCAGGAAGTACTCGACGATGGGATGGAAGAGGAACACCGAAAGTATGACCTGACGGAAACGGTTAAGACCCCCGAACAAGCGAATGAATTCTTGGGTGTGTATAATCAGGAGGATAATAAGGAATTAGTTGTGTGGGTCGCTCAGAATGTAGGCGTGCGTCCCAAGTCATTTGCAGACTCGGTGAGCGACATTGCAGATGAAGCGCAACGCCCTCCCGCACCCCTCAGTAAGAATATACCAATCGAAATACCTGAGTTTTTGCAGGATTGTGCAGACTTTAGTAAAAACGTAAATTCGTTTGTCGCTTTCTGTAACGATAAATTCGACACGAGTGTTGTCAGCTATGACGATCTAAGAGAGAATGTTTTCGCTTATGTAGATATAATCGAGAAGAACACCCAAAAAATACGCGAGGCGTTACTGGATGGATGATGCAAATGTACTTGGTATCTATTTTGCCAGCCTGAAAACAATCAAACGTACCAGTCAGGAGGAAGAACAAGCGCTTTTTAAAGAGTATGCCAGAACTAAAAGCAATGTTGCGCGTGATCGTTTGGTCGAAGGTAATTTACGCCTAGTAGTTTACTTGGCTAAGCAGTATGTGGGACTAGGTTTCGATTTAGATGACCTTATACAAGAGGGAAACCTTGGACTTCTAACAGCAGTAGAGAAGTTTGACGTAACCCTCGGACACAGGTTTTCTACTTATGCGGCTTGGTGGATCAAACAAGGTATGAGGCGAGGCATTACCAATCAGAGCAGAATTGTTAGGATACCCGCCAATAAAGTAGAGATGCTTTCGACCATAACTAAGATGGAAGAGGCAGAGCTAAAGCTGAGTGGCAAGACCCCTCTAATTAAAGACATAGTACAGGAGCTAGAAATCTCTAGTTATGATCTAGCAAAATTACAGAGCATTGGTAGTTTTGGTTCTTTGAGTGATATTCTATATGTCAGTGAGTCGGGCGATACAGTGACCAAAGAGGATCATGCTGTTCACACATTGACAATGCATGATATAGTTGATAAGCCTGAGATAGACCCCATACGTGATATAGAGGACGTAACCAAAGTCAGCACTATTTACTCCAATTTACGACTGGTTGCGAACTTAAGCCTAACGGACTTAGAACATTTTATCTTCGAGCGGAGATTTTATGTAGTTCTCAAAAAGGATGGGACAAGATATACGTTTAGGGAAATTGGTAATCTCATTGGTGAAGATAAACGGTTCGGTAAGAAGGGTTTAAGTCGCCAACGAGTAGAACAAATAGAACAAGAAATAAGAGCTAAGTTTGTGGAAAATCCGATCATGCTCAAACACTGGAACACATTTCAAGAGGAGAGAAGGGATAGCGATGAATAACATACACGATTCAATTCTCATATATGTCGCTAAGGAACTGAGGGAGTACAATAACGAGGAACTGAAAGAAGTTCTGGACAAGGATATTGAGGAGAACCTTGCTGACCTCTTTGAGGAGTATGTCATTGAGGAATTAAGGGAGTATATCGAAACAGAGCTACAGGAGGAAATAGACGACGACATGCGGCATGCGCTGTTTATGAGTAGCGAAGAACTCGATAAAGGGGAGATCATAAATAATATAGAGGAAGGTTTAACCCTTTATATTAGAAATAATGATGAAATCTTTAAGGCTGTTGTGGCAATGATAGAGGAGAAATTACATGCTATTTGATAAAGAAGGTGATAGGAGTGTAAGATGGATGATATAATGAAGGAAAAAATAATCGACGCTGAGACTAAACTGCGTGATTATATGATGGAGCAGAAAGAAGCGTCAGAGGAAATTTTAAGTCAGCCTTTTTGGCAGGGTGTGATGGTGTCGCTCAGTCTGGATGTTAGCACTAGCAACCTCGATATTATGGATGCTATCTCTACGCTGTTAGCTTTGGGCTGGATCGCGGGAGTAGCATGGGAGACTGATCCTGAATTCAAAGAGACAATAAAAGATTTCCCCTCCGGTTTAGACGTAGGTAAATTCTGGGAAGAAAAAGTGCAAGAGGTTATTGAACAAGCGAAGGAAGATTTACTGCGCCGTCCGGGCGAATAGTGGGGTACATGAAGCAACTTGCTATACAAGGGTTGGAGGTTCCGGCAATGAATCCAATGATAAAGTCCACGATATTTCAGCAGATCGAACTTACTAATGGAGCCTTTACATTCCAGATTTCTTGCGATGGCGAGTTTATCAAGATCGCACGGAAGGGTGTGAAGGGATATAGCTCGCGAGGAGAGTTTTTCCTGATCCCCGTAAGCATGTGGGATGAGGTTGTCACGTTCGTCTACACAGAGGGAAAAAGGAGAGAACAAGCAGATGTCAGTGAGTAAAAGGGCAAAGGTAAAAAAGTGTGTGGTTGGGCAAACCCGCTCTAATAAAAATTTGTACTACGATGGACGAACTCGGTACACAGATTTATTTGCACGCGTTGAGGATATAGGTAATACGTACACCGTCAAGAAACTTGTTATTATAACGAGAGACTCTTATGACGGTCCGATGGTTCTCTGCATGGACTTGGTCGATTGGGGACAATTCTCCCTATTGTTCGATGAGCATGTGTTAGAGATGGTCGGCGACTCGTTGGCTAATTTATAATGAGTGAACGCAAACAAGCCTATCGCTCGTTTCATTTCTTTGATCGTATCGGAGAAGCGAGTACAGTTTTTGTAAGCGATAAAGGGTTAGTTATATTTGATTTTATCAATAGTCGCGAAAAGATTAGTATGACAATAAAGGAATTTGACAGTTTGATAGAATATGTGTATAGTGAATTGAAGAAACGGAACTTAATTCAAAAGGAGGCATAATGCCTATACCACAAATTGAAGTAAGAACTCGCGGACCGAAAGGCCCAGCGACAATAACAATCACATCCACGCACGTCGAAGTCGTCTTTGATAAAGACAGCCAACTTCTAACCTTCGCACGAAACGAAGAGGATGCCATTGGTTTTGATGTAACCAAAATCCCGACAACGGATAAGGTTCAATCAACAATCGCCGGAGTCGAAGATTTGGTGCAAGGAAACCCCGTGAACACAACGCCAGTAAAAACAGCGCGTGTGTACGCAGAGGTATCGGGAGATAAAAAGAAACTGTTCGGGGTCCGACCCTTGACTGGTTCTTTCTTCGCAAAGATCAGAGATTTTGCTCATGCGGAAGACCAACTCCCCACGCCCCGGCGCTACGAGGGCATGGCCCGTAAAAAGAACGGCGAAACGTTCCCTTATAACTTTGAAGGTTTCACGGTTCTCGTTGAAATCACCACGGGTGAATGGGCAGGAACGATCTTCCCTTCCATGCTCCGTTATCTATTCATGGATGCCGGTGACGGCGAAACCGCAGGTATACGCACAAGCGGTAAGCACGCCCAAATCCTCGCTAACTTTTTGGAGAATGCAGGGTTAGACTTCGATACAGATACCATCCCCCTAGCTGACAACATTCTTCCTTGGTTAGAGTCAGAACTTGTAGGACGAGCAGAAAAATTCATGATCGTTGTCAATAAAGGATACATTGACTCCTATGCACCAGCACCAGCGCTAGGAGAATAAGATGGAGGTAACGCTCTCCGACATCAAAGAGATGTTGCCATACGCCAAAACGTACGCGCACTATGTGGCGGGATTGTGTCCCTATCACACCGATAGTCGACCATCGCTCATAGTGACTGAGAAGCGCTATAAATGTAAGTCATGTGGGGCGACCGGAAATTTAGCTAGACTCTATAAGACGCTTAATCCGTTCGACCCACGCCTCTCAGAGGAACCCCCCAAAAGATTCGGAGGGCGTGCCTTACCTCCCTATTCTGATATAGAATCATTAGAGCTACGACTGATGGAGGCCAACGATAACCTAGTGCTACAAGGCGCAGGGTTATTGTCCGACCCTTTCGCTAAGCGAGGAATTTTTGGATCAGCCATTATGAAATACGACTTGGGCTGGTACAAAAACTGGCTCACGATCCCCATATACGACGAGAACCACAGATTTATGGGGGCCGTAGCTAGAGCCAATAAAGCACTCACTGATAAAGGCGTCGATAAATATGACACTCCATCAGGCCAACCACCCATGCTTTATGTTCCTGACTGGACATTATGGAAAAATCTTGATAAGGTATTTATAACGTTTGGAATGTTCGACGCCATATCTCTTGCTACTCTGGGATATGCCGCGGCATCTCCATCAGTCGGTCAAGATTCAACCAACCCGGACTGGTTAGACGACGTTAGAAAACCTATCTACGTTGTTCCAGATAAAGGAGAAATGAAAGCCGCTCTAAAGCTGGTGCGGAAACTTGGTTTCAGGGGAAAGATATTGAGACTACCCTATGAGAAATTCGGCTGTAATGACCCGAATGATTTTCTTATACAGGAAAAGAAAACACAACTAATAAAATTTATTGAGGATCATACATGAATAGAGAAGAACTTAGCGAGTTAGTCGCAGGCAAGATGATCCTTCGGGAGATCGCGTCAACAGCAGTAAACCCCGATGATCTAATACCCCCGTATGATGAAATAGCACGATTGATTCAACGAGAAAAGAAGTGGGATACCGAATTACTTATAGAAGAAATCGATTACTTCCCCGTGGAACGGGCGATGAACACAGCCGGTAGTGTGAACGGTATGCCCGCTGATTGGTCGAAGATGCTCCACACAGCCGCCGTCCGTCAGGTCGTAGGCAACAGCTTGGCGCTGGCAGGACAGAAGCTAATTAGAGGGGAGAAAGTAGACAGCGCAGAGATCATACAGGATGCTTACAAACTGGATGGATCAAAACGTTCGGTTGAGACAGCCGACCAAATAACCCCTGGTTTGGCTCCCTTCCTAAAGACATACTGGCCTCCCATTGATGTTCATATCGGTGGTATCCCTAAATCTGGTCTGACCGTTATCGGAGCGCCTCCCGGAGTAGGCAAGACATCATTATTAATTACGCTTGCCGTACAGTCCGCAAAGAACGGTAAGAAATCCTTGATTTTCTCTATGGAAATGACATCCCAGCAATTGCTTCACAGAATGCTACAACTTGATCCGACCCTTACGATGGAAGAGCGGAAACTAATCCACATAGTAGATGATATTATGACACCCGCTCAAGTGTCGTCACTGTCCACGGTGGTCGGTAATGATATACATTTCGTAGGGATCGACTTCGCAGAACTTATGCTGGTAGGCGATGGATCGTCGTCTGAGTCAATCATGGCGCAGGTTTATCTGACGTTAGCACGAGCGGCAAAGATCACAGGGGTTCCGTTCATCCTGCTCAGTCAGTTGAACCGGAGTTATGCTGGCGGTATGCCCGAAATCACTCATCTGAGATACACAGGTATGGCAGAGGCGCTATCCTCTTTGATCTTGCTTCTGTACAACCCAAGCGCTATTTTTGTAAGTCAATCATCTAACGGTGCGTTGCCCCGAATCAAGGGGAAGGGTTATATAATCATGGGTAAGTCCCGTTACGGACATAAATGGCCCGGACACGGACGCTTCGCTATACAGGTAGATTGGGACGGAGTAATGGGGTGGGGACAAGACAAAGGAATAATGAAACCTCTCTAGTGAGGCACGCTTGGAGGTATCAGGGAGACAAAAATACTTATGTCTGCTCATGTCATAACTTCGAGTTAGGAGATGATTATGTTTGGATATTTGGTAGGAACAAAAAAGGATATATGTCTCCGTGGTTTAAACTAGACATAATTTTAAACCTGATAGAGAATGGAGTAAAACCAGAATGGATATTCAAAAAAACGAACGCGTAGGTTACAACTGGCATTTCGGGTATGCTAAGATTGAAACTTATGGCACGAAGTACAAGCGATACCACGCTATTCTGTGGGATAAAGGGAAGTTAGTCATAGACGAAACAGAACACAGTACAGCGACAGAAGCGGCTAACCACGGACACATGACCCGACACGTTTTAGAAGAGGCTAGGAGGCAGGTTGATATAGATGGAAGTAATAACAAACCAAATCCCAAGCCCTAACGGGACAGTACTGGCCATTGATCTTGAAATCTTCGGAATGAGAAAGCGTAAGCTCCATCGCCCCGAAGGTAAGTTCGCGTGCGCTACGTTCTCTGACGGTATGACCACGTGGCTCATAGATAAACAGGATATGCTACAGGACTGTCTGGACTCATCGAGAGGCCGGGATTTGTGGATCTTTCACAATGCCCAGTTCGACTTGTTCCATCTGCGTCGATGGGCTGATATCCCAGAACTAGACTCAAACGAATTCAATGATACTATGATATATGAGCGGCTAATGTATAGCGGCTATTACGACTCATTTTCTTTGGACGATTTAGCCAGACGATATTTGAACATTCCACTGGATAAAACGGTTCGTAAGGAGTTTGAAAAGGCCACTGAACTGAACAGCCGACTACGTCAATATGCCGCCTTGGACGCTGATATTACTTATAAGGTTTGGATAAGCCAGAGACAAGCTTTGCTCAACTTAGATAATCCAGCCGTCCATAAAATCTGGAACGAACTAGAAGGCCCCATGATCGAAAAGACCCTAAAGTTTAAGGGGTTTACTGTCGATAAGGATGCCTGGGAATCGGTAGCCGCGGCCTATGAAGAAATGCGGGACAGCATTAAAAATAAGCTGGACTTTAATCCCGGAAGTCCACAGCAGGTAAAGGCCGCACTCGCTAAGACTGGTCTACGTGTTAAGAATACTAGCGCACCAATTTTAGAGCCATATAAGGATCAACCTTTAGTATCAAAAATCCTGCGGTTTCGTAAGGCCATGAAATTAGCAGGTACTTACGGACGGAAGTTTATCTCGGACAATGTAGAGGCCGACGGCAGAGTACATGCCCATTATTGGACGCTCGGAGCGGCAACAGGTCGTATGTCGTCGGCTAACCCTAACATGCAGAACATCCCACGCGCCAGAGAATTTAGGGCTGGGTTTGTAGCGGCGAAAGGGCATAAGCTGATCGTAGCAGATTACAGTCAACAGGAACCGCGCATTGCGGCATGGTTATCTGAGGACGATGTGCTGACCAAGATGTTTAAAGATGGAAAAGACATTCACCTTGAAGTGACACGGTGGATTTTTGATGATGCTACCATAGTTAAATCTGACCCTCGACGCTACATCGGTAAGACGCTGAACCTAGCCATCACCTATGGACTCACAGCGAAAGCTCTAGCCGGCAGGGTAACGGCTTGGAACTTAAAGAATGGTTCCTCAGATGTTATGTATGAGTACGATGCTCAGCGCATAATTGATAAGTACTTTAGGTTATTCGATGAGCTTCATGCTTGGATCAAACACACCCAGTACAACGCTGGCCGAGACACCTATGTAGAGACACAGATGGGGAGACGACTTTGGCTCAATCACTACAACCGCCAGTGGACAAACAACGCAGTCAACGCTCCTATTCAGGGCGGGGCCGCAGATCAGATGAAGCTGGCGCTGATTATGCTGGACAAGGTATGTAAGCGCTTGGGCTGGGAATATCCAGTTGTGGCCGTCATACACGACGAAATCGTAGCAGAAGCACCGGACGATATAATTGACAAAGTGCGTGATGTTGTGGTACAATGTATGATAGGTGCCGGTGAGGAAATGTTTCCCGGTATGGTGTGGAAAGTAGACGCACAGATAGGAAGCAGTTGGGCAGAAAAGGCATAATAGAAAAGCAGACAGAGCGTGACCCATCACTTAGGGAGACTTTACTTGTAGCGAACTTCATTGGGTTCATGGGTTTGATGTTTGTCACTCAATTAGGGTTCGCTTTCGTGGGTCTGCTAACCGCCGGAGCATGGTTCATGTATGAACAAGATCAATATGACAAACGGGAAGTAATTATAGAAGTTATAGAAGGGTTTGGGGATGAGGCAGTTTGATAGCGGAGCTACACGAGACAACGATGATAGCAAACTAGACTACGAGGGATTTATCTCGCCGCTAGTTTTGGAAGAGTACGCTAAGTACATGCACAAGCACAGAGTACAGGCCGATGGAGTTGTACGGGATAGCGATAACTGGCAGAAAGGTATGCCGCTGGATGCGTATATGAAGTCCGGCTGGCGACACTTCATGGACTGGTGGAAAGAACACCGCGGCATAGAATCCACCGATGGGCTAATAGAGGCTCTATGCGCTCTAATGTTTAATGTGCAAGGATATATGTTGGAGACACTTAAGGAGGAGAATTAAATGGACTGGTTACTTAGCTTCTTAGTAGTATTTGGAACTTTTCTACTGGGAAGGAAAAACAAGTGGGGCTGGATCGTAATGATCGCAAACACAATCGGCTGGTTTATCTACGCCGTCTGGATTCTTGACCCTCCTCAATATGGCTTGGTGCCAGCGTCGGCAATCAATTTCGTCATTGGCGTCACATCGGCAATAAAATGGTTCAGGGAGGACAAATGAATAAACTGAAAGTAGTTGTAGACGTTGATTGCACTCTGTGGAACTTTAATGCGCCTCTATTACAGTGGTTGAACAAGTTTTATGGAATGCCCATAGAACAGGCGAGAGATTGGGGTTGGTACAAAAAGTATATTTCTGATAAAGAATTCTACCGGGCTGTAGATGTCGTACACGCGAGGCAGATGGAATACAAACCCTTTAGTGGAGCGCAATCTTTCTTTGCATCACTTAATACGAATAAGGGCATTGAAATCTGGATAGCATCCCATAGAAAGCTAGGCTCCGCTCCTGCGTTGGCTAGTTGGTTGGAAAAGTACGACTTAGGCCCTTACTCAGGGTTGTATACAGGCCCGAATAAATTACAACTGCTTAGCGCTGGCGACATATTGATCGACGACGCACCACACACGGTAACGGACGCTAAGAAAATGGGAGTTCAAACATTGGTTCCTGCGTGGCCGTGGAATAGAGACATAGAAGGTTGGCGTCGGTACCAAAATTTGGAGGGAATTGCCCGTGCAGTGTCCATATTGCTCAGCTAAAATGATACTCCCGGCAGGCTCGGGGGAACACGATTATCTAGTCGTGGGTAAAGCTCCCGGTAATCGAGACATAAGTGAGGGAGCGCCTTTCACTGGTTTATATGGACAGATCATGCGAGGCGAGTTCAACAAAGCAGGATTATCCTTCGATTTGGGAACCTACACGAATCTCTGGCTTCATAAACTAGAGGACCATATGTGGGACGAGGACAACCATTTGATGTGGCACCGCGCCCGTTTGGTAGAGGAGATCAAACAGCATAAGCACGTGCTTTTTTTAGGCACCGACCTAGCGCGAATATTCCTACAACGGGGTGTGTCAGAGATTATGGGAATTCCTACGACAAGTGCATGGTTCCCAGATCAGATAACTACCATATTTTTATCCGAACCAATGAGTGTTATGCACGGAGGCGTCGGGGAGTTTCGGCTAGGCATATCGAAGTTCGCTACGCTCGTAGAGAAGCCAGAATGAAATTGTTTGTAGATGGCGGAGGGAACCGAAGAGGAAACTGCTACGTTGGAGTAGCTATATACACAGGCGAGACGCTTATTTTCCGTGGGGGTTCAGATTTGCCTCACTGTTCGACAAACAACGAGGCAGAGTATGTAGCCTTAGACTCAACTCTACGATTTTTAATGATGATGATAGAAAAATACGAAGGATTTGATAACGAGGACATTGAAATTTATATGGACTCAGAGTTGGTTGTGAAGCAAATTAATGGAGAGTATGAAGTTAAGGCAGAGAACTTAATTCCGCTCCACATTAGCGTTAAGGCTAAACTTGAAATCCTGCGTAGAAAAGTGGAGCCTGCTAAAGTATGGCTCCGTAATGTTCCACGGGAAGAAAATAAAGTAGCCGATAAGGCCGGGAGGGAAGCACTTGACAGAGCTAACAATTCACGGCAGGGGACTCGACCAGCCACTACCTATTTCAAAAGAATCACTAGACGACATATTTCAGGCCGTTGACAAACTGGTTGAACACGCACTAGAGGACGGCGATCCCATGTCAGCCCTTGAGGGAGGCAAGAACCTAATAGAGGGGGTACAGTTGCGAGGAGTTGCCTTGATGCGGCTCCTCTATAAACTGTATGGTCAGTGGGCTAAGTTCGGACTACAAGAAACGTTTCAGGACCGGATTTATGTTGAATGGGGGCTGAGCAAACAAACGATCAACCGCTACATAGACATATGGAGAGCAGTATTTGATAACGATGATGTGCCGAATAAATTACTTCCCGCATTAGCTGAGCGGCCTGTGAACACACTCAGGCGGTTGGTTCGCCCTGTGAATGAGAATAAACTGGTAGACGCAAGTGACTGGGTACGCATAACTCAGGCCGAGGATGATAGTGCAGTGAGGCGCATCATAGAAGAACTGTCGGGAAAATCATCACGCGGTAGACCAGCCCTCCAGTTGTTACTTTACTCTAACGGAGAATTGGTTGTAGTGGAAGGAAGCACACGATCAGTACTAGCAATAGTAAAAAATTCACCTACAGACCTAGCCGATAAACTTCGCGCTAAAGGTCTTGAAAGGCTAAGAAATGGGGCAGGCGTCCTCGATATTTGAGAATTTACAACAGAAGGAAATCGTAAGAGTTTCAACAGGTCTACATTCGTTAGACCATTCACTGCACGGAGGTTTAATCCTTGGTTCAATTTACGAAATTTATGGATATACACACGTGGGAAAGTCCACGTTGTCCTATTTTCTTGCGGGGAAAGTGCGCCCTAATGGCAAAATTCTACTCGCAGACTTTGAGCATTTCGACCCAAATTACATGGAGTTATGCTTGCGGATGTCGGGCTTTGACGGCAAAGTACGTGAGGCCGACTACGAGTACGGAGAAAAAGCTCTTGAAAGTATTAGAGATGCTTTACTCGATACCGATTTTCAAGCGGCTATCTTGGATTCTGTCGGTGCGCTTGTCACGAAGGCTGAGCTAGATGGAGAACTAACCGACGCTAACATGGGACTCAAAGCACGCCGTATAGCTCCGTGGATACGACAATGTTTATTTGCGCTGAAAAGAAACCCGAAGGCGTGCCTGTTTATCATTAATCATTTGCATGCTATCATGTCTCTGGGAAATGCGGCGACAACTCACGGCGGCGTAGCGATCCACAATAATGCTCACGTGAGAATAAGGCTGAGTGTAGAAAAACGAGATGATGAATACCAGATTGTGAACGGACGAATAGACAAGTTGCGTTATGGTGGAAGAGGGAAAAAGGGGAGGCCCTTTAAGTTCGTTCTAGTTCCCAATGTAGGCATTCACCCAGGACTGACAGCAGTAAACGACGCGAAATGGTACGGACTGCTGGACGACAGCCCTCGTATTAGATTAGATGGTAAGGATTTCGGGTTTTTTAAATCATTAGCGAAGGAAGCTATAAATGGCGAAACAGAAAAGTTCGAGCCGTTCATTAAACTCATTGGCGACCACTTGGGAACCCTTGATGGAACTGGCGATACTGAAATCAGCACAGGTAACTAAGCTCGCTCCCGGTCATGCGAAACAAATCTGGGACGTAGATACTTTCTTGGCCGCTTGTCCTGCACATGCTATCAAGTCTTGGCAGGCTCACGTGATACAATTTCACGATGATATTCTTCCAATGGGAGGGATTGGAACAGACCCCGGATTGAAGTTAGGGTTATCGTTTATAGGAGGCGAGGATGTGGCTTATACTTTTAGGACTTACGTTAATCGGACTGGTCTTAGTATTACGGATATTCTCGGAGTCTTCCACTCTGTCCCCCTTATCTTTAATGGTATGGTTACTAAGGCAACTCCCGTGGTGGTTGAAGGTGCGGCTCATAATGCGCGGTACGGGCAACCTCTACTCGGACAAATCAGGGGCGCTCTCCTACTTGGATTTGCAAATGCGGGTTTCGATCATGTTGCAGAAGTCCCACCTCTCTCAATCAGAAAGAGAGTTTTTGGCGAAGGACGTATACAGCCTGTGGAGTTCTGGTCAACTGCCGGATTTATCAGAGCTGATAAGGATTCAGCCGACGCGCTAAGCATGGCGATATGCGCGGGTCTATAGCAGGCGGGTGTAAACACCACTACGAAAGAACATGGACTAAGGAGCATGAAGTAGAGGACGTAACAAAGCCGATAGAAGTCACATCATTTTCATCGTCACATCCTGAGTTCATCTACGGAACAAAGATAATAACGTGGTGGGTCGAACGATGCTCCAAATGCAAGGTATATAAAGGAAAGACTCCGTGGGGCAAACGGTATCAAATGAGCAGGGAGGCCACCGAGTTCTTTGTGATAGATGGCTACGAGAACTGGGTTAACGAGCGAACGCTGGGAGCTTTAGCGGGTCTAGGCGAGTAGGACTTAAGTACTATTGCAACTGAAAAAGTTAGGGAGTATAATTAGGCTATGACAAAACTTAGTCGGGTCGGACAAAACAAAAGCAAATATGTTTGTCACCACTGTAAGCGCTTAAGCGCTGTGATCGTATCATTAGGTCGTTCGGTATATCGAGGTTATGATCCGCAGACGCGACAGTTTGGAATAAGAAGTTACTCTAACCGGGTCTATAGAGTTTACTTTTGTTCTAGATGTCATGCTGTAGTAAGACAAGGGGTGCATAAAAAGGGGTTCGTCTTTAGACCTAGTCGATTTGCAAATAATAGTGGGCTACGACGCAGTAAACAGGCTGTAGTGGCAGACGGTAACTATAAGGAGGCACAAGAGTTTGATGATGAAAAAGCGCGTCTATCCGAGAGTGTGTCACAACCATCCGAAGAGGACGGAGAACTTGTTCTACGTCTTTAATAGGTTAGAGAACAATAGGTCCGGGCAACTTTTATGCGAGGAGTGTAAACTTGGCGACAAAAGCTATCAAGAACAGCGAGCAACAATGGACACCCGTGAAGGGCCGATGCCCTCTGTGCCGGAGACTGAGGAAAGAGGGAATACCAGTCCTGAGATATAGGTACTTCAAAATTCACAAGCGTCACTACCTAGAATGTCTTAATTGTGAAAGCGATTGGAGCGCGGACACAAAAAATGAAGTAATGAGGCAGGTAAAATAACATGGCTATGACTTATGCGACACTCGAACGAAAGTATAATGATGCGCTGACTAAATTAGCGCAAGAGCGTTGGTTGCTCGACAAAACCTCTAAGGAGCTTGACCAACTTACAATCGCTACAACTAAAGTACTAGAAGGTGCTGTTACGTTACGCGAGGACATAAGAGAACTGGACATACTTTTACATGGGGACGATGTGTAAATGTTTAATAACGACTTCTTTCATGTCGAGGATTACAATACGCTAGATTGGCATGGATATAAAATACCTCTTGGCTGGTGGTCTCGCCGGTATGAATATCCTTGGGCTGGAAGCTGGTCAGCTACAGGAGAAACGGTTGCGGATATGGGCTGTGGCGCTAAATTTAGGCCGTTCAAGCACTATCTGGCCAGACGAAACACGGTTGTTTATGGTGTTGACTTTCTGCCATCAGAGGAACCAGTATTGCCAAAGAATTTCGTGGCTCTGGCAGAGGACTTTACCACTAAAACAAGCATAGCAGGTAATTCAATCGACAGACTATTTTGCATCTCTACGCTGGAAGAGGTAAAAAACATTGAGATGGCTTTAGTAGAGTTTAAGCGAGTACTTACTCCCGGCGGGATCATGGTGCTAACACTTGATATGGCCTATGATGAAAGTTTGCCGACTCCTCAGTACAATGGCCTGCACATCGAAAAGTTTATACAGAACGTTGCAAACGTGGGGTTGAACTTTGTTGGTAGTGTTCATGCGGACCGGGACTATGCGGTTAACCACAAAGAGTATAATTTGTGCGTATTTCATTGCATATTAACGTCGTAAGAAACTAGACAAATAGCAACTATCTTGGTAGTCTAGTACACAACGGAGGCATTATGACAGTTTCGCCGCAGGTGTTAGAACGTAAATATTCAGAATTCGATCTTGATATGGGTAAATGGTCAGAGAAAAAACCACACGGTATCAGCGCTCTCGTGAGACTTAAGAATGACACCGAGTTCGTTGAGTGGACGATCCTTTCTCATATGGAATGGATTGACGAATTTATATTGGAGGTTCAACCATCCGACGACGATACTGAAAAGTTAGCGGAATCTCTCGCCAAACGATATGCTAAAGTTAAGGTGATTCATTATCCATTCGACGTTGAGTGGTTGACACCTAGAGTTAGCGAATTGAATGAGAGTTCCATTGAGTCCCCGGCGTACATGACCAACTGGGGTCTGACGCATTGCAACTATTCGTGGATAGCTAAGATCGAGGGCGACGTTATAGCTCTGCCGACCTTTGCAATGATCCGCGATTTGGTAGACATCAATCCTAACGACGAGAAATATTATGGTAGGGTCGGACTGAATGTGGCTGGCAAAGAGTTTAGTCAGATTTCAAAAACCTTTCCTCGTAACGCTGGGTGGGACGAATCAGTGTTTCCTAATAACCCCAAATTCCACTGTGTCACTATGGGGATGTGGGAAACAATTAATATGAACGACTACACAAATCTAATGGACAATAAAGGGTGGTCGTTTATGCACATGAAACGCTGTAAGGAAGGCAAGGCACCGGGAGTCAACGAAGCATGGACAGACTTCACTAGGAAGAATGTTGAGGAAGCTCTGGTTGCTTATGATGATGTTAGTAACAGCAGTTACCCTGGACCGGAGTATGTAACTACGGAGGTATTGTATGACTGGCGGGATTCGTACTCGGCAATCAAAATCCAGACTAACGCCTGACGACATGGGGAAATTCCCCGGTTTCGTTAGTGGAGATGGCTACACCTTAGATCAAGCATTAGCATCTGTGGGTCCCGGATGGGCTGATTTAGTGAAAGCCGCTTACCAAGCCTGCGAGGATGGAGGAATTAAGCTCTCTCAGGTCAAAGAAAAATTCGGGGGTCTGAGGATTTATGTAGTGGGAGGAGCGCCTGATTATATCTATACTCTGCTCGACGAGTTAGAAAGTAAATCCATGAAAACATGCGAGGCCTGCGGGGATAGTGGTAGTCCGAACATAAGTGGCTGGATAAAAACTTTGTGTAAGGATTGCCATGACAGTTAAAGAACCTACCGACGAGGAGATAATGGAAGCGTTGGAGGACATGGGAGAGCCATGTACTTGTACTTACCTACAAGGAACGGCACTTTTTGGAAGTCCCGAAATGATCGGTGACTCCAAAAAACGTTGCCCGATTCACGGTACACGTAAACCGAATTGGAGCACAGTCGGTTTTTCTGGAGGGTTTATCAATGCTTCATAACTATACATTCGTACCACCCACACAGGGCTGGCCGGAATTCGATCAGGAAGGAAACATAATCAATGGGAAGAAATTGGCAAGCAAGAGACAAGAAAAGAGACAAGAAAAAGAACGGCATGAGGATCAGCGGACGAAGTCTGCTTCTGATTGTTGAGATGTTAAGGAGACGCCGTGAAGAAGTTCTGGATCGTAGGGAACGGGCCAAGTCTACATCAAACACCTCCTGAACTAATAAAGTCAGGAGAGCTATCCTTCGCTACGAACATGATAAGTAGGCGATTTGATGAGTACCCGTGGAGGCCAGATTATTATGTCGCTGTCTCTACTGCCGCACACATACCAGAATACCAACCGTTCATCCAGCGCGGAGTCAAAGAAGCTAAAATTAAAACTTATACCATAAAAGATAATTACGAGCTACTTAGAGCCTATGGATTAGTGTACGCAGTTAACACATACGAAGATCAACCGGGATGGATAAGGGTTACAAATACAAGCATAGAGCTACAAAACATACCTTATTCAGTAGACACACTTCAACTCAATCGTTGGGGAATGTCTCACATGATTTCGTTTCAGGTGGCGAAGTTATTGGACGCGGATGTTGTTTATCTGATAGGGTTCGACGGTAATTTCAAACCCTTGGCTGACCATGACGTGGACACTAATCACTTTGACCCTTTGTACTGGGGTAAGTTTCAGAGAATGCGGATTAAGGATGCTGAGTTTTGGAGCCGTATGAACAGAGATCACGGCATCGCTCACAGCGTTGTAGCCGCAAAGATGGCTGAGGCTGGGGTCAAGGTTTACAACTGTACGCCTAACAGCGCATTTAAAATGTACGAATACAAAGACTTTGAGGAGGCAATACGTGACAACTAGAAAAGCAGATGTTCTTTTGAAGTGGCTTGCGAAAGCACCACCCGGACCAGTCGTAGAACTGGGATGTACCCGCTACGATTATGAGTCCGAAAGCGAAGGGTTCAGCACATTCTATTTAGCTAAGCAGTGTGCATCAGAAGGTCGGGAGTTTCGTTCCTTCGATATTAACCCCAGTCATGTAAGGAACGCTCGTAAAATCTTGAGCGATCATGGTCTAGTAGGAACCGTGCAAGCGCTCCCTGGAGATCATGCTGTGAAACTTGTACCAGCGATAGCCTTCCTTTACTTGGACACATCAGACAATGCAGGTGATACAATGCATCAATATCTGAACGCTAATATGGCTCCGGGCGGGATCATCGTAATAGATGATTGTCACTCATACGGCGCTGGCCAGTTCGGCAAGGGTACGAAGGTTATTGAGTTTCTAGGACTGGACAAGATCCGCTTTGAGAAAACGGGTGACTTCATAATGGCAGTAATACAAGCGTGAAAAAGATAGCGGTCATAATCCCGAACTATAATATGCCCGAAAGTGCCGACGCCCTTGCGGAGCATTTATATGGCCGTCACTCACAGTTCGATCTTTACTTAGTAGATAACGGCTCCGATCTCAAGGCCCCTGCTAAGCATACGAATGTATTTATCCCGAAAAACTGTCAGACCACATGCGCTATATTACACGGGATGGCCGCGGCAAATAAATCGGGAGAGGACTACCTAGCCTACAACATAATAATTACCAGTACTGAGTTTGCCGACGACATGGACGGTTGTGCCGAAGCTATTAAGCTGTTCGCATCTTATAGTAATATGGTAGGCTATCATCCTAGTTTAACCAAGGACAGCACTACGGCTTGGAAACATTTGATAATAGACTACAAGTTCGCGGAGCGTGACCTACTACAACCAGTATGGATGATAGATAACATCTGCTCCTTTTGGAGAAAAGACTGGCTTGATAGTATAGGACAGTTCGATTCAAGGTTATTGTACGCGTGGGGAATAGATTTGGAGACTTCTTATTTAGCCCGAAAGCAGGGACGCACCCTTTACAGGGACGAGCTTTGGAAAGTTAAAAAGACCACTGACATAGCCTATACTATGGATCGCATGAACATGACCGCACACGAAAGAACACTAAAGGCGAGAGCTAACATGGCCCTTATATTAGAACGAAGATATGGCAAAACATGGGAGCGAAAAATGCGAGAAGAATTTGTAACCGAGGAAATGAGATGAGCGCTCAGCAGACCATTCAGGCACAATGCCCACACTGCTATGGAAAGCTAGAATTTCGTGTCACGCCAAAGATGAATTTAGACGGCGGCATCAGGGCGAAGCATCTATCTATATGCACCGTCACAACAGCACAGCCACGCACCGAGGCTTTCCTATTGCACATGAGAGAGCTTGCCGACGATCTGGAAGCAGAGTTCGTGGTGGGCTTTGATACACGCTACGGCCCAGCCAACATGGGGCTGGCGCAGAAGTATGCAGATACTACAGTACTGGTGAAATCAAAAGGCTACCTTGAGAGTGTCCTACAAGACGTTATTGACTCTTGTACAGGAACGTGGATACTACGGCTGGATGATGATGAAATGGCATCCCCCGCTATGTGGGATTGGTTAAAGAATAAAAAGTATATCAATGGAGAAACACAGATTTGGGGTTTCCCGGAGGCTACTCTGTGGCCATCAACGATGTCATTTATTACGACACACCCATTCTGGCCTGACTCACATCCGAGACTCCAAACATGGAAATATGCTAAATGGGATCGCACTCCCCACAGTGGAGCGAAATACGGTCCGGGACTGATGGCCCCGGTCGCGATAGCGCACCATAAACTTCTCATAAAGCCCATTGAGGAACGAAGAAAAATTTGGGAGCAGAGGGACAAAGGTAAGGTACGTGACGAAATACATGCCTCTATGTGTGTACCGGAGGACAACTTCGATGAACTGACGATACACCCCTTTGGTGATGGACGTTTTGACGATGTAAACGCCTTTAGGAATGTGGGAGAGATCGTCCGTTTGACTAAACCATAGTTGTGTGGTAGATTAGTTACGACGCAGAATTATATTCTATAAGGAGGTATAAATGAAGAGCATATTTCAATCAAAGACTATTTGGTTTTCCGTAATCTATGGCATTGTGAATGTGGCTGGATTAGTCGGGTTTGCCGATTTCTCGCCCAGTAGCGATGTAGCAGAGATTGTAGGAGTTGCAGTTTCCGCAATCGGTATTGCATTACGTCTGGTTACGAGCAAATCCGTTTCAGTCTAGAAAATGAACAGCGGAGGGGAGGGCAGATGCATAATCTTTCGGTCGTAGGACATGAATGGTGCATCGCTCCCCTCCCAATACCTAAAGGAGTTTTTATGGCTAGGAAACACACAAGAGTTTTAACGATAGGAGATTACCACTGCGGTCAACGCGCTGGTCTAACACACCCTGATTTTGAAATAAACAGTTTCGTTGACCCTCATCACCACGCAATTCGTAGGGCCGGGTGGAATTATTATAAAGCCACTGTAGACGCTCTTAAACCTGATATTGTGATTTTCAACGGTGACGCTGTTGACGGCAAAGGTCAGGCATCAGGCGGCACGGAGTTGCTTTACTCTGACCGGAATGTGCAGGTAAATATGGCGGTTGCGGCTCTTGAAGCTATCCCCGGTAATCCAAAAATCGTCATGTCATACGGTACGGCCTACCATACAGGGAAAGACGAGGATTTTGAGGATCAAATCGCTAAGAGCGTGAAGGCACTCAAGATCGGCGGGGAAGATGTGATCGACGTGAATGGTCTGGTTATAAATTACCGTCACCATGTTGGGTCGTCACAAACGCCGTACAGCCGACAAACAGCCGTCGCGAAGGAAGCTCTCTGGAATCAACTGTGGTCACTTAGGGGAGAGTACCCGCTGGCTGATGTTCTTTTGAGATCGCATGTTCACTATCATACATTTACGGGAGGTCACGGCTGGTTGGCTATGACCCTTCCAGCATTACAAGGTTATGGATCAAAATACGGCGGACGCAGAATGTCCGGTACGGTTGACTTCGGATTGGTGCATTTTGATGTCATTAGCAAGGAGGACTACTCATGGCACAGCCACATACTAAGGTTTCCGGCGGTGGCAGTACCATCACTATAGCCGATTTCGCCATCGACCACGTAGCTATTGAAAAGGAACTTGTACGTCTAGGGAAAGAAGAGGAAAATGACAGTTCAAGTATACAGGTTCAAGATAACCGGGACAACCCCATTACGTACACACAACGGGTCCCTGGCCGACCCACTGGACCCGTACGCGAAGAGGATAAAACCTCTATCTAAGAAGCGTACACGTTCAGAATCCGAGGAGGAAGAACTGCGAGGCCTCGAAGCTCGCGGAGGGATGTACACAAACAAGGGGAAAATCACAATGCCTGCTGAGAACGTAAAAGCTATGCTTTGTGATGCAGGTAAAGCATTCCGGCTAGGGTCCACTCTTAAACGGGCCATTAACATGAGAGGGGTTAATTTAGACCTAGACTTTAGTGGCGAACAAGACCCCGACCTAAGAGCAAAAGATAAGGATTGTCGCGATGAAAGGATCGTGGCACTCAACCCCCAAACTAAAACCAAAGGCATTCGTACGCGACCAATCTTTGAGGACTGGGTTCTCAGTGGTGAGCTTGCGTTTAATGACAAAAGTACTACAGCCGCGGAAATCAAAGAGATTTTTGAATCCGCTGGACTCAGTGGCTTTTGTGAGCGACATGCAGGGTTTGGTCAGTTTGATGTAACGGAGTGGGAAAAAGTAGATTAAGGGTTCGTGGAAAGGAAGGGCTGGGCGGGGAGAGGACTGGAAGGGTTCATGGAGCGGTATGGAGTGGAGCGGATTGGAGAGGCGCGGAAGGGTTCATGAATTGGAAAGGAAGGGTTCGTGGATCGGAGAGGCGGGGAGAGGACTGGAGCGGAAGGGTTCTTGGACTGGAGTGGGTCGGAGAGGTGCGGCGTGGGATGGTTCATGGATCGGACGGGCGAGGAGTGGAGGGGATAGGATGGGAAGGGTTCATGGATTGGGTAGGTTCTTGACTTCCAAACCTTAAGGTGGTATAATAGGGCAAGAAAACGAATTATGGACACAGACTGGGAGGTCAAACAATGAAGAAATTAACACTAGCGCTGGCCCTATTAATATTAGCAACAATCGCTTGCGGTTCATCAGCTACCACAGTTCCCACAGCCGATCCGACAATCGATCCAGGTATATATTGTGACGCAGTCTCGTTCCAATTCACCGTCCGAGATGAAGACGATCCCGAAGAATATCTGGTCTTAGCTCGTCGACCACTGACCTACGCGGAAGTCGAAGACATCCTGAACAATGAATTTTCGCCCGACTCACTGGGTGCCGCACTCAAAATCTGTATCAACGCAAACTGGGATTGGCGATCTGGCCACGACGTAACAACTCTGGACGGATTAAAATAACACAGTGTAATAGACAGCGGAGTTGGAATGGATAATGATGAATCGAGGGATGGGATAACAATGCCAAACAGGACAGTCTGTGGAGTTCTTCAAGAAATGCGCCGGGTGTATGAAACCCGCAATTTCGCCAGTCTATTAGGACTGATTGAGGAAGTTCAATCGATGGCTAATCGCATGGAAGCACGACTTTACGACCTCGGGGATTATGAAGATTGGCAAGAAAACTATGAGATTCTAAAAGCAGACATCAAAAAACTGCGTAAAGAACGGGACGACCTCAATAGGGGTATACGCAAAATAAAGCGAGATGTCCCGGAAGATACTGTAGAAGAGGCTATGGAGGCATCTAGATCATGATACTGAAACGTGACGCTAAAAAATACTTACCGACCCTTGCAGACAATTTTGCGGACTTGATTTTGACAGATCCACCATATGATTTCGATGCGAACACGATCCAGTTTTATCACCAACAGTTTACAAGAATCTCA
>SDBV01001073.1_pt1 | contig 40551 bp, 57 predicted proteins | sample 2277081 | NCBI WGS metagenome assembly SDBV01 (sample SAMN10402039, study PRJNA504765) | marine sediment metagenome | isolation source: marine sediment core GS10_PC15, 223 cmbsf | place: Arctic Ocean: Southern Knipovich Ridge | collected 2010
CATTCATCATTTCAATGTTTAGAATATTCACAGGAGGTCTATTCAAGGTAATCGTACCGAGTCCCCCTTCAATTTGGGCATTAATATATTTCATCCTTTTCTCCTTTCTAACTTAAACATCTCTGGGGGGAACAACTCATTCGTTTACAAGACTGGGTGGGGATTGATATAGACTTTTAGTAGCTGTTTTGCATACTTATATTATATTTACTAAAATCGTCCCGCAAAATGAGTTGAAATGAGAATTGGGTTTTTGAGGCTTTTTTACAAGACATTCGGCGACAATTTCCTGCACCTTTTTTGTCAGTTAATGTTTTAAAATTTTGCACGCAATTTTTGGAAAAAAGTATTTAAGATTCGGGGATTATATACCGCCCGGTTTTGTCTGGGGTTTAATTAAGGATTTAATTCATAGAAAAATCATCGCTTGCACTAAGGGTGGTATAACCAGTATCGACTTCACATTCTATAATTGCACGGTTATTTTTGCCTAAATATCCTTCAGAAATATCTATGTAAAAGGATTGACGATATCGTGTTAATCTCTTATAACCGGTCGTAATTTCTGGGCCTTTTTGTGGGTGGAGAATATTTCCTGTGTTTTCATAAAGTGCATAAACACACAATACTTCCCCTTCCTTCCAAAAAACTAAACGGTCTTGATCACAATTTTTATAATATATATGGACCTTCACAATCCCATCTTTTAAGCGCGCTGATATAGATATTAAATCAACGTCAGTCAAGGATGTTAGCCTTTCTGCGCCAAAAAGCAAAGGATTAATTAATATTAAAAATAGGAACATGGCTAATAATATACGTTTCATAATTGTCTCCTATTTAAAGGTTATGGTGATTAGGTTGCCTTGTTTTGTATAGCGTCTGCAGGGCGGTGCGTAGCGTCCTGTAATTGCTGCTCTAAGGATTTAAGTCTCTCCTCTATCTTTTCACACATATCTTTTAAATAATCAATATCTTTTTTTTGATCGCCAATTATTTTAAGAACATGCTCCATGCGGGTAATGGCCTGGATTACAGGATCGCCTGGCCGCTGTATTATAGTTTCACCCTGGGAATCGATCACAGAGTGCTCCTTCGCCTGACCATCCGGACCGGTTATTTTTATCTCTAGAGTGTCAGTGGCCTTAACCTCCTCCTGGAATTCCTGTTTTATCAACATATGTGCTAATTTGAAAAGCCCAGCGGGCACTTTCCTCTCACCATTTTCATACCTATAATAAGTCCTTACGCCAACCCCAAGCCGTTCAGCGAAATCTTTTTTATCAAGCGAACCCCTTAAGTCCTTTAATTGATTACCTAAATCCTTATAGGGATATTTTTTTAAATTATTTTGTCCATTAGTCATTTTTTTATTGACATCTGCCCAATGGGCAGTTTATACTGTCTACGGTATAAGTATAAACTGACTGGTCAAAGGAGTTATTTATGGATATAGCACACAATCCTCAATCATTTTACCCATTTATCTTCCAAAACATACAACTCAAAGAGGCTTGTTGGGTTGATAATGAGCCATATTTTACCCGCCGGGCCATCGGGGAATGGCTGGAATACCAAAACCCACAAAAGCGTATCGACGGAATCATAGCTAAAAATCCTCATATAAATCAGTTTTCAGTTACCCTCAAATTGAGGGCAACTGATGGCAAGGAATATGATCAGCATGTTTATAATCCTATCGGCCTTCAGCTTATTGTTTTTGAATCCAGGCAGCCAAAGGCCAGGGCTTATAAGATCATGGTCGCTCACCTGGTGTATGCATTTATGAAGGGTGAGCTAAGCCCCCCGCATGCTCTAGGTGCTTTACGGAAACAGATTCAACGTGAGGAGATACTCAAACTGCCGACCAGTTTCGCGAGAGGAAGTGCGGTACGGCATTTGGGCAAAAAGTACAAAGTGAACAGAGCTACGATCTACCGGTGGATTAAAAGAGTAAGGCAGGGAGAAGGACTCGAGCGCAAGCCGTATCCATTGAAAGGCATATACAAGGTTGTTCTGCCTGGGGATGTAGAGATGATCAGCATGATTGTTGAACAGGACCCGGAGATAACGGTCCGGGAGATAAGAGAGCGGATGCCTCACCTTGCATGCAGCTCAACCACGGTGAATACCGTAAAGCGACGGATCAAGGAGCACATCAAATAACTTATCAAAGAGCGATTAGGAGGTTTAAATGAATTTTATTAAAGAGCTGATAAAAGCCAAGGGCCTGACGGAGCGCAAGGTGGCTGCCGAGATTGGAGTGGGTTATCACTCCTTTGTTAAAACGATCACCCGGGCGCGCTGGGTAAACAAGAGAGGCGAGGTCAAGTTTCGTGAATGTCGCCACATCCGCGAAAAGCTTGCCGCATGGCTTGGTTATCCATATGAGATGATCTGGGGATCTAATGCCGATCACTTTCTTAAAAAACTCATCCAGGAAGAGCTCGAGCATTATTTCGCACGTAAGATCAAGAAACTAAAAGAGCAGCGCCTTCAGGCCCTTGGCATTTTATAACTATTATTTTTAGATAGTTCAATGCCTAAGTTAAAAAAAAGATTCGACAATCAATATAGCCTCTTCGATTTGATCTCCCGCCTTCAGGAAAGATCCAATATCCCGGGCCCGGGGAGCCTCAATATCCAATTCCAGCTTCAGGCAATAATCTCTGATTGCATTAAGGGGTGCACGCTTTCCAGATGGGAGATTGCGGGGCGGATGAGTGCCCTGGTCAACCATGAGATCTCAAAATACATGCTGGATACCTGGACTGCGGAGAGCAAGGAATATCACCGGTTTCCGGCTGAGTATCTACCGGCTTTTTGCCAGGCCGTCGATTCCTATGAGCCGCTGCAGTTCATGGCAGAGAAGGCCGGGGTTTTTATGCTGCCCGGGCCGGAGGCGCTGAGATCGGAGATCAAAAAGATAGAAGAGGAGATCCGGAAGCTGCAAAAGCAGCGCCAGAAGAGGATGACATTTTTAGAGGAGATGAGAGATGGAAAGAATAGTAGCCAATAGGCAGTATGCAGTAGGCATTGGGGAATTTATTGCCTGGTTAAATGGGTGTTTGGCCGGGTTACGGTATGGGAGGACGATGGCGGAGGTGGATGCTCATTATGATGGGTTGTTGAGGGAGATTGAGGAGCTCCAGGAGAAATTGCGCCACCAGGACACCAAGTCACAAAGCCTGCCTGCGGCGGGAGTAGGCAATAAGCATGGGGTATGTAATGAAAGCAATTAGTCTCTGGCAGCCCTGGGCGACTGCGGTGTTGCTGAAATGGAAAACAATAGAGACAAGGACACATGCTCGTTTTAAATCGCTCCAGGGGCAACGGATTGCGATTCACGCGGCAAAGAAGGTTGATAAGGATGTCACTGATCTTTTTTACGATAATCTGCCACGGATGACCGCCCTGGAGATCGAGAATCTATTTCGATTCGTGGAGATATGTAGAGGAAAGATCATGTGTACTGCCCATGTCATCACCGCAAGATGGGCGCCGAATGTTGATTTTGATGTGCGTGAAAAATGGAACAGGCAGGCCCTATGCGAGGTTGGCGGTAAATACCTGCTGTTCCTGGATGAGATCGAGCCACTCAGGAACATTATCCCCTTTCGCGGTCGGCAGGGGATTTTTAATGTGCCGGATGAGGTTATTGAAGCGGCAAGGAGGGAGTGATGGGGAAGGGAGCGAATAAGAAGAAGACCAGGGCCGTGAAGATTGAAGAGAGCCAGGAGAAGGAGCTGCATGATCCCAGGAAAGGGATTTATGTGACTTATGAGATGTTTGGACCGGATACGAAGATGGTTGTGGATCGGATATTTCGGGACCGGCGGCGGGCAGAATATTTTGCGAATCTGTGAAGGGCATAGGGCATAGAGCATGGCGCATAGGGTAGAGGGCAGAGGAATGAAAACTGAGCCATACGCTGTATTTATAGGACGACAGGAGGATGTTGATGGAAGGCCGCCGTTAGCACTGTACAATATAATTGGTGGTCCGAAGGATGGTGCCACAGTCACTTTGAGAATCATCAAAGAGGAAGGCATCAAAATTATTAAAACTAAGGGATCATGAGAGAAGAATTAAGGAAATATTTAGATGGAGAAGTACCGGGATGGCGGGAGATGTCATGCTGGGATTTACATAAGTGCTTAACGGCTCTCTGGAAGGCTGGGAAATTCAAGAAGTTGGTGACGGCCGTCTTCGATGATAGCCGCAAGGCTGTGCGAGTTGGGGATGGCTTTTTTTCTTATGTGGTGATGTGAGGCGCATGGCGCAGAGGGCAGAGAGCATAGAGCATAGAGGAAAGAGGGGAAGATGGAGAGTGTGGCGGTTAAGTTGGAGAGGGGGTTGAATGATTTATTTGAGGATGAGGTGGAGGTTGTGTTGAATGAGTATGAGGACGGCCGGATAACGGTTGATGAGATGGGCAGGGATATAGCGCTGATCAACCATGTGAGGAGTGGGGCTGTAAAGCTTTGTGCAAAACAAAAATAAGAGAGGGGGACGGGGATAGATGATCGAATATATTCAAAAAATAGTCTGCGAATATTTTAGAGTCGATCTGAAGTCGCTCAAATCGAAAAGCAGCAAAAAGAATATCTGCTACCCGAGGAGCATTGCCATTTACCTGTGCCGGAAATACGCAGCAAATGATGAGACTCTAAAATCAATCGGCGAATCATTCAACAGGAACCACCCGGATATTATTTATAATTACAACAAGGTCATAAGGAATATGGAGACCGACGGGGCGCTATGGGGTGAGGTTAATTTTCTGGGTGACAAGATCCGGGCAAAAATGAATTGGAGCAAAGAGGATACCATGAACGATAAGAACGAGTTTGAGGAGGGATTCTGGAGCATAGTGGAGCTATTTGGGCATACCACAATCGCGGGATATTTAACGCAGGACGGCGAGTTCATTCGCGTGGACGTTCCGGCTGTGAGCGGGCAGGAGAAATTCACCAAGTTTTACGGCCCGAAGGCAATCTACGGGATAACGCCGACAACAGAGGAGATAGCCACGAAGGCGGCAGCGAAATTGAGCGTCAGGCCTGTATCGCTTTGGGTTGCGCCCGATAAAGCTTTGCCCGAACCAAATGGCTATGGTGCTGATAATGACCTCTATGAGAATGAGCAATACGATGCTGGTGAATAAATATGGTGTTGAAAATATGGGGCGGATTACAACAGATTGGCGACAAAAAACAAGGGAAAAAATGGCACTATCGAACGGCTCGATAGTGCCACGATAGTGCCACCGATTTTTAGCCTTTTGTGAGGAATATAATCTGAAATTATTCAAGGATTGTAGGGGGTTGGCTATGGAAGAGATTTGGCTGAGCCAGGAAATCGTTAGTGCCATAGAAAAAATGTCCAAAAGAACTTTTTGGAGGCATTTCAAGTCCGGAGGCTTTGGAAAACACCGTTATGTGGGTTTAGGGGATGGTAACCGAGGAGGGAATAAACTTGAAATTGCGATCTCTTGTCTTAGCTCTAAAGGACAGCGCCGGTATGTTGAGAAGAATGAGGTTTCACCGATTGTTTTGCCTGTACTGGCTCCGGAGGCGGCTTTAGAAGTTGCGATAAGGGCGCAGGGCGTGGAGGGCATGTTGCATGGCGCGGGGAGTATGGAGGATACGTGGACGGAGGAGACGGCGCTTTCCCTGGATGATCTGAAAAATAAAAAATTAACCAGGTGGGTGAGGATTATCCAGGAGGCGATGAATGTGCCCAGGGGGTGGAAGAAAAGTAAGTGGATCGAGGCTGTGGCAATAAAAAATAAGACCTGCTCCCAGCAGATTTATAAAAAGATTAAGAAATACGAAAAATCCGGCCTGGCCGGTATAAAGCATACTAAACCGAATCAGAAGGGCAGGGCTAAAAGCTGGACTCCGGAGGCCGTAGATTTTTGGCTGGGGTTGTGTCTGAAGGAAGAGCATAGAAAAATCTCAAAGGATCAGCTCTATAATATCATGGTGATCGAGGCTGATAAGAGGAGCTGGCAGGTGGGCGGTTATAATTCTGCGCTCTGGTGGTTCAAAAAGAAGGCCACGCCGCAGCTTTTAGCGCTTCAGCGCGGCGGGCTACGCGCATTGGATAATACCCTGCCGCCGGTGCTGAGGGATTATTCCGATCTTCAGCCATTCGAGATATTGGTGGGGGATCAACACCGGTTTGATTTCTGGGTGACGGATGATGATACGGGTGAGGTCTTCAGGCCGGAGGGATACCTTTGGCAGGATCTCCGCACCCGATGTTTCTACGGAGCTGGATTCGACAGAAAATACGATTCGTATTTAATGGGCCTGGCGCTCCGGATGGGAATGAAAATATTTGGACCATTCGACAGCATCTACACGGATCACGGTCGGCCGGAGGAAAGCCGCTATATCACGGGCATTATGCAGGAAATGCGAGATCTGGGGCTCAATATCGAGAGAACGGTGGACATTCCCGTAGACCTATCCGGCACGGAGCCGGAGGATGTAAACCCCAGCCTGATCCTCCCGGGCACGCACCGGAAGGCAATTGTCAGAAATGCAAAGGCAAAAATGATCGAGGGCACGTTCGATGCGTTAGAGGGGATACTCAGGAGTCGCTTTATGGTGCCCGGATCTGTGAAGATATTGAGCGGCAGCCAGGAGGAAAATGAGGTAGATCAGAAGGACATAGAGCGCCTGGCAGCGGGAGGAAAGCTGCTTACATTCAGGGAGTTTGTGATCACTGTCTTCAAGGCGCTTGACTATTATAATTCGCAAAAGCCGCACCGGGGGGTGCTCAGGGAATGGATCCGGAGCCCCAGGCCAAAATCCGCTAGCCCGATGGATTGCCTGAAAACATGCTACGCGGAGGGATGGCGGCCGGTGAGGTTGACAGAGGAGGCGGTTGACTTGATTTTTCTGCCGAAGGAAAAGCGGATTGTTGACCGGGGCCGGGTTACCTTCCGGGGTGATCTCTATGAGGATGAAAAGCTGGATACTATTAATGAGCAGGAAGTTAAGATCCGGTTCGACCCGCTCGACCCGGGCTGGCTGCTGGTATTCCACAACGGCGAGTATCTCTGCCGGGCAGAGCCGGTGGAGTACTCGAGTATGAAGGACCAGTCCCTGGCCAGGCGGAAGATCGAGGAGAAGCGGCGCCGGAGAAAGGATTTTGTTCAGGAATACCGGGAGATGACCTCTCAGGTGCCCGATTTCCGGGAATATTCCACGGTGCCCGCAGCGGAGAAGGCCGCGGCATTGATCGGGAAAGAGAAGATAGAAAAGAGGAAAGAGATAGCGGAGCGCACCCGGGTGCGGACGCCCGAGGAGCTGGCTGCGGAGATAGCCGTAATAGAGAATTATCATCCGGAGGATATACGGCCGGTTTTCCACAGTGAGGTGGCTCGCTATACATGGTGTCTGGATCAAGAGATTAAGGGTGAAGATATCGATGGAGAAGATAAGGTGTTTACTGAGGAATTTGAGGGCGGGATGAATGAGGAGACCAGGGAATATTGGAGGGTTTATCGGGAGAGTGTGGAGATGGGTCAAGGAAATAGTCAATTGAAAATCAAAAACGATCCGCAGATTACGCAGATTACGCAGATTTAAAAATGATAGACATCTATTTGCTTTGAACAATTAGGAGGGATCTATGAAAACTTGGGATAAATATTCGTACAGTTGGAAGGCATATAAAAAAGAAGTAAAAAAGAACTATCCTAAATATTTCCACACCTTAAGCTGGGATCAGCATCCTGAAAACTATGATGAGCCATGTTTTTGCGCAACTTGTCGATCATATATGGCAAATGATGCCTAACAAGCAAATAAACCAGACGGGCTAAAGTTTGCGGGTGGCAGCATTGCGGAGTGAGTGCACCAGGTTTCCTGGAGGTCGTTGGTTCGATTCCAACCCGCCCGCAAGTTATTTTAGAAATATATCGAATTTGCATATAGAGAGAGAAAATAGTCAATAGTCAATTCAAAAACGGAGGTCGTAATGAAGGATGTGTTTATTCCGACGCAGAATTTTCAGAGGTTTCAGGAGCTTTGCGGTGAGTTGCTGGGCTCCTCATTGGGTATCGAGCTGGCTGCTGTGTTAGGCCGGGCAGGTAGGGGCAAGACAACGGCTGCCGAGCGTATGGTTACGATGAATCCGCAGACGGTCTATGTGCGGTTTCAGAAGCGGTTCAGTTATGTGGGCCTTATCCGGGAGATTGCGTTTGTGATTGCGGGTGAAAGGCCGCGGTCAACGGAGGCATGTTTTTCCATGATCCAGGATGAGCTTTCCAATATGCGCCGGATCATCATGGTGGACGAGGCGGATAAGATGAGGTTGGAGCATTTCGACACTCTCAGGGATTTCCATGACGTGTGCAAGATCCCGGTGATTATGATCGGTGAGGAGAGCCTGCGATCAAAGCTTGAGAGAGAGCGGCGCCTTGTGGATCGCGTGCGGGAGGAATTAGCCTTCGAGCCTGTGATCCAGGGGGATGTTGTGGTTTTCTACCGTAAGGCCCTGGAGTTAGGCTTGAAGTCCGAGCATGCGGCGAGGCTGCTGGATCACGCGAAGGGGAATTTCCGAAAGGTGAAAAAGGATGCCGCGCTGGTTGAAAAAATTATGAAGGTGAGCGGGATCAAGGAGATTACGGAATCGGTCGTTCAAGAGGTGTGCAAGAGCGCATAGCGCGGCGGCGCATAGAGCATAGCGCATAGCGCATAGGGTAAAGAGGAGAGAGGAAAGAGTGAAGAATACGGGTATTACGGCGCGGGTTAGGGAGGCGGCGCGGAGGCTTAGGGTGTTTGGGTCGGATGATATAGGATCTGAATTGGACATTCAGACTTATGCGGATGCCAGGCGGGTGCGGACTACCATAAATGATCTGCGGAAGACCGGGGAGATCGAATGTGTGGATAGAGGCAGATATCGTTATGTGGCCAGGAGCTCGAGTGCGGTTAGATCGTGTGTTTGCCGGGCCATGCATGTTAAGGGCGTGTTTTCTGCCAGGGAAATCACTATGTTGAGCGATGCGGATGCCAGTTATGTGCGGCATATTATCCGGGACCTGATTGCCTCCGGGGATCTGGAAAAAGCGGGCCTGGGTGAGAGCTCAAAAGGGAAGTTGGAGAGCCGGTACAGGGTGAGGCATTTCGACAGGTTTTACAAAACAATTGTGATGGGAATGGAGCCACGAATCTCCACGAATCTCCACGAATAACACGAATAATATTTGTGTGAATTCGTGAAAATTTGTGGCCAGAAAATGAAGGCAATTAGCGGAAAAGGCAGAAAGGCGCCGGATAGGATCCAGAGGCAGCGCAGGGGGCTGCTCGCCAAGGTGCATATTGCGATTAAGGAGCTGGGGATTCCGGATGATGATTACCGGGGGATCCTCGTGAAGGAGTTCGGGGTATCGACTGCGAAGGCGTTGAGCATTATCGAGCTCCAGTATTTGGTGGCCTATTTTGAGGAGAAAGGCTGGGAGCCTCAGGGCGGAAATCGGAAATCGGAAATCGGAAATAGGAAATCGCAATGTGAGGCGCTGCAGGGCAGGGCCAGGGAGATTGCGGCGGAGATGGAAGACGGGGAGCGCAGGCTGCGGGGGCTGTGTAAGAAGCTTTGCGGGGTGGATCGGCTCGAGTGGTGTAGGGATGCGGGGAAGCTTAAGAGATTGTTGGCGGCGATGAGTAAAATCAAAACATCCGCAGATTACGCAGATTGAAAATGATCCGCAGATTACGCAGATTACACAGATTGAAAGAGATCCGCAGATTACGCAGATTACACAGATTGAAAAAAGAAAATGCCATTACATAAGGTACATTGTCCGTGTGGGAAGACACCGATGCTTTATCGGGCCCCGGGAATAAGTGTTCCCGGATATTGTAATATAGAATGCAGGCGGCGCTATTATACTGGTAATGGTAAAAGGAAACATCTCTTCAGCCCGGAAATGGATGCGGAGATCCGGAAGCTTTACCTGGATGAGGTAGGTATTAAGGCGACGGCCTATGCGGGGCCGGTAAAGAAGTTGGCCGCAAAATTCGGGATGCCGCGATGGGCCGTATCACAGAGGGCCGGGCGGCTGAATATTTTGCCCATGCAGAAAAAGGAGCCCGACTGGAGCCCGAAAGAGATAGCCATCCTGGAGCAGAATGCCCACCTTACGCCGCCGAGCGTTCAAAAACATCTCAAAAAGGCGGGTTTTTCGCGGTCGATTCCAGGCATCACGGTCAAAAGGAAAAGGATGCATCTCAGCCGCTCGAGCATGGACGGATACACCTGCCGGTCCCTCGCCGAGTGCTTTGGGATCGATGCGCATAGCGTGATGCGGTGGATCGCAAAGGGCCGGCTCAAGGCGCGGAGACGCGGCACGGCCAGAACGCCACAGCAGGGCGGGGATGAATGGTATATCATCGATCTGTGGGCAAGGGATTTTATCATCGAGAATATCTCTATTTTGGATTTCAGGAAAATCGATAAATATTGGTTAGTTGATTTGCTGGCAGGGGGCGAAATTGGATTAGGGCCGATTGCGCAGGGCGAAAGGCGCATAGAGCATAGAGCAGAGCGCATAGAGCAAAGCGGAGAAAAAGATTGGGACGAAGGTGAGGTGGATTTCGAGGTCCTGGAGATATTCAAGGATGCGCATGGGAGGTTATGATGTGGTTTGATTTTGCGATATTAATTATAGTTTTAATTATGGGTGTGTTTTACATGATGCTGCTGGGGTTGCTTAGCGAGAAGCTGAAGCGTCTGGGTTTGAGGCTGAATGCTTTAACATCCGAAGTGAGGCGAAATGGGAGGGTGAAGCGTTATGGAGTACGTAATGATGGCGATTAATGAGAGCTGGATCTGGTTGGGGCCGTGGTTGTTGGTGAGCCTGGGTACAGCCCTGGTTGTTTTAGTTAAAGAAAATTGAAAATAATCCGCAGATTACGCAGATTACACAGATTTAAAATGTCAGACCGGGGAAAGCGCTGCCGGCCTGACTAATAACTAATAACAAATAACGAATAACGTGAAATTGATTTGTCCTAAATGTGGATCCGGATTTGAGCTTGATTCGGCGGTGAAGGGATTGGAGTGCCGGGAGGTTCGGGATATCGCGGCGAAGCTTGGTGAGAACTGGCGGATTGCGTATGAATATACGGATTGTTTCAGGACATCGGAATACGGGGATGTTCGCCCCAGGAGGCGCTGGACGCTATTGAAAGAGATCGCCAGCCTTTTTGATACATGCATTTTCCAAAAGCAGGGCAAAAGATACCGGACTAACAGGGATGAGATCGGGAAGGCGATGGCCACCATGTGTAACCGGAATATACGGGGAGTGAAAAGCCACGGTTATCTGGTTGCAATCCTGATGAAGACCGGGGAGAGGATATCGGCAGAGGGGTTGACTGCTCGAGAGGAGAGGCAGAGGGAAAATGGAAGGGGGGAGATGGGCAGGCAAGGGCCACAGGAAGGTAACATGGATTTCAGAGGCATTATTAACGGCTTACGGAGGGATAAGGAATGAAACATGAAGATATGGGTATTGACACGGACACAGGGGCGCATGATCCGGCCTTGACTAAGGTGGAGGCGGCCATGCTAACAGTGCTGGAATCTCACATCGGTGCGGGGTTTAAGATATCGGCGCCCTCGTTAACGGTTGAATTTTTTGAACGATGGCTCGGGTATCGGCCTACCCTTATGGAGCTGCAACAAAATATCAACCGGTGGAAGCGGAGTGTCCGGTATATGATCAACCATCTGATTATCGATCATAACCAGCCGATAATGAGCAAGGCAGGGGTTTACGGCGGTTACTGGATCGCGCAAACCAAGCTGGAGGTCGATGAGTTTTATGGCACCTTCCGAAAGCGCGCCATGACCGGGCTTACCAAAGCTGCCAGAGGGAAAAAGGCTGTTATGGCGAGCATTGTGAAGCAGCTCGTTTTTGAGTTCGATGAGATCAAAGGGGCGGAGAGGCCCGCCCTTGTGAAGCCTTATGATTATGAATCTGCGCCGTTGGCGGTGATGACCGCATTCCTGGACAAGATGACTAAGGAGCCCGAGAAGTTCGAGCACGAGCTCAGGATCCTCCGGGATAAATTCGGCAAGGTGTTGATGCCCAAGGAGGATTTCGGCAGGATTCAGTCGCTGTCAAAGCAATTGACGGAAGTGCTGGCCAGGGTAGCGTAGGGCAAAGGAAAATTTTACACCTACCCTACTGTTAGGTGCCTTATGGATAATTATAAAAATGGTATAGAAAAAGCGAAAGAAATATATCGCTCAATCCATCCCGGTGGTTGTAAAATGTTCAGTAAGGGAGACAACTGTATGTGTTTTTTGTGTCAGTGTGATCGTGTTGTTGAACAGCGGCACCTAACAAGCCGTCGAAGCAGAGCGGCGGATGTCTGTGCTTACTGCGGACAACCTATTGGTTTTAAGACAAAAACTTGTGCAAGTGGTGGGGCATGTACCGCCGCCAGCTTATCTAACCGTTAGGTGCCTTATGAAAAAAATTAGATTTGATGTTTTGGCATGTGGAGATTGTGGCGCACGCGCTCTTAGCATTAACAATGTAAGAGTAACAGGCCCAAATTGCAAAACATGGCTGATCGTTAATACATTCTTTGTTCCAGCAGAGAAGATAATCCGGCACCTAACAAGCCGTTCAAGCAGAGCGGCGGGGGCTGAAGTTGAATCGAAAGATGATGGGTATAAAGAACTTTTTGGTGTATTGGCGAAGGGCAGGAATAAACCGCCGCCAGCTTAACTTAGCGTTATAGAAAGAGATGCAACTACCATTTGGAGTTATGGAAGCTGTAAGGGTTGTGACATCACGTAAGACAGGAGATTGGTGTCTGTATCCATACCCCGGGCATCCTAAAGGGTGCCCGAATTATGGCCGGGAGGGTTGTCCTCCTGGTGCCCTGTTTATTACTGCGGTCATGGATTTGAGGCGGCCTGTCTATATTGCCTTCTCTGAGTTTAATTTATATGCTCATATTTGCAGAATGCGATTGAAACATCCAAATTGGTCGGAGCGTCAGTTACGAAATGTCCTTTATTGGCAGGGTACGTCACGGAAGCAAATGAGACAGAGGGCAAAGATAGCTCAGTTTTATGGCGGGGGGGACGCGGTGCTTACATGTCCGGAGGCTCATGGGGTCAACGTATATGCAACTTGTTTTTGTTCCGGGCTGAAGATTCAGAAGATTAAAAATATTATAACTTGCCGGCATATAGCTTTGGTGGGCTTTCGGCCTGACAACGGCTTGAAGGACTGATCATGGTAGAGATGATGGAGAGAGACGACGAGATTGATCTGTTGGATTGTTTGAGAGTTGTCCGGAGATGGGGATGGCTCATTATTATTGTTACGCTCATCAGTACGATAACCGCCGGGGTATATAGTTTTTTGATGCCGGAGATTTATAAGTGCTCGATGATGCTGGAGCCAGGCACTATTAATATCGATGAAGATGGCCGGCCCATTTATTTTGATTCGGCCTCGGATATAAAGGTGAAGGTCGATTCTCATGGAGTGTTTAAAGCCAGTGTTAGAAATTCGAATACATTGGATGTAGAGTTGGAGACAGAAAATATCGATAAAGGGAAGGAGGCGCTTTTATCGCTACTTGAGGCACTGACAAAGGAATATAATCATTATATTCGCCTGCGGAAAATAAGATTCGATCAAGAGATAGGATTGAGCAAACAACGTTTGATGATCAGTGCCGGTGAAAAACATTATTTAGAGGGAGAGCTTAAATCGATGAAGGCTAATACAGGCATTATCAAGGAAAGGGCCGGATTAATCGATGATGCGGATAAGCTTACAATCTTAATTTACACTAATGTCATACAGCAGGACATGGTACATTACAGTGATCTCAATAGGCGATTAAAGGTGGTGATGACAGGGATTGAAGAGCTGAGATCAAGGATAGAGACACTAAGAATCGAGAGGGGTTATATAACAAATATCAGGTTGGTCAAAGCACCCCGGTGCTCGCTCTATCCCGTAAAACCAAAGAAAAGATTGAATATTATGCTGGGTTTCGTTGTCGGACTGTTTGCCTCGATTTTTCTTGCATTTATTATCGAATATTTTCAGAGAATGAAAGCGAATGCTTAATCCGGGTTTTAGATCTAAAACAAGGAAGGAAAAATTTGAGGTTGATGCGGGCGATCTTATATCTTGCCCTATATGCAAACGCCCTCTTATGTACGCTATAATTGAAAAACTTTATATCAGGTGTAAGCATTGTGGCTGGTGGATTTTTTTAGAGAAAAATAATATAAAAAAAACTTGACATATTGTATTTAACAAAATAATCTTATATAAAATATAGCTTCCGAGACCCGGAAGCTCGATCGCGGCTTGCCCGCATGTGATTATATCGGCTTTAAAAGCCTTCGTTCCGATCTCCGATCGGGGCGAGGGCTTTTTTTTGCCGGAGGCAATATGATTCCAACGCATATCATTTTACATCACAGTTTAACATCGGATGGCAAAACTGTCTCCTGGGATGCGATCAGGCAATATCATACCAAAGAGCTCGGCTGGCGGGATATCGGCTATCATTTCGGCATCGAGCTCATCGGCCATCAATATGAGATCCTGGTGGGCCGCATGATGAATATGAATGGAGCACATTGCAATCAAGAAGGTATGAACAGGAGATCCATCGGGATCTGCTTTATCGGCAATTTCGATATACAGGAGCCATCAGAGCGGCATTGGAATCTGGGTTTGAAATTTGTCAGATCACTGATCGATGTTTTTGATATCGAGATGGTCTTATCCGGCCACCGGGAATTTGCGCCTTATAAGAGCTGCCCGGGGGAGATGTTTGATCTGGAAAAATTCCGAAAGGAGCTTTGATGAAAAAGATCTTTTTGATTCTTTGCCTGGTTTTTTCCACGGGTCTGGCCGTGGAGCTCAGCCGGGCAGGCGAGTTAGATCTGGGGTTATCGTATTTGAGCGGGATTACTGAAAAAAGACTTCTTGCTATTTCACTGCAGGCGGAGAAAGGGACGGTATCTGGTTCGACAGAGATCAGATATGCACAAGAGGAAGGAGCCGTTTCGGAGAACGGCGGCCATATCCGTCTCGGATACGATCCAAAGATATCGGAGCGATGGTCCCTGTGGTTTCTTGATCAGCTTGGTTACGATGAGAGGCGCGGCATCGATCTGGAGAATTTTGCCGGGGGCGGTCCGAAGTATACGTTTGAAATGCTAGATTCGAAACTCAAAACTTCTTTATCCGCCGGGCTCCTGCAGCATCACATCCGATATGAAGATGATCCTGTCACAAATACCGCCAGGCTGTCACTGAGACCAAAGTTGCGTTATCAGATCAGCAATGATCTCTCCTTCCGTCTGGTTGCCTTCTATCAACCGAATATCGAGGATTTTGAGGACTACATTATCATTGGAGAGACCAGCCTGAAATATGATCTCACTAAAAAGGCAGGACTCAAGATAAAGGTGGAGGATGAGTATCGATCTGTGAGCCGGTGTGAGAATAACGATCTTAGGGCTGTGCTGGCTTTAGCCATTTATTTTTAGGAGGGGCAATGAAAGCAATAATAAAAGGTTGGTGGCCCTGGATCTTTATTTTGATGTTTGCGCTGATTTGTGCATGCGCGACGACAAAAAAACCGGTTGTAACATCTGAGACCCCGGATCCCGTGAGCACGGAAATGGAAGCGGGATTCACCTGGGAGGGGGAGCTGGATCCGAATGAGTTTGATAAGTGGGAAAAGATTACTACCTCTCCTGGCCCGCGGATTGGAACTGCCTGGGTGTTCATCAAGAATCCCGATTGCGGCGCTCCTATAGAGATTGTTGCGCTACAGATAAAATTTGAAGGCTATCTTTTAGCTTATAGATATTTCAAGGACCATGAGCCATATGTATACGTTTTTAATGTGATACAAAATAAGTATATCCGGCTCAGGATGACCGAAGATCAGAAGAGGTCCTGTATGGAGTGTCATAAGGAGGCGGAGAAGACAAAGTTCAATATCTGATCCGCAGATTACGCAGATTTTCGCAGATTAATAACTATATGCAAATTCGTATCATTCTAAATCTGCGTAATCTGCGTAATCTGTGGATTAATAACTGGCAATTAAAAAAGGGGGTTAAAATGGAAACATTGCTAATTACATTGGCGCCGCAATTGATCAGCCTGGCAGGACTTGTGCTGGCTGGATTGGCAAGCTGGGGGATAGCGATCCTGAAACAGAAGGTCAAGATCGAGGCTGGAAAGAGCGCACTCGACCAGATAGATAATATCGTTGGTGCTGTCGTGGGAAATCTGAGCCAGACGGCTGCCAGGGGTATGAAGGCGGCTGCAAGTGATGGGCATCTTTCAGAGGCTGAGAAGACAAAATTAAAATATCAGGCCGTAAAAGAGACCAGGCGACTCATATCGAAAGAAGTGGAAAAGGCGGCGGGCAAGGCGGTTGCCAGCATCGATACCTATGTGGCCAGGAAGATCGAGGAGAGGGTGCTGACCGCTAAAGGTAGTGGCGGGAAATAGAAAATATGGAAGGCGCCGCCATACCGGGGCTTTATTTGGCCCTAAAAAATTTTGGGATAGTAGGTCTGATATTAGTGCTCTGGTATCTGAGCTATAATTATACACGAAAAACCCAGGATGAGCATAAAAAAAACATATACGAGATCCTCGATCGCTACAGGGACGATATGCAGGAGATGCGGAATATGTACAAGAGCAATGTTAGTTTGGTCCAGGATTACCACAGCATTGCCTCCGACCTGAAAGATGTGGTGATCTACAACACGCAGGTCATGACTAAAATATCCGAAGAGATCCGGCAAAACGAGTTTTGTCCCGCGCAGCGGATCGATAAAAAAAGGGTTATCAAGGGGGCTTAAATGGACCGGGAGCGGCTTCAGAGAGAGGGAAGGCTATCTATGAGGGAGAAGGAGGCAAAGGCGCTCGAGTTGAAATGCAGGGGCCTCATCGACTCGGTGAGACTACAGCTGGACCCACTGGAGAAGATTGAAGAGCTTGATATGGAGCTCGCATTTCAGGAGATGGCGGATCTCATGGGGGCTTTCCTGGATTACAGGCAGGCCCTGGGAGATATTAAGGCCATCAGGAAGGCTCTTGGAAAGTGATCCGCAGATTACGCAGATTACGCAGATTACCCCAGTTAAATAAAAGCAAAGGCCCCGGTGAAATACGCTTCGCTCTTCATTAGCATGAATTTCACGGGGTAAACATTTAACGGGGCAGGCGCAGATTACACAGATTTAGGATGATGTATTGAAAGATGCCGAGAAAAGAATATAGCTTTGAGATCAGGGAGCGGGCCGAGGAGCTCTATGTTATCGATGGGCTTACGTTTGATGAGGTGGCAGGCGAAACCGGGATTGCAGCAATTACTCTTAAAAAATGGGCGGCGGCAGAGAATTGGAGAGAGAAGCGAGAGGAATATCGTGCATCGGTTAAGGATATTAAATCAAATATTGTGAAGCTGCGGAAAAAGCTTTTTGCCCAGGCTTTAAATAGCCTGAATCCACAGCAGGTTTTTGCGGCTATAAGGCTTGAAGGGGTTGAGCTGAAGAGGGGTAAAAAAGAGGAGAAGGTGCCCGAGATAGACCGGCCAAAACTATTTTTGGAAGACATGGAATTTATTGCCAGGTCATTGCAGGAGATCGACCCCGAAGGATTAAAGACATTTGCCAGGAATTTTGAGGCAATCACGGGCAAGTTCAAGGATGCGCAAAAGACCTAAGATCTCGGAATATAAGTTCGATCAGTGGACGGATGAGCTGAAAACCTGGATCCAGGAGAGCGTCTCTCCTTTTGATGAAGACACTCCGGAGAAACAAGCCGAGCGGAGATCCCGCGCGAAGTGGGACAATCTCTATTTTATGCAGACCTACCTTCCGCATTATTTCTACACGGAGTTTGAGAATTTCCATGAGGAGTGGGCGGAGCTTTCGGATATACGGGATGAGATCGTGCCGATCGCAGCCCCCAGAGAACATGCAAAGAGCACTTTCTTCTCTTTTGGGGTTCCGCTTCACGATATATGCCATGAGATCAGGCATTTTATCCTGATTATTTCCGATACAAACGACCAGGCCACAGGCTTTACGCTCCCGATCCGTGCGGAGATCGAGGAAAACCCGCGCATCAAGCATGACTTCGGTGATCTCCAGAGCCCGCATGGGAGGCGAGCCACCTGGACAAAGAACGATTTTGTCACCGTGAACGGGGTGCGCGTGCTGGCCCGGGGACATGGGGAAAAGGTTCGCGGCATAAAGCACAGGCAGTACAGGCCGGATCGGGTGATCGTGGATGATTTTGAGAACGATCAGAATGTGAAAAACCCCAGGCTCGTGAAAGATGGGCTGGATTGGCTTCTCCAGACAGTGTTCGGCTCGCTTGAGGAAAATTATTCCATGATCATGGTGGGGAACCTCTTTGCGCCGCGCAGCATACTCTCCCAGTTTGTCAATATGATGGATGAGGAGACAGGCGAAAAACTCTATCCCCATGCCAGGGTATACGATTGCTGGATCGATTACGGAAAGCCGGCACAGCGGCCGATCTGGCCTGCCCGCTGGACGGTGGAGCGGCTGGAGAAACGACGCAGGAAAATGGGCACGGTGCGGTTCAACCGCGAGATGCGCAACATGGTGGGTGCGGAGGATAGCTCCATCAAAGAGAACTGGATTATCTATGTGCCGCAGGTGGAGCTCCTGATCAGGAAGGAATGGCGGGTTGCAGCATTTCTGGACCCTTCCGGCAAGGCTGCCGAGCGAAACGATTTTAAGGCGATCGTGGTGGTTGGCAGAGATGTGGAGGCCCGGCTCATGGATGTGCTCCATGCCTGGATCCGGCACGCCACGATTAATGCCATGTGGGACATGGTGTGGCAGATCGATGAGGAGTTCGGGTGCGGCATGGGAGTGGAAACCAACATGTTCGAGGATTTCTTGATCGACTCTTACAAGAGCCACGCGGAAAAGGCAGGCCGGTACGTGCGGCTTATAAAGGAACACCACACTACCGAGAAGATCGCCCGCATCGTGAACCGGCTCCAGCCGCTTATCGAGTTCGGGAAGCTCCGATTCGTAAAGGGCCAGTCGGATCAGGATATCCTGGTCGAGCAGATCATCTATATCGATGATCCGAACGTGCACGATGACGGCCCCGATTCCCTCGAGGGCGCCGTAAGCCTTGTGGAAGGAGCCGGGCTTGCTGCCTGTGCCGGGCGGGAGCCGGAGAAGAAAGGCACCTTCAGCGGCAGGGAATATGGCATGTTGGGCAGGATGGGGGGTGTTTTGGGGAGATGGAGGAAAGCCGCATAAGGATTTGCCGCAGATTTACGCAGATGAACGCGGATAAATAAAATTAAAAATCTGTGCCTATCGGCGTAAATCTGTGGCGGAAAATTGAAGATGGGAATTAAAGAGCGAATTGTAAAATATTTTGCCTCCGGGGTTATCGAGGCGGAGGTTAAGAAGGGTGTTAAAGCGGCCCGGATGGCGCTGCCTATTACGGCCAATTACGACCCGCACGGTGAGGGCTACCGGCCATTGACGGCCGATGGACAGCAGAGGCGGGATCTTACGGCAATCAGCCAGGACCGGATGTTCGAGATCGCCTATTTCATGTGGGACAATTCGGCCATGCTGAAAGGCATGGCGGAGATGGATAAAAGCTTTTTGTTTGCGGAGCCGATCACGGTGGTCTCGGAGGATGAGGCTGTCCAGGAGATCATCGATGCCTTCTGGAATGATCCGGCCAATAAAATGGCCTTGAAATTCCCGGGCAGGATCATGTGGCTGGGCAACCTGGGGGAACAATGCTGGCCCGTGGATGTGAATGAGCATAACGGGCACGTGCAGCTTGCCTATGTGGACCCCGCGCATATCAGGGAGGTGTACCTCAACCCGCACAATATCGAGCAGGTGCTCCAGGTAGAGCTTAAGGGCAGAGCGGGAGGCCCCGGCAGGAAGATGGAGGTAATCAGGGAGGACTGGAGCGATGTATACGCCAATGGCTTCGGGAGGCTCACGGGTGAGTGTTTCTTTTATACGCTCAATAATCCGCCCAATTCCCCAAGGGGCCGCTCCGATTTCCTTACTTTGTTCGACTGGATCGACGGGCTGGAGCGTTATGGGTTTAACTACTTAGAGCGGGCGGAGTTCCTGTTAAATTTTATTTGGGATGTGACGCTTAAGGGAATGGATGCAAACGAGATCAGGGAGTGGCTTCAGAATAATCCCGTACCGGAGCCCGGCGCAATGCGTGGCCATAACGAAAATGTCGAATGGAAGGCAGTGGCTCCGGATCTAAAAGCTGCGGACGTGACCAAGGGTTTCGACATGGCCAAAAGCTTTATCATGGGCGCGGCCAGAAGGCCGGCATCCTGGTTTGGCGGGGGCGGCAAGGCGTACCAGACAGAGGCGGAGTTATTGGGCCAGGTGCCGATCAAGGATCTGAGCGAGCGGCAGCTTTTCGCCAGGGAAATCCTCCGCGAGGTGATAAGGTTTGCGATAGATCAGGCCGTGATCCACAAACGGCTCCCGGAGAAAAGGGCGCAGGCCGGCTTTAGCGTCAATATGCCCGAGATATCGGAGAAGGATTTTGCCAAGCTGATTAACGGCGTACCGCAATTAGCCACGGCCCTTACTGTGGCGGAGCAAAATGGCTGGATATCGAGAGAGACGGCTACCAGGTTGTTTGCATTTGTGGCCGGGCAGCTGGGCCTCGAGGTGGACGCGGAGAAGGAGCTCGAGGCGGCGCGGAAGCGGCCGGAACCGGGTACAGAGGATTATGATTAGCCGCGGATTCACGCAGATGAACACAGATAAAAATGGCGAGTAAAGAGAAGATATTCCAAAAGAAGGTTCGGCAGCTGATTAAGAATGCGGATCGGCTGGAGGATGCCGAGGTTAAGAAGGTTATCCGGCTGCTGAATAATGCCAGGAAAGAGGTGGCTGCCACGGTGGCCTCCACGGACTGGCAGGCATATCATATCCCGCAGATGAAGGCGGCCATCGAGCGGGCCATGCAGGAATTCGGGGCCCAGTATGGCGTGGATCTGAGGGAGGCGCAGCGGACGTTCTGGGAGAAGGGTATCGACATGGTTGATGGGCCGATCAGGGAGATAGGTATCTATACGGCGATCCCGGAGATCGATACCACGGCCCTCTCTATTTTGCAGGGTTATGCTACAGATCTGGTGGACGGTCTGAGCAAGGATGCGATCAAGAAGATCAACCAGGAGCTAACCCTGGGGATCATGGGCCAGAAGTCGCCTTATGAGGTGATGGGGGCGATTGGGCGGAACCTGAAGGATAAGTCGGTTTTCAAGTCCATTGCGGCCCGGGCGGAGACTATTGTCAGGACCGAGGCAGGCAGGGTGCTGGAAACGGCCGGCCAGGCCAGGAAGGAATCGGCCGCAAAGGTGGTGCCGAGGTTACAAAAACAATGGCATTACGGGCATTGGGCTAAGATGCCCAGACCTGAACATATGGCTATTCACGGGCAGATTAGGAATGTAGATGAGTATTTCGATGTGGCGGGCGGAAAGATCATGTATCCGAAGAGTTCCGATGGACATGGCCCTGGAGCTAATTGGTTAGCGGCAAATACCATAAATTGCGGCTGAACGAGTATATCTTATCATCCCAGGTGGGATGAGATGTCGGCGAATTGATGATCGTTTTGATAACAATAGGTGGGGGATTATTAGCATGGATATTTGATCTTAATGGGGCAATAGTCAGTCCAGGCTACTTTTGGGCGCTTGGTTTTTTCACCGGGCTCGGGGCAGCCATGTTAATGCGATTTAAACTTATAAGTAAACAGACATAGGAGGGTAAGAAAATGGCAGAAAGAGATGCGGATGGGAAGTTTGCGGGTAAGGAAAAGGACAAGAAAGAGGAAGATTTTAAGGCCACAGTGAAGGACCTGGATGAGCGCCAGGTGTGGCTGGATAACAGGGAGAAGGACCTGGAGAAGCGGGAGAAGGCGCTGCCTCCGGCAGCTGCCGGCGGGCTTCAGGAGAAGCGGCCGATCAGTAAGGCAGGACAGCGACTCATCGATGGGGCCTGCGAGGCATACGGGATCGACAAAAAGTATGTGCTGGGCAGCAATTACTATCCGGAGACCGGCGAGGCTGTGATCGTGACAAGCGGCGGCGCAAAGGTGCGATTCAAAACGGACGACGAGGTCGAGAAGTTACCGCCTGAGAGGGTGGATGGAGTGTCGCGGAAAAAGCCCCGGTATGTAGCGGGAAAGAAAAAGAAATAGGCCACAGATGCACGCAGATAAACACAGATTATTAATATATCCGCGGTCATCTGCGTAAATCCGCGGCCAAAGGAGCTGATTATGCGAAAAAAAACAAAAGACAAGGATACCCCGCCTGACAGATCCCAGGCGGACGTGAGCCTGGATGATGTGCGGGATATGCTTTATAGCGCGCTTAATGATCGCGATAATGAGACATACCTGAACCAGGTGTATGGCTCGTATCTCATCTATGAGAAAGATGCCAAGTTCTACCGGCTGCCCTACTCCATCCTGGAGGGCGATGTACAGTTAGGGTCAGAGCCCGTGGAGGTGGAGCGCGTATGGGTGGAGACCAGGAGCCAGCAGGCCGAGGGGGAGGACGGGCTCAGCATGCTGATGAGGCTGGATAAGCCCGCCGATCCGGAGGGATCTTCCTGGGAGGTGACGATCTGCGAGCCGGGGTTTACGAAAAACGGCTGGTATCTGCCCGAGGATGCAGTGCGCGAGGGCGCGGCCCTTTTTGAGGGGGCGGATGTGAACATCTATGAGCTGCCCGACAGAACGGGCGCCACGCACGTGCCGGATAATATCTTTGAGCTTAAATCACTTCTGGTCAAAAACAAGGTGGGCTGGCTTGAGAGCGTGCGTTATGTGGCGGGCCAGGGGCTCAAGGCAACATTGAATTTTCTGGATTCCGGGAAATACCTGGGAAAAAACTTGATCGAGGGCGCGAAAAAAAAGGTGCAGGCTTATGGGCTTTCCTACGACGCGCCAGTGCATGCGAAAAAGACGGATCGGTCGGGGCGGACGGTGATGGAGCTCATCAAGTTCCTGGCCGTTGATTCCGTGGATATTGTAACCCGCCCGGCGGCGGGCGGTAAGTTTAACCGGGCCATTGCGTCGCAACCGGCCCATAAGGGAGAGGGGGATATTATGGATAAAAAGAAACTGTGGGACATGATCACCGGGAAGAGGCCGGATCTGCTCAAAGGCAAAGAGCTTGATAAGGTCACAGACGAGGAGGTCGTGGAGATTGCACGAATGGCTATGGAGCCCGTTGCGCCTGATGGCGGGGCGGGCGGGACCGGCGGGGATGGAGGAGATCTGGCCCGGGATAATAACAATAAAGACCTGGCTACCAAAGACGAGCTGAAAAAGTTCCGGTGCGAGATGGCGTTGGATAAGGCCCTGGGGGCCAGTGAGCTGCCGGACCATGCACAGGTTAGAATCCGGGCAACATTCGCAGATCGCGTATTTGAGCAGCCAGAGATCGATAAGGCCATCGCGGATGAGAAGGACTACCTGGCCAAGCTGACACCTAAACCCGACGGTGATCCTGTCCCGGCTTCACTCATTACCGGCGGGCTGGGCAGCCTGGAGCGGGCACAGATGGCAGTAGACCGGCTGTTCGGGCTGGGGAAAGAAGATGTAGAGACCTTCGCACGCATGGAGACCCTGGATCATCAACCGTTTTTTACGGAGCGAGTAGGCACTGGGGGCTTCCACGTACGGAGCGTGCAGGATCTCGGGGATTATGACAGCATCCCGGCTTTCCGGAACCTGAGAGAGATGTACACGTTTTTTACGGGCGATCCCGAGGTAATGGGCTTCTTTAACCGGAAGCGTCTGCCTGCGGACCTGAGATCCAGGATGGATATTACATCGAGCACATTCACCTATGTGCTGGGCAACACGATGGGGCGGCGCTTAGTCAAGGCCTATAGAGAGGCGGACTATCTGGAGAAGCTGCTCATCAGTGTGCGCAAACCCGTGAAGGATTTTCGCCAGCAGGAAGCCGTGCTCGTGGGAGGCTTTCCGGATCTTCCCGATGTGGATCCGGAGGCTGCGGACTATGATGAGATCAGTGCAGTGACGGATGAGGAGTCCACCTACACGCTGGGCCAGAAAGGCGCCCTGCTCACCATCACCCGGAAGACCATCATCAATGATGATCTTTCGATTATCGGGCGGCTGGTAAACGGTCTCGGCAGGGCCGCGCGGCGGACGCACGGCCAGTACGTGTGGGGTATGTATATCGATAATGACAACTGCACGGACGGGACTGCGGTATTCACGGGCGGGCACGGTAATTTAGGGGCCACGGCGCTCTCACATGCAACCGCGCTTGTGGCCTGGAAGGCGTTGGCGGCCATGACTGAGAAGGATTCCGGCAAGTACCTGGGGCTCCTGGATGGCGCTGATGTGATGCTTAACCTGATCGGCCCGCCGGCCGTTAAGGAGCTGATCGGCACGATCGAAAAGGAAGAGTTTTATTTTTCCAGCAACGATTTGACCACCAAGCTGCCCAACTCGCTTTACGGGCAGATTAAGGGACACGCCCTGAGCCTGTTGAGCGCGGATGCGAATGACTGGCTCATGTTGCTGCCGCCCGAGATTACCGAGCTTATCGAGATGGGCTACCTCAACGGGCGCCAGGAGCCTGAGATGTTCGTGGCGGACTCGCCTCAGAGCGAGCAGGTATTCGTGGCCGATAAGATCAGGCACAAGATCCGCCATGAGTATGCAGGCACGCCGATCGATTACCGCGGTGCGTATAAGGCGGAGGTGGCTTAGAGCATAGGGCATAGCGCATAGGGCATAGAGTAAGGAAAAAAGGCTATGCGCTCAGTGCCATATGGGCCCGAATAACTAATAACGAATAACTAAAACCGGCCTGCCCTGGCGCGACAGCCTTGGAAAATTCTCAGGTTGCCGAAAACCAGGTCTGGGCCAGGGAGGTTTTATCATGAGAAGATTTTTAAGGTTGGGCCTGGTGGCCCTTATGGCGGTTTTACTGTTCGTGGCAATGATGCCGCAAGCAGGCCAGGCCGCCGAGTACTGGAAGAAGAAATATGAGCGGTTTTCGGCCGTGGCGGGGACTACGCTGGCAGCCGGAGATGTTGTGTACATTAAAGGGTCGGACGGGAAGGCATACAAGGCCGATGCGGATGACTCCGCTGCGCGGCCTGCGGTGGGCATTATCGACAAGGGAGGCTCTTCAGACGCAACGGTTGAAATCGTGTCTCGAGGCATCTTGGCCGGCCAGACCGCTGCAAGTCCGGGAGCACGGCTGTTTTTGTTTACAACTGCGGGTGCACTGACTACAACTGCCCCAACAAACGCGCAGACATTAGGTTTTGTGCTGCCCGGTACTGCTTCGAGCAGCACCACGTATTATATCTGTGTGGTGATCCCTTCAAGTGCAGGCGCAGCGTATTAAACCAATGCGCAGCGGCAGATATATTGTGCTGGGAGGGCTGTTGGCACTGCCGTTCTTCGTGATCCCGGCCAGTGGCATGCCCTTCAGGCTCTCGCGGGAGATCCTGGCACTATGGATGGGTGTGGGGCTGGTTATAGTTTTTACGCCGAATTGGTGGCTGAGGGGGCTGGTCGGGCTGGCCCTTGTGCATCTAATAATCAATCCGGCAAGTATCGCTTACTGGCATATGATGCTCTTGTGTGTGTTTTGCGGGGTGTATAGTGTCATCCGGAAAATGGACGATGAATGGATGCAAAGGCTGCTTAACGGGGTTTGCCTAATTGCAGCGGTCCAGGCTGTGCTGATCTTTATCCAGTTTGTGGGGATCTGGAAGGTAGCCGGATTTCCGCGTGGTATGCTGGCCAATTCCGGTGATGCAGGCGCTTTTCTGGCCCTAACCTTACCGGCTCTTATCGTCTCAAAAAGACCGCTGATGCTGGCAGGGGCGGTGTTTGTGTTTGCCGCCCTGATGGCTACGAGGTCCACCACGGCCTTTGTTTCGGCGAGCATTGGGATCGTACTCTGGCTGATGCTGGAAAAGAATTTTAAGCGAAGCATCAAGATGATAAATTTTTGTCTGATCGGTGTGCTGGCCATTTTCTTTTTTATGAAAGTCGATCCAATAAAAAATAGCTTGCGACATTCATTTCGGATCCAGGCGAAGAGGACAATCATGGCTATTCGGGACAAGCCCTGGGGTTATGGGCTGGGATCATATAAAGAGCTCTTTCCTGCGATGGTTGCCGATGATCCACGGCTGGGGCAGCTGAAGAAAGGCAAAGATGGCCGGTACATTATTCATAAAGCCAGACAGCAGGCGCACAATGAATACCTCCAGATGACCTTTGAGCTGGGATGGCCGTTTGTGCTGCTGGCAGCAGGTTTCCTGGGGCATGGGGCATGGCGCATGGCGCATAGCGTAAAAAAGCGGAGACCATGCCATATGCTCTCTGCGTCCTGTGCCCTGGTGATCCTGGCCGTTGGCTGTGCAGGGTTTTTCTGGCTGCACCTGGCGGACGTGGCATTTCTGGGGGTGATGTGGCTGGCGATTTGGGATAAGAGCATGGCGCATGGCGTGAAATATGGAGGGTTGTGATGAAGATACTGCCTCGGTATAAAAAACCATTCTGGGCTATCCTGGCTATCCTGGTGGCCATTTTTTTAATGATCAGTGATTCTTATGCAGGGGATCGAAAAACTCGTGTAATTACTTTTCTTTCGAGCGGCACTTATACGGCTGCTACGGCATACTCAACCGGCTTTGCTGTCAGTGCCTATACCGAGGGGCAGATCCTTACGAACATCACGGCAGAGGCAGATACGTCCACCCTGGATATCACCGTGCAAACATCGGATGATAACTCCACCTATTATGACCACACGAGCTGTACCCAGAGGACGGCCACGGGCCAGTACCGGACCGCGATCACCAATTTCGGCAAGTATGTGCGGCTTAAGTATGTGGTGGGTGGGACGAGCTTTACGTTTGCGACGGTGGGGGTTTTTAAGAATTAGCCGCAGATCTACGCGGATAAACACGGATTAAAAATTAAAAGTGTCTGCGTTAATCTGTGTAAATCTGCGGCAAGTGATTGATCCATGAACACGAGACAAGACTATCTAACAGCTATCGGCAACTTTGTTGGCGGGGAGCTGCCACTGGGGGAGGCGGAGAAGATCCTGGCCATCAGCCAGGCCATAAAGGGGCACTCAAAGTATAAGCCCAGGGAGATGGTTGAGGATTTTGACGGGGACGGCGGGTTCGATTATGACATTTCCGGATTTGCCTACTGGAGCGATGGGTTTTCCGTGATCAGGCAGGTGGAGTATCCGGTGGATGACACAAATGAGTCGGCGGATATCCTCCAGGATGATGCATGGATAATCTATGAGAAGCCGGCCGGAAAGGTGCTGCGCTTCCTGGAGGATGAGCCCACTGCGGATGAAGATCTGAGGGTAACCTACACGGCCCTGCACACCTGCACGGACATTGCCTGCACGGTGGGGACATTCGATGAGGAGGCAGTGCAGGCCCTGTGCGCCGCTTTTTTCTGCGATATGCTGGCCACCTATTATGCACAAAACCAGGACAGCACCATTGATGCGGACAGCGTGGACCATACGAGCAAGTCCAGGGATTACGCAGCCAGGGCCAAGACATACCGGAAGATGTATTTCGATCACCTGGGGGTTAAAGAGGGCCAGACCCCGGCGGCCTCCGTGACCAGGGATCAGGATTTGAAGGGCAGCTGGGGATTGGATAAGGTGACGCATAAAGCGAAGTATCGGTAAGCGTGTCCGTGTTTCGTGTCCGTGCCCGGCAGACACGAGCTACGGACATGGGTACCGGTAATGAAAAAAGAAGAATGGTTTTTGTGCCCGGCTGAAGGATGCGCAGCAGAAATGGATATAATAGGATGTACATACTGGGAGATAGTGATGTATTGCCCGCAATGTAGAACACGTATAATCCTGAAGCGATATATTGACGGAGAATTTAGCTCTATCTTTGCACAGCATTCCGAGCTTTCGGAATCCCAGAGAGATTATTTAAGATGTTCGAGACCAGGATAAAAGTCGATTTAAAGGACCTTGAGGAGCTCACTAAAAAGTATCCCGAGGTCTCTAAAGATGTCCGGATATCCAAGATCACTGAGGCGGTGAATCTGCTGGAGGCGGCGGTTAAGAAGCGGACGCCTTATGGGGCCGGGCCGATTCATCTAAGGGATGAGATCTTTTCAAAGGTAAGCGCTTCCGGCAAGAAGGTTGCCGGCCTTGTGGGCGTATCGATGGTGCATGGCGAGCCGGTTGAGAAGGGTACAAAGCCGCATTTTCCACCCACCGGGCCGATACAGTTCTGGGTGGAGAGGAAGCTGGGGATCGGGGGCTCTGAGGCGGCATCAGTAGCTTTTTTGATTGCCCGGGCTATCTCAAGGCGAGGCACAAAAGGAGCGAAGATGTTTGAGAGGGGCTTTGAGGAGAATGAGGCCAGGGTTATGCGGATCCTGGAAGAAATACCCGAGGAAATCCTGAGAAGGATTTCCTAATTGAAAATTATCAATTTAAAATTATCAATTAAAAATGGGCTTAGCGGATATACGAGAGCAGATAAAAACCATCCTTTCCGGTGTTTCCGGCGCGGGCGTGGTGCATGATTACGATCGCTGGGCAAGTACCTGGGAAAAGTTTTTAGATCTATTCAAGGATGAAGCAACCGGCAAGATTAACGGCTGGACTATTACCCGGGATAAGACGCCGGCGACAACCGCGTCAACAACCCATGACAGCCGGGTCCATCATTTTCGCATCAGGGGCTATTACGGGTTGAAGGATGAGGATGCAAGTGAGATTGTGTTTCAGCAACTTATCGAGGATATCTGTGCCAGCTTCAGGAGCAAATATAAGCTCAATGACACAGCCGAGAATACAGAGCCAGTGCAGGTGGAAGCCGTGGATCTGCGCATATTCGGCAATGTGCTGTGTCATTACTGCGAGCTGCTGCTGATGGCAGAGGAATATGAGGATTGGAGCTAATCATGACCCCATATAGAGGCATTATAAAAATATCATGCACCAGGAAAAAGGGCGGCTGCCTCAGGAATCTAAAGAAAGGCGATGTGCAGTCCGGGTGTATGGACTGTCCGGAGGCATTAAGCCAGATCCTGGATCTGGATGATAAGGTGATCTATGAGTACCGGTCACCGGTAGTTAAAACAGGCAAAAGAAGGAGGTAAATCATGTCACATGCAACTACGCCGACTCATGGTTCCACATGCCGTGTAGAAAAAAACACCGTCGTTATGGATTTTACAGAGGGCTGGACGATTCATGCCGCTGTAAACCTTGAGGAGGTTGCACGACAGGGCCAAAAATGGAAGGGAAGGCTGCCAGGGCAGGGTGAATGGAATGGATCGTTTAATGGTCAGCTTGTTTTGGGAAATACGGAGCAAAAGGCAATCGTGGATAACATTATCAATGCGAGCCCTGGGACAAAGCTGAGTGATGTGGAATTCAATCTGGATAGCACCTTAAATTATTTCAGCGGGGATATTTATATCCAGAGCATTGATATTTCCGCTCCAGTTAGTGGCAAGTTGGCTTTCACCGTTAATTTCGTGGGTGATGGCGCTATATCGCTGTCTCCATAAGAAAGAGGTAATTATATGGCATCTCCTGGTACACCCGTTCACGGAAAAATAGCGGCCATTTACCGCCTTCGCCCAAATGGCTTCAAGGGAAATGGGCTTAATGATGCGTCCTGGGGCATCGCTTTCATCGGGGCGGCCACTGCATATTATGAGGCCGTCATTGACGCCATCGATCTTATGGCAACCATAACCCTTGGCGCGGGGGGAACGGGGTATACGGTTAACGATGTTCTGACCGTGGTCCAGGCCGGGGCAAGCGGAGGAACGGTTACAGTGACTTCTGTTGCCGGCGGAGTGATTACCGGCATCTCTCTGACTACCGGTGGAACAGGGTATAGTGTGGCTGACGGCCTTGCCGTTACAGGCGGAACCGGAAATGACGATGCAACTATCAATATTACCGCAATAGCAGATAGCCTCAAATGGCGCAAGGACGGCGGGGCATGGACAGAGGACGTGGTAATTACAGGCGCCGCCCAGACATTAGATGACGGCCAGACCATCATTTTTGCAGCCACAACCGGCCATACCATGCAAGATCAGTGGACCATCGGAAACCTCAAGGATGAGGCCTGCACGGAGTCCGGCACCGAAGCCCAGATCACGGATAGCACCAGGCGGCTTCTGAATGCAAATGCCATTCCCACGTTTACGGATTCCGGGGGCAAAAATGTTGACAGGATAGATCTTGTTTTGGGAAAGGCATATTTAGACGGAAATGTAACAGTAGTTACCGTCACTGGAAATAACGGCTTTATAGTTCGCTCAGGGCTTGAGCTTGTAGCATATTCCTTCGACTGGAAATTTACTGCAAGCGTTGATCTCACCGCAGTTCCGCGGCATCAAAAGAAATGGAAGGAATGGATCCCCGGCCAGGCCCAGGCAAGCGGAGGGGCTGAGTCCTACTTTATCGGGGGCAACAGTTTTATTGATGCGCTTATAGAGGCCGCTGCCGGATCAGAGCGCTATTTTTTGCTTGAGCTTTACAGTTACGAGCCGGATCAGGATCAAACCGGCGATCACTTTACGGCCTGGGCAGCCATAAACGGCGTAGATATCAATGCTCCGATAGGCGATGTAATCAAAGAGCCCATCACATTTGAATTTCACGGGCTCCCTAAATTTACGGCGAATACATAAGGAGAAACCATGTCCTTTATAGAAATTGTTGAGGATAGCGAGACTTTTGAGCTTGAGATAGGTGAGAGCAAGCTCATCCTGAGGCGGTTTGATTCTGAAATATACAAACAGATCGAAAAACGGCACACAAAAAAAGAGAAGAATTACCGGACAGGGCAGTGGATCAGGGATGTGGATGAATTCGAGGTGAACGCGGACTTGCTCGATTATATGATTATCGAATGGAAGGACGTGAAATCCCCGATCACCGGTGAAGATGTAGCTTGCACCAGGGAGATGAAGATTAAGCTGCCAGGCTCTGTCAAAATGCGGGTTATTGAGGCCTGTGACGTAGATTCCATAACAACGGTTAAAAAAAAACGGCCTGAAAAACCTTGAGGACTTCGTCAGGAAAACCCTTGAGACCGGCCAAGACCCTTGCAGGTTTTGTCAGAGGAAATATGCGGATTTTGGCACGGACTATGACTGTGAAAACTGCCCCGTCACGGGAGTTTCTGAAGAGAATCGGGAGGTCTATGAGTTCTATCAGGCGATCAATAATCAATTTGTGTATGATTTCCATGCCCTTCCCCTGGTCTTTGAGGTCTTCAACATCCAGTGCACCAGGCGCGAGGCAAGAGATCTGCTGGAGAAATTAGCAATGATTCACAGCATTGTTACTAAGGAAAAAACGCGAAAGTGATATGAAAGCCGAGAGATGGCCAATAAGCTATATATAACCTTAGAGGTGGATGATAAAGGCACAAAGGTGGTGCGGAGTTTTGACAAAAACACCACGCAGGCCTTTGATAATATGAAGAAAAATGCAAAGGCCTCGACCAGCAGCATGGGTGGATCGCTCAACAAGCTAAAACAACACTGGATGGCGGTCACTGCCGCTGTAGGCGCAACTCTTTATGCAATTACAAAGTTCATTGATGCCGCATCAAACCTTCAGGAGGTTAATAGCAAATTCAATGTAGTCTTTGAAAGCCAAATCGCTCTGGCAAAAGAATGGGCAAAAGAGCTGGTCGATTCGTACGCTATGTCTACCAGGGAAGCAAAAGAGTATCTGGCATCAACCCAGGATCTTTTGGTGCCAATGGGCATGGCCAGCGATAAGGCGGGCATCCTATCGAGTGAGATTGTTAAATTATCTGCAGATCTTGGTAGTTTCAACAACCTGCCAACAGCACAGGTGATGGCAGACATACAGTCTGCGCTGGTTGGGAACTATGAAACCATGAAGAAATATGGCGTGGTTCTTAATGCAACAGTGATACAGGAAGAAGCCCTTGCAATGGGCCTTGCCAGAACGAAAGATGCGCTGACGGCAGCGGATAAGGCACAGGCAGCTTACAAGCTGATGGTTGAAGGCTCAAAGGCAGCGATAGGCGACCTGGCGCGTACATCTGACAGCTATGCAAATATAAAGAAGAAACTAAAATCCAGAATTGAGGATGTCGTAGCAGCCTTAGGCAAAGGCCTGCTGCCAGTGGCTTCGGATATTGCGGAAAGAATTAGCGAATGGATCGGAGAAAATAAAAAGCTCATCGAACAAAGGATTCCTGAATATATAGAACGAGCAGTTAAAGCCGTGCGCCAGTACCTGCCCATAATAGTGGACGTGGTCAGAGAGCTTATAAAGTTTTATGCGATCTCTAAGGCTATAGCAGGGATGACAGCGATAATTACTTTTTTTAAAGCAATTACGGCAGCCTCTAAAGCACTCACCCTTCAGACACTTGCGCTGAGCAAGGCAATGAAGGCTAACCTTATAGCATTGGCCGCATATGCTGCATATAAAGTCGGTGAGAAAATAGGGAAAGCGATATATGGAGACCCTGAAAAAATAAAAGAAGAAAGTGAAGCATGGGAGGCTATGACCGAAAGGCTCAAAACAAAGATAGATGAAACCAGGGCAAAATTAGACGAAATGACTGGCACCCAGGGTAAACTTGTCGATACGACCGGGAAAACGAATGATGCCCTGAATGATCAGGCAGGGGCATTAAAAAACCTTACCGACGCAGCTCAAAAAGAAATTGACATAGAAGAGGCTGCCGCGGATATCCGCGAACAGGCCGCCGAGGAGATGTACAAAGAATTCGGCATCGATGCAGACGCCTATTACCGCAGTGAGGTACAGCAGCTTGTTGAGCGTGCCAAGGAATGGAAGGATGCAGGTGTAGACATTGAGAGTATCAACCGCTACCTCTATGAGAATATTACCAAGATGTCCGGGGAGGCCTACGATAAGGGTGAGGAGCAGGCTGGATTCTGGTTGCTTCAGGTCTCCTATGATGCCCGTATGATGGTGGAGAATTTTGAGACGGCGCAACAAGAGGCCTTTGACAGGCTCAACGAGCTTGACCTAAAAATAGGTGATCTGGACGGCTCCAATATCGGCCTGACTATTTCAATTTATGACCAGGCATCATCCGGGATTGACAAGATAATCGAGAAGCTGGGGGCTCTTCAGCTTGCGTCCAGCTCAATTAATTTACCTTCAGGCGCATCTTATACCGTAACGGAGGGAGGCGCAGATGAGTCTGGAGATACGGAACCAACAGGCCCCCCCGAAGAGCCGCAGGAAGATTCGACTGCGGCGGAGGTTGCACAGGGGGGAGACCAGGAGGAAAGTGAGCCTGTGAGCGGAAGCGTGAGCCTCCATATCCACGAGCGCCTATCTCGATCCGATGTAGCCAATATCATAGTTGAGCAGGACCGGAGGGCGTATAGGACGTGAAAATGATCCACAGATTACGCAGATTACACAGATTTAATTTGCTTGTAGTTATTAATCTGCGAAAATCTGCGTAATCTGTGGATGGAAATTAAAAAATGGCCAATCCCAAATTCACATTAGGGGCGAATGAGCTCCAGTTCTCGCAGACCATTGTGTATCCGGTGAGGAAGCCACACGAGAAGATCCAGGTGACCGACCGCACCGCAGGGGGCACGCTTCAGGTGGAGGATCTGGGCATAGATATCCGGAGGCGGCCCTTAGTTTTTAATGGCCTGCCCAAGACTGATTACGATAATCTGATGAACTGGTATGACACGATCTGTGATGGAGCCATGAACGCATTCACCTATACGGATTATGAAGGAAACGACTATACAGTGCGGATGCTCACGAATCCGCTGGACTTTAAGGAGCTCCCTCAGCAGTTATATCGGGGACACCTGCTCTTGGAAATAGTTTAACCACAGATTATTATCCGTGAAAATCTGTGTAAATCTGCGGCAAGGAAACAATGAGAACAGACTTAACAGCCAATTTTATAACAGCTAAAAACGCTGCTACCCGCTCGCCGAGGCAGTTGGCGGTGTTTCATTTTAACCTGGCCGGAGATGTTTATATATCCGACCAGGCCCTGGGTGCGGCGGATGGATTGAGCAATGAATATGCCGCCCTGGTTGAGGATTGGGACGAGCTTGTGGATATTGCGGGGGGGGATCCCACGGACAAGGATGCCTCCGAGGTGCGGCAGTTGAGCATAACGATCTGGAATGGGGGCAGTGCGCCGTTTTCGGATTATTTTTTGAGGGAGAATCCCGAGAACGTGATGGTGGATGTCTACCAGTGGTTTGCGGGGCTCTCGGAAAGCGACAAAGCCTTGATTGACACCCTTGTGATTCAGGATCCGATTGAATATGACGAGGCATCTTTTCTACTGCGGCTGGATCTTGTCTCCCTTTCCATGCGCTATGACAGGCCTATTGGCGATCTCCTGGAGCGCGCTGACTGGCCGAATGCAAAGGCCACGGATATCGGAAAAGGGATCGATCTGCCGATCGGCTCGCCGGGAGAGTTGCCCACACTCATTGCCAAGACCGCGCCCGTGGCAACCCTGAACGGCTCTATCCTGGCCATTACTACCACCGTGAGCGTCAATGAGAATCTTACTACCCTGGGCTTCTCCGCATCCGGCACCATCCAGATCGGCGAGGAGAAGATGACATTCTCCAGCCGGACATCCGGCGCATTCACCATCAGCCAGCGCGGAGCCGGCGGCACAGAGGCAGAGGAGCATCTGAACCGGGATAATATATCCCAGGTGATCACGGATTATACCTTTTTGGTTGGAAGGGGCCCCATCTCGGCTATCAGCAGCGTGAAGGTTGCGGGATTCCCGGCACCGGCCATATATACAACGTACCCGGCCCTTAATCCTGCACGCATAGTCTTCTCTGAAAAACCCTACGCGGTGCAATATGCGAAGGGCTCGCGATTTTTAGAGATGCATGCCGATATGGTCAATGCCGATAACACCGCCTGGCAGGCCCACCATGCATATGACGCGGCTGCCAGGGCATCGGCTGCCAAGATCAACAACAGCTACCCCAAGCTCTCCATTCGCCAGGTAACGGTTAACCCTGACCGCGGCGAGATTGTGAAGGCATACCTGGCAGTGGAGCACTGGGAGAGCAGCGTCTTTGAGAGTGACTACGCGGAGGTAGCCATCTCAGGAATCGGCGTACTGGGAAGTCTCTCCAGGCCCAATGTAGCCGACACCATAGATGTTGAGGGCGAGACGGATATAGACCACGGCCACACGCATGTTGTGGGCGATGAGCATACACACACTTTCACTGATCCGTCACTTAGAACAGATGACCCATCCCATGCCCATGCCCTGACAGGAGTGTCGGACACTACGAGATATTATTCCGGCCAGGTCATGAATATTATAATCTATCGCGGAGTGCCAGTATTAATAACTTTTCCCGGTATCCCCCTATTATGGCAGAGCGCAAACCTCTTCGTCAGCTGCGGAATAGATGCGGGGGTAACGCTCACTGCATATTATAGATACCCGGGGGGCTGGAGAGCTCTGATTCTTAAAAGTGGATCGTATACTATCGGATTAGGTGCAATGCCGCCAGGTATTTCATTTTTCGCTATAAGGTTTGAGGCCAGCGGTGAATCGGGTAATGCCGATTTATTTCGATGTTACATAGATGTTACCACAGGGAGCGACGTCGAGAACGAGTATACCGCAGTTACCACAGGGATTAGTGTTAGCGGCTCAAGCGCGGATGCCAGTGATAAAAAAGAGGAAGATGTGGATAACCTGGCAACGGCTAATACAGATCTCCAGGTAACGGATAAACAGTCTGCCACCAGGAGTATAATAAACCTTTTCGATATCACCGGATATGTGAATTTTGACTGGGCCTGGTTCACGAATCAAGACATCACAGTGGAGTACAAAGGTACTTCCGACAGCAAGGATATATATCTTTTGCATGTATTTTTTGATGTGGAGTATAGAAAAAAAGAGGTTGTGTTCTCTAATGAGGTCACCTGCGAGGTGACGGGCCTGATAGATGACGGGTCGGGCACATATACCGGAACGCCCAACGCCGTGATCACCAGGCCGGATCATGTACGCAAATATATACTTAGTGCCCGTGGCGGCCTGCCGGTTGCATACATCGATCCCACATCCTTTGCGAACGCGGGCATCCGGTATGCCGGCCTTGCTTATTATTTTGATGGCCTTCTGGATGCGGACCTCACCGTGCGGGAGGCGGAGAAAAAGCTGGCCCGCCAGTCCCGGTCAAGGTTTTTCTGGAATGCGGGCAGGGCCAAGATCGCCGTGCAGGAAAAACTGGCAGACTGGTCTATCGTGCGTGATCTGGGGGCATCCGATTTAAGACTAAGGGCGCTTTCGGTTACGCGCAAAAGGGTGGCTAACCTGGTAAATACCATCAGGCTCTTCTATTCACGTGACTGGACTTCTAAGGAGGGCGGGAGCAAGGACTATAAGGCGAGTGTGAACGATAATGATACTGATTCTGTGACCCAGCATGGGGTCCGTGAAAAGCGCGATGACTATTTGTTTGATTGTGTGTCCCGGGATGCAATGGCCGCGGACCTGCTTGACTTTTACGTCGAGGAAGGAGCGCAAGCCGGTGCCTTCTATACGGCAGAGGCATACCTGGGGCAATTTGAGCTAGAAAAAAACGATATCATAACCATCACCGCGGCAGGGCTGCACAAGATAAAAAAGGCCCGGATGGTTGTACGTGCCCTGGATCGTGTATTCGGATCCGGAAAGACCGGGCGCATGAACATGATCCGGATCGTGGCCGAGTGTCTGCATTACATACTGCTTGAGCAGTCATTGTCAGACACAATCAAGGCCCTGGATGCCCTTTCCATTGAGCTTGGAGTTGTAGTTGATCTGAGCGAGCTTGCCGTGGCCTTAGAAGAGCTGAGATTTTCCCTTAATGTTGGCCGGACAGAGACCGTGACCGCTGCTGATGTCCTGAATATTATCGCCGACTGGAAGCCCCGGATAGATGAATTGGCCACAGCCTCTGATCTGCTGTATGCTGCCCTGGTCATTGCAATCTCTGATACCGTGACCATTGAGGACTGGGAGGAGATCTATCAAATGCATGGCTTTGGTGGAGGCGGTTTCGGGGAAAGTGGCTTTGGCGGTTATGTGAGATGGCAAAATAGATCCCCGGATGAGCTCCAGGCCTCGGACGAGCTGAGCCTGGCGTTATCAGTGGCCCTGGGTTATTCAGCCGACAAGGCGGCTGCGGATGAGTATGGTTTTGGAAAAGGCGGCTTTGGCCAGACGGATTTTGGCGGCTGGACGGATTCGGTAGAGGTCTCTGATCGGCTCTATTTCAGTGACGGTTTTGGACGGTACGGATTCGGGGAGACACCTTTTGGGGGATGAGCGCATAGGGCATGGCGCCGGAGGAAGCGAACATGAGTATACTCGACAGAATACGCGCCGCAGACCGGCTGAGCATTGATATCCAGCCCGCAATCAAGGTCTTTTGCGTGTGCTGCAATCAACATATAGGCCATCTTAAATCTGCTAAAGGAGGCATAGAGAATTTTGTGCCATTAAAACACGGGAAAACGGATAATGCGCTACTCTGCCCTGTATGCGGCAAAATCTTTACTGCCTTTAAGCATATAGATCCGGAGCCAAAATTTAAGACAGACAGGGGGTATTTACCATGAAATTCCGAAAATTATTACGCTATGCCCTATGCGCTATGCCCTATGCGATTTTTGCCGGGCGCACGCTAAGGCTCATCTTCGCCTCACCCGCGAATCTTCTCCACATAGCCAAATGCCTAATCTCGGGCGTAAGGCCCATCGGAAGGGTCCACATCCTGATTAGGGATGCGGTTACAGGCCTGGTGAAATGTGCCGAGTGGGTACCCAACCTGGTGGTCAATACCGGCAGGTATCACATTGCCGATCAATTGGCAGACCAGGGAGAGGCGGCCATGAGCCACATGGCCATTGGCACCGGAACCAATGCGGCACAGGCAACAGATACCGCTCTACAAACAGAGATTGACAGAAACGCCTTAACATCCAAAACCCAGGGAACAGGAGCAAATGCCAACCAGGTCACCTATACAGGAGACTGGGCTGCCGGCGATGGTACAGGCGCTATAACAGAGGCAGGTATATTAAATCAGGCAAGTGCCGGCATTATGTTATGCAGATCGGTATTTTCGGTTAAAAATAAGGGTGCAGGCGACTCCCTTACACTAACCTGGGTCTTAACTATCTCGGCATAAAGGGCTTTAATAATTTTCAATTGATAATTATCAATTGAAAAGGGGTGAAAAACGATGGCAAATATCTACACTGATTTATTGAAATTACGCATGCCGGCCCTCGGTGATCCCGGCTGGGACGATGAACTCAACGACAACGCCCAGATTTTGGAACTAGTAGCAGGGCAAATACTGAAGGGAAACCATGTCATCTATGGCTGTGCACCCACTGATGGCGGTGGATTGCAGGTTGACTATGCGGCGGGCAAGGCGGAAGTGGGAAAAACCAAATATACCATAAGCCAGGGAAACAAGGCCTGTACTGCGCAGGTAAAAAACTGGCTCTATATTAATAATGCCGGCACTGTAGTGATCTCCACCATAATGCCTACCGGTGATTATGCGCTCCTTGCCATGATCGATACCAGCGTAGATGATATCTTGCGCGTTGCGGATCTCCGGGGTGGCCCGACCTCATATCGCGGCATCGGGACATTTGTTGGACAGAGCGGGACATCAATAGATATTACCTCTCTATCACTTGGTGTAACGGACTACCATGTCGTGATTACCCCACATGCACTGAGTGGTGACATAGGTGAGATCAGCGTAGAATCAAAGGCAGCCAATTCATTTGTCGTTAAGAATTCAGGCTCAAATAACAGCATAGGCTTTGATTGGTTATTGAAATTATAAGGAGAAATCAATGGAAACATTGTCGTTTAAGTTCAGTGAGGAGGCCGTTGGCTTAATCCTGTCTTGTGACGACTTTCCCGGCCAGGAGATCAATCTAAGTGAACTCCAAAAGGAGGACAGACAGATTGCCCGCTTATACCGAGACCGGGAGGGAAAATTGAAAATAGGCGCTGGATGGTGGCTTGTAGCAGAAATCGAATTGCCGGAAATCAAATTCATACAAGAGCCAAGTCTCGATGAAGATGGAAAGGAAATCATAGATGAGTACGGCAACACTGTAATGACGGCAAATCTAATACCGCTTAAAAGCGAAAATGTTCAGATCGAAAAATGGGCGTTATCATAAAAGCCGGCAGGCTGCATTTAGGAACAGAGCATCTGAGATGCCCCCGATGCAAAGGCATTAATATTGTAGAGATACATACCGATCATCCGGCTAGTGACTGGTTAATATGCCAATTTTGTGGATATAAGGCCATTATTAATTTTATCCCACTTCTCGACAAATATGGCCTTCCACATGGGCTAAGCAAACCGGAGATGCGCGATATTGGTAAACATTTAAAAGAAGATTTAGCCAAATTATAAGAGGAGTATGAAATGCCACTATTAGATTTCTCCCTCTGGGACAATTATAAACACACCCTTGAGGCACTTTCTGGAGGTAAGAATACCGTCATCTTCGATGATCAGAATCTGCCCTCGGTCATGGTGCGGTTCCCCAGGATCAACTTCGCGGATGTGGGGCTTGCAAAGCCGGGCGGCGCACCCGCAGGTGAATATGGCGAAGCAATGCCGGCCTTTCGCTGCGATGGAGCCTTTGGCGAGACCGGGTTAGTACCAGCAATATATATTGGCAAATACCTGGCCTATGACTACGGCAGCCGCGCCTACAGCCTGCCCTATAAAGACCCGAAACACACCATTGATTTTGATGACTCAAAGACACGCTGCACCAACAAGGGTACCGGCTGGCACCTCATGACCAATGCGGAGTGGGTGGCAGTGGCCCAATGGGCGCGGGAAAATGGGACTATGCCGCGCGGGAACAATAATTATCTGGAAGATATTAATGAGCCGCACGAAAGTGCCATACCCACACAGGCTGGCATAATGAAAGGAACATCAGGCACTGCGCGCTCATATACCGGCAGCGGTCCGGATGCTTGGAATCATGATCATGGCGCCTACGGTATTGCCGACTTGAATGGCAATATCTGGGAATGGATGGATGGCTTAAAGATCGATGCCGGCATAGCAAAGATAATGCCGGACAAAGATGGCTCCGATCCCGGCAACGATTTCGGCACTGCTGAGGGCGCATGGATCAACACCGCAGTCAATATCATAACTGGCCACACAAGCGGGTATAAAATAGTCACACTCAAAACAGGGGATGATTGGACAGGGCTCGCAATACCGGCGACTAGTGACCCTACCGGGAGTGGTACTTTGGGCTATGATGGCTTCTACTTCGGGTCAACAGATGA
>SDBV01001074.1_pt1 | contig 40491 bp, 24 predicted proteins | sample 2277081 | NCBI WGS metagenome assembly SDBV01 (sample SAMN10402039, study PRJNA504765) | marine sediment metagenome | isolation source: marine sediment core GS10_PC15, 223 cmbsf | place: Arctic Ocean: Southern Knipovich Ridge | collected 2010
TATTACATTAGAGGATGATACTGTTCCTGCAAAAGATTTTTTAATTTTAATGGAATATTGTTTAAAAAGATTTGAAAAAAACAAAAATATCTTTTCTGTTAATGGTTACTCTCCACAATTTAAAAACAAAACCCATGATGGGGGGATTAAAAATATAATTCACAAATCTCGTGATTTTTATTGTTATGGTTGGGCAACCTGGAGAAGAATTTATAATGAAATAGGGGAAGATTGGTTTGGAATCAAGTGGAAAAAAGGCACGCCAGAAGATATAAAAAATAATGATTATGAAGGATTTTTAAAAAATATAATAAAAACTCCAAAAGGGACATGGGCTCACCCAATGAATAAATATTGGAGAAAGGGGAGATTGCAAATTTATCCTGATGTATCAAGAATTCAAAATATAGGAATTAAAGATACAACATTTAGAAATAAAAAATCACCACAACAAAAAGTCGATTTTTGGTCTGAAAATCATAGTGATAAAAAAATATACAGAAAATTTAAATTAATAAAATCAAACAAAAAATTAAAAAATAAAATGCCAAAAAAAATAGCAATATTTCATGATTATTTCAGAGTAATTGGGGGTGCAGAAAAATTAGTCCTCACACTAGCAAAACACCTCAATGCAGACATTATAACTTCAGAAGTTAATCCAGAATCAATCAAAAAGACAGGATTTACAGGAATAAAAATAATCTCATTGGATAAATCTACAAAATTTCCATCACTCTTGCCAATAATTGCCCGAAGAAATTTCGAGAAATGTAATTTTTCAAAAAAATATGATTTTTTTATTTTCTCTGGAACTTTTTCAATTTATGCTGCTAAAAAGCACAAACCAAATTTATGGTATTGCCATACACCATTAAGAGGATTATGTGATTTAATACTAAGAGACAAAACCATTTACTCACAGATTGTAGACATTAAAAAAGCCATATTTCCATGGAGAATAATCCCAAAAAGCATATCATATTTAATTGATACTTTTTTTAATGCTTTACATGGGATATTAATCAATTCAATAAACTTAACCAAAAAAGAAATTATAGTGAATAAAAGTACACAAACAATACAATCTAAGGAAAAAAACAAAAAAACAAAAAAACAACAATCATCTAACATTTTAACTGACTTTATCTTAATTATGACTACCTACCTTAAACATAGGAAATATCAAATTACCATTGAAATAGACCAAAAAGCAATTGAAAATTTTGATAAAATTATTGTTAATAGTAAAAATATTCAAAATAGGGTGAAAAAATATTATAATAAAAACTCTATAATTATTAATCCCCCTATTGAAACTACACAATTACATTCTAAACCATCAAAAGATTACTGGTTAAGTGTTAACAGATTAACTCCTGAGAAAAGAATAGATATTCAAGTTAAGGCATTTGAAAACTTACCAAATGAAAAATTAAAGATCATTGGAGGATATGAAAAAAATAATTTGCATCAATTAAAAAAATTAATAAATAAAAAATTAAATAATATTGAATTCTTAGGAGAAATACCTGAAAAAGAATTAAAACAATTATATGCAAACTGTAAGGGTTTTATTACAACTGCAAAAGATGAAGATTTTGGAATGTCTGTAATAGAAGCCATGGCTTCTGGTAAACCAGTAATAGCAAGTAATGAGGGAGGGCATAAAGAAACAATTCTCCATAATAAAACAGGGATTCTCATTGATGACATAAATCCAGACAAATTAATCAAAGCAATAAAAAAATTAAGCAATGAATTAAAAACCAAACAAAATCAAAACAAATACAAAATAGCTTGTCAAAAACAAGCAAAAAAGTTTGACACAGAAATTTTCATAAAGAAAATTAAACAAGAAATTAATAAATAAAAATACAATGAAATCTATGAGTATAAGAATCAATTTAATTGGTTGGAAAAGACCTTATTATTTTAAAAAAGTAATTAAAGCATTAGAAAAATGTTATAATATTGAAAAATTTTCCCTACTCTTATCTATTGACGGCGGGTTTCCTGAAAAACAAAAAGAACAGGTAGAAATATTCAAAAATAGTTCACTTTCAAAACTTAAGCATGAAATCTGTGTCCACAAAAAAAATTTAGGGTGTGCAGGCCATGTGGGCTTTGCATTCAATAAATCATTTGAAAGTGGATGTGATGCAGTAATTACTATAGAAGATGATACTGTTCCTGCAAAAGATTTTTTAATCTTTATGGAATATTGTTTAAAAAAATTTGAAAATGACAAGAATATTTTTTCTATTAGTGGTTATCACCCAAGATTTAAGAACCAAACTCAAGAGGGAGGGGCCAAAAATATAATTGAAAAAAATAAAACCTTTGGTTGTTACGGGACTGGAATCTGGAAAAGAATTTATAATGAAATAGGAAAAGATTGGTTTGGAATTAAATGGGTCCAGCACATTTCAGAATATGATGATAAAAGTTTTGATTTAATATCTAAAAAAAATTTTGGGTGGGTTTTCTGGAAAAGAAAGTATAAAATATTAAAAAAACAAATATTGAGCCTATTATTTGGTATTAAATGGATTGAAAATCTCTCAAATGAAAAGAAAACTAATTCTCATGGCGAAGAATTTTTAAAAATTATTGATAAATCTCCAAAAGGTTCCTGGAGTTATCCAATGAATCAGTATTGGAGAAAAGAAAGATCCCAGATTTATCCAACAGTTTCAAGAATTCAAAATATAGGGATTGAAAATGCAACATTTAGAAACAGAGACTCACCACAGCAAAAGGTCGATTTTTGGTCTGAAAATCACAGTGATAAAAAAATATACAAAAAATTTAAATTAATAAAACTAGATAAAAAATTAAAAAACAAATCCAAGATATCTTTATTGTTCATTTTTTGTACTCTCTTAGAATCTCTTTAGGTATCCCTTCTTTGATGATTTTGCCCTTGTCCATCCAAATAACTTTATCACAATATTTCTCAATCATCCAGAGTTCGTGACTTACTAAGATTGCAGTTGAACCGTTTTTGACTAATTCTTGTATTTTCTTGGCACTTTTGTTTCTAAAATCTTCATCACCAACTGCAAAAATCTCATCGAGAAGCAGTATATCCGGATCGCAATGTATAGCTATAGAGAAAGCAAGCCTCTGTGCCATGCCGTCTGAGAACTGGTATAATTTGGTGTTGACAAATTCTTGAAGTCCTGCGAATGATACTATTGAATTGAATCTTTGCCTTATGGTTTTTTGGGCAAGGCCAAAAAGAGACCCAACTAAATAGATATTTTCCTTCATGGTAAGCCTGTCTCTTAATCCCTGTCCCAGACCAATAAGCGAAACTATCTTTCCATTCATTACCTTCTTTCCAGTATATTTAGGGTAAATTCCTCCAAGCACTCTCAAAAGAGTGGATTTGCCTGAACCATTGCTTCCGATTATTCCAACAATCTCTTTAGATTTAACGCTAAATGAGATATTTCTTAAAGCCTGGAGTACTCTTTTTTGTTCTCTTCCTGACAAGAGAGAGATAATTCTAGCTAAAGCAGATTGGTTTCTCTTAAACCCGATTCTAAATTTCTTTGAAATGTTCTCAACAATTATTCTTTTCATATTAGCTCTGCAAATTTTGGTTTTAATTTGTTAAAGATTATTATGCCTGTAATTAGGGAAAGTAAGCTAAAACCAATTGTTCCAAAAATTAGGTGCAGTTGAGGCATCCTTGTGTATATAATCAGTTCTCTTGCAAGTGTAATAAAATAATACATAGGATTAATAAGATTTACAACACCTAGCAAATTCTGTCCTTCAACAGCATAAAAAATCGGCGTTCCAAACCATATTAGTTTAGAGACAAATCCCCATATATTATGTAAGTCAATGAAATAAACCTCTAAAGAAGCTAAGATTAAACCTGCCCCAAAAGCAAAAACTGAAATAAAGAATAATATCAATGGATAGACTATCATGGAATTTATTGAGATTCCGAAGAACAAGATAAATATTATCAGTATAAACATTTCGAATATGTGTGAAAAAAGAAATTTTAAGACCACAGACCCCATTAGTGCTTCTTTTGGAAAATTTATTGATTTAATCATGCCTGCATTGCCCCGTATCATACCTATGCTCTCATCGGTAATTTTCTGAAAGTAATTGAAGAGTATGATTCCTAAAAGCAGGTATAGCGGATAGTCAGGTATAGATTTACCAAGCCTATCTGAAAATATCAAAAACAAGAGTAAAAAGGTTAGAATAGGTGATAACAGATACCAAAAAACCCCCAGCCAGGTGCCTTCATTTCTTAGTTTGAATTCTGCTTTTGCTATTGCCAGACTCAATCCTATAAACTGTTTAATTCCCATAATCCCCCCAATTTTAATGGAAAAGGAGCGAATATTTAAATTTAACCAATCTGTAATCAAAAAATTATATTTTCTACTTAAAGCCTATAGAAAATAAATCTTTTTATAGTTAAATCAAGTCTAATCTCTAAGCACTTCATATAAATACAATCCTTCACTGCTGACACCCTCTAATTCAAAATTAGTGCAGTTAATTTCTGAAGAATAAACATAATCTATATCTCTTAAAGTCGCAATTTCATATTTTTCAGCACAGTCCACATTCATAAATACAGAAAGCGATTTTTTGTCCATGGTAATTGTGCCTGATTTAGTGCTCAAAGGATAATTATGGGTTGCAATCCCTATTACAGTCCCTTTCCAGGGCGTACTTAAAAAAACCTTTTCTTCTATTCCTGCAAACAATCTTAAATCATCTGGATGCAGGTAATTATTTGCAGAAGAGGCAGGGCTAAAGGTCGTATCTCCCTTAATAGCATGCAGCTTTAATTCCTGCCAATTATCTCTTTTAGTATATGAAAAAGATGAAATTAAAAATAATATTAATACTAAAATCTGAACAAACTTTAAAATTTTATATCTTCTGATAAAATCAATACCTCTTAAATACATTATCAAATAATGTACTCCCCATCCTGCGATTAAAGTGATTAATATAGAAGTTGTAACAACAACTCTTTCATTCTCTATGATAAATCTCCATGTAAAACGAGAATAGAGCACCCAATATACTAATCCAACAAGCACCGGAGCAGCCAGCCAAAATTTCCTCTTGATTATTTTAAACATCCCAAAACCAAAAAGCAGGATAATAGGTATTGGAATGACCTTTAAAATCAGGAAATCAGGAATAAAATCTATAGTAAAAGTTTCATAAAATATCTTTGAAAAGATATGGGAAACAGAGTCTAAAAGAGAAGGCATACGTGAGTATACAAAACCGAATAAAATCAACGAAACAACTATACAAATTGCAAAGTAAGCTGAAATAGTTTTTATCTTTTCTTTCTTACTTAAATCTTTCAATGAAATAAAATAAAAGCTCAAAGCAACAATATAAAATACAAATAACGGTGGGTAAAAGATTAAGGTTAAAAAGGCCATGAACCAGATCATTTTCCTGCTGTTTAAAGACATAAACAAAAATCCAAGCAGCATCGAGATAATCCCAATTATCAGGGGAACTAATGTCCAGATTCCAGGAAGATTTGCGCCATTTATAATATAAGGGACCGACAGGCCTGCAACCGCAGAAGAAAACCTGCCTATTTTATTAACTCTTAAAATAAAATACACCAGCAAACAAATAAGCATGCCAGTAAAAATAGTAAGTAATGTATATTGTGTTAAAGGCTCTAAATTTAATAATAAGATTATCTCTGAAACAAATGAATGGAAAGGGAGCTCTAGATTGGGGAAGGGGGAATTGTACCATAATGGATTTGCCAAAGGCAGATTGTGTGATTCAATTGAATATCCAACGAATGAAACAGCATACCACTCATCAGAAAAATAAGGGTATACATACTTCATATTCCTTACTTCACTGTAAGGCTCAACAACAGTAGTTACCTTCCCAGTATAATTATAATGCACAGAAAACAGCTGGATAAATAATATGATTATCACAGAAATCAAAATCCAGTCAATCTTTATTCCCTTAATATTCTTAAGTAATTCCTTAAAATTCAATTTTGTCAAGACTATAGCAGAAACAACCAGATTAATCCCCAATACAACACCATAACTAAAAACATGGAAAAATTGTGTGATAACAGCAGTAAGCAAATGAAAACCAATAACAAAAGACAGAATATAAGCAAATCCCAGTATTTTGTCTTTGAATCTATATATTAAAAGGAAAGGGACAAGAAACAGGACCAATCCTAATATTGTTGCTAACATATTTTTATTAGATATTAGGATTTATTTAAACTTAACTGAAACTTTACACCAAAATAGAAAAGTTTATATATCTAAGCTAGGATTAATTAAAATTAGAGATTTTTAACAGCTATTATAAAAAACAGAGTGATAAAAATTAAGATTTTCCAAAAGAAAGCATTAATTCCTTTGATAGTTCTTTGTGTAATTATTCTGATGGTTATAAGTGGATGTACAACACCATCTACAACAGGCGAGGCTAGGAAGATTAGAGGGTCAGATGATTACAACCCTCGTTGTGGAGATAACAGAATAAACCAACCATCTGAAGAATGTGATGGTTCAAGGTTAGGTGGAAAGACATGTGGGGATTTCGGTTTCACAGAAGGAACCTTAAGTTGCACATCACAGTGTAAATTTAACACAAATCAATGTAGTGGTGTACATGTAACTGAGATTAGTCCAGATAGATACGAAGTAATTAGCGATAAAACCCCTAGCCCCATAGGAACTCCCTCTGCCTTAGTTATATGCTTTCCTAATAATTGCCACGCTCCTAGAACAAAAATATCTCATGGAGGAGATGTGATTGGTTTAGGACGGTGCGATGATTACTGTCCGAGTGAGAAATGTATTCAGTGGATATGTACAGAGGGTGTGTATGATGGGTGTTCTACTCTAGATACAGAGGTTTCATATGAAATCATATGCCCAGACGGACCACCTACAATTGAGACAGGTCAGGAAATTATTCCCCCAGAGCCAGCATGTGGGGATGGTTCTTGTAATGGAAATGAAAATTGCCATAACTGCCGTGCAGACTGCGGGAAACCAATTAACACAGGAAGTCCTGATTATCTGAATGTCTGCCCTTAAACATAAAAATTAAGATGAATAAAACAAACAAAAAAGCAAGCAAAAGAACATTATTAATAGTATTTATAGTTTTAATTATTGCCCTGGTTAGCTGGAATGTTATGGTTTTAGCTGCAGAAATAACTTGTCCAGCAGATGTAGATTTAGGTAATTTAAATATATCGGTTACTGGATGGGGTGCAGCTCATAACACAGGCTATGCAGAAATCAAGATTAATTACCCTAGAATCAATCTTATTACAGATTTAGTTTTAAGTTATTGTGGGTACCCCCAACTATTTATGTCTGCAAGGATGAGGGGAAGAGGAGATAGTGTTGATTCGGTTAAGAGCCATATTGGCAGCTTGGCTCGGAAGTTTTCATGTAATGCTATAGATCGGACTGTATATAAAGAACTAATGTTATCAGAAGGTCCAATACGTGTAGATGGAACTACAGAAATCAAAGAGAATAGGCTATTTTATGAGGGAGAAATAAGATATACAGTAGAAGATTATTGTGGTGCGTCTGGAAAAAAGAAATGCAAAATAAGAAAAAAAGAATTGGTGTCTTGTCAAAAAGAGATAACAAAAAACTCTGCAAGGTCCATAACAAGGGGGGCAGATAATTATATACGCATGTTAAATAAATCTTTTTTAGCGAGGATTAATAATCTTGGCAAAAATGAAGTGGATGCTTATTTTGAAGAAGTATTGATGGATACATATGCAGAATGTTGTGATAATGGCACTGTTACAACTACATGCAATGATGATTCAGAGTGTGGTGATATTACTTACTCAGGCAGTTCGTTCTGTCAAGGAAGGAATATTGCACAAAATACCTCAACACCAACATGTATGAGTGGTGGAACCATTAGTTCATCCTGCTCTGAAATTGATTCATCAGAGATTGTTGAATATTGTGTGCCAGATCAGGCATGTCAGGCAGCTGTTTGCACTAGTCCTGCTTCTTGTTCAGGAGATGATGATGGCGGCATGGACTATTTAACTCAGGGCACCGTTGTTACTGATATTTATAATTTCACAGATGATTGTGAAAATTCACAGTATCTTATAGAATATGGTTGTCAAGCTTCTGCTCTTGCTTATGAAAGGGTTGATTGTACAGCAACACCTGGGAAGATGTGTTGGGAAGGTGTATGTGGAGACATATTACCAGGAAGTATAGGAATTTCAGATGTGCTTGCCTATATTGATAATCCTACTAATACTGAACCAGAAATAATAGAAGCATTTGAACAACGAGATGCGATAATTGTGGATTATGAATGATAGTTTTTATTTCTTAAAAATTTATTTTTAAAACAATGGGTTCAAAGCTTAATTCTCCAAAGATTAAACAATATAAGGAAACCACAAAGTTTATATACATAAACTGGAATTAATTAAAATTGAATAAAAAACAGAGTGATAAAAATTAAGATTTTCCAAAAGAAAGCATTAATTCCTTTGATAGTTCTTTGTGTAATTCTTCTGATGATTATAATTGGCTGTACAACACCACCTACAACAGGCGAGGCTAGGAAGATTAGAGGGTCAGATGATTACAACCCTCGTTGTGGGGATAATAGACTAAACCCAGCATCTGAAGAATGTGACGATGGAAATAAGGTAAATGGTGACGGATGTGATGCTGCCTGCATAATAGAATTCTGCGGAGATGGCGAGAAAGATCCAGATGAAGAATGTGATGGTTCAAGGTTAGGTGGAGAAACATGTGGGAGCTTAGGTCAGCTACCAGGAACCTTAGGCTGTACAGCACTGTGTAAATTTGACTTTACATCCTGTGATGGTAGGATCTCAACACGTATTGCTCCAAATACCTTTGAAGTGCGTACTGATGTAGCCCTTGACCCAGAGCTTAATGCAGATGCCATAGTTGAGTGCTTTCCTGAGGGTGATGTCCCTATGGAGAGTACTATATCTAATGGGGGGATGTGGCTTGGAGTAGGAGAAGAATGTACTGACCTATGTGGTGATCCTAATAAGGATTGTATTGTATGGCTAGCAATGGATCCAGAATATGAAACAGGATTGTCTTTTGAAGATGATAGTGTTTCATATGTAACTAACTCTCCAAATGATGAACTCATAGGTTATTCAACTGGGCAAGTTACTGTTCCACCAGCATGTGGGGATGGTCCTTGTAATGGAAATGAAAATTGTGGGACCTGTCCTGCAGATTGTACAACTACTACTTGCGGTGACGGTTATTGTTGTTTCAATGAAAATTGCCATAATTGTAAAGCTGATTGTCCAAGGATTCCAGTAGGTAGTGATGATTATGTCTGTGCTTAAACAAAGATTAAGATGAATAAAACAAATAAAAAAGCAAACAAAAGAACATTATTAATAGTATTTGCGGTTTTAGTTATTGCCCTGCTTAGTTGGGGTGTTATGGTTTTAGCTATAGAACTACCTTGTGCAGAAGGTCAAGGAGATTTAGGTAATTTGAGTTTAAAGATGAAAGGAAGGGGTGAAATCCCTAGGTCAGGCAAGGCAGAAATTTGTGTTAATTATCCGGAAATTAATTATATTACAAATTCTGTTTCATCTTATTGTGGATATGCTCAACTGTATATGTCTGCAAAGATGAAAGGGAAGGGAGATAGTATTGATTCGGTTAAGAAGCATATCAACAGCTTGGCTCGGAAGTTTTCATGTAATCGTATAAATCGGACCAAATATAAGGAACTGCAGTTATCACTGGGTCCAATAGAAATAAAGGGAACTACGCGAATCAAAGAAAATCAACTTATTTATAATGCAACATTAAAATATAGAAACGAAGTTGATTGTACAAAAGCAAAGGACATAAAGAAGAATAAAACATGTCATACAAGAGAAGAGGAACCATTGTCCTGTCAAAAAGATATAAAACAAAACTCTGCAAGATCCATAGTAAGGGGGGCAGATAATTATATACGCATGTTAAATAAATCTTTTTTAAAGGATATTTACGAGCTTGAACCTAATAAGTATAGAATAGATGCTGATTTTAAAGAAGGAGAGATGGGCATATATTCAGAGTGCTGTGTTAATGACACTTTTACAGCTGACTGCATTGAGGATTCAGATTGTGGTGATATTACTTATGTAGGAGCTCAGTTTTGTGAAGGAAGGCACATTGCACAAGATAGCAAAACACCAATATGCATGGATGGTGGAACCGTTAATGCATATTGCCCTCCTGAGGCTGATTGGTTTGAAGCAGTCGAAATTGTTGAATATTGTGCACTAGATAAAGCATGTCAGGCAGCTGCTTGTAATAGTCCTTCTTCTTGTACAGGAGATACTGATGGTGGCATGGATTATTCAACTCCAGGTATGGCTGTTACTGATATTTATAATTTCACAGATGATTGTGAAGATTCACAGTATCTTATAGAATATGGTTGTCAGGGTTCTGCTCTTGTTTATGAATACGTTGACTGTACATCAATAGGAATGTGTGACGATACAAATGGAGCGGCGTGTGTACCATACGAAGCAGGAGGAAAATCAACTAAAGATATGATTAAACATAGCAATAAGCATCATAAGGGGGAGGTCGATAAATCTTCCTTAAAAAAAGCATTGAAACAACGAAAAAAGAAGAATGATGATAAAGTTAAAGACTGCTTTAAACTACCAAAACCCAAAAAATGATGATTATGATGAAGAAGGATGGTAGTTTATTTCTTAAAAATTTATTTTTAAAATAATGGGTTTAAAAACTTAATTCTTTAAAACCCTGTATAAGCAGAATTCCTCGCTGCTATTCCCAATTACTTCAAATCTAGGACACTTAAATTCTTTCAAATACACAGAGTTAATTGCACCCTAAAACCGTAATCTTTATAAAGGAGAATGAGGTATACCTTAATATACTTAGGTATACCATGAAAAAGGAGATTACTACTATAAAGATTTCTAAAAAGACAGTTGGAGAACTCTTAAAATTAAAAATTCACCCTAGGCAGGCCTATGAAGAGGTTATTGTAAAGCTTCTCGAGTATTATAGAAAAAAATGAGATTTAGCATAAAAGACATAGATAGGAAAGGGAGAGAAGGATTAGAGAATTATATAGGAGGAAATCTGTCTAAAGGCTACTCACTCGAGAATATTAAGGCTGTTTTAATCAGCAGTGGTTTAGAAAAACCCTTGGTTAATGGGGCCATCAGGAATATCTTACCCGGAATAAGAGAAAAAGAACTAAGAAAACAGAAAGAGTTAGAAGAAAAAGAGAAAAAGCAAAATAAAAAAGAAGAACAAAGAAAGGAAAGGTTCGAAAAGAAACAGAAAGCATCAGAAGAAAAGCAGGAAGAAATAAAGGGCTCCTTGTTTAAAGAGAGGCAAAACGAACTAAAAGAACTGCAAAAAGTAGATACAGAGCATGAAAAAGAACATAAATTGTTCGAGCAAAAAAAGCAGAAAAAGCAAAATAAAAAAGAAGAACAAAGAAAGGAAAAGTTTTGGAAAAAACAGGGAGTATCAGAAGAACAAAAGAAAGAAACAAAGAAAACCCTGTTCAAAGAAAGACAATACGAACTAAAGGAATTACAAAGAGTAGATATAGAACAAAGAAAAGAACAGGAACTGCTTGAACAAAAAGAGCAAAGAAAACTGCAAAAAGAGCTAAAGAAACAAAAAGGAATAGAAGATATACAAAGGCAGAAAGAGTTAGAAGAGAAGCAGAAAAAAGAAGAAAAGTTAAGAGAAGAACAAGAAAAGCAAAAAGAGTTTGAAAAAGAGCAGGAAGAGGAAGACAAAAAATTTAGGAAAGTCTTGCTTGAAGAGAGGCAAATAGAACTAAAAGAAATACATGAAGCAGAAGAAAAGCAAAGGAAGAAAGAAGCAGAAGAAAATAAGAAAAAAGAAGAAGAGCTAAGAAAACAGGAAGAAAAAGAAAGAATAAGGGAAGAAAGAGAAGCAGAGAAGCAAAGAAAGCTTGAGAGAGAGCAGAAAGAGTTAGAAGAATTAACAAAAAAGAAAGCATTAGAAGAAAAGAAAAAAGAAGAAAATGAGCTTAAAAAGCAGAGAGAGTTTGAAAAAGAGCAGGAAGAGAAAGAAGAAAAAATAAAGAGCTCCTTGCTTGAAGAAAGACAGATAGAATTAAAAGAACTGCAGGAAGCAGAAGAAAAGCAAAGGCAGAAAGAAGCAGAAGAAAAGCAAAAAAAAGAACAGGAATTAATAGAACAAATAGAGCAGGAAAGACTGCAAAGAGAAAAAGAAGAACAGGAAAGAATAAAAGAAGAGCAAAGGCAGAGAGAGCTTGAAGAGGAACAAAGAGAACTAGAAGAAAAGAAAAGAAAAGAAGAAGAGCGTAAAAAACAGGAAGAAAAAGAAAGAAAACAAAGAAAAAGAGAATCAGAAAGAAAACAAAGAGAATTCAGAAAAAAATTATATTCAGATATAAAGCCTTTAGCGCCAATAGCAGCCGTATTGCTCATAGTACTTCTATCTAGTTTGGCAGTATTCAGACTGGCAACAATAGGTTTACCTGTTTTACCACCAGAACTAATAACTATAAACGAAAGTTATGATTATACAGATGCTATTAATCTAACATTAAATGAAAATTATGAATATACCTGGAATTTAGCTAATAAAGGCAATCTAACATCTGTTAGCTTATCCGGAACTATATCAAAACAAGGTTCCTCTAAGATTTATTTAGAGCATAATGATAATAGATATCTTATATTTGACAGTTTAAGGCTAAGTACAGAGGATATTGAGTTTATTGATTCAGTTAGTGAGATTAGCGAAAGCGAACCATTAATCAATGAGAATAAATCAATAATAACAAGAATAGAAGGTGGTGGAAAAAGAACTCTAGATAATATTTTCGAGTTTAAACTTGAAGGAGATTTTAACTGGAGCGCTGATTATGATAAGCTCTGCACTAAATGGAATATCAATGACATAAACCTATGTTATGGTGAAGAGGAATGCTGTAATTTCATTGAACTGGAAAGCTTAGGTAATTGGAACAATAGTTTCTATCTAAGCTATGGGAGATATGGTGTTGGCATAGAAAATCTTGTTTCTGCACAAATTATCTACTATGACGTTGATTTAGATATTCCTTACTCTGATATTGTTATTTCTGGTACTGCAGAAGTAAAAGCTGAATTTTATGAAGAAAGGATTAGCTTTAAGGATATATGTATAGAAACCTGTTCATTGCCTACATTTGATAATGATTCATACAAGCTAGTATTTGTTATAGAAGACACCAATCTAACCATAGATAGTATTGGATATACTATCAAAAAAGAGATTACCCTAACTAAAAATGCTCCTTCCTTGGTTAAAGATATTGAGAATATCACTATTTACCAATATGGATTCACAAAAATAAATCTTTCAGAGTATTTCTATGATGAAGATAATGATGAACTAACATATTACGCTAATGAAGTTGATAATATAAGCACAACAATAATTGGTTCTACTGCTCTTTTAGTTCCTCTTGGTAACTTTACAGACAAAAGATATATGTATTTTACAGCCTCTGATGGCTATTACAATCTAAGCTCTAATGTTTTCTTTGTTGATGTTGTAGAAGAACCATCACTACCTGAAGAGGTTACTATCAGTGAAGTATTGATTGAGCCCCAGGTTGTTATTAACGAACCTGTAAGATGGGTTAAAATAATCAATGTCTCTGATAGTGTCATTAACCTAACTGTTAATATTTCTGGTGATGCTCTGAATGTTAGTGTAATAGACATTAAAGAGAATAAGACCATAAGCGATGACAAGATTAAGATTGATTATGAGAATGTTACAATAGATGCTGCTGCTTACAGAGCTGAAAAGAGGATAGAACAGATTGATAAAACAGAAGATAGGCTTATTAGAGAAAAAGAAGAGATAATTAGTGAAGACCCAGCAGCTATAGGAAAGATTGCTTCTATTAATAAGGAATTATTAGAATTAAAGAATGAAAGGAATAAATTAACTGGTTATGTTGTTGTAGCTAAAGATAAAGGTTTACTGACTAACTTCCTTGAATGGGTATCTGAAATTGAAATTACTGGCTATGCTGCGCAGGATAAGGAAAATAAAGGAAGGCAGCTTGGCAGAGATAAGATAAAGAAAAAAGACTATACAATAACAATAGACGAGATTGTTAAAAATGTTAAGGTAGTATTCTATACTGAACCACCAACTAAAGAAGAGACTGTTATAGATGATACCACTAAGCAAATAGTAGTTTCTTCTGATGTGCACTATGAAAATATATTAGCCTACACAAACATAAAGCCAGAAGCAAAAAGGGATGATATAAAGCTTTACAGGATTGTTAATGACAGCAGGGAGTTGGTTAGTGATGTTAATTATTTTGATGAAAACAAGAATGGCTTAATAGACCTTATCAAATGGATTGTTCCTTCGCTTTCTAATGAAACCTATCAATTGGTAATTAAAATCACAAAAGCAGAGCATTTAGATGAAAATAGAAGCTTTATAGCTGATATCTATGATTATGTCAAAGAAAAAGATGATAACTGGACTTTAATAAATAATAGTGAATATGTTAGGGTTACATTTGAAATTCCCTTAGATAACACAAGGGACATCACTATTTATGCAAGAAGCAATGAAACAGCAGAGATTGAAGTTTATAAAGAAAATGATACTGAGCTAATAACCAAGTTTGAGAATGTTTCTGAGGAAAGCTGGTATAAGGTTTATCTGACTAATCTAACAGAAGGAGAGAGTTATGAAACATTTGATTTAAAAATATCCAATTCATCAGTGGAGTTTGATTATATTGTTGATCCCTATGATTGTCCAGGTGATATTCATGGATGTGATTATGATGTTGACCCTGAATGGAATTTTTGTTGCGACAACCAGGAGTTAAAAGAGGATGGACGGATTACAAGAGTTCAGTTTGGTGACATAAACAATATTAATACTACTTGTGATAATGATGGTTATCAGGATTTTACACACATATCTACAACTGTTTATAGGGGTGATACAGAGACTTTAGAAGTCGATGTAACGCATGATGTGGATTCTGGAGGTGTCTTTAGTGTAGGGGTGTGGATAGATTTTTATGAGACTGGATTTGATTTTGATCCCCTTGACTTGGGTTATGACTTCGATTGTTCCTGGGAAGATTCTCCATGTACTATTACTCACGAGATTGCAATCCCTTCAGATGCAGAGCCTGGTCCTACTGTAATGAGGATTATTATTGAAGATAGTAGTGAGCCTCCACAGTTTGGGCCTTGTGCTAATGTTGGTGGGCAGGCACTGTTTGGAGAAATAGAAGATTACGAGCTCATAATAACAGACCCAGGACCTGATACAACAGAACCATCCTTCTCAAACAACAAAACTAATGCTACTGCAACAACACCATATAACGGAACAGTTGTGCAGTTGAATTTAACTATAACAGATACTGGAGCAGGAGTAGATTTCTACAGATTAACTACAAATGATACAGCAGATGGAAGCTGGGCTAATGAAAGTATAATAGATGCTAACGGCGATTCTTCAATTACTGCTATTTTCAATTACTCCATTGGGAATTTCTCAACCTTTGGCGGAACCCTGGGATGGAGAGTCTGGGCTAATGATTCTGAGGGCAATGTTAATATTTCACAGATTTATACTTTGGTTGTTCAGGAAATAACAGATGTTACCCAATGTAGAGATTTAACAAAGCCAAATACTGTCTATACATTAACAAAAGATTTAACAGATACAGATTATACTTCAGGAAATTGCATAAATATTCAGGCTCAAAACATAACCTTCGATTGCCAAGGAAATTATATTGACATTAATGAAGATTATGCAGGAGTTTATTCTAACCAATATAACACAACAATTAAGAATTGCAATATCAGTATGGGAACTGCTGATGGAGGTTATGGTATCTATTTAAATAATGCAGATAATTCTTATATTTATAATAATACTTTAAATGAGCAATATTATGGATTATATCTAGTTGGAACAATTGATTCAGTAATTGAAAATATAACTGCAAATAATAACACTCAGCATGGAATCCGCTTATCTTCAAACTCAAACAACAATCAATTAAATAAAATAATTGTAAACTCAAACACTCGGTATGGAATCTACTTATCTTCAAGTTCAAACAACAATAATTTAACAAATATAACTGCAAATTCAAACTCTTATTCTGGAATCCACTTAGCTTCAAGTTCAAACAACCCTTTAACAAATATAACTGCAAATAATAACACTCATCATGGAATCTTCTTAGCTTCAAGCTCAAACAACCCTTTAACAGATATAACTGCAAATTCAAATTCTCGGGATGGAATCCGTTTATCTTCAAGCTCAAACAACCCTTTAACAAATATAACTGCAAATTCAAACTCTTATTATGGAATCTACTTATATTCAAACTCAAACAACAATAATTTAACAGATATAACTGCAAATTCAAACTCTCGGCATGGAATCTACTTAGCTTCAAGCTCAAACAACAATAATTTAACAGATATAACTGCAAATTCAAATTTTCAGTATGGAATCTACTTATCTTCAAACTCAAACAATGATATTAATGATTTCTCTGTTTGGAATAGTTCAACAGATGGAACCTATTCAGGAATTTATGTTTTTGAATCTTCAAATAATATCTTTACAAATGGTTATGTGAATAAATCTGGAGATTATGGTGTTTGGTTAAGGTCTTTAAATGGGCCTGTTGCATCAAACAATCTGTTTAAGGATATGTGGATAGATAATACTGATTCAAGTGATGTTCAGGTAAACACAACTGGAGCTGGAAGTGATGTAATAAATAATACGTTCTTAAATGTTAGTTATAGTGATGCTGAAGGTATTGATGAGAGTGGAGGACCTATAGAGATTATCAGAAAATGGTATTATAAAGCTAATGTAACATACCAAAATAATCCTGTTGAAGGAGCTAATGTTTCTGTTTATAACGTAACAGGAATTTGGCAGTTCAATTTAACTTCAAAGGCAGATGGTTTGACTGATAGGGAAGAGATTATTGATTATGTTAATGATGGTGGAACAAGAAATTATTATTCAAATTATACCATTAACACAAGTAAGGATTATTTATTTAATAGTCATGGGTTGAATGTTACCAACAAATCCCAAGAAGCTGGCTTTAGCGGTTTGATTTTTGATGATATTGAGTTGGAAGAAAGAACAGATGTTACCCTATGTAGAAATTTAACAAAGCCAAACACTCTTTATACTTTAACAAAAGATTTAATAGATGCAGATTATAATTCAGGAAATTGCATAAATATTTTTGCTCAAAACATAACTCTTGATTGCCAAGGAAATTATATTAATATCGATCAGGATGTTTCTGGGATTTATTCTAACCAGTTTAATACAACAATCAGGAATTGTAATATTAGTATGGGGGATGTTGGAGGACATGGAATCAAACTAGTGGATGCAAATTATTCCTTTATATTCAATAATATCCTAAGTGAACAATATTCTGGATTAAATCTAACCCATACTCAGAATACAACAATAAAAAATAATATTTTTGAATCAGTTGATTATGGAATATATCTTTTTGGAAGTTCAAATAATTCTATTATAGGCAATAACCTTAGTGATAAAAGGATTGAGGTGGTTAATTACGCAATAGCACTTTATCAAGACAATGGTAACCTTATAGCCACCGATAACAATAGGCTCATAAATAATACAATTGACAGTTTTGATAGAACAATCAGACTTGAAACTTCTAATAGAAATATCATGATAGATAACAATCTTTTTAATCATCAAGGGAATAAAGGATCTTACTACTTTATTAGTTCCAGTAATAATTCTATCTCTGGAGGGATTGTTAATGGATCTGTGAAGGGTAGGTTAGTATATCTTTCAAGTTCAGATAATAATAGATTTCAGGATATGCAATTATTTGAATCAAAAGAGGAGAATGTTTATTTAACTGGTTCTAATATAAACAACACTTTCCTAAATGTAACCTACAATTCCTCAAAAGAATATGTTGCTTCTGGTTCAGAACTAATCAGAAAATGGTATTATAAAGCTAATGTAACTAATGGAACTATCCCTATTGAAGGAGCAGAAATAGCAATTTATAATGTTTCAGGAAATAACTTATTTAATCTAATTACAGGTGCAGACGGTCTAACCAATACAATAAAGATAGTTGATTATGTTAACCTTGGAGACCCCAGTACAGGAATAAACAGGGTTTATTATTCCGATTATACAATTGATACTACTAATGGAAGTTTGAGTGAGAGTCATAAGTTAAATGTTACTTGGAAAACTGAACAACCTGGCTTTAGTGGATTGATATTGGATGATATTGAGTTATCTAGAGATACAACCCCACCTGCAGTCTGGTTTGAAAACTCTACAACTAATGGCACTATTACTGAAAATAATATTTTTGTAAATGTTACTGCAACTGACGTTGGAAGAGGAGATAATAATATCTCTACCTTTATTGATTTTAATAATTCATTGGTGGGGTGGTGGAGGGGGGATGATTATAATGCTACTGGAGTTTATGATAATTCTTCGTATGAGAATTTTGGAAATTTTAGTGGTGGGATGAGTAGTTCTGATATTATTGATGGAAAATTGGGCAGTGCAATGGATTTTAATGGAAGTGGAAGTATGGTTTTAATTCCAAATTCAGAATCTTTGAATATTAGTGGCGAGATAACTTTATCTGCATGGATAAATATGCATGGATATCCTGAGCCTGATATGGATGAAGTTATCAATGCAAAAATTGTTGTTAAACCTTCTCTAAGTTATAGTGAGCCTTGGGAAATGTATAGTTTAGGGTTTAATTCAGCAGGTACTTATCCTCGATTTATAGTAAGCAATAGAAGCGGTCAGATAAGAATACCAAATTCTGGATCTCAACTCACCTTGAATGAATGGTATCATATTGTTGGAGTTTATAATGGGACTCATTCAGTTATTTATTATAATGGTGTATTAAGGGACAGTGAATTAGCATCTGAAGGGTTTAATCTTCTTGCAACTAATAATATGCCAGTTAGTATTGGTTCTAGATATTCTCCTGGGGAACCTAAAGATTCGAGGAATAGTTTCAATGGTTCAATTGATGATGTAATGATTTTTGATAGGGCGTTGTCTAAAGCTGAAGTTTTGGCATTATATGCAAATACTTCATCTAAACATTTTGAAGTTAATTTTACAGAACTTGTAAATGGGAATTATACATTTAAAGCATATGCTCAGGATACTGTAGGGAATGTTAATGAGACTGAGGAGAGAGAGGTTAATATTATTGAACCACCTAATACGCCTCCGGAAGTAACTCTTGATTATCCTTTATATTCTGATATATTGCCTGATACAAATGTAACTTTTATTTGTTCAGCAACAGATAATTTTAATTTAACAAATATAACTTTATATGGGAACTGGACAGGATGGAAAGCTAATCAAACAAAAGACGTAACAGGAATATGGAATTCAACAACAGTTTCTATTAATTTAACAGACAACTCTACTTATATATGGAATTGTTATGCTTGTGATAATTTAGGTGATTGTTCATTTGCACCTTATAATTATAGCTTTACTGTAGATACTAATTATATTCCTCCTTATACAAGTATATGGGTACCAACATATGCCATACTTTCCGATGGACTTGTGGATGTAACAGGAGATGTTAATGCTCCTGGTGGTGGCATAGCGGATGTTGATAGAGATGAAAATGTAAAAATAAATGAATGGAATAATAGTCTTTCTGATACCCAGATTTTAAGATATGCTATTGCGCATGTTGAGATAGAGATAGATTCAGCAATTAGAGGGGCAGTAACATATATTCAGATTAATAAAACAGGAGTATTTGAAACGTGTTGTTCTACTATCCCAAATTTTGATGGCAATTTTACATGTGACTTGACTAGGAATTGTGGTATTTATACAAACGATCAAGTTAATAATCTTAAATTAAGAACATTGGTAATAGATTCTGATGACAAACAGGCAGCTTCAACTAAAGAAGATTATATCTGGCTGGATGTTGCTTATAAGAATAGGCCAACTGTTGGAGCTATAAAAACTTATGATGATACTTTAACAGAAAAAGAAGTATTTGAAAGATGGGATGAAATTTTTATTAATGTTTCTGTGACAGATAAAGAAGGACAGGATGATATAGACACTGTTTTGATAACTATTTTGAATACAACTAACGAAGTAGTAGTTGATAATGAAAGTATGAATAAAGGTAAGTCTATTACTAATGGTTGGGTTTATAATTATTCCTGGTTAGTGCCGGATGATGCTTATCCTGGTGAGTGGACAATAAATATTTATGCAACTGATAACTCATATAATCAAAATTATAATACAACCAGTTTTAATGTCACAGCAGATTTAATTTTTCCAAGCATAAACTTTACATATCCGACTCCTGAAGATGGAAATATAACTGAAAATAATTGGATTCCTATAAATGTAACTGCAAATGACACAACAAATAATATATCTGTTTTTATTGATTTTGATAATTCTTTAGTAAGCTGGTGGAGGATGGACGATGTTAATACTAGTGGAGACCCTCAGGATTATATGAAAAGAAATAATGGAACTAAAGTTAACGATGCTCATCAGGTTAAGGGATATCTTGGAAAAGGATTTGAGTTTGATGGTGATGGGGATTATATTGAACTTGACTACTCAGAACAATTGAATTTTGAGAGAAATGATCCATTCACAATTTCTGCATGGATTATTAAGAAAGGTAATAGTACTGGCGACACCCAGGCAATACTTGGTAGGTATGACTTAGGTAGTAATTACAGAGGATACCAGTTTATGGTTCTGCGTGATGCTTTTAGTCAGTTCCCTAGAAATGCTCTTGGGCTTGATTTTGTTAGTTCATGGTATACTGATGCGATACGAGTTCATACTGCCCAAGATACTGTATTAGATGACCAGTGGTATCATGTTGCTGTTACATACAATGGAAATTCAACAGCTGCAGGGTTTCAATTATATATTGATGGTGTAGACTATACAACAACAACTAAACTTAATTCACTCTCAGCAACTACAAAAAACAATCTTAATCCACGTATTGGTGATGGTTATGATGGTGATTTTTTAAACGGCACAATCGACGATATAATGATATTCAACAGAAACTTATCAAAAGAAGAAATCACAGCTTTATACGCAAACACTTCTGAAAAATATCTATTCCACAACTTTACTGATTTAGAATTTGGAAATCATATATTCAAGGCATACGCCCAGGATACTGCTGGTAATGTTAATTTTACCGAAACAAGAACAGTAACAATAAATAAAACAGACTTTAACCCTCCAAAATGGAACAACAACCAGACTAACCTAACAACAGACAACAGAAGATATGATCATAGATGGTTCTATGTAAACTGGTCTGATGATAGGGGATTAAGCAGCTATATATTCAGCTGGAATGGAACTAATGGAACATGGGTAAATGATACAGCAGAGGAAATGACAGGATTAATAAATCAATCAAACGTAACAAAGATAATCAATCTAACAAGAGGCAACACAATAGGGTGGAGGTTCTATGCAAGTGATACATCAAATAACTGGAACTATACAGATGTATGGGCATTTGTTGTAAATAATTCACCTCCAACAAGAGTAAATCTATCATATCCTCCGAACGCTACCCCAATAATGACTACACTTCCAAGATTTAACTGGACAAACTCAACAGACGCTGATAATGATACAATATACTATGATATATTCATAAGGTGCTTAGAGGGGTGCCAAGATGATAATAGGGAAGCATATAATCTTACAAGTTCTAATTACACCCCATATCCACCATTACAATACTTTATTGATGATGGTTACTCTTATGAATGGTGGGTAAGGGCGCATGATAATATATCTTACAGTGAAAACAGCTCTAAATTCAACCTTTCAATAATAGATCGTGGCTTTTTAGTCAATTGCACAAGTCCTGCAAACGGCTCTTCTACTGGTAATTATACCTTTAATTTCAGCTGTTATACAACTCACAGTAAAGAGCTTAAGAATATCACTTTTTACGGTAACTTTAGCTGGGAATATCCTGAAAATGAATCCAAAGTATTGTGGTTCCACTTTAATAAGGACTCAAGTGTTGGAGAAAATGATACCTTTATTTATGATTGGAGTGGAAATAATAACCACGCAAGCACCAATGCAAAAGTATTTAGCCGCTTTGGAAGGTTTGGAGGAAGTTTATTTTTTGATGGTGTAAATGACAGCTTAATTGTCCCCGATAGTGCCACATTGGATTTCAACCAGGAACTAAGCGTAGAGGTATGGATTAAGATAATACGAAATAATTTCACAAATACGTCAACCATAGCAAACAATGGAGAGTTTATGCTGGAGTTGAATTTTACAAATAGGACTTATGGAAGATTGCTCGCATGGATAAATACTTCTAGTGGCTGGAAAAAGGTTGAAACAAGTACAGCTCCTCTGGCTGATGGATGGCACCATATAGCAATGACTTATGATGGTGTGACTAATGTAACAAGGTTATATAAAAATGCTGAAATGGTGCTTGAAAGAATAAATGAAATCGCTGGACCTATTGTTTCAACTCCAAATGATTTGCTTATCGGGATTTCGCAGAATTATTCTTTACACGGTATAATTGATGAGTTTGCCCTATATAATTCAGTTCTTACAGAGGGTGAAATAAGGCGCCATGTATATGGAACATGGCAGAGGTTTGCATTCGAGGAGCTATCCGGAGTGAGTGCCAGAACTGAATATCAGATAAACACAATTTATAGGGGAAATTATACATGGAATGCCTATGCCTGCGACACATCTGGAGCTTGTAAATGGGATCCTCCACCTGGTGACCCGGATGGTGATTTGACATTCACTATGAATGGTAAAAGCATGAATGGCGAATTCGGGACACTTAGTCTTGAAGATAATATAGTGTGGATAGAGCCAGATCCTGCTTACAAAGGTAACTTTCTTGACTGCTTGGGGGACTTTGATCCAGGGGTCTCGATTATCGAGGTGGTGTGGTACCATAATGGAGTCCCAGTATTTTGGGATGAATGGTGGTTAGAGGAGCCCCCAGAGGTAGTAAGCTTCTACCCATTTAATGAGGATATTGTTCGTGACGACGAATGGATATGTGAACTTACGCTATGGGGGGATGCACCTTATGATGAGGGATATATAATTTCTTCTGATCCATTAATTATATCTAACAGCCCACCAACAGTTACCCTAACATATCCTGGAAATGAATTCCCAGTAGGAAGTATTAATAATCCGACAATAGAAGATAAAACCCCTACATTTACATGGGAAGTTGACGATATTGATGGTGGTGCAATAACTTCTAATTTATCCATATATTGTAAACCGACTTGTTCGATTGATAATAGGAATCACCTAGATATAGGAACTGAATTTTATAATCTAATCGTGCCATTAGATTATAGTTGGGATAATGATGATTATTATCAATGGACTATAACAGCAAAGGACGATCGTGATAATGAAACAGTATCAGCCACATTCGAATTTGGAGTATCAACTTCAGTTGTGTTTACATTGATAACCGATACTGTTAATTTTGGTACAGTAGACCGAGAGCAAACGTATGATACTGAGGGTGATCCACCAACTTATCCACCAATGGTAATCCAGAATGATGGTACCGCAGATATTGATATTGAGGTAGTAGCTTATGAACCTCTCTGGGATTCTGCAGGAGCACTACCAACTGACTTCCAGTATAAAATAGATGAGGTTGCAGCAGAACCGAATTCATATACTTCAGCAACAACATCATGGACTCCGTTTACTACAGGATATGTACCTGTTATCTCTGGACTTAAGGATACTCCTGAAAATCAAGATTCAGCTGAGATAGATATTGAAATAACAGTACCTACTGATGAAGATAGTGGAAGCAAAAGTGCAACAATAATATTTGATGGTAGTCTATCATGAATAAAAAAACAATAATAATAGGAATGAATGTGTTTGTGGCATTTGTTTTGCTATCAATACTGATATATCCATTAAAGCCTGAAATAAATTGGAAGGAAAGAGATGTAAAGTTAAGGTGGTTGGGCGTGTACAAAAACTATACTCTCTATGTTGATGATAATAATGAGTTTACATCTCCCATTGTGGTTGATATAGAAGGAAAAGAGTATATGATAGAGCTGGAGCCGGGTGTTTATTTTTGGAAGGTAAAAGGGGGAAGAATATCAAGCCCTGTAAAGAAGCTTATTTTAGATTCAGATGTTTCGATGAGGGTAAAGGATGATAATCTAAAGAATGACGGCAACGTTGATTTAAACATCAATGTTGAAAGTGTTGGAGGGGCAATAGCTATGGAACTGCCATACAAAGAGCAGATAGAACTCGAAGATAAAGATTATAATATAACTGCTGAACAAAAATGAGATATAAAATAATAACAATACTCGCAATGATTCTGTTACTAATGCCTATAGTGCATGCACTAGGTATAACTCCAGGAAGAACAACAATAAATTTTGAGGAAAATCTTGAGAGGGAAATTAAATTTAAGATATTGAATAATGAGCATAAGGACCTTAAGTTAGCAGTATATGCAAGAGGAGACTTAGCTGAGTACATAGAAATTCCTATAGGGGAGGTTGAACTAAAAGCAGAGGAAGAGTCAAAAGAATTAACATATAAGGTTAAATTGCCGGCAGTTATTGAAGAGCCTGGGTTGCATGAAGCAGAGATAGTTGTCAGGGAAATTACTACAGAGGGAGGAAAAGGAGAGGTTTCTATAAACATAATGCTGGCTGTTGCTACACAACTTCATGTTTATGTGCCTTATCCTGGAAAATATATTGTAGCAAAGCTTGATATTATTGGAGGGAAATCAGAGAAAAAGGTGTTGTTTTTTGTGCCTTTGATCAATTTTGGTGAGAAAGATGTGAAGAGCGCAAAAGCTGAAATCATAATAATGGATATGTATGAAAAAGTGATTAATAAGGTAGAAACAGACGAGAAATCAGTACCTGGCGAAGGAAGGGCAGAACTCTCTGCACAGATTGATCCTTCACCCTTATTACCAGGTGTCTATAGGGTTATTGCAAGGATTGTATATGATGGATTCACAACAACTGCCGAAAACACATTTTATGTAAAAGACTTTTTGTTAATACCTCTGGACATTTCAGTAAGGGACTTTACTTTGGGAGAGATAGCTAAATTCAATATTCTTGTGGAAAATATAGGTAATATAGAAATAAAGGATGCATACTCATTAATGCTGCTTGATAGAGATGGAGAGAATATAGCTAACCTGAAAAGTGTGCCAACTGACTTTAAGCCATTAGAAAAGAAAGAAATGGTAAGTTATTGGGAAACAAAGGATATCAAAGCTGGCGAGTATGAAGGAAAGCTTATGTTAAGGTATGAAGATAAGACAGATGAAAGGGATATACGAACAATAGTTGGCAAAGATTCTATCAAAACAGAGATTATTGGCGTAACAGGTTATGCTATAAGAATGCCAGAAGAACCTTCTCCATTAGGTGTATCTCCATTAGTGCTCCTAGTCATTCTACTAGTTATTATCAATATAGGATGGTTTGTATTTTACTTTATGTCGAGGAAGAAAAAATGAACATAAAAACAAAAAAAACAATATCCGCCCTTTTACCATTAAGCAGTATTCTTATCTTTTCCATAATATTTCTTACTCTAAGAACCCCCACAACAGGACTTGCAGGATACATAGACATTCCACTTTACAGGCTTAATGGAAGCATAGCCATTACCTTACAAGACAGGATACCTGCAGATTCCTATGTAAACATCAAGATTGATAACTATGAAATAAAGCTCAATATTGTAGATTTCCTTAAAAAAGCAGATAAGCCCTATAACATATACCAAGGAGAAATCACTACAGATGACACATATACTGTAGACTTTGATCACTTGGGCATTGTAGAAGGTTTTGAAAAAGGAAAACACAAAATAACAATAGAGATAGTTCACGATAATAAAGTTTTGTATAGAAATAAGGAAGTTATCGAGGTATAAGAGGATATGAAAAAAGTCATTACCACAATCAAGATGTCAAAAGATGTAGTTAAAAAGTTATCTACTTTGAAGATTCACCCCAGGCAAGCATATGAGGAGGTAGTTATTGAGCTTCTGGACTTTTACAAAAAGAAAGAGATTAAGTTAGGAGATAAACTAATCGAAAAGAAGATATGAATAAGAGAAATAATTGAAATATAGCCAAAATTAATCACTTAATTAGGATTACTATAATAATTGCAAAATAGTGATTTAAACCAAAAGATTTATATATGACCTTATTCAAAGTTAAGATATTAAAAAAATGGGCGATAAAGATATTTCACAGGATATTCCAAAGGAAATGCCAGAGGGCATTTCTAAGAGGACAATTGCTATATTACTTGTCATTGCCATAATTCTTTCTGTTACTTCAACAATAGTTGCAGTAGCAAGAACACCTCAGGCAGAACCAGTCACTGAGGACTCATCAAATGCTCAAATTAAAGTAAGTGTTGCAGCCCCCCCAGTTGAAGAGGGGACAGGCATTAAGGTAGATGTTGCAGAAGGCGAATAATTAAAAACAAATAATAAAAAGGTGATGAAAAAATGGACATATCAAATAAAACTTTGGCAATTTTGGTTATATTAGCAATAGTAGTTTCTCTTGTTGGTTTGTTTATTGGAAGAGCTAGAATAGTTACAATAGGTCAACCTACAGGTACAGGGAATATAGATGCTAGTGTTGCGTCAAATGTAGATATTGATGTAGAGTATGGTATTGATTTTGCATGGGGAGGCGGTGCAAAAACAGCAGGAATGAATTACGCTGAAACGCGTAGGTCAGATGACGCTGGTTTAGGTGATTGTGGACCAAGCGCTACCGATAATTGTTGGGTTCTTGTTGGAAGTATTGGTCTTACTGGTGTAGATATTAGTTATCTTGCTAACAAGAATTTATGGTATTACACTGATGATGGAGTTACTAGAAATCAGGATAGAGATCATGAGAGTGTTGGATTCAAGATTAAGATAGAGGAATCTGATACTACAGCAAATTTCGCAACAACTAATAATGCTGCACTATGTGTCACACCGATAGTAACAGTGAATGGTAACTATGATTCGTGTACTGGTATTATTGAAGGAACTTATGCCGCTTACACTACTGCAGATGTGGATACAACTCCACCTTCAGAGGCTGGTACTTTGCTTATTAAAGATTGTTATCAATGTCAGGGGTTTAGAGTGGGTGCTGAAGTAAAGGTACCTGATAGTGGTGAAGATTCAGGTGCACGTACTACTATTGTGACTTTTTCAGCAGTAGAAACTTAAACTTCCATAGTTTTTTCTTTTTTAATTTGATTTTTTAAACGAAAAATATTTAAAGTAATAAGGTGTGTAATATCTTTATGAAAAAAATATTCATAATAACTTTGATTTTTCTTCTTATATTGCCTTTTGTGTCATCAGTTGCATTACTAACAGGAAAGGAGATAATCTATTTTGAACCAGGATTAGAGAAAACTATTCCATTCACAGTTAATAACAATGATAAGGTAGATAAGATAATTGAACTAAGAGCTACAACGAATAGCGATGCACTTAAGGGTATCCTTGACGAGATGATAAGCTTTAGGGAGAATGATGTAATAATTAAGAAAGGAGAAAAATATGAGTTTATAGCAGACCTAAAACTTCCAGAAAGCTTGCCTTATGGTACACATGAGATATATATAAGGATAAGTGACACTGATCCGAATAAGAAACAGACAGGAATGATTTTTAGAGGAATCGTTTCTCTCAGAATAACAATGTATTCATTATATTCTGGGAAATATGTTGTTGGGAATCTTATGAGAATAGAAGATGTTAATATTGGTGAAGTGTTGAAAATCGGTACTGAAATGAGGAATGCAGGAACTGAGGATATTGAAAATTTGAGGTCTAGGGTTGATATCTATGATGGAGATATTCTGGTGGGTTCTGCTTATTCGGATTATTCCTATCTGGCTTTTAAGAATATTGTGCAGCCTATTGCTAGGTTGTCTATTACTAAAGAAGACTATGAAATAGGGCAATATACAGCAAAGGCTTATGCAGAGTATGATGGAGAGACCAAAGACCTAGATTCTCAAATGAACTTTAATGTTGGTACATTAAGCATAAGCATACTTAACATAACCTCAAGAAAATTTGAAAACAACAAAATAAATAAATTTGATATTGAAGTTGAGAGCAAATGGAATAAACCAGCAGATGTTTATGCTGATATCATCCTAACTGATCTTTCTGGGGTTGAGATAATTAAATTTAAGACAGAAACAGTTACAGTTGGAGGATGGGGAAAAGGGAAAATACCTGTTTATTTTGATGCAAAAGGTATTGAAAATGACAACTATATGCTAAAAATAATTCTTAACTATGAGGAAAAAACATCCCTAAGAACATTTATCGTTCATGTTACTGATACAGGGGATGCAGAGATTGTAGATGAGATGCCAGGCATGCCAAAAACAACATTACTAATAGTTGTTCTCTTAAGTGTTATAGTCCTTCTATTGGCTGTTATAGCAGGGGCATTATTCTTTAAAAGAAAAAAAGGTAAGAAATAATGAAACTTGGTAAATTTTTAATTCTACTAATAATAGTAATCTGGCTTTCATCTGCAATAACCTATGCTTTTTTTAAGGGGTATTACAGGGAAACTATTGTAAATGAATTTGATATGGATATAATTGTAATAGATTATAAATTTGTAGGTTTTAATGCTGATACAGATAAGATTTATTTCGGGTTTGTTACTCTAGGAGGGGGCTCTACAAGACATATAAACATAACAAACACAAAAAACCACGATGTTTTTATTTATTTTGAGAAGGATGACAGTGAATTATCAAGCATAGTCACTATAGATCCAAATTATTTTATTTTAAAATCCAACGAAAACAAAGAAGTTGATGTTAGAGCTAGTGTCCCAAAAGACTTCACACCAGGCAATCACACAGGCAAATTAAAAGTTATTGGAAGAAGAGCTCCTTTGTTTAGGAAATAGAAGTTAATTCTTTGCTAATTTATAAGCACATTCTTTTAAAAAATAGTAATGTTTATATACTACTTATACCCATTTAAGGTATATTTATACCCTTTAGAGGTATAGTATGAAAGTAGAGATAGACGAAGTAGAAGAGATTATTGAAAAAAGAGTAGATTCCTTTAAAACAAGTACTCGTATTTCTGTGCCTAAAAAGTATGCCGGCAGGAAGATTAAGATTATAATTCTAAAGGAGGGTAAGAAATGAGGATTTCCAATAGAGAGATGGCTGTATTGGCGCTTATCCTTATATTTATCTCCTTTGCTAATATTTTTCCGTTTAAGACAAAGGTTATGGGCAAGGCAGGTGATACTGCCAGCGCTATGATTACCGTTAGAGTTATAGGTTTCAGTCCCAATATAACATCATATTATCCTTTAACAAATGTAACAATAACAGAAGAGCAAAACCAGACATTTAATGTCAGCTTTACAGATATTGACGATTCGGATTTAGATGTAACATGGATTCTGTATGATAAGGGACATTTAAGTCAAACTATAGTCAAACAAGACCCAGATGTAGAACTAACACCAGGAGGAAGGTCTAACTACACCTTTGTAGCTAATTACTCAAGTGCTGGTGATTATGAGGTTCTGGTTTTTGTTGAAGATGGGTATTACACTGCTATCCTTTTATGGATACTAAACGTAACCAATGTCAACAGACCACCTTACTTCCATACAGATATCCAGGATATGTCATGGAACCAGGGACTTAGCCATACTATGGACAGCCTGGATAACTATGCAACAGACCCTGATTTAGCAATAGACGATGATTTATTCTATGACGTGTTCTTTGCTGAACCCCCCAGCAACATTCAGGCAGAGATTCAAGAACCAACTAATGAAGTGAAATTTATAGCTACCCGCACAACATTTACTGGTAGTGAGGTTGTTTATTTCAGAGTAACAGACAGTGAAGGAGCATTTGATCACAGTAATAATGTAACCTTAACCATTAAACCACGTCCAACACCAATACCACCCGTAATACCTTCAGGAGGGGGAGGGGGCGGAAGAACTTCTGATGAAAGATGCGAGAACTACTGGTACTGCGGTGCATGGGGCCCATGTGACCCAATAACCAGCACAAGAGAAAGAGAATGCATCGATCTGGCCTTATGCCCTGTTGGCAGAAATAAGCCAAAGGAAATAATGGATTGTGTTTATATACCAACATGCGAAGATAAAATCAAAAACGGGGATGAATTAGGCGTAGATTGTGGCGGTCCCTGCCCATCATGCTGGAGTTGTTTTGATGGAATCAAAAACCAGGACGAAGAAGGAATCGATTGCGGAGGGCCATGTATGTCTTGCCCTACATGTTATGATGATAAAAGAAACTGCCAGAGATTAGATCAGGAAAACGTGCTTTGCGAAACTGGCGTAGATTGTGGGGGACCTTGCTCAAGTCAAGACTGTTGCGAGAATGACTATTGGGATGATAATCTGGGAGAACAAGGCATAGATTGTGGCGGTGATTGTGGAATGTGCGAACTCCTGGCTCCGTTAGGCATTATGGCAGAGATAATCTACTTGATTATTACTATAATCATCGTCGTACTTGTTTACATATTCATTTTAAAGAAATATATAGAAAAGAAGGCACCTTCTGGAATCGAAGAGGGTATAGCAATAAAAGAGCTCAGAAAGCTTGCTCAACATATTAACGCTATTGAAAAAACCATAAATTCAATTCCAGCTAACAAACTTACAAAGCTACTCTCAAACATCACCTCAAAGATTATACACTATAGGTTTGATGTAGACTTATCCTGCACTGAAAAAGAGATTCTAGAAAAACTATCTAAGGTAAAAAGAGACAAAAAAATAAAAAATAAACTTGCAAATATGCATTCCAGATTATACCATCTAAAATTCAGCGGTGAAGAATTATCTAAAGGAGAGCCATTACAGATTATCAAGGAGCTGGGGGTAATCAATAACCTAACAATAGAAAAATTGTATTCTCAACAAAAAAGGAAAAAAGAAAAACCAAAAGACAAAAAGAAGAGCAAAAAACATAAAGTTATACATATTGTATTTATGATATTGACTATAACAATGATAGTTGCTCTTTTTACCATACCTAAGGCAGTGATACCTAAATCTGCCCCTATATCCGGCTTTGCTGTTCATGAAACAACTATTCAGGAAAGAGGCCTACTAACCAGGTTTGTTGATTGGCTTATAATGAAGGTTAAGACTGTTGGCAGAGCTAATGCTGTGCCTCCTTTATTTATTGGTCTGACTAATTATCAGGTTTTGACATCAATTGAGGATAATCACAGCTCTTGGCTTATCCGAGCAGATGAGGTTGATAAAGAATATCCATTATCTTTCTCCTTTTTGGATGAACCCGCAACAGGGCAGTTTATATTACCATTATTGCAAATAGAGGGGATAGTGATAAATAATGAAACTTCTGTATGGATAAACTTTACTCCGACAGAAGAGTATGTTTATGATTCCAATAAAGTAATGGATAATTACAGTGTAACTATAGTGGTAGAAGACAATAGCGGACTATCATCAACAGTTTTGCTTGTTTTCAATATAACCAATATAAACGATCCTCCGGACATTCCAGATTATTCTCCTGGATTAATCGCAAGTGTAGAGGAAAACGCCACTATAAACTTTTCATTTAACAACAATACAGCAGACCCCGATTTAATCCATCCAGGATACGATTCAATTACAAATATTAAATGGTATTTTAATGGTACTGATACTGGAAATGACAATAATGATACATGGACTTATACCCCTACCTTTTGCGATAATGGAACCTATAACGTAACCGCGGTTGTAACTGATAGTTATGGCCTTGAAGGTAATCGAACATGGGAACTAAGAGTTACAGACCTGATTAACCCGCCAATTAATAATAAATCCTTTGTTGGTTATGATTATCTGAATTGGACTGAAGGTCCAAATGTACCAACTTATGATATAATCCTAGAGCAGTTCTTTAAAGATGTTACTGCATTTCGATGTTCTAAGCCTTCTAATTTAACCTATGGTTATGAAACAGTTAGTGTTTATAGTCTTAATGGCCTTGATACTGAACTTATAATAACAATTAACTCAAACTCTACTATAACCATTACTCCTAACCCAGACTGGTTCGGAGTTCAAGTAATAAGGTTTTATGCATATAATGGTGATTGGGGTTATTCTAATATAACCATAACCTTTAATGTAACTAATGTTCCTGATATTCCTGTTTTAGACACTATACTTCCCCAGTATCTAATAATTGGTGCTCTTTATACTTATCCTGTAGATGCAACTGACGCAGACAATGATCCACTCTATTTTTATGATAATGCTACAATATTCGATATTAACGAATCTACAGGCATTATTAGTTTTATACCAAGACTACCAGAAGGAACTTATTCTGTTGAGATTAGTGTTAATGATAGCATGTTTACAGTTTCACAGGTTGTCAATTTTACTATAGAATTAGCTAACTACCCTCCAAATATAACAATGATATCTCCTTACGGAACTCCACTATCAAATACTAATGTTTATGCATTTAACTATACAACCCTATTCCCTGGAAATATAACCTCAATCAATGTAACAGAAAACACAACCCTGCAATTTGACCACCAAAGTACCGACCCAGAAAGTGACACTCTAACGTGTAGGTGGTACCTTAATGGTATTGAGAAGAAAAGTAATCCTTGTACCATATCCTATTGGGATTATGATGTAGATTTCTTCCAGCAGGGAATAAATGATATAACCCTTGTAGTTGATGACGGATTTCTTAATACAGATACCTTTACATGGAATGTTAGTGTAAAAAATATAAACAGGCCTCCAACATTTGGTGAAATAATATTAAGCAGCTATTCAGATTTCAGTTCTGGAACTATATACCAAACAAGTATAGATTCAGTATCAGGAGATATCACTCTGGAAGGAACAGGCCTATACTACACTAACGGAACCTATACCTCACCCATAATAGACCTAGAAGGGCACCCGGACAGGACAAATATAAAATCAATCAAATGGAAAGAATCAAGACCCCCAGTAACAAACATTACATTTAAGGTAAGAACATCAGATATTGCAAATATGTCATCCGCAAACTGGGGTAATATTTACTATGATCCATCTGGAAATAACATAATAGATTCTATTGGGAGATATATCCAGTTTGAGATAAATATGACAACAAAAGATATGTATGAGACACCAAAAGTTGAAGAAGTTACAATTAATTATGAAATAAGAAGCATGGAGATAACCGGAAACTACCAGGCATGGATAGACCTGGATGATTTCTTTGATGATAAGGATATGACAGGCCTTAATTACAAATATGAAGATATTTTTGGAGCTTCAATCTTAGGATTAGTGATTGAACAAGGGTCTAATATTGTAGGCTTATACCCAACCTCAAGCGAAACTGCTACATTCAGATTTGTAGCTAATGATTCAGAATATGTAGTGTACTCAAATAACATAACATTAGATGTTAATTTAGAAACACCGCCTGAAACAGAAATTGTTATTACCATTCCAAGTAAAAGCAGCAGCCAAAGAAAAAAAATTCTAATCCCTGTACCAGTGATATCTTATGAACAGCTTATTTATGTTGAGCCATTAGAGGTTGCATCAAACAAGACCATTATAGCACCAATCATCCTGAGAAATACAGGCAAAGAATCACTTACCGATGTCTATCTAAGTGCAAGAACAGATTTGGCTGGTGTTTCTTTTAGATTTGAAAAAGATTACATCTCCTCAATAGGCATAAACGAGAATGTAAGAATAAATCTGTATATACAACCCCCGAATATTATCAACGCATCCTACACCATAGAGGTTATCGCTAGATCCACTTATCCTGAGCTAGAAGACATCTATACTATAAACATAAACCCGCTTGAAAATATGACTGACAAAATAAACATGGTTAGGGATATATTACAACTAAATCCTATATGCCGTGAACTAGAAGAGGTAGTTGTTCAGGCACAACAAGCTATACAAAATAACAGATATGCAGAAGCTGATGCTTTATTGACAGAAGTCATAGAGGGCTGTAAGTTTATGGTCTCACTGTCAGCAGAACAGCTTACACCTAAAGAACCATTTATCCTAAGAAGAAAGGGAGTATTAATTGCTCTTATAATCCTACTTACATTACTATCACTCATGTATTTTGTTCCTCGTATTATAAACAGGACTAAAACAAAAAAATACAAAAGAAAAAAAAGAGGTTGATGCTATATGGGAAAAAAAGAGGTAGCTGGAATATTAAAACATATAAAAAGGATAGATAAAGGCAAAGAAGAGCTTAAAAAAGCGATTATAGGCCAGGAAAAGGTTATCGAAAGCTTATTCCGTGCAATCATGTGCAACGGCCATGTATTGCTTGAAGGCGTTCCTGGGCTGGCAAAAACCTTAATGATTAGAAGCCTTGCAACTATCACAGGAACAGCATTTAGCAGAATCCAGTTTACTCCGGACCTTCTGCCAACAGATATTACAGGGATAACTGCCTACGAGGAAAAGAAAGGATTTTTTGTAATGAAAGGACCTATATTTGGAAACTTTATTCTTGGAGATGAAATTAACAGAAGCCCTCCAAAAGTACAGTCAGCTTTATTAGAGGCGATGCAGGAACGCCAGGTTACTATAGGCAAAGAAACCTTCGCTATGCCAAAGCCATTTTTTGTTTTAGCAACGCAAAACCCTATTGAGTCATTAGGTACATATCCTCTCCCTGCAGCCCAGATGGACAGGTTCTTGTTCAAGCTGAATGTTGGTTACCCTGATATTGATTCTGAAGAAAAGATATTAGAGGGGAATATAACCACAAAGGAGTTTAAGTCTTTTGATCTTAAGCCGGTAATCCATGTGAAAGACATCTTAATGTTTCAGAACGCTGTTAAGGATATCTATTCAGATGAAAAGATAAAGAAGTACATTGTCAGGATTACTGATGCAACCAGAAACCCGGATAAGTATAAGGTAAAACTTGGAAAGTATATAGAATATGGTGGTTCTCCAAGGGCATCAATCGGATTGTATATAGCATCCAAAGCAGAAGCCCTCTTAAAGGGAAAATCCTTTGTCATTCCGGAATATGTTAAAGCAGTTGCTCATGATGTATTAAGGCACAGGCTCTTAGTCAATTATGAAGGCCAGTCAGAGAATATAACACCTGAAAAGATTGTAGACGAGATATTATCAAGAGTACCAATACCTTAAAATGAAATAGGGCAAAGCCGTATTTGGCAACAACACCCATTAAAATGAAGAAATTAAAACTAAACCTCAAACCAATGATAAGTAAGTTAGAGGTATTCACAAAAAGAGATACAACATCTGAATTATCCGGCTCTTATCTTAGTTTTTTCAAAGGCAGAGGCTACGATTTTGAAGGTTATAGGGAATACACCTTCCATGATGATTCAAGGGATATAGACTGGAAAGCAAGTCTAAGGTCTAAAAAGATGCTTATAAAGATTATGAGGGAAGAAAGAAATCTTCGTGTCTTCTTCTTATTTGACGTCAGCGACACTATGTTATTTGCCTCTACTGATAAACTGAAATGTGAGTATGCTGCAGAGCTTATTGCTTCGCTTGGTTTTGCTATCCTAAGAGCAGGAGATAGTGTTGGCATGATGATGTTTTCAGACGATATTATTAACATTTTGCCTGCAAAATCAGGCGTTAGGCATTATTACGAACTAACAAAGAGCTTAAGCAATCCAAAGTTTTATGGCGGAAAATTTAATCTTGCAAGAGCGTTAAAATTTGCAAATGGCTATATCCCAAGAAACTCAATCGTTATCTTAGTGTCAGATCTAATTGGCTTAGACAACTCATGGATGACTCATTTTAAGGTATCAACCAAAAAATTTGATTTTTTATTGGCAATAATGGTAAGAGACCCTGTTGATAATTTTTTACCAAAAGATACTGGCCAGGCCGTCACAGAAGATCCCTTTTCTTCAAGTAAACTGATTATTGATCCTGATTTAATCAGTAAAGAATATGAGGCGAGCTCAAGAAAGATAAAAGAAAATATAAAAAGAGAGTTTTCAAGAGTTAAATGTGAGATACTTGAATTACTTACAGATAAACCTTATGATAAGCTGCTTTTGAAGTTTTTCATAAAGAGCAAAAGAAAATGGAGATAACATTTTTAGACCCAATATACCTGTGGATGATTTTCGGAATCCCGCTTCTGATAATTTTACATCTCTATGCTCTAAAATATGTCAAGATAAGGGCATTTAAGTTTGCTAATTTCGAAGCCCTTAAGAGAGTAACAGGAGGTATGATTCTTTCGAAAAATATTAATCTGCTTATACTAAGGCTGATTGTTTTGTTATCCCTGATACTTTCTTTAGCAGGCACAATAATATGGTATACAGGAGAAATAAGTGTTGCTGATTATGTCATAGCTATAGACAACTCAGGCAGTATGTTAGCTAATGATTTTGAACCGAACAGGTTAGAAGCAGCAAAAGAAGCAGCTATCGCCTTCACAGAAGGCCTTAAAGCAAAAAGCGAGATAGGTATCGTCTCATTTTCAGGAGCAGGATTTGTTGAACAGCCCTTAACAAAAAATAAACTGAAAATAAAAAACGCAATAAGTGGACTAGAGATTAAAACATTGCATGGAACCGCAATAGGCGATGCCTTAAAGACATCCTCTAATCTTTTAGTAGGCTCTGAGAAATCAAGGATTATAATCCTGTTAACAGACGGAAGAGAAAACGTCGCTTCTCCTGAAGACTTGAATAAGATGATTGATTACCTTGGCAGCCAGCAAATTACTGTTAATACAATCGGTGTAGCTACAGAAGCAGGAGGCACCCTGCCAGGCTTAGAAGCACTATCTACTTTAGATGAAGCTATGTTATCTCATATTGCAAATTCAACAAGCGGCACTTATAGTCACTCTGAAAACAAAGAGGACCTGGTCAATATCTTTGAATCCTTCACTTACGAATCTACAGTAGGCAAGGTATCAGTCCCTCTAAGGATCCCCCTTATATTACTGGCTTTCTTCATACTCTTTGTAGAGTGGGTCTTAGTAAACACAAGGTACAGGACAATACCTTAGCCAACATTAACTTGAGTGACAATACTGCCTAGCGAAGTCTAAGCCCTATATAACTGTATGCGAAAGTACTTGGTTGGATAGTAGTGATACACACTCGCACGAAGCGCAGTATTGTCACAGTCAATGCTGCCAAGCGAAGTTCTAGCTTGATACATTACCTTGCGAGAATCCTCGCTCGCATTAATCTATAACACACTCGCACGGAGCGCAGCATTGTCACGAGCCATTTAAGTGCACATTCTCCCAATATTTACCCTTTTTCTTATTAAATAGGAATAGGAATAGAAAACTTTATAAGTAATTCTTATTAAATAAGAACTTAATGGACAATAATAGGAAGTCAAGTAGTGATATAGATAAGGCTCTTTCTAGTGTTAAAAAGAAATATATCCTTACTAGGGAGGAAGTCGAAGAGTTAATTCAGAAAAGAGACGGGGAAATTGTACTCCCTATATCACTTTTTAACAAAGGAATAGGCATGCTTGAAGCAACTTCTCTCTATCTTAAGGATGAACTTAATCTCAGTTTTAATGATATTGCTAAGCTTCTGAAAAGAGACTACAAAACAATCTGGACCTCATATACTAAAGCAAAGAAGAAATTAAAGAATGGCTGAAGAAAATAAGAAAACGGAAAGAGAAGAGTTTAATGAAGAGAAAAACCTATGGGGAATAGACAAAGAACGAATGAAACAAGAGCAAAGTAAAGAACAGGAAAAAGGAAAACCAGAAGAAGAACCAAAGAAGGAATCAGAAGAAATAAAGGAACAACCTAAACCAACAGAATCAGGAGAAGGGAAAAACCTATGGGGGATAGACAAAGAACGAATAAAACAAGAGCAGAAACCAAGAGAAATAGTAGAGATTAAAACCTTACTGAAAGAGATAGGGCAAAAAGAAAAACAAGAGGAACAGCATAAACCAGAATCTCATATGTCAAAAAAGCAAAACTTTTTTGAGCATCCTGAGAAATCAAAGATTTCTGATGAATTGAAGATTTACGGCAGGTTAGAGACGAAGTCTCAAAGTGAATCAGAAGAAAAAGAATCAAAATCAAACGAACTGAAAGAACAGAGAAAAGAAGAAGAGCAAAGACTAAAAGAAATAAAAGAAGAGAGAAGAAAAAAAGAAGAAGAGAAACAAAAAGAACTGGAAGAAAAGAAAAAACAAGAAGAGCAGAAACAAAAATCTCAGAAATCGAAGATTTCTGAGGGGTTAGAGACGAAGTCTCAAAGCGAACTGGAAGAAAAGAAAAAACAAGAAGAACAAAGACAAAAAGAAAAGATAAAAAGAAAAAAGAAAGGGCCAAAACCAAAATCTCATAAATCGAAGATCTCTGAGGGATTAGAGGCGAAGTCTCAAAGCGAAGAGCAAAAACTAAGAGAACTAAAAGAAGAAAGAAGAAGAGAAGAAGAACAAAGAATAAGGGAACTGGAAGAAAGAAGAAGAGAAGAAGAACAAAGAATAAGGGAACTGGAAGAGAGAAGGGAAAGAGAAAGGGAGCAAAGACTAAAAGAACTGGAAGACAGAAGAAGAGAAGAAGAACAAAAAATAAGGGAACTGGAAGAAAAAAGAAGAGAAAGAGAAGAACAAAGACAAACAGAACTCGAAGAAAGACAAAGAAAACTAGAACAAAGGCAAACAGAACTAGAAGAACAAAGAGAAAAAGAGCCAAAAAAAGTAAAAGAAGAAAAACCAACAGAAGACTTAAAGAGCAGAAAAGAAGAGCAGAGACAAAGAGAACTAGATGACAGAAGAAAAATAGAAGAACAAAGACAAGCAGAACTCGAAGAAAAACAAAGACAACTAGAACAGAAACAAAAAGAACTAGATGAACAAAGAAGAGAAAGAGAAGAACAAAAACAAGCAGAACTCGAAGAAAGACAAAGAAAACTAGAACAAAGACAAGCAGAACTTGAAGACATAAAAGAGCAGAAACAACAATCCAAATTAGATAGAATAGAAGAAAAGCAAAGACTGATAGGCCTAAAGATAAAACAAAAAGAGCTCGAAAAAAAGAGAAAAGAAAAAGCCAAACTAGATGCTATAAAAGAAATACAAAGGCAGAAGGACCTAGAGATAAAACAAAGAGAACTGGCAGAACAGAAAAACAAGTTTTTCCTATCTCAAGCAAAGCTTGAGAAAAGTAAAAAAGAAAAAGCCAAACTAGATGCTATAAAAGAAATACAAAGGCAGAAAGACCTAGAGATAAAACAAAGAGAACTGGCAGAAAGTAAAAAAGAAAAAGCCAAACTAGATGCTATAAAAGAAATACAAAGGCAGAAAGACCTAGAGATAAAACAAAGAGAACTGGCAGAAAGTAAAAAAGAAAAAGTCAAACTAGACGCAATAAAAGAAAAGCAAAGACTAAAAGACTTAGAGATAAAACAAAGAGAACTGGCAGAACAGAAAAACAAGTTTTTCCTATCTCAAGCAAAGCTTGAGAAAAGTAAAAAAGAAAAAGCAAAATTAGAAGCCATAAAAGAAAAACAAAAACTAAAAGAATTAAAAATACAACAGATAGAGCTTGAAAAAAGAAAAATAGAAGAGCAAAGACAAAGAGAAATAGAAGAAAAGATAAAAAGAAAAGAAGAAAAACAAAGACAAAAACAACAAGCCAAATTAGACAGGATAGAAGAGATACAAAGACAGAAAGAACTCAAAATAAAACAAAAAGAGCTCGAAAAAAAGAGAAAAGAAAAAGTCAAATTAGATGCTATAAAAGAAAGGCAGAGACTGAAAGACCTAGAGATAAAACAAAAGGAACTGGCAAAAAGTAAAAAAGAAAAAGCAAAGCTAAACGCAATAAAAGAAATACAAAGGCAGAAAGACTTAGAAATAAAACAAAAAGAGCTCGAAAAAAAGAGAAAAGAAAAAGCAAAGTTAGACGCCATAAAAGAAAAAGAAAAAGAAAAACAACAAGCCAAATTAGAAAGGGTAAAAGAAAAGCAGAGACTGGAAGAATTAAAAAGAAGACCCAGGGAACTGGTAGAACAAAAAGCAAGAAGAGAAGAAGAGCAAAAACAGAAAGAACTGCAAAAAATAAGGATAAGGGAGCAAAAGGCAGAAGCCAAATTAGCTAAAATAAAAGAAGAACAAATACAGAAAGAC
>SDBV01001075.1_pt1 | contig 40466 bp, 33 predicted proteins | sample 2277081 | NCBI WGS metagenome assembly SDBV01 (sample SAMN10402039, study PRJNA504765) | marine sediment metagenome | isolation source: marine sediment core GS10_PC15, 223 cmbsf | place: Arctic Ocean: Southern Knipovich Ridge | collected 2010
TCTGACCGATATAAAGCCTGTCAATAGATTTGCTGTAGAGTGCGTAAACGGAAAACATAGTTTCTCCCTAAACAGAAAAAGCCCGGTATCAATACCGAGCTTTTTATAGCTCCCCGGGAGGGACTTGAACCCCCAACACGATGGTTAACAGCCACCTGCTCTGCCAATTGAGCTACCGGGGAATATTTTCGATCTTTTCTCGAAGGTCTTAACCTAATTTAAAGAACGCTTTCAGGCAATAGTCGGTTGCGATTACTTCTCTCTGGAGCTCTTCTTTCTCATTACCGAAGGCCCACCTCGGACGGGTGCGAGATCTACACTTTGCTGCGCCATTTCGGACTTAGAAGCCCCTCGCTTTCAGCCGTCCTGATCGTCCTCAGCGCACGCTTGACCACGGGCGGATCGATCATCTTGTTTCCAAGACTGACCACTCCCAGGCCCTGTTGCTCGGCCTTCTCGAAGGCGAGCACGATTTTCCTTGCCTTCTCGATTTCTTCGGAAGTTGGCGCAAACACCTTGTGGACTACCGCAATTTGTCTCGGATGGATGCAGCCCTTGCCCTCGAACCCAAGCGATTTTGCCTCCTCGACCGAAGCGGCGAGCCCTTCCATGTCGCCGACATCGGAGAAGACGGTGTCAATCGCCTGCACGCCGGCGGCATGCGCACCGTTGACAACCTGCGACCGCGCCCAGAAGCTTTCTCTGCCGTCAAGGGTTCGTGCCACTCCGATGTCGGCGGTATAGTCCTCGAGCCCGACCGCCAGGGCAGCGACCGTCTCATCGGCCGAAGCGATCTCATAGGCGAACCACGCACCCCTGGCGGATTCGATGATCGGCATCAGCCAGATATTGTACCCGATATCGTGTTCGAGTCGAAGCCGCCTTACCTTTTCCGCCACCTCTTTCACCTGTTCCGTGGATTCCACCTTGGGCACGAGAATGTGCTGGGTCCCGTATGGCACCACCCATTCAAGGTCTTCGATTCCGCGGACACCTTGGTTTATCCGGACCATCTTCTCGGCGCCGAGCAGGTCGAGATGCACCAGCGCGTTTCTGACCAGCACCCGCGCGGCGTCCTTCTCGACGGGCGCAACCGAGTCCTCGAGGTCGAAGATAAGCCCGTCCGGACTGTGCAGGGCGGCGTTGATCATGAACTTCGGCTCGTTGCCGGGAAGGTAAAGTCTGCTGCGGCGCGGCTTTACGCGCGGTGATTCACCGCTCCTGGGCCCTGGCTCAGGCAGCCAGACCGGTAAGATACCGTCCGTTTCCAACCTGCGGACCGCTGCTTCCAGTCGGGCCATCAATACAAATGGCAACGCGCCCTGGTCTTCGACCTTGACATCGCAGTGCTTGATCCCGAAATGTTTCAAGCCTTCTTCGAGCAGTTGCCTTGTCGAGTCGCCGTACAACGATTCGACCTTACTCACGAATGAATGCCTGATTCCGCCGGATTTTGTCTTTTGTATCCTGATCCAGGCATCGGATCGAACGTCGGCGCCGCGACGGCCGGCTTCAGCGGTAGTGGATTTCATCTTGAATCGACTCTGAGATTTTGAGCACGTCAACATGTGAAAATACGACCGTAGACATCCAGCTGCAAAGAGTTCCGATGGAGTCGGGGTTGACCGCGATGCCACCACTCGTCATGACTCAGCCGGACAATTGACAGAAGTGCCCGGATCAATCGCTTACTTTGTCCGAGAGTTTCATTTATTCCCGCGTCGTCGCGCCTTGCATTGAGCTGTGTGGCGCAATTTCAGAACAGGTCGATTCATGTGATCTCGTCCGCCTTATCCATTACCCGATATGATAGCAGACGTAGCTGGGGATATTATGGGGTTGGCCAAATACTAAATTTCCCGAACTTGAGGAGTATGAACGTCGATGACGCGTATCATCTTGAAACAGAGTGGATTGAGAAAAGAATATACTGTTCGTTAATCAAACGATATTTTGGCCTTTTTACTGAAAATGTTTACAATATGAATTGGCATTGATCTTGCTGTTGAATATCACGGAAGGAGAAACGATCATATCGAAATGGATTGAAATAGTATTCACCAAATCTCACTTTGCTTAATAATACCGGGCGGCTATCAGGAGTAATAATAATATCAATTGCCGCCCTTTTTTGAAACAAGCTGCAATACAATATATCCATTACCCCTCCGCTTTCGCTTCCCCTCCCTGGGCGAGAGCGGTCTCCCGATGCGGGCGACGGTGTTTATGACCTCGCCCGTTTTCGTCTCATGGAAGCAGGTTTCCAACAGCAATATAGCAGTTCTTATAATTACCACGTCATTGCGAGCGCAGCGCCTGCCGGGCGAAGCTTTAGCGAAGACCGGAACCGAAGCGAAGCTCGCGTGCATCGAAGATGCGCGCAACCAATCTCCATCTTCTTAAGATACAATAAATTGGCTTTTATCAATAATACTCGCAATGTCCACGCACTTTTGTGAACCGTTATAATCCATATTCGCAGATCTTGGACGGGAAATCGAGATCAGGATTGATGGCTGGAAGCGGAATTAGAGATTTCCGGCAATATGAGATCGGATTCACAGGAAATTCGATCCTGAATGTCAAGCGCCCGGTCAACCAGTTGACCGGGCGTAAACTTGACTGCAAGGGTTCTTTTCGCCGCTAGACGAAAGAGATAATAGGGTGCCTGGTAGGCCTCCATGACTGGTGGGACACAGGTTCTTCCTGCGCTCAGTTCTATTATCGGCAAATTAGCAGGAGAACTTTAACAATTCCTGCTGCATGTCTCCAGAGAAACGTATACGAGTCCGCAAGTATTTCTGTCGAGTTGCTTCAACAGTAGTGGGTAATCAGATATACATCGTTGATATTAAAGGATTTATAAATATCATATTCTTGATTAAGTACTGCGAATATAGTTGCAGATTCCGGGAATAATTTTCCGCAATATTCACATTTATTGCTGATTGGAGCTCAACCAACGAGAGACGGTGTGTGGAGCATGCATCTTCATTGGAATTAGTATATTTGTATGGGAGTCGAAACAGGAGCTTGAGAGGACATACAATGAACAATGTCTCTGACGGCGGAACTGAATTTGATTCAGAAGCAATCAAACGGTTAAACCAGCTGGGTGGCATGAACCTGGTTCGTAAAATGTTCGGTCTCTTTTTAAAGAACGTGGGCGATCGGATCGATGACGCCCAAAGCGGATCTGATTCGGGTGACTTGGAGCAGGTGGAGAAAGCTGTTCACTCGATACGTTCCAGTGCGGGCAATTTGGGTGCTGTTGGCCTGCAACGATTGTCTGAGGAGATAGAGAATCTCGCTTCGGAGCGGACTGATGAATCGCTCGATACCCGTCTGACTGAACTGAAATCCTTGTTCGAAAGGGCAAGGGAGTATCTGGCGACGTCGATAGAAAGGTTGGAAAATGAAGACCATCGCCCTGATTGAGGACAACCCGGATAACCGCCTGCTGGTTCAGGCGATTCTGGAGGACGAATATCACATACTCGAATTCGAGACGGGCGCGGAGGGTCTCGAGGGAATCAAGGCCGAAGTGCCGGACCTGGTTCTTCTCGACATCTCCCTGCCGGAGATGGACGGCAGGGAGGTGTTGCGCATAATGCGGGTGGATGAGGCCCTACGGAACATTCCCGTGATCGCACTGACGGCTCATGCGATGGCCGGTGATCGCGAAGCGCTGCTCGAGGCCGGGTTCGACGAATATGTAATGAAGCCGATAGTGGACGAGGCGGTGCTTATCGAAGCCATCGAACGTCTGCTTGAGAAAGAAGGTTGATCAGGAGCTCTTTGTTGGAGGTTGATTTACCTTAGCCGGGAAGTGCGGGGAGATTGTGGAGGGCATGCGGTTTGAATACAGGTTGTGCGCCGGGTAGTGCTTTCAACACCGCTGCCGGAATCGCGATGGTCTCCCCGGGTAGATTGGAAGTATCTGCTGGTGTCTCGGTTGATGGATATAAAATTACCGTTCAGTTGGGTTACCCTTCCGCCCATGCGGGACTGAAGGCCCGACCGAACACAAACGAGCCGGACTTTCGGGAATCGCTATAAAAAAGAAGAGTGGAACAGTAATGGAATCATCCAAATACCGTTTGCGGTTATTGCTGTGTGTCGGCGCGATGAGCATACTTGTGGTGGTTTTACTCGCCATGTCCCTCTCCACCATCCACAAGACCTTCCTCAAATCGGAGGAGGAGGCCTTGCGGGAACTCGCAAGGAGCTTTGGGCTTCTGATTGAAGCCGTCGCCCGTTTCGATTCGCAATACAGTGTTGAAGATCACTCGGAAGGCTGGCAGGCGGCTACTCTTGCCCAGGTCAGGGAGACGCACCGGACCATCGGCGATTTCGGTATGACGGGGGAGTTGACGATTGCGAAGCTGGAGGGTGACAGTATCAGGTACCTTGTGACCCACCGCCATCATGACGAAGAGGTCCCCGAGGCGTTTCCTTCTGATTCCAAAGGTGCGGAGGCGATGCGGCGGGCATTGATGAAACAGTCGGGTGTCATGGTCGGACTCGACTATCGCGGTAAAACCGTGCTGTCGGCCTACGAACACGTGGGGATTCTCGATTGGGGAATTGTCGCCAAGAAGGATATTGCCGAAATCAATGCCCCCTTTAAACGCACGGTCATCATTTTCGGTGGTGCCGGGTTGCTGTTTATTGTCCTGAGTTCGGTCTTTTTCCTTCGATTGACGATGCCGATGATCGTTCACCTCGAGGAGAGCGAGGCGCAGAATCGCACGATTGTGGAAACCGCGGTGGACGGGATTTTCACGATCGATGAACGGGGGATCATCGTCGGGCTCAACACCGCCGCCGAAAAGCTATTCGGTTACACCGCGGAGGAGGCTGTCGGTGGGAATATCAGGATGATGATGCCGTCGCCCTATGCCGCTGAGCATGATCGGTACATTGAAAATTACCTGAAAACAGATATAAAGAAAATAATCGGCTTTGGCCGTGCAGCAGAGGGCAAGCGAAAAGACGGGAGCACATTCCCGATAGACCTGGCGGTGAGTGAATTCAGAATCAAGAGTCGCCCGATGTTCACCGGGATTGTCAGGGACATCACCGAGCGGAAACGGATGGTGGAGGCGTTGCGCAGGAGCGAAGCGAGTCTTGCGGAAGCCCAGAAAATTGCGAACATCGGAAACTGTGAGTGGAATATCAATACCGGCGAAATTTTCTGGTCCGACCAGCTCTATCGCATTTTCGGTTTGTCCCCCCGCGCCATCGAACCGACATATGGAGCGTTCATGGAGCATGTACACCCGGAAGACCGGGGACTGGTGGAGGAGGGGATAAACAGGGCCCTTGCGAAAGAGGAAGATTTTAACGTGGTACATCGAATCCAGCTTCCCGGCGGTGAAGCTCGGATTGTGCATGAACGTGGCCGGGTCAGTTTTGATAAGTCAGGGGAACCGGTCAAAATGATCAGGATGGTCCAGGACGTCACGGCTTGGAAGCTGATTGAAGCCGAGTTGCAGAAGGCCAGGGAAGAGGCGGAGGAGGCCAATCAGGCCAAGAGCGATTTTCTCGCAAGGATGAGTCACGAATTGCGTACGCCCCTCAATTCCGTAATCGGGTTTGCCAATATACTCTTAAAGAACAAGAAGGGTAATTTGAGCGAAGCGGATATCAATTACCTTGAACGGGTACGGCAGAACGGTGTCCACTTGCTTAACCTGATAAATGACATACTTGATCTGTCAAAAGTGGAAGCCGGAAAAATGGAGGTCGAACTCTCCACGATCGATCTCGAATCGATGATCCAGGGTATCCTTGGACAGTTTGAGCAGCAGGCAAAAGAAAGGAATTTGAACTTGAAAGCGAAAATCCCTTCATCGCTTTCCCCGTTGGAGACGGATGGGATAAAACTGAAGCAGGTAATGATCAACCTGATCGGAAATGCATTGAAATTCACCGAGAAAGGGCATGTCAGCGTTCAGGTGACCGCTGATCCCGGGAATAATTCACCTCAACGCATTGATGTAATCGATACGGGGATCGGCATTGGTGAAGACAAGCTGAAGGATGTTTTCAAGGCTTTTCAGCAGATAAGCGGCGAGAAGGCGCGAAAATACGGTGGCACCGGCCTGGGGCTGGCGATATCCAAGTCGTTCTGTGATCGTCTCGGATACGGACTTTCGGTGAAGAGCAGGATCGGAAAGGGAACGACGTTCAGCATTGAACTAACGCGGCGGTCCACGCAAGGCTGACTACGTTAAATACGATGTAGTCACAAGTGACCCTGACGGAGTTGGAAAATGCAGGGAATGGAGGAGTTGAAATTAATTTATCTTGAGAGTCTTTCATCTCAGGCAGATGCGCTTCGTAAAGCTGCGAGCTCATTGGAAACAGGCGATCCGGAGGCCATGGACACAATCCGCAGGATTGCACATTCGCTCAGAGGCTCCGGTGCGACTTACGGATTTCCTGAAATCACGGAGGCCGCGGCGGTTCTCGAAGAAGCGGAGCCGTCTCGGGTTCATGACCCCTTGACAAAGCTTGTCGATTTACTCGAGAGCTTGTCAAGTGTCCCGTCGGCCGAGAGTGTGCGCATCCTGGTGATTGAGGACGACCCGGTTAATGCGGAGTTCGTTCGAGCCGCGCTGGAAATGCGGAGTCGCGAAATCATTGTCGCCGGGGACGGAAGCGAAGCGAGGAAAATCTTGTCACAGGGTCCGGTTTCACTGATATTGCTCGATCTGGTTCTTCCCGATGTCGATGGCCGGAGTCTGCTCGCGGAATTCAAGGATCAACCGGGCACCGCGAGTATCCCGGTAATTGCCATCAGTTCTCGCGATGAGCAGCGGTTGAAGGCGGAATGCTATGCTCTCGGCGCCGAGGAATTCATGGTCAAACCGCTTGATCCAGTGGTTCTCTCGGCATCGGTTTCTTCAAAGATTGTTCGTACAGCCTCCAGCATCAGGCAGTCCCATCGTTGCCCTCTTACGGATTTGCCGAATCGTGCCTATTTCCACGAGGTCTTCGATCGGGCGGCGGCGAGTTCGGCTCGTGAAAAGAAGCCCCTTTCCGTGGCGATATTCGATCTTGACAGGTTCAAGTCGGTCAACGACACCTATGGCCATGCTGTTGGGGACGAGGTTCTGAAGATGGTTGCCGAAGTATTGAGGAGGACTTTGAGGAAATCGGATTTCGCCGCACGATGGGGCGGCGAGGAGTTTGTCGTACTCTTCGAGAATACGAAACCGCCGCTGGCGATTTCAGCGTTGGATCATGTCCTGGAGGAACTGGGGAGGGAAGAATTCCATCCCGAGGGCCATGAAAGCTTCTCCGTAACGTTTTCCGGGGGGGTGGCCGAGGTTGCGGCGGGGATGTCGCACGAAGAAGCGATAGCCCAGGCCGACAAGTTTCTCTACCTTGCGAAGCAGTCGGGACGCAACAGGATTCTGTCGCAGGATGATGAGGTGGCGCCCGTAACCAGAAAAATCCTGGTCGCCGATGATGATGACATGATCGCTTCGCTGCTCGTTCATCGCATAGGTCGCGAGGGTGTTGATGTGGTACGGGTCGACAATGGCGCCGCTGCGGTTGAGGCTGCGGGGAACAATGACTTCTCCCTTGTTCTACTTGATGTGAAAATGCCGGAAATGGATGGTTTTGAAGTATTGGTAAATATACGTAAAATAAGGGGTTATCAGCATGTTCCAATCCTCATGCTGACTTCGATGGGCAGCGAAAAAGATATTCTGCGCGGCTTCGAACTGGGTGCCGATGACTATATCACCAAGCCGTTTTCCCCGGTCGAGCTGACCGCGAGGGTTCTGCGACACCTGAAGAAGGGGCAATGATGAAAGTACTGCTGATCGATGACGATATGCTTATCCATGTGGTTGTCGAAGCCACCCTGAAACAGGCCGGCGGATTCGATTTGCGCACCGCGTATTCCGGTGAGGAGACTTTTGCGATACTTGAGAAGTGGCGGCCGGATATCATCCTGCTTGACTTCATGCTGGAAGACGCTTACGGAACCGATCTGTTGGTGAAGATGAGAGTGGCTCCTGATCTTGACATCGGAGATGTCCCGGTCATCTTTCTCACCGCTAAATCCAAGCAGGAGGAAATCGATTCGCTGCTCGCCGAGGGGGTTGCCGGGGTGATAACGAAGCCGTTTGACCCGACTATATTGGCCGGGCAGATCATTGAACTCGCCGGATATGGTTGAGATCGCACGCCATGGTCATTCATATTATCCTGGGTGCTGTCGTTGAAGCGTGGCGGCTGACAAGTGGTTGGTTCAGCCGGCTCAAGGACACCGTATGGGATTTCGTTTCACCCTTCTCCGCCGATGACCGTGCGTTACTGATCCTTGCGGCGTTCATCGCGGTTTTCTTTATCCTCTCCCTGGTATTTGCTTTTATCGCCGTATATCTCCGCATATCGAACACCCTCAAGGCAAAACGATGGGCTGACCTGGAAGCGAGATGGCAAACCGCGCTTTTCGAGGTAACCTCCGGAGATTTGCAACCGGACGAACTGCTCGACCTTGTAGCGAAAAGAGACAGGCTTTATTTCGTCGATTACCTTGTTCAATATGCCGTCCGCTTTCGGGGCGAGGAGTTGTTGATATTACATAGGTTAGCGCAACAATTCCTGCCATTGATCCGGAAATGGCTGACAAGGGGCGACCCTGAGCGCCGTGCGAGAACTGCCCAGACGCTGGGAATTCTCGGGGGCGGGGAGTATATGGAAGATCTTGTCTCGGCGCTGGATGATCCATCTCCTCTTGTCTCCATGATCGCGGCGAGGTCGCTGGTCGAGCGGCGGGAGATGGAGTATCTCAAACCGGTAATCGAGCATCTTCATCGGTATACTCATTGGCATCTGAATTACCTGGCGACTCTTCTCGCGTCGGTCGGTCCTCAGGCGGCTCCCTTGCTTCGCGAGATGTATGCGGATTTGGCCAATAGCAGCCAGGTACGAGCGCTGGCCGCTGAGGCGCTTTGTCGGTTGCAGGATATTGAATCCGCTGACATTGCGGCGGAAACATTGAAGGAATCGCATGATCGTGACCTGTTGGCCTCATCGTTGAGGCTTTTGAAAATTGTTGGACGGCGGGAGCATGTTGACGCTGTCAGGTCCTCCTGCGACACGGATGATAACGTCGTCAAGGCACAGGCGTTCCGTGCTTTGGGCAGTCTGGGAGATGCGAAAGACGTCGGTTCGCTCAGGGCTGGACTCTCAAATCCTTCTCCCTGGGTAGCGTCACATGCAGCGCGAAGCCTCTGTGAGATCGGACAGGAGCAAGTTCTTATGGAGTACGCTGAATCGGGGGGTCCCGGTGCGGAGACAGCGCGTCAGGTTCTGGCCGAGGAGGCTGCATGATCGCCGGGCTGATATGGAAAGCCGTTATCGGGATCAATCTCCTGGTGTTGTCATATTTTATCGTCCTCAATGTTTTCTACCTCGTAACCAGCCTTTACGCTTTCCGTTCATTACGCAGGTATGCCAGGCGGATGAAGTCGATCAATGTCGAACAACTGATCGCCTCGGCGGGAGCCCCGCCGATAACTCTGATTGCGCCGGCGTACAATGAGGAGGCGACCTGCGTTGAATCGGTCCGTTCGATGCTTCTCATGAAGTACCGTAACTACGAGGTCATGGTGGTCAATGACGGTTCGAGCGATGAAACACTCGAACGTCTTCGCGATGAATACGACCTGGTTCCCTTTCCCCGTGCTCCGATGTCAAGCATCGCTGCTAAGCCGGTGCGCGGGATTTATCGCAGTGAACGATATCCCAACCTGTGGGTGGTGGACAAGGAAAACGGCGGAAAAGCGGATGCGCTGAACGTTGGCCTCAACTACTGCAACACTCCGCTCTTTTGTGCGATGGATTCAGATACGCTGCTCGAGGCGAATGCTCTGATTCGGATCGTGCGGCCCTTCCTGGAGGATAGTACTACAGTTGCGGTGGGAGGGATCATCCGCATAGTCAATGACTGCGACGTGCATGCAGGCGGTGTTCGGGAAGTCCGCATTCCGAAAAATCTCCTTGCCCAAATTCAGGTACTCGAATATCTCCGGGCCTTCCTCTTCGGTCGCATGGGTTGGGATGCGTTGAAGGCGACCTTGATCATTTCCGGAGCGTTTGGGATGTTCAAGCGCTCGATAGTGATCGATGCAGGCGGCTTCAGGACGGATACGGTCGGCGAGGACATGGAGCTCATTGTCCGCCTTCATGCCTGGTGTCGTGAGCGCAAAATTCCATACAACATCACGTTTGTGCCGGATCCGGTCGCATGGACCGAGGTCCCCGAATCGCTTCGAGTCCTGGGGAGACAGAGGGACAGGTGGCAACGCGGGCTGTGGGAAACACTGATGAAACATCGCAGGATGCTGCTCAACCCGCGTTATGGCAGAATAGGCATGTTCGCGTACCCGTATTTCTTCTTCCTCGAAATGCTCGGACCGGTAGTAGAAGCGTTGGGTTACACGGCATTTCTTTTTGCGGTGTTATTCGCACAGGTCTCGGGTGCTTTTGTTGTCGCTTTCCTGATGGTGGCGATTATACTGGGCCTGGCTTTGTCGTTTGCAGCGGTCGGGATGGAGGAGTTGACCTTCAGGCGGTATCCACGACTGCTGGATCTCGTCCGGCTCTTCGGAATTGCGGTTATTGAGAACTTCGGGTACAGGCAATTGGTCGCCTTCTGGCGTTTTCGCGGTGTCCTGTCGGCTCTTTCACGCAAGAAGGGATGGGGTAAAATGCAAAGGCGGGGTTTCGCTGCAAAGGGGGCTCAATGATCCCGATACTTGCGATGATGATCTCGGTCCTGCCTGTGACAGCGGCGGATTCGGCTCTTTCCAACGGTGATTATGATACGGCTGTAAAAATGTACCGGATTGTCCTCGAGCGGGAGCCGGAATCATATGGAGCGTTGTTCGGTTTGGCGAGGGCGCTTGCGTTTTCGGGGGAACTTGACGAGTCGATTGCGGTCTACGATGACCTGCTGGACATTTACCCCGATGACGCTGACGGCCACCTCGGACGGGGACGCGTGCTGGCCTGGAGGGGGCGCTTCGAGGAAAGTGAAACAGACCTGCTTTTTGTGACGATGAACTATCCCGGCTACGGCGATGCCTGGGCCGCCCTGGGTGATCTGTATCTGTGGTGGGGAAAAGCCGATCGGTCGGTGGAAGCGTATGGCACGCTGGTAAAATTGCAGCCTGACGACCCCGGTCCGCTGATCGCGCGCGCCAAAGCGTTCCGCGCTGCGCGCAAGTTCGCGAGGGCGCGCAGGGACCTCTACCGGTCGCGGAACATGGGCGGAGACGAGGCTGAAATCGGACGCCTGCTGACAGAACTGGCCAGGGTCCCATCCGCGACCGGCTGGGAGGGTGCCTGGAGTTTCGATCTGCAAACATTTGACGGAGATCTGGATGATTGGAAGTCGCACACTGTTTCGATCAAGCATGGGTTCGCCGGAGGGACCCTGATCGGGGGCGTCAATCATGCCGAAAGGTTCTCGCTCCGGGATGAAGCGGTTTTTGTTGACGGTTATGTTGATCTCTGGCCCGGTTCGTATTGCAATGCCAGGGTAACCGTCGGGCTGGAGGCGGAGATACTTCCGGAATTCGACTATCACGTCGAGGTGTATCAGGTAATTGGACAGGGTTGGGAGGGGTCGGTCGATTTCCGTCAGATGCTGTATGTGGAGACCGGCGTTGAACTCTACAGCGCCTCGATGGCCAAATACATCGGACCCTGGTATCTCCGCGGGCGGGGGATATTCATCCCGGGAGGTGAGGGGGAGGGGGTGGCGGGAATCTTTACCGCGCGGCGCTATCTGGGACAGGTGGATGACTTCCTCGAGCTCTGGTTCGGAAGAACGCGTGAGGTATTGAAACAGCCGGATCAGCGGGACTTGTATGTTCGGCGGGGATTATTCACTTCCCTCCTTGGTCATTTTTACTTTCATCGGAACTGGGGGGTGTCGGCGGCTTTGAATTACAAGGACGAGGACGATTATCCGGTGCAACGGGGCGTGAACCTGGCAATCCTGTCACGTTGGTGAATGTTGAAAACTCTCTTCGGCACCATTCGGGAAAAGACCGAAAGATGAAAATTCTGAGCGTGAAATGTTGCATATAATCCAAAAAAAACAGGTCAGGTATGAAACCTGACCCTTTCTTGTGCCGACTCCCCGAATCGAACGGGGGACACATGGATTTTCAGTCCACTGCTCTACCAACTGAGCTAAGTCGGCGATCCTGACAACAATGGTGACCGGTTAAACCGATTTGTCTCCCGGGAAAGGACAATGCCCGTTACAAATTTATACCACGCCATCGTCACCGGCACCAAAAATACGTCTGCCGAGCTGAAAAATCAACACGGCGTCCGTGGAGGTTGAGTCCCCGAAGTGAATCAACCTGCCGGAACCGTTGATCGCGTTCACGGGAAAACCCGGTCATGGAAATGATCGGATCTGATCGGCTAGCCGGCGACATGCATGATGCGGTCATCGAGATCGATTCCTTTGTGCTGCCTGCGGGAACTCTCCGGAACGTTCTGTTCCAGTCATCACTCATTGCCTCGTGACGGATGGTTTGCGTTTGAAGTTCGCTGTCTTTCCATGTATGTTAACGTGCTGGAGAAGTTATCCCGCAGCTCAATTCACAAGCCGGTAGGGGAAGATGTCGATTCAAACGGTCTTGACCGGGAAATTTTCACGCGCTTTCGCTGATATTGGAATGGACCCCGGGTATGGCGAAGTCGGTGTATCGCAGAGGCCTGATCTCAGCCAGTTCCAATGCAATGGCGCTTTGCCCGCGGCGAAACAGGTTCACAAGAATCCTCGCGAGATCGCATCACAGGTAGTCGCGTCGCTGGAGGGCGATGAGATATTCGCAAGTCTCAATGTCGATGGTCCGGGTTTCATCAACATCGTACTGACCGACGGTTTCCTCGTAGAGCAGATAAATTCAATAATCGATGACCGAAGGTTCGGCTGCGATTCGGTATCGGCTCCGCGGCATGTGATCATCGATTTCGGCGGACCGAATGTCGCCAAGTCGATGCATGTCGGCCACCTCCGCTCGTCGATCATCGGTGAAAGCCTTCAGCGGATTTTTCGTTTCATGGGCGACCGGGTGACCAGCGATATTCATCTCGGTGACTGGGGAACCCAGATGGGCATGTTGATCGTTGAGCTGAGAAGACGACAGCCCGACCTTCCATATTTTGATCCCGATTGCAAGGGACCCTGGCCGAAGGAGTCCCCCGTAAGCATTTCAGACCTCGAGGAGATGTACCCGGTGGCGTCGGAGCGCTGCAAGTCAGATCCCGAGGAGATGAAAAGAGCGCATGAAGCCACAGTCGAGCTGCAGGGAGGACATCGGGGATACAAGGTACTCTGGGATCATTTCATCGCTGTTTCCCTTGCCGGGCTGCGGGAGGATTTCGAGGAGCTTGGTGTTCATTTCGACCTCTGGCTCGGCGAAAGCAGTGTTCATCATAGAATACCGGCCTTGATGAAGAGACTCAGGGATGGAGGCTGCCTTGAGACCAGCGAAGGTGCAACCGTAATCCGGTTGAACGAAATCGAGGGCAAAGAGGTCCCGCCGTTGATTCTGGAAAAAACCGGTGGCGGCTATCTCTATGGCACAACCGACCTCGCGACGATAGAACAACGTGTTGATGAGTACAAGGCCGACCTGGTTCTCTATGTCGTCGATCAACGGCAGAGCTTTCATTTCAAACAGGTTTTTCAGGTGGCATACCAGACGAAAATCAGCGCCGTTACCGAACTTGAACATATTGGTTTCGGTACGGTGAATGGTCTGGACGGCAAGCCTTTCAAGACTCGCACCGGCGGTGTGATGCGGCTGAGGGATCTGATCGAAATGGCTCGCGAATCCGCGCTCAGGCGATTGGAGGAGGCGGACCTTATCGGGGATTATCCCGAGGAAGAGCGAAACAGAATCGCCGGAAAAGTCGGCATCTCGGCGATCAAATTCGCCGATCTGAGCGTTCAGCGAACTTCGGATTACGTATTCGATCTCGAAAAATTCACCCGGACCGAGGGCCGCACCGGGCCTTACCTGCTCTATGCTGCGGTCAGGATAAAGTCGATTCTACGCAAGGCGGAGGAACGCGGTTTTACGCCGGGTGATGCCATCCTCGAGCCCGAAGATGGGGAGCGCGACCTCGTGCTCGAATTGCTCAATTTTCCCGAAGCGGTTGTCACCTCCTATCAAACCCGGAAGCCGCATATCCTCGCCGAATATGTCTATTCCCTCGCGCAGAAGTTCAGTGTGTTCTACCAGGAGACGCACATACTTCGTGAAGATGACCGCAAGCGGCGGGCCTCGTTGCTGGCGCTCGTCAAACTCTGTCACGATGAGATTGAAAAGGCTCTCGACCTGCTCGGCATGGAAACTCTCGAGCGCATGTGATTTCGTCCATTGGTGGACGAAATCACATGAATCGAGGAGTTCTGCTTGTCGTTAAGTGGTTGGATTCAAGGCGGTCCTGCAGAGCGAGGTAGGCCGTGGTCTCCGAACCCGGCGATGTAGGTTGGTGACTCACTCTTCGAGCATATTCTCCATGTCGGCAATCGTCCGTTCGTAACGGACCATGACCGTCTTGATCACCTCCGGATTGTTCAGGTCTACTCCGGCCTGTTTCAGGGCATCCATCGGGTAGACGCTATCACCCAATTTCAACATCTGCAGGTAATCGTCAACCGCCGTCTCGTCTCCGTCACGGAATCTCTGCGCGATCGACTCGCCAGCGGCAAAGCTCGTCGCGTAGAACCACACATAATATGTTCGGTAGAAGTGCGGAATGCGGGCCCATCCGGCCTTGAACTCTTCATCGAGTACCAGCGCCGGGCCGTAGTAGTCTTTCCATAGTTGCCCGTACATTTCTCCGAGCGACTCCTTGGTCGACGGCTCGCCCTGCAGGGCCATTTCATGCGCCCTGAGCTCGAACTCGTGGTAGAAGATCTGACGCAGGAAAGTGCCGGTGATGTTGTTCAGGTAACGGTTCAAGAGAAAGAGTTGCTCGGTGGGATCGTCTGTTTTTTCGATCAGGTAATCCATGAACAGCGCCTCGGCGGTGACCGAGGCGACTTCCGCCAGGAAAAGGGAATAGTCGGAATAATGAAAAGGCTGATTTTCGTTGGTCATGTAGGTGTGGATCGAATGACCCATTTCATGTATCAGTGTGAGAACGTCGTTGAGAGTTCCGCCCCAATTGAGCAACATGTAGGGGTGAGAGTTGTAAGTGCCCCATGAGTAAGCGCCGCCCTGTTTTCCCTCGCTCGCATAGACGTCTATCCAGCGTTCGTTAAATGATTTTTCTCCGACAGCGGCATATTCCTCACCGAAAGTCTCAAGCCAGAAATCGAGGCAGATCTGTTTGGCTTCCTCGTAGGTGATTCTCCTGTCGGCCTCCGGAACCAGGGGGACATAGAGGTCATAGACGTGGAATTCATCGATGTCGAGAACGCGTTTGCGCAGGGCCGCATAACGGTGAAGCATGAAGTAGCCGTCGTGCACCGTTGTCACGAGGTTTTCAATTACTTTCGCTGGAACGTTGTTCTCGTTCATCACCATATCGATAGTTCGATTGTAACCACGATTGCGCGCGTAGAAGATGTCGCTTTGAACATGCCCGTGATATGTGGAAGCGAAGGTATTGGAGAACTTGGTATATGTGCCGAAGAGTGCGAGTGCGGCTTCCCTGCGGACACGCCTGTCCTGGCTGTTGACGAATGAATAATAGAGGCCGGGAATCACCTTCTGTTCCTCGCCGTCCTCACCGATAATCGTCGGCCACTCGATATCCGCGCTCGTCAGGTTGTTGTAAGCTTCAAAAGGAGCCCGGGCTACCAGTTCAGCCGAGGCCAGGACATCTTCGACTTCCGAAGAGCGTATATGCGGTTTGAGACGGACGATGTTTTCGATATAGTGACCGTAGGCCGCGACCCGTTTGTTCTCCAGGAATTGTGTCAGCTCCTCGGTGGGGATTTGAGAGATTTCCGGCTCGATGTATGCTGTCGCGCGATTGACGCGTGCTCCCAGTGCACTTACCCGGTTATAAAGAGCGTTGGCCTCGGGGTTACGTGTGTTCGTGTCACGGAACTGGTTGCTGTAGACCAGGACTTCGTAGTATAAATGGTACAGATCGAATTGTGCTTTTAACGCTGATGCGAGGGTATTCGACGAATCGGTGAGCTGTCCCTTGTATCTGTCCATTTTCCCGATCATCATCTCCACTTGGGCGAAGGCGCCCTCAACGGCTTCAAGTGAAGGGAAGATGTCGTCGATATTCCAACGGAATTCGATGGGAATCTCGTCACGATCTTCGTAGAAGAGCTTTTCGGTATCGCTCTCGGCTTGTACTAACATCGGTAAAATCAAGGACAAAGCGATTACGATTGGAATTGATTGTTTCGTTGTTGCGAGGAAGCGTTCCATTATGCCCCTCAGGCTGGTTATTGTGGATTTCCTTTGTTGTAAGTTACGTTTCGACTCATTCGGAAACAAGCAAAGTCCACTGCCGATCGATATTTCCAGCCCTGCATTCGGCGATGCTTCCCGCGCTTCAAACCGTTACTTCGCAGGCTGTCCGGGCCACCCGCCGGGGAAAAGGCTACCATGCTGACCCCGGGTTCGCCGAACTCGGACTACCTGCTTGAAAGGTTGAGAGGAACGTGAGACCCATTAAGATACGATTGTTCATGGCATGGGGGAACGCGAGTGATTCATGCACAGTTCAACCAGCTCATCAATCCTGGCCGTACCCGCACACATCACTGTATCGGCGCCTCCCCAATAGATTTTCAACGTGCCGTCATCTTCCGCGATGGCGCCGCAGGTGAAGACCACATTGTGTACATAGCCCGTAATTTCCCACGTATCCTCCGGCTGGAGAATCCACTCATCGGCCACTCCGATGATTTTTCCGGGATCTTTCAGGTCGTGCAGCGCTACCCCCAGCCGATAGACCGAGCCGTCCATTGTGGGAAAGACACCGTGATAGATGTGCAGCCAGCCTTCATCAGTCTTGATCGGCGGCGCGCCCGGACCGATTTTCATTTCATCCCAGTGATATTGTACCGGTTTCATGACCGCTCGCGATTGGCCCCAATGAATGAGGTCGGGCGAGTAGCTTATCCAGATCGCCCATGGTGAAATCTCACTATGGGGCCGGTCGAGCCGTACATAGCGGCCTCCGATCTTTTCAGGAAAGATGACCACGTTGCGCATGTCCGCCTGGCTGATGAGCGCGACTCGTTCGACCGATTGGAAATCGGTGGTTTTCGCCAGGGCGATGCGGACCCCATGCCGGGAATACGCGCTGTAAGTCAACAGGAATTCCCCGTCAATTTCGCTGATTCGGCAATCCTCGACGCCATACTCTTCGTACTCGGCAAAAACCCCGCTCGCGACCGGAGTCAGGAAAGGCGCGGACCGTACCTCGAAATGAAAACCATCTTCGCTTTCCGCCAGCCCGATTATACTTCTGCCGTTCCGCCGGTGCGAACGAAACAGCATGATGTACCTGCCGTCCCATTTTGCCATGCCCGCGTTGTGAACTGTTTCTACGGGATAGGGGACATCCTGTTTGGTCAGAACCGGGTTGTTTTCATGCCTTTGAACAATCGGTTTCATGAGTGCTCCTCTGTGCTTCATACGTACTCAAGGCTCCTGCATCAGTTTTGCCGCATTCAGTTTTCTATTGAGGGCAATGGCCAATTCTTCTGTATCACCGGTCCATCCGGCGCTTCCAAGCGAAAGCAGGAATTTCCCGTGAGATCTCCCCCTGCGGTAGTCCGGTTCACGCGGGGGATGCTGCAAGTAGCGCTCGATCAAGTTGATGCGTGCGTCAACGAGGAGCGAGGCGGAATAATAGAGCAGATCCTTCATCCGATAGAGGCTTGAGCCTGCGACTTTCCTTTCACCTATCGCCAGGTCTGAAATTCCCGCGCTGCGAACTCCATCGATTCCGACCTGATGCAGGCCGTTAATCAGCCATTCGGTACAGCGGTTGAAGTAATGTTTGGTCTTTGCAAGTCCTGCTATCGGAAGCGCTGCCGATATGATCAGGTTTCCTGGATCGAGCATCACCGAGCATCCGCCTCCTCGCCGGCGTAGGAGGGGAACGTCATCATCCCGGCAAGCTTTCAGATGAAGCTCGGCTTCGGGGTCCGAACCGCGTCCGAGGACGACCGACACTTGATGGTATTCATACACTCGCATACGCGGATATTGGCTTCTTCGGACCTCTTCGATCATCGCTTCGTCTTCCCGGTATTCATCGATTCCAAGCATTGATTACTAAGGATTCCTCGTTTACTGGAATAGAATAACGCTGAAAAGGGGCTAATCATACCTGATCAGCCCTGATTTTACGATTTATCGTTTTCCAGCCCGTTTTTAATGGCTTTCAGCTTTTCTTCGATGGGAGTATGTGTACCGACGCACCGGCGGCTACCTCCGCAGCTTCCATTATTGATTCCGAAAGTGTTGGATGTGGATGGATTGTCACCATCAGGTCTTCCAGTGTGGCGCCCATTTCGATGGCCAGCGTCCCTTCTGCGATCAGCTCCGAAGCACAAGGAGCGACTATTCCGACTCCGAGAACAAGGTCGGTCTCCGGTTCGGTAATGATCTTGATAAAACCGTCGGTTCTTCCGAGTGTACGCGCACGTCCCAGTGCCGTCAGCGGGAAACGGCCGACATTGACTATCTTTTTCTGCTCGGCGGCTTCGCGTTCGGTTATGCCGGTCCAGGCGATTTCGGGATCGGTGAAGACCACTGCGGGGACAGCTCGGTTGTCGAAAGCCGCTGGATGGCCGGCGATGACTTCGGCGGCGACCCTGCCCTCACGGCTGGCCTTGTGTGCGAGTGCCGGGCCATGGGTAATGTCGCCGATGGCGAAAATATGTTTCTCACTGGTTCTCCCTTGATCATCGGTAGGAATAAGGCCCCCCTCGTCCACCTCGATTTTCGTATTCTCCAGTCCGAGATTGCTCGTGTTGGGATGGCGTCCGATTGCGACGAGCACTCGGTCGAATTCAAGCTTTTCCTGCTTGCTGTCGTGCGCGATGGTTACAGTGTAGGCTGTGCCGGCCTCCTCGACTTTGACGACCTTCGATTCCGTCATTATCGAGTCGAATTTCTTCTCGCAATGCTTGAGTACGACCCTGACCATGTCCTGGTCGACGCCGGTCAGCAGTTCCGGGAGAAACTCGACGACCGTAACCTTTGAGCCGAGGCCGGAATAGACCAGCCCCATCTCGAGTCCGATGTAGCCTCCGCCGACTACGAGCAGTCTGTCAGGTACTTCCGGGATGGTCAGTGCTTCACGTGAAGTCCAGAGATCGAGGTCATCGTAATCGCCGGGGAGTTTATTGATCGAGGAGCCGGTGGCGATGATCGCGTGCTTGAATTCGATACTCGCGCCGGCGCCGCCCTCTATATGAAGATGTCTGTTATCGGTGAATCTTGCATGGCCGCGGATGACATCCACATCGCGTTTTTCGAGCAGCGTGTCGATTCCCTTGGTCAGGGTGCTCACAACTTTATCGGTCCATGCGCGCAGGCCGTCAACGTCGATTTTCAAACCGTCGCAGGTGAGTCCCATCTTCTTGGCCTCACCCAGTCTGTTGGCCAGTTCGACTACGTTGATCAGCGTCTTCGAGGGTATGCACCCCTCGAGCAGACAGACGCCGCCCAGCTTACTGCGTTCTTCGATCAGGACTACATCCAGTCCGAGGTCCGCGGCGCGTATCGCTGCGACATACCCTCCGGGTCCGCCGCCGATCACGGCAACGTCGGTTTCCATTCCCAGTTCGCCTACGACCATTATCTTATCTCCATCTCTCGATTGTCATAGTTCGAGCAGCAATTGGCTCGGATCAGCGAGCAATCTGACCAGGTCGGTCACGAATCTTGCCGCCTCCGCGCCGTCAGTGATACGATGATCGAAGGTGAGGGTAAGGGGCAGGATCTTGCGCACCACTATCTGGCCGTCGCGGACGACAGGCCGTTCCGAGGCTCTTCCCATCCCGAGAATGGCGACCTCGGGGTAGTTGATTGCTGGAATTAGCCCGGTTCCGCCGATAGGTCCGACATTGGTGACTGTAAATGTGCTTCCACGCATATCGTTCACTTCAAGGTTGCCGTCACGAGCTTTAACGGCCAGTTCCTCGATCTCGGCGGAAATGTCGATAATGCTCTTTTTATCCGCGTCCTTTACCACCGGAACAAGCAATCCACGATCTGTATCTGCCGCGAAACCAATATGATAGAATTTCTTATAGACTATTTCTTCGCGAAGGGGATCAATACTCGCATTGAAAACCGGGTACTTCCGAAACAGCGAAGTAACTGCCTTGATCACTAATGGCAGAAGCGTGAGCTTCCCGCCATGCGTGCCCTCGCGTCTCTTGCGTTCAACCTTTCTGAAATTCTCAAGCTCTGTCACGTCCGCTTCGTCGAGGTGTGCGACATGCGGCGCCAGGACCATCGAAGTCACCATCTTCCGGGCGACTTTACGGCGGATTGATCGCATCGGCTCCCGTTCCACCGGACCCTGTTTTTCGTAGTCCGGGAGTTCCTCCAGTTCGAAGAACGGAATGGCTGGACCTTCGCCGGTGAATTTGACGGGTCTTCGCTTCTCTGCCGGTTCTTCAGCAGTTTCTGCGGTCGACGGCACAGCCGCCTGGCCACCCTCTGCGAACGCTTTGACATCATCGGGAAGCACACGGCCACCGGGACCGGAACCTTGAATCCGGTTGATTTCGACTCCGAGTTTGCGTGCCAGGCGACGCGTCGCCGGTGCTGCGGGCACGGGTCCGTCGTCTGGTTCTCTTGATTCCCTACGTACTGCCGCAGGTACTTGTTTCTTCGTTGCGGCTTTGGTTTCGACGGGTGCCGCTTTCTTTGGCTCGGGTGGTTTTTCCTCTTTCTTTTCCGTCGGAGTCGGAGCAACGCTCTCTCCGCTTCCGTCGTCGATGACGACAACGACATCGCCCACATACAGCGTATCGCCGACCTCGCCACTGAGCGTGATGATTTTTCCCCCGCTGGGGGAGGGGATGGTTACTGCAGCCTTGTCGGTCTCGACATCCATCAGAGGCTCGTCTTCGGCGATTTCTTCTCCGGCTTTGACGTACCACTTGAGTAGTTCGCCTTCGTGAATACCCTCACCAAGATCGGGCAGTTTGAATTCAAACACTGGGTCCTCCCTTAGAAGTCGAGTGTTTCCCGGATGGCCCTGCGGATACGTCCGTTTGTTGGCAGGTACATTTGCTCGCGGCTGAAATAGGGCATGATCACGTCCCAACCGGTGACCCTGTTAACCGGCGCTTCCAGGTACATCAGCGCCTTGTCATTGATCAGGGAGATGATCTCCGATGCGGGACCGAGGGTTTTCTGTGCTTCCTGGACGATGACGCAGCGTCCGGTCTTGCGTACGGAACCGACGATTGTTTCGCTGTCCATCGGATGGATTGTGAGCAGGTCGATCAGGTCGATGCCAATCCCGTGTTCCGCCTCAAGTTCCTCGATAATCTTTTCGGTCTTGTGAAACATGGCGCCCCAGGAGATAACCGTCAAATCATTTCCCTCTTTGACAATACGGGCTTTGCCGAGCTTGAATATCTCCTCCTTTTCGGGCACTTCTTCTTTGAAAGCCCGGTAAGAATGTTTCGGCTCCATGTAGACAACCGGGTCGGGGTCTCGAATCGCCGCGATCAGCAGCGCCCTTGCATTGCGTGGGGTAGAGGGGATTATCGTTTTTACTCCAGGAGTATGAGCATAGTAGGATTCTTTGCTTTCGCTGTGGTGTTCCAGTGCGCGAACACCACCTCCGAAGGGCATGCGCATCACCAAAGGCACGGTAAAAACACCGCGGGAGCGCGTTCGCATCCTGGCGGCGTTTCCCTCGAGTTGGGGAATTGAGATGTAGGAGAAGCCGGAGAACTGCATTTCGATAACGGGTTTGAGGCCGTTGATCGCCATGCCGATAGCGGTACCTATGATCGCCGATTCCGCCAGTGGGCTGTCGATCACCCGCTCGGAGCCGTACTTGTCGATCAGTCCGTCCGTGGCACGGAAGACCCCGCCGTTGACTCCGACATCCTCGCCCATCACGATCACGCTGCCGTCCTTTTCCATTTCCTGGTGCAGCGCGAAATTGATAGCTTGAATCATTGTCAGCTTAGGCATTTTCCCGATCCTTTCTCAGGTTCTCGAGGAAGTCGGCGCGCTGTTCTTCCAGTTCCTTGTTCTCCGTACCGAAGATGAAGTCGAATGGCGCATCGGGTTTCAGTTCATCCATGGATTCGAATTCTTTGACCGCGGCATCGATTTCAGCTTTGATCTCCTCCGCCAGCCCGGTTTGTTCATTGTCGTTCCAGAGTTTCTTCTGCTCGAGGTATTTTCTTAAGCGAATCAGGGGGTCGCGTTGTTTCCACTCTTCGACCTCTTCCTCCTTACGATATTTCCTGGGATCGTCTGCGGTTGTGTGCATCAGCATCCGGTAGGTGAGGGCTTCGATCAGCGTCGGCCCTCCGCCTTTACGGGCCAGGTCCAACGCATCCTTTACCGCCTTGTAGACCGCGAGGGGGTCGTTGCCGTCGACTTGAATCCCCGGGATATCGTAGCCAACTGCTCGTTGAGCGATTGTTTTGGCGTTCATCTGCTTGTCCAGCGGCGTCGAAATCGCCCAGTGGTTGTTCTGACAGAGGAAGACCACCGGAGCTTTCCACACCGATGCGAAATTGAGCGCTTCATGAAAATCGCCTTGTGATGTCGATCCGTCGCCGAAGAAGACGATCGAGCAGGAGCTCTTTTCCTCGCCTCGGAGTTTGCTGGCGTAGGCGATGCCGACAGCGTGGGGGAGTTGCGAGGCCAATATGATTGCAATTGGCAGCGTTCGCTGGTTTCCCGGAACGATGTTGCCTTCTTCATACCCGTTGTAAGTCGTCATCGCTTGCAGTGGCGTGTCACCGCGCATCAGGCGTCCTGCTATTTCACGGTAGGCTCCGATGAACCAGTCTGTTTCTTTCATCGCGAGCGCGGCAGCGGCGGTGCATGCCTCTTGTCCGACACTCACCGGAAGGGTGCCGAGACGCCCTTGTCGTTGCAATTTCAGCATGCGTTGATCGACTTCGCGCGCGAGGAACATCCCGCGGTACAGCCTCAGCAGATCCTCTTTCGACAGTTTCGGTTCGAGTTTCTCATCGACTTTGCCGTTCTCGTCGAGGATTTGCAGGTAAGAAATGCTGTACCTGCCGACAACTTTGGTGGGCATGTTTATTTCCTTTCCCGGTCATTGGGCGGATCAGACCTAAGCGTAGATTCATGTAATCTCGTCCATTAGTGGACGAGATTACATGAATCGAGTAGTTCTGCTTGTCGCAAAGTGGTTGGATTCAAGGCGGTTTTACGTCGGTGTGGTGGTTCCACAGCAAGTAAAAGCAACGCAGAAGCCGGCCGCTTGGCGTCAAGCCCCTCGGGAGCGCGCCACACAGCGCACTGCTTCGTTGCTCCTTCTTGAAATAGCTCCGCTATTCCTGCGGCGTCGCGTCTTGCATTGAACTGTGTGGCGCAACTCAGAACAGGTCGATTCATGTGATCTCGTCTACTATATTATTACGCGAAAGATAGTCAAACCTAACCCTCCAGTCAACAACCAGTGAATAACCAGCGAACAGATAGAGCGGGTGAACCTCGGAAAACTAAATACTTAGCTATTGGAAAAAGGAAATTATCAGGTATCTCTGCATCACGGCGAGTATTGAATCGGGCTATCGCTTTTCATTTCGACACGAGGCCGGGTTATTCGGGCAGGAACATCTCCTTGCTCGCGCCGCAAACCGGGCATACCCAGTCCTCTGGGAGATCATCGAAGGCGGTTCCGGGTTCAATTCCGTTTTCAGGTTCGCCTTCCTCGGGATTGTAAACATATCCGCAGACTGTGCATCGGTAAGCGTTCATTATACCGTCTCCCATGGTTTGTACGGATCAATGTAAACAACATGTCCTTGGTATTTGCTTTCATTCCATTTGTGCGCTACTCAATGGTCTCCCTTTATGATCATAGTTTCAAGGCTATCGACACGCCGTCACGCAGTGGAATGATAATGGAATGGAAGCCGCTGTGTTTCGCGAGCAGCCGGTTGAATTCGACCACCCCCTCCGTAGCTTTATCCGGTGGATTATCAGCCGTGACATGACCATGCCAGAGGGCATTGTCGGTGATCAGCAGCCCTCCTTTTCTCAGGCGGACGAAGGCGAGATCGATCACCTTCGGGTAATCTTCCTTGTCAATGTCGTTGAATACGATGTCAAGCGGTCCCGGTTCGTCGGCGAACAGATCGAGAGAATTGCCCACACGATAGTCGATTCGGTTGGAAAGATTCATTTTCCGCAGGTAATCGAGCGCTTTTTTACGATTGTCCTCGTCGAAGTCGGTCAGGATCACCACTCCATCACTCCGCAGTTGCCTGGCGAACCAGTAAGCGGAATAGCCGAAACCGGAGCCGAGTTCCATGATTCTCTTCGCACCGATGGCGAGTGCAAACAGCTCCAGAAAAGCTCCGACCTGCGGACCTATTATCGGAAAGTCTTCTCGTCTGGCTCGCTTTTCCATTTCGATGACAAGCGGGTGTCTTTCCGGGAGCAATTCTTCGATGTACTCGTCAATCCTTGGAATAGGGTCGTTCATATAATGTACCTTTTGAAGTTAATCTCGTTTCTTTGGCTGTGGACGTATAATATAATCCGTGCACACTCCCAACCAACCCGATGTTGTTTGAGATTCCGAATATTTCCGCATTCGAGAATTATTCTCAGCCGCACATGCGCCATCGTCGATCAAGGCAGTTTCAGATTTCAATCCTGATTCCAAAGCTGATCCAACGACCGGGCATGGTGATCGATCCGATCTCTTCGTATTGCTCGTCGAACAGGTTGGAAGCCTCGGCGTATGCTTCAGTCCGGTTCTTCGCCCATGTGATTCGCGTATCGACGAGGAGATGATCACCTTGGGTGAGCCGATCCTGGTAGCGCAGTTTCCAGTGCTGTTTCAGCCTCAAAGGAAGGGAATGCGCGGCATCGAGGGTGAGTTGATGCCGAAGGTGGGTAAGTGCATTCTTGGAGGAGAACTCCCTGGTATCGCGGTCCGAATGAAGGAATGTATAACCCGCCGAGATATTTGTGAATGGGAAATTGCTCGACCAGCCCCGCGTTAGAAATCCAATCCGGCATTCGATACCGCTGGTGCTAACGGAAGTGATGTTCATCGCCCGCCAGGGTTCCTCATCGCTTGTTCGCACCCAGTCGATCAGATTATGGCTGTCGCGAAGGAAGAGCGTTATTCCCGATTGGAACGATTTTTTTGTCCACAGCCACCCGACTTCGTATGTCGCGGCTTCCTCTGGTTCGAGTTCTGCATTGCCGCTGTTCGCGGGGTCGCTGTAGTACAGTTCCGTGAACGTAGGTATCCGGAAAGCCCAGCCTATCGACCCGTTGAGCTTCGAATAGTCACCGAGCGGGATCCCGAGGTTCAACCCAGGCCAGAGTTTCCAGCCCCATTCGGCATAGTAGTAGCCGAAAGCGCCGAGGGAGAGGTGGAAAATCCCTGGGCGGCTGATCAGGTGTTCAAAGACAATTCCACCTTGAGACCTGCTGTGATCGCCGAGGTTGGTACTCTCCAGCACCTCCTCACTGATTTCGGCACCGACCGCTGTCTCTCCGTACTTTGAAGAGATAACTGTAAGAACATCAAACCCGTAAACATCACTGCCGTGCCGGTTTCGATACCATTCGGGCTGGTTGCGGTCAAGGACGAAATCGTCATCGTGGCGGCGGTAATGGAGACTGGGTTTTATCGTCAGCCGACCCGACTTTGCGTTCGCTCCGGCGCTTAGAAAATGTGTGGTGGTGTGCTCCCATTGATACGGAAAACGGTCGGAATAGAATTTGTAGGCGCCGAATTCCTTGTCGAGGTAACCGGCCGATAGATTCAGATCGAGCTTTGCGAGCCTGCCATGGCCGCGATAATGGAACGAGTTGATTCCGAATTCCGTGTTATCCCTGTACCCGCCTGAGGTCCTGCGTGACATTGAAATTCGATGGTGCGAATTCTCAGAGGGCAGTGAGAGTGACACGATCCCACTCGCCAGATCGTACTCCCCGAAAGTTGTTTCAAGGTTGAATGACCGTTTTTCTCCACGTTTGGTAATGATGTTTATCGCACCGCTGAATGCGTTGGGTCCGTAGATGCTCGAACCCTGTCCATGGAGAATCTCGATCCTCTCGATGTCGTGCAGCGATAGTGGAATATCCAGATTGTGATGTCCGGTTTGCGGATCGCTGACTTTGACCCCGTCGATCAGGATCAGGGTCTGTTCGAAAGAACCTCCGCGTATGCTGACATCGGCTTGCACGCCGTGCGGTCCACGAGGTCTGAGGTCCACACTTTGGACAAAACGCAGCAAGTCCTGAACCGAGTGCACAGGCGAATTTGCTATCTGCTCGGGCGTGATTACGGTTACTTGACGGGCGACATTGGCGATGGATGTCGGAATGCGGCTGGCGGTGAAGATGGCCTCCTCAAGCGAATATACCCATTCGGGTTGTTCGTCTTCAGACCTGGCCGGAAAGGCAAGGAAATATGAACAGAGCACAAATACACAAACGCTTATGGGGACATGCCTTCGTTGCGAATGGTGACCGTTCGAGTTGTTTCCGGCTTTCTTGCTGCTGATCAACACCGGATCTCCCGCTTGAAAGAACGTCAGGAATTCAAAGCTTCAGGGAGGGAAAGTTACCTCCTCTCGGCTCGAGAACCAACCATGGAAACGACGTCACGATGAATTCCGGCAATGCGTTTCTTGAATTCAAGCGGTGATCGCTCAGACTTGAGGTTCGGTTGAGAAAATGGAGGGGTTGGGCTCTGTTTTACTGCCTGGCGGCTGAAAAATGACCCGAAAAAGGGGTAAAATCAGCCGGAAAATGGTCTAAAATCGCCGGGAAATGTGCGAGAAACGGTCGAAAACACGTGAAAATGGCCGGGAAATCGCCGTAAAAAGGGCCCAAAAAGCCCCGATTCTGTCCTGAATCGGGGCTGATTACCAATCAGATCAGATCAAATCAATACGATCAGGATTCCTTGACCGCTTCGATAATTTCAAGGAATGCTTTTTTCCCGTCATTGAAGAACATCAGCGTGTTGTCCATCGCGAACAATGGGTTCGGAATTCCCGCGAAACCAGGTCTGAGCGAACGCTTGATGATGATGGATGTCCGGGCCCTGTTGACTTCGATGATCGGCATACCGGCAATCGGGCTGTCCGGGTCGGTTTGTGCGACCGTATTGACAACATCATTAGCGCCGACAACAATTGCGACATCGATGGTTTCCATCGTGGAGTTGACCTCGTCCATTTCCTTGAGCTTGTCATAGGGGACGTTGGCCTCGGCGAGCAGAACATTCATGTGCCCCGGCATTCGTCCGGCGACGGGGTGGACTCCATATTCGACCTCAGTGTTGTATTTCGATTCGAGTAGATTGGCGAGATCACGGACCGCGTGCTGTGCCTGCGACACGGCCATGCCGTACCCCGGGACGATCAAGACACGTTGAGCCGTCTCGAGCATCATCGCGATCTCCTCGGCGGATGTCGATTTGACCGTCTTGTAAATTTCATCGACATCGATATCGCTCTCAGTCGCGCCCATTGCGCCGAAGAAGACATTCGGCAGCGAGCGGTTCATCGCCTTGCACATGATGTTCGTCAGGATGATCCCCGAAGCCCCGACGAGGGAGCCGGCGACGATCAGCACGTTATTGCTGATGACGAAGCCGGTCATCGCGGCGGCGATGCCGGAATAAGAGTTGAGCAGCGCGATTACGACCGGCATGTCGGCGCCGCCGATCGAGAAGGTGAACAGGATTCCGAGCAGAGCGGCGATCGAGACAAGCACCCAGTAGAGCAGAATGTTTTCGGGCTGGAGTACGACGAAAACGCCGGCGACGATGGTCGCCGCGCCGACCAATGCCTTGAGCACCTGCATGCCGGGGAAAACCGCCCTGCGGGTGAAGAGGGTCAGGGAGACCAAGGCGAACATCGCGACGACGACATAGGAGAGTGGTTTGAAGTCATAGATGTACGCGATGTAAACGCCGAGCGTAGCGATGCCGAGCGCGAAGCCCCATTTTGCGAGCTTCTGCCACCAGTGGAGTTTCCACTTGACCGCAAGGAACTCCGCGAGCTTCCCGAAGGCGACATAGCTTCCGAAGAAGGTGACCGAACCTATCAGGCCGGAGAGGACTGTGGCAATACTCATCTGGAGGTCCGGCTCGAAACCGGGCGACGAAGTTGCCTTTATCAGCGCGGCGCCGGCAACGAGTACCGAAGCGCCGCCACCGAACCCGTTGAAGACAGCTACCATTTCGGGCATGGCGGTCATCGCTATTCTGATGGCGAGTATGGCGCCGATCACAGCGCCGATGGTCATGCCGATTGCGATGTACTGGAACTCCAGCCCGCCCCTGAGCAGTGTGACCACCACGGCGAGCAGCATGCCGGTTGCGCCGGTAAGATTTCCGCGAACCGCTGTGCGTGGATGCGCCATGCCCTTCAATCCGAGGATAAAGAGGGCCGCCGAGATCACATAAGCGATGTTGATAAGATTTTGGCTCAGCATGATCAGCGATCCTTCCTCTTGAACATGTTCAGCATCCGGTTGGTTACCATGAACCCGCCGATGACGTTGATCGTGGCGAAGACGATGGCGATCAAGCCCAGCAGCTTGGACAATTGCGGGTCGCCGATGGTCCCGGCGGCGATCACCGAACCGATGATCGTGACGCCCGAGATAGCGTTCGCTCCCGACATCAACGGTGTGTGGAGTATCGGGGGAACCTTGGTGATTACTTCGAACCCCACGAAAATCGCGAGGACGAAGATGGTGAGGAGCATTACGAGACTATCCATCATTTCTCCTTAATCTTCGCTGGATTCCGCTCCCGGGGAAGCTTTCGTGACTGAGAGAGGCTCGAGCCCAAGAACTTCACGCACACGCGGTTGGACAACCTCGCCGGCCCTGGTGATCAGGGTGTCGCGAATGATCTCATCATCCATGTCGAGATTGAGTTCTCCATCCTTGACCATATTCATCAGGAACGTGTAGATGTTCTTTGCATACATCTGGCTGGCATGGAGGGGGACGGTCGACGAGATGTTTTCCGGACCGATGATTGTCACCCTGTTTTCGGTGACAACCGTCTCGCCATGCCTGGTCAGCTCGCAGTTACCGCCACGCTCCGAGGCGAGGTCGACAATAACAGATCCGGGCATCATCCCTTCCACCATGTCGGCGGTGATGAGGACCGGCGACTTTTTGCCCGGGATCGCCGCAGTCGTAATCACCGCATCGACCTCGGCGACAACCCTGGTCATCATCTCACGCTGCTTGCGCAGGAATTCCTCGCCCATCTCCCTGGCATATCCGCCCGTGTCCTCGGCATCGCCGGTTTCGAGGTCCAGTTCGACGAATTTTGCGCCAAGGCTCTCGATCTGTTCCTTGACCGCCGGACGGACATCATAAGCCTGAATGATTGCCCCCATGCGCTTCGCGCTGGCAATCGCCTGCAACCCGGCGACACCAGCGCCGATTATGAAGACCTTCGCCGGAGCGATGGTTCCCGCCGCGGTCATCATCATCGGGTACATCTTCTGCTGGTTCATCGCGGCGATGAGCACCGCCTTGTAACCGGCGATTGTCGCCTGCGAGGAGAGTACATCCATGCTCTGGGCCCGGGTGATACGAGGGATCAGCTCCATCGAAAACGATGTTGCGCCGGTCGAAGCGAGATCCTTCGCCAATTCGGGCATCCCGAGTGGGTCGGAAAGACCAATGACCACCTGGCCTTCGCGCAGTAACTTGAAGTCAGCCTTGCCCGCGTCGGGATTGGCGCCGGGCGATCTCACCTGGAGGATGACATCGGACTTGCCGAAAACATCCGCCCGTCCCGAGACGATTGCCGCACCCTTGGCCTCATAGGTGGAATCGGGGAAACCGGCAGAGATGCCGGCACCGTTCTCGATGACGACATTTAGTTGTTTTTTCGTGAGGGCGGCGACGGTATCAGGGGTTAAAGCCACGCGTGCTTCATTGGGAAAGGACTCCTTGGGAACGCCGATTATCATGAGGATTCAGCCCCCTTTCAGATAGACAATTATTCTCGGAAACTCGCTGCTTGCAGTAGGAATGTTTTATACCGGAAGGCGTGTTTTTTCGATTCCAAGCTGCATGCAAATCTGTTCGATACCATATAACTCCAACCTTTTCAGCGAAGGAAACGAATACGCCGATCAGGCGGTTGGATGTCGTGTGAAGATAGGAGTCGCTAATTTCACTGTCAATAGAAAATTGGCGTGTCCTGGCTCCACTAAACGGAACAGCCGGTCTTTTCACGAAGTGAAACCCGATTATAGATTCAGAGAGTCGGGCCACCCGACGTATACAGATGAATCGGAGAAAAAGCATCACACTTGTGAAAGATAACTCATGGCGCTCGCAATGATGTATTGATTTCGATAGCAGCTATATCTTATTTCTTCGTCGGACAAGCTGAAATTGTCACAGTAATCACTGCTGAAAATCCCGCGAGAAGAGGGAGAGCCATTTATGACAAATCCGGTTATTTCACTCCTGCGTGCGCGACGTTCCAGCCGTGCCATCAGATCGAAAGCGCTTCCGGAGAGTATCGTCGAGGAGCTGATCGAGGCGGCGAGAATGACGCCATCCTGCTATAACAACCAGCCCTGGCGATTTCTGTTCCTGGAATCGACGGAAGGACTTGAGAAGGGAATCGAAGCGCTTGCACCGGGAAATGTGGAATGGGCGAAACACGCGCCCCTGCTGATTATTGGATATTCCCGGGAAGAGGACGATTGTCTAATCAGGGACGGCAGGGCATATCACCAGTTCGACCTCGGTATGGCGTCGATGAACATGATGCTCGCCGCAACACATCATGATCTTACCGCGCGTCCGATGGCGGGTTTCGATCCGGTGAAAATCCGTGAATCATTCGGCCTTAGAGACGAGGACGAGCCATTTGTGGTGATCGCGGTGGGCGAGGTGGACGATGATGAGTCAATGGTGCCCGAACGCTACAAGGGGATCGAACAGAAGATGCGTGTGCGCAAACCGGCAGAAGACACGGTCAATCGCCGATGAGGCTATGCCGCATCGTAAACCGCTCGCTTTGTCGGTGAACGAGCGCTCATGATTCGGAACGAAATGAAATGCAACGCAACGCGAGGAAAATTGGTTGAGGCGGGTCGAACCGGAAGACTGAGCGAAAAGAGATACCCCCTCACCAGAGGCGAGGGGGCGGTTAACCCCATTGCGGTTCTTCGGTTTACCATACGCCGGAGCCGGTTCAACGCATGGCCTCTCACCCGAACCAAATCAATGGGATTTACCAAAAATCCGTGCCAACTCCTGAAAGCGAGTGGTCAGGGACCGGAGGTGTACAAAGCCAAACGGACGACCCCAGATTTCAGAGTTACTCTTTGATAAGAGACGGCAAGCTATGTGCCACGAGCGATGAAGTTTTATAAGGATAATATTATCAAATCATTATAATCCTGATTATGAAGTGCGAATGTAGCGAATCAAACCATCTGTTGACGAATGATGTGCAAAACGCTACGCTTTGCAACGAGTTCAGTCCGATGCAGGACCGATCGATTTAACGTTCAGATCAGCACCCTCCTTCTCGATGTGGAGATCGGTCAACGAATCTTGCAGGATATTGGTACAATCCGCCAAAGTAGTCTCGGCGACCGATGATCACTATTCCGTAACGGTTGATCCATGAGAGTGCCGGTCGTATACTTTACCGGTTAACAGGATACTAGAACATGATATCCAGCCTTACAGGTTATGGGAGCGCGGATGTCAGCGACGGAGATTTTCGCTACCTCGTGGAAGTGCGCTCCGTAAACAATCGTTTCCTCGACATTTCGCTTAGACTGCCTCGCAGACTTTCGGCCTACGAGAACGAATTCCGGAACTGGTTGCGTGAGAAACTTGAGCGAGGCAAGGTCTTCGTCCAGATATCAGAACCACGTGAGACCATCCGCAACAGCCGTTTCGATTTCGACGCCGATGCGGCTGGAAGGATAGTTGAGAGTTTTCGTAAACTGGGCTCGGTGATGGACCTCGAGGATAACCTCAAACTCTCGGATATCGTTTCCATCTCCGACTGGTTCGAACCCGACGAGGACGAGCAGCGGACGGAGAAACAATTCGAGCTCGCCTTGAAGGGCCTCGACGAAGCGTTGCGCGACTTCGAGAAAATGCGCAGGGAAGAGGGCGAGAACCTTGATGTTGATTTTCGCCAACGTTTGAAGAGACTCGCGAAACTGGCGGAAGACATCGCAGCGAATGCCGAAGTGAACCGCGATCTACAACTGAAAAAACTTCACAAGCGGTTGGAAAGATACCTGCCTGAGGACAAGCTCGACGCGGGCCGCCTCGAACAGGAAGCGGCGATCCAGATCGACCGCATCGACATAACCGAAGAGATCGTGCGGATGCGGAGTCACATTCAGCTCTTCTCCGAAACGCTGGATAGAGATAGCGGTGTCGGCAAAAGGCTCGCCTTCATCCTGCAGGAGATGAACAGGGAAATGAACACGATTGGCTCGAAAGCAGCCAGCGCCGAGATTACCTCAGCGGTCGTGGAGGCGAAGGAAGAGCTGGAGAAGATGCGCGAACAGGTGCAGAATGTAACATAAGCGCAAGTAATGTGAATCGGTCCACTACCATCCTCCCGGTGCGCAGGATACCCGGATCAAGCTGAAAATCAAGGGCAGGGCATGAATCCAGCCAGATCAGCGACTCCCGGAAGTATAATCGTTTTTTCCGCTTCCTCCGGCGCCGGTAAAAGTACCTTGATAAGGCGTGTGCTTGAAAAGATGCTGGACCTCTCATTCTCGATATCGGCGACAACGCGTTCCAGGAGAAACGATGAGGTCGACGGGCGTGACTACGACTTCATCTCGCGGGAGGAATTCCTTCAAGGAATTAAAACCGGCGATTTCATCGAGCATGAAGAGGTGCACGGAGAGCTGTACGGTACGCGCAAGTCTCGCCTGGAGCCCCTGCTGGCGGAAGGGAAGGACATTGTTTTCGATCTGGATGTGCTCGGGGCGAGGTCGTTAAAAAAGCTGTATCTGGAAGCATTTTTGATATATATTAAAGTTCTCTCGCCGGAGATTCTTAAGGAACGATTGGTGCAGCGAGGGCGTGAGGACAATTCGGAAATCGAAAGACGACTCCAGCGGCATGTGATGGAGCAAAAGCACGCCGAGGCGTTCGATATGGTTGTTGTCAATGACAACCTCGAAGAGGCCACCAGGGAGGTGGCTGAGGCGATACGGGCTTTCCTTGACAGGAAACGCCCATAAAAGAATGATGGAGTACAGTTATGGGTCACGAGATGTTTTTAGCCGAGGATTTCTATTGCAAGGAACGTAACGTTTATGAAACGATCACGATAATCTCGAAGCGCTCGCGCCAGATCGGGGAAGATCAACGGAGGGAGATGGACGCATACCTCAGCCAGGTTGAAATGATGGAGAAATTTCAGGAGGAGGACGAGGGGCTGATCGAAGAAGCCCCCGAGCCCCATGAACCGGTTCTCCAGTTCGAAAAACCGACGATTCTCTCGCTGAGGGAGATGATCGCTGACAAACTCGATGTAATCGAACCGGAAACGGAAGCCAAGGCGGAAGATGATTCCGAAGGCGAGCCGGTGACACCATTCCCGACGACTCTGAAACTGGAAGAGGAAGAGGGCGATTTTTCAAATGAGGGGATCTGAGATCAGCAAGGGAGGCGATCTCACCGGCCGCCGGGTTTTAGTGGGTATCGGAGGCGGCATTTCCGCATACAAGGTTGTTGAAGTCGTTCGACGCTTGATCAGACGGGGGGCGGAAGTACGGGTAATGATGACCCGGGCCGCCACCCGTTTTGTGCATCCTACCACATTTGCGGCAATCAGTGGGCGCCGGGTCGGTCTGGAAATGTTTTCCGAAACAGGCAGGGCCGAAGTTGACCACCTCGAGTTGCCGCACTGGGCCGAGGTGGTTCTCGTCGCGCCCGCCACAGCCGATCTCATCGCGAAAATGTCGGCTGGAATCGCCGATGACCTGGTGACAACCGCCCTTCTCGCCGCAAGAGCCCCGGTAATCATCGCCCCCGCAATGAACATGTCTATGTGGGAGCACCCGGCGACGCAGGCAAACATAGGCACCCTCGAGGGGCGCGGCGTAATCAGGGTCGGACCCGGCGAGGGGGAGATGGCCGCGCCCGGTGAGGAGCCGGGAACCGGACGGATGAGCGAACCGGACGAACTTGAAAAGGCGGTCTCCGGCATGCTGCTCAAAGGGCCGCTCAGCGGGAAGAAGGTGTTGATTACCGCGGGGAGAACGGTGGAGAGTATCGACAGGGTGCGTGTCCTGACCAACCGCAGCAGCGGTCGAATGGGTGCCGCCCTGGCTGACGAGGCACGCTGCCTCGGGGCGATAGTCACGCTCGTGCATGGACCGATGGATGTTCAACCGCCTCGTGGTATTACGCCGGTGGTGGTCACCTCGGCGGAGGATATGCTCGCCGCGGTGAAGGTGGAAATTGAAGGTGCGGACCTTGTATTCTATACGGCCGCGGTCGCTGACTGGCGTCCAAAAGAGCCTTCAACGGGCAAGTTGAAACGTGATGGGCGGTCGTCACCACCTGTGATCGAACTCGAAGAAAACCCCGATATCGCCGGAGAAACCTCCAGCCTGTGCCAAGGTTTGAAGGTGGGTTTCGCCCTCGAAGTTGAATCGGATTTCGAAGCCGCACGGGACAAATTGGAAAAGAAAGGTTTGGACGCCATCCTGCTCAACACTATCGAGAGTATTGAGGCGGGCGAGGCGGAACTGACCTGGATCGACCGCTGGGGGAGCAACCATGAATCAGGCCGCAGGCAAAAACGGGAACTCGCTGTATGGGTGTTCCAGCGGGCGATGGAGGCGATGAAAGCCAGCGAATGAGAACCGGCACTAGTGGACTAGATAACATGAATCGATGTGTTCTGAGCGCGCCACACAGCCCACTGCTTCGTTGCTCCTTCTTGAAATAACACCGCTATTCCTGCGGCGACGCGCCTTGCAGCGTGGTTTGTCTCGCAGCTCAAAACCAGCAATTCATGTATAACAGACCACTTAGGAATGCGCGACCGGCTGTAATAATAGTTCATAATTGATTTCCAACAGTTTTTCTACGTCGGTTCAGCTCTTCAAGGAAAACAAATGAAATCCCGGGATGAGTACCGCGATGCTCTGCGTTACCTCGCTCAACAGAGCGAGAGGAACAACCTGTTGTGGGTTGTTCCGGGCAGGGGAGCTGCAACCGCCGGTGAGACGACAAGTCGAGATGGAGGGGAGTCTTCCGCCTCGCAAGTCGGAGTTGATCCTGATTCACCAGGTGACGCCGCCGGTGCGAGTGGCTCTTCAGAGGCTTCGCATGCCGATCAGGGAGTACAAGGTGGGAGAGGAGCGGAGATTGAAGAATGGCCGCGGGGAGCACCGGAGCCGGTCGCAACGATTCCAATCCCAAACCGGATCGAGGACGCTTTTCCCGATTATCGCGACCTGGCATCTTTCGAGGGGGCAATAAATAAGTGCATGAAATGCTCGCTCGGCGCAACCCGTAACAAGTTCGTCTTCGGCGTCGGCGATCCCGAGGCGCGGTTGGTGCTGGTGGGGGAGTCGCCCGGCGCCGATGAGGACGCGCAGGGAGAGCCATTTGTCGGTCGTGCGGGGAAATTACTCGATCAGATTCTGGAGGCAGTCAACCTCAGGCGAGGCAAGGATGTGTATATTGCAAATATCCTGAAATGCCGGCCACCGGGAAACCGCGATCCACTTCCACCAGAAGTTGAGGGCTGCGAGCCGTATCTGGTCAAGCAGTTGCAGATCATACGGCCGAAGCTGATCGTCGCGCTCGGAAGAATCGCTGCGCAAACCATGTTGCGGACCACGGCGCCGCTGGGCAAGCTTCGAGGCAAATTGCACGACTACCACGGAATTCCACTGATGGCGACATTTCACCCGGCTGCATTGCTTCGCAATCCGAAATGGAAACGGCCAACATGGGAGGATGTACAGGAGATGAGGCGGCTATTGGACGAAGAATCGGCTTAGGTTGAATATCCCCGTTTTTTTCTTCCCGCCGTGCGCAGATTTTAACATACAAGGTCGCTATGAATCAGACCGAAACCCGTCAAAAAGAGGCACGCGCGAAAGAAAACGGCGCACAGGTTCCGCCCAGCGACTACCAGGCGGAACAGGGAGTGATCGGCGCTGTCCTGGTAGACGATACCGCTTTTACCAAAGTGGTCGACTTCGTCGGGGAGTCATCTTTCTACTGGCGGAAACATGGCATCATCTTCGAGGCCATGCTGGCACTTTTCCACCGCAATGAACCGACCGACCTCGTAACGGTATCGGCGGAGCTGAAGACTCGCGAACAGCTGGAGGATATCGGCGGAGACTACTACCTCGCCGAATTACAAGAGACGGTTCCCTTCCCAAGGAATGTCGAGTACTATGCACGGATAGTCCAGGAGAAATACCTGCTGCGTCAAGTAGCCGTTCTGAGCGAGGAGACGGCTACCAAGGCGTATGACCCCTCGACCGAGGCCAAGGAGCTGCTCGACTGGCAGATCCGCGAGTTGTTCAACCTGCAGAAACATGACGAGCGGACCGGGTACAGGGGTCTTAGCGATATCACGCATGAAACGCTGGAGAGGATCGACGAGATTTCGCAACGTCAGGGTGCGCTTACCGGCGTTGGTTCGGGGTACCTCCAACTCGATGAGTTGCTCGGCGGCTTCCAGGATTCAGACCTGATCGTGATTGCGGCAAGACCATCGATGGGCAAGACAGCCCTCGCACTCTGTTTCGCGCACAACGCCGCCCTGATTCACAGAAAACCCGTGGGTCTCATCTCGCTTGAAATGGACGCCAAGCAGATCGCAATGCGGTTGATGAGTTTCCAGTCAAGGGTCCCACTGAAGAAGATCCGTACGGCGAAATTCAGCAAGGATGAATGGAAACGCATCGCGAAAGCCTCATCGGATCTTTCGAGCCTTCCGGTGTACATCGACGATACGCCTTTACAGACAATTACCGATGTCCGGGCAAGGGCGAAGCGTCTGCAAATGCAATACGACGTCGGGCTGATAATCCTCGATTACCTTCAACTGATCCAGCCGCCGGCGAAAGTCGAGAACCAGCAGCAGACGATCGCGATGTTCAGCCGTCAGCTCAAAGGGCTGGCAAAGGAACTAAGCGTGCCGGTGATCGCTGTTTCACAGTTGAGCCGTGCGGTGGAGACGAGGGGCGGATCGAAACGACCGATCCTCTCCGACCTGCGTGATTCAGGTGCGATTGAGCAGGACGCCGACGTGGTCATGTTCGTCTATCGGCAGGCATACTACGATATGCAGGATGGGAAGGCGCCGGAGGAAACCGATAACACGGCCGAGGTGATCATTGCCAAACAACGAAATGGTCCAACCGGAAAGGTTGAGCTTATATTTCAAAAGGAATTTGCATTGTTTGCGAGTAAATCAATGATTCATGGAGATATGGAACCACCGCAGGATGTTGGTTCCGATGAAGCACCGTTCTGAAATGGCGAAAGCGAGTATAAAAGATAAACCCGCCCCGAAAGCGACTTTAGATCCGGCGATCAGTCCCGAGGTCCAGGCGCGATACAAAGAGATCGTTGCGAAGATTCCCTGTCTGCGGGATCGGGACAACCGCAAGCTACTCGACAAGGCTTTCGTGTTCTCGTCAAAGGCACATGCAGGCCAGACGAGAGTTTCCGGTGAGCCATATGTGACCCATCCGCTTGAGGTGATGGGGATTCTCGCCGGCTTGAATATCGATCTTGTGACATTGCTCGGGACCATGCTCCACGATGTCGTCGAGGATACAGGCGTCACGGTCGAAGACGTCGCCCACGAATTCGGGCCGGTGGTGGCGCTGCTGGTCGAAGGTATGACCAAGCTCAAATCGCTGAGATATAACAGCAAACGAAACGAAGAACACCAGGCTGAGTACTTCCGGAAGATGTTGCTTTCTATGGCGCAGGACCTCAGGGTGATCCTGATCAAGCTCGCCGACCGTCTCCATAACATGCGCACGCTGGATGCACTCCCGCCGAAATCGCAGCGCCGGATCGCCGAGGAGACCCTCGGGATTTATGCGCCACTGGCTCACCGGTTCGGTGTCGGCCGTATCAAGTGGGAACTCGAGGATCTCTCGCTGAAGGTGATCGACGTTGTGGCCTATCGCCGAATCGCAGAGCGAGTTGCGATGAAACGCGGAGAGCGCGAGGCCACCATCGACGGCGTGATCAAGCCGCTCAAGAAGCGGCTGAAGGAAGAGGGGATCAAGGGCAAGCTCTTTGGACGGGCCAAACATTTCTACAGCATCTACAACAAGATCATTCGCCGCGGAAAGAGTTTTTCCGAGATCCTCGACCTGCTCGCCGTTCGCGTGATAGTCGATACGATACCCGACTGCTATCGAGCGCTTGGTGTCGTCCACAACCTGTTCACCCCGATCCTCGAACGCTTCGGCGACTATATAGCGATGCCCAAGGCGAACCTCTATCAATCATTGCATACGAAGGTTCTCGACGAGCAGGGGCACACGGTGGAGATCCAGATCCGCACCAACGAGATGGACATGATCGCCGAGATGGGAATCGCTGCACACTGGCAATACAAGGAGGGGGGAGACGAACAGCCGGTGAAACCGGACACCCTCCAGGAATACTCTCTCTGGCTGAGGCAACTGATCGAGGGCTCTCGAGAAGAAGATTCATCCGAAGAGTTCATGAAGACCCTGAAGATCAACCTGTTTACCGACGAGATCTTCGTCTTTACGCCTCGAGGCAAACTGATCCAGCTGCCTAAGCACTCCTCGCCGATCGACTTCGCTTTCGCGGTTCATACCGACATCGGCCTGCAAACACTCGGCGCGAAGATAGACGGCCGGATGGTCCAGCTCGATTACGAGCTCCACAGCGGAAACACGGTGGAGATCCTGACGAGCGTTCAGGCGCGGCCAAGCGTGGACTGGCTCAGGTTCGTGCGGACCAGCCGCGCGCGGTCGAAGATCAAACGTTACCTGAAGCAGACCCAGTTCAGAGATTCAATCGCGATCGGGGAACAACTCCTGAAAAGGGAATTTGCGAGGTACAAGCATAAACCGTCGAAGCAGGACTTTTCCGATCTGACCGCATCCTTCAGTTTCGATAATGTCGAGACTTTCTTTGCGGCTATAGGCGCCGGTGACCTATCCGCCACAAAAGTCGTCAGACGCCTGATCCCCACGGAAGATGTGAAGGAAACTGAGAAGGAAACGCCGTCATCCGTGAGCCGCCTGCTTCATCCCACGAAGAAACGCAGCGCACACGGGGTCATGGTCAAGGGCGTAGACAACATGATGATCACCTTCGGCAATTGTTGCAATCCGATGCCGGGCGACCGCATCCTCGGGTTCATCAGCAAGGGCCGTGGAATCATCGTACACAGAATAGACTGCACCAATATCGCCGATCTGACACGCAACAAGGATAAACTTGTGGATGTTGAATGGGATGCCCATCAGGATGACCGTTTTATCTCGCGCTTGCGCATCTTCTCAGAAGACCGGCCGCACCTGTTGCGCGACATAGCCGAGGTTGTGAGCAAGCTCGGTGTGAACATTGTCGAAGTAAATATGCGTGCGGAGGGACCATTGGCGATTGGATCGATAATCGTGAATGTCAGCGGACTCAGCCAGTTGTCAAGATTGCTCAATCGAATCAACAGGGTGAAAGGAGTTGTACAGGTCGAACGTATGGGGATTGCCGACGAGGCTTAAAAAATTATATAATGCCAACGAAATCCTATAGTTAGTGGAGAATAACACATTGGCGGGAATTTTTGCTCGTGCTTGGAGACAATTGCTTTGCTGATAAAAGTTGGTATATTCCCTACAATAGTTGTGCACATCTTCGATCCATAAATCTAAGCCAATATACTAGATCCGGAGGATGACCCGATGAGGACTTACATCAAAAAGGATGTGGTGGAACGAGTCATCGAAAAGACAGGCGAGAAACCGGAGATTGTTGCACGAGTTACAAACGAAATCTTTAACAGTTTGCGTGAAATCATGACGGGTGATGAGATCGAACTCCGGATTGAGATTCGAGATTTTGGCGTCTTCGAGGTTAAGAAAACCAAGCCTAAGCCCAAAGCGCGCAATCCCAAGACCAACGACATCATCTACGTTCCTGCTCGGCGTAAAACCCATTTCAAGCCAGGCAAGCTGCTGA
>SDBV01001076.1_pt1 | contig 40450 bp, 28 predicted proteins | sample 2277081 | NCBI WGS metagenome assembly SDBV01 (sample SAMN10402039, study PRJNA504765) | marine sediment metagenome | isolation source: marine sediment core GS10_PC15, 223 cmbsf | place: Arctic Ocean: Southern Knipovich Ridge | collected 2010
GGCAAAGTTCAAATAATGGTTGCAACATCTGCATTTGGAATGGGTGTGGATAAGAAAGATGTTGGAATGGTTATTCATTATGAAATATCAGATTCTCTGGAAAACTATGTACAAGAGGCAGGAAGAGCCGGACGTGACGAAAATATTCTGGCCGATTGTTATGTGCTATATAACGAAGAAGACCTTAATAAGCACTTTATATTACTCAACCAGACAAAGTTATCTCTAAAAGAAATTCAACAAGTATGGCGGGCTATTAAGGATATTACAAAATTCCGCTCAACTGTTTCAAACTCGGCCCTTGAGATTGCCAGGAAGGCCGGATGGGATGATAATGTTGCTGAAATAGAAACTCGCGTAACAACCGCCATTGCAGCAATTGAGAATGCAGGGTATTTAAAACGCGGTCAAAACATTTCCAGGATCTTTGCAAATAGCATTCTGGTGAAAAATGTTCAACAAGCAATTGAAAAGATAAATAGTTCTTCAGGATTTGATGAAAAACAAAAAGTTAATGCAATTCGTATCATAAAAAAAATACTTGCAGCAAAAAACCGGAAGCACTCAAATGATGAAGTTGCAGAATCAAGAATTGATTACATTTCAGACCACCTGGGAATTGTTAAGGGGGAAGTAATAAGAATTATTACACTTCTTAGAGAAGAAAAAATTCTGGCAGATACAAAAGATTTAACGGCATATATAAAGCGAAATGACAATATAAACCACTCATTAAGTATTGTTGAATCCTATGCTCATATAGAAAATTATCTTTTACCTGTTATTGAAGAACAAGAAAAAACCTTGCATCTGAAGGAATTAAATGAAGAAGGATTTGAGAATGGATGTAAAGAAATCAATCCGAACAGGATTAAGACAGTTCTGAATTACTGGGCAATAAAAAATTGGATCAAATGGAGCAATTATAGCAATTCGAGAGATTATATCAAGATAATATGTACTCTGCAAAAGGATGTATTAAAACAGAAACAAAGACAGAGGCACGAACTGTCAAAATTCATAGTCAGTTTCCTGTATAACAAAACACTGGAGGTGCAAGACGATGCCGGTATCAGCAAAAATGAGATGCTGGTTGAGTTCTCTGTTCATGAGCTAAAAGAGAGTTATTATAAGGAGTCAATGCTCTTTAAACTTGATATCTCAATTGAAGATATCGAAGATACTCTGTTTTATTTGTCCAGAATTGGTGCAATTATTATAGAAGGCGGCTTTTTAGTTGTCTATAACAGACTGACGATCGAGAGAATTGAACAAAACAATAAGATTCAATACAAGAATGATGATTACGTACATCTTGATCAGTTTTATAACAATAAAATTCAGCAAATTCATATTGTTGGTGAGTATGCTAAAACGATGCTGGTTGATTATAATAAAGCATTGAAGTTTGCAGATGACTATTTCCAATTGAATTATTCTTCATTTTTAAATATGTACTTTCCCGGAAGTCTGAAAGAGGATATTAAAAAGAACATTACACCTGGCAAATTTCGTCAATTATTCGACTCACTGGCCCTGAGCAAGCTGGAGATTATCAACGATATCCAGTCCGAAATTATTACTGTTGCAGCAGGACCAGGCAGTGGAAAAACCAGATTACTGGTGCACAAACTAGCTTCTTTGCTTTTATTGGAAGACATTAAGCACGAACAGTTGTTAATGCTTACTTTTTCAAGAGCTGCCACGACAGAGTTCAAAAAAAGATTGCTTGATTTAATCGGCAATGCTGCTAACTACGTTGAAATTAGGACTTTTCATTCGTATTGTTTCAACTTGCTTGGAAGAGTTGGAAATCTTGAAAAATCAGATAAAATCCTTCAGATTACAACTGAAAAAATCATAAATGGCGAAGTAGAACGAAATCGCATTACAAAAAATGTTTTGGTAATTGATGAAGCTCAAGACATGGATTTGGATGAATTCCGTTTAATAAAGGCCCTTATGGATAAGAATGAAGAGATTAGGGTGATAGCTGTTGGTGACGATGACCAGAATATTTACTCTTTCAGAGGGTCTGATTCGAAGTATTTTGAGCAATTTGTTTTGGAAGATGGTGCAAAAAAGTATGAACTAATTGAAAATTTCAGAAGTAAAAAGAATCTTGTTGAGTTTACAAATCAGTTTGTTCAACGAATTCAACAACGTTTTAAAACAACACCAATTACGCCTGTCCAGAAAGACAATGGTCAGATCAGGCTCATTCACTATAAGAGCAGAAACCTGATTTTACCTCTGGTGAGAGATATAGTTTCATCCGGACTATCAGGAACTACAGGTGTTTTAACAAAGACAAACGATGAAGCTTTGCAAATTACCGGATTGATTCTCAAAAACAGAATCCCGGCAAAATTAATTCAGTCAAACGACGGATTTAATCTCTTCAATCTTTATGAAATCAGATCATTTTTTAATGAATTAAAGAGTGATAAAGGTGCTATAATAATTAGCAATGATACCTGGGCCGATGCAAAGAGAAAGTTTACTAAAAAACACCGCCATAGCTCAAATTTCGATCTATGCAAATCATTAATTATTGATTTTCAGGAAACGAATACCAGGGCTAAGTACTTGTCAGATCTTGTTGTTTTTATAAAGGAATCAAAGCTTGAAGATTTCTCCTGCGGAAACGGTGAGACGATAAACGTTTCTACTATTCATAAAGCAAAGGGGAAAGAGTTTGAAAATGTCTTTTTGATGCTTGATAATTTCAATGCTAATTCGGATGATAATAAACGTCAGTTGTATGTTGCGATGACCCGCGCTAAACGAAATTTAGTAATCCACCATAATGGCAATTATCTGGACAATATCAATGTTGACAATATGTCTCGCGAAAACGATAATAGTAGTTATTCAACGCCCGGGTATTTGGTGCTGCATTTAACGCATAATGATATTAACTTAGGTTATTTTAATTACATCCGGCATAGAATATTGCCTCTTACAAGCGGACAATCATTGTCAATCAGTGATGAGGGATTATCTAATTCCAATGGTGAAACGGTAGTTAAGTTTTCCAACAGCTTTATATCAAGAAAAAACTCATTGGAACAAAATGGTTATCGTCTGTTTAAATCTAAAGTGAATTTCATTCTTTATTGGAAAAAACAAGATGAAGCAAACGACGTGAAAGAAATATTAATTATTCTGCCTGAATTGGTTTTTGTGAAACAAAACTAAAAAAGTAATCATTCCTGAACGATCACTTTCAGCATTGTCTTTCGGGCTCTGTTGTCAATGTTCTTAACAGCAATACCAAGGGCTTTTCTTGTACCAACAAAAATCGCCATTTTTTTCGCACGGGTTAAAGCAGTGTAAATCAAATTGCGGTACAACATCGTGAAATGCTGCATCACTAAAGGAATGATTACCACATCAAATTCGCTTCCCTGTGATTTATGAATTGTAATGGCGTATGCCAGGTCGAGATCCATAATGTCCTGCTTTTTATAAAAAACATTTCTGCTTTCTGTTCCATTGTGGTAAGTAACTACCAGAGTCATCTCCTGATTATCTATTGCGTTTATTTCGCCAATATCACCGTTAAACACTTCCAAATCGTAATTATTTCTTCGTTGGATAACCCGGTCATTCAAACGAAATATACGTTCCCCCATTTCTAAAACAGGTTTGTTTTTGTTTTCCGGATTAAACGTCGATTGAACGAGTTGATTTAAGTTTCGTGTACCCAGACTACCAACTGTCATTGGAGATAAAATTTGGACTTCAAGGTTTTTTCCAACTCTCTCTTTGATGGTTTGGGTATACAAGCGAACAATCATTTCCGAAGCTGTAAAGTCATAGTTCAACGACGACCAGGGATGAATACTCTTAAGTACTTCTTTTAATGCCGAGGCATGAGTATCTGACTTTAGCAATGTATTGATATTGGTTTCCAGGTAATCTTCAGGAATAGAAAATATGTATGAACGCACACCCTTTTTCCTGATTTCTTCTATTTCCTGTGGTGAAGTAGAAACAATATAATAATCATCTTCCAGGGTAACTGTCTTGAAATTATCCTCTGCATCATCCGGTGTGCTTTCTCTCAAAAAAGCCACACCTTCATTGTCTATCACATTTTTCATGGAGCTGCGAATCTTCCTGATGAAGTTCATTTGGACTTTAGTGGCTTCTTCTGAATCAAAAAACAGGCAATCATCGTCTTTATTCCAAATTTCCGGGTTATTAATGGGCGATTCTATTTTAGGAATTATTCCATCATTAATCTGGTGAGCATATTTAATAATCTGACTTTGCTGAGCCTGGCGAAATACTTTGGCAAGCTGAAATAAAGGAATTTTCTGACTGTCAATCAGGTCTTTCAATACATTTCCTGCTCCAACCGATGGCAATTGATTGGCATCGCCAATAAACAATACCTGAGCGGTTAATGGAATGGCTTTCAATAAACTTGCTGCCAACGAGATATCCAGCATAGAGCATTCGTCAATAATGATAAAATCAGTTTCCAGTTGTTCTTCTTCATTCTTTCTGAACTGACCCGACATAGGTTGCCAAACCAACAAACGGTGGATGGTTTGTGATTCATAGCCAATAATTTCCGACATACGTTGTGCTGCGCGTCCGGTTGGAGCTGCCAGAGTAATTCTCTTTTTCATTGCCTTCAGCAATTTCACCAATGCTTTGGTAGTAGTTGTTTTACCACAACCCGGCCCACCGGTAAGAATCGAAAACCCATGCATGGTTACTCCCAATACTGCATTGTATTGTTCATTGCTGAGTGGAAATTCCTGCAGCTCATTGTATCTCTTTAACCATTTTTCCACTCGTTTTTCATCTACTGTGATTTTTTGAGAAATGAACTTTTTCACTCGCTCTGCTGTCTGCAACTCATCATAATAAAGGCTTTTGGAATAATAGCATTTTACAGGTTCAGGTTTCCCCTTTTTTAAACGGACTCTTAGTTCGTTATCCTTTTCCATTTCCACAATCCCGGTTGCTGTCAATTCCTGAAAATCCTCCTTTAGCAATTTTTTAACTTCCTCTTGTATATACTCTGCTTCAAGATAACAATGACCCTGATCTCTGCTTGCTGAAAGCACATGAGAAATTGCTGCCCGGATTCGCCTGGGACTATTTTTTTCAATACCCAGGCTTAAAGCAATACTATCGGCCGAAAAGAAACCAATGCCGTAAATATCTTTAGATAATTGATAAGGGTTATCCTGAACAATTTTAATGGCATCATTGCCGTAATTCTTGAAAATTTTAACAGCAAACAAAGTACTTACACCGTATTTCTGCAAAAACAACATGACGTTTCTAATCTCACGATGCTCGGTCCATGAAGATGTAATTTGCTCCAGCTTCGTTTTTGCAATTCCGGGTACTTCTGTTAATCGTTCAATGTTATCTTCAAAAACTTCAAGAGTATCTTTTCCAAAATACTTCACAATACGTTTAGCTATTTTGGGGCCAACCCCATAGATTAAACCTGAACCAATGTATTTTTCCAAAGCAGATGCAGAAGCAGGTTTTTTTTCAATAACACGATGAGCTTTAAATTGCTCGCCATACTTTTCATGTTGCATCCACTCTCCTTCAAATTCCATTGTGGCACCTGCAAAAACAGTGGCTTGATGAACGGTAACGGTCTTTACTTCGTGTGGACTTGTAATGGGATTTACACGTAAAACTGTCCATCCGTTTTCAGGATTGTGATAAGTTATACGTTGTATGATTCCAATAAAATATTCCACCACAACAAAATAACAAAATTTAACGGGGATAATTCATTTACAATTATTTGAACATGCCTCGGGTTTACGGGTTATTTGAAAATATTGGCAACCTCCGGATAAATTGAGTTAATAGAATTATGATTAACAAACAATAGAACTTGATTATACGGATGTATTACATTTATTAGTACGTATAATTAAATTCCCCATGGACACAAATTCCAATCAGGTATAAAGACATTTATGTTCTTCTGGTTCGGGAATTTGGGGTTGGCTGGTATGTTAAAGATGGTCTGAAAATTGTATTATTGTCATGTATCAAAACGGTTCAGTTCTAAATGATGAATTCTCTGATGAAAATGATAAGATTTACAAATTTCTCAACAGATTAAAAAAGACTATATTTGATATTATGATGACAAAGCAAGATTATATTAATTTCTGGATTGAGCAGGCCGAGGATGATTGGACTGCTGTAAATACCTTGTTTAAAGGCAGGAATTATTTGCAATCGTTGTTTTTTGCCCATTTGGTAATTGAGAAATTATGCAAATCATTTTGGATTAAACATAATCAGGAGAATGTACCGCCAAGGACTCATAATTTGATACATTTATTATCTTTTACTCCGGTAGAGTTAATAGATGACATGAGTGAGCTTATGTTGAGCTTAAACAGATTCCAATTAGAAGGACGATACCCTGACTACTTAACAAAAATGCATGATATTTGTGATGAGCAATTTACGACATCGGTGTTAAATTCTACAAATCAATTAAGACTATGGTTACTAGAGAAACTGCAATAAGCACAGCTAAATCCTTTATAAATGATTGTCAATTAAATGGTTTAACTTTTCATAAAGTGATATTATTTGGTTCTGCTGCTAAGGGTTTGACACATGAGTGGTCAGATATAGATTTGCTGCTTGTTTCTGACCAATTTGGTGATAATATTTTTGATAACTTGAAACTATACTCTAGGATTAATATAAAATATCCAATTGTAGAGACACACCCATATCCAACGAAGTACTATTATGAGGGAGATGCCTTTATTAAGGAGATAAGTAAAGAGAGTATTGAAATAACAACGCCTGCACCTAATAATATGTAGAGCTTCATTACTGGGAGCTGCACACCGTATGAAGCCTCTGTTGAACTAAATCCTGCGATCAATAATTTCAAAAGGAGTGCATTTATTTTAGACTGATAAACCATAAGGAAAGATTTGTACTAATTTCGCCATAGTATCGTTATTATATCCAATGAAGAACTTTGTTTTATATACGGTTGCCGCCATGATCATGGCGGGTTGTGCAACAACCACCAGGATCCAGGTCACGCCACTGGGACAGGAACCTGAGGAAGCACTGGAAAATTATCTGTATGCCCTGCCTCAAACCGTATTGAAGGTGGAGGTAACTTACCAGGAGGTGAACAGTGTTCCCGGTCCATACTGGGAATATGCAGATAAATACCTGGGCATCACCCAGGTGATAAAACAACCCTCCAGCCGCTGGAGTATTCAGGATGTGGTCCTGACCCAACATGCCGAGTTGGATCCTCAGCATATTTATTCCCTGAATGTGTTGGAAGGGGAATACAGTGGTGAATTCATGGACCATTATGTTGAGCAGGGGTTACTTATGGATGGAACAGAAATGATCCATGAGCAAATGAACGGACCCGCACTGGAGTCAGATTTCAAACGTGATTATCTGCGTTACGTGGATTTGGGTGTTTATGGGAATTTTGAGGAGCGGAAAGAAACCATGTACAAAACACTGGTGACTGATACCTCTTATGTGAGGGTACCCGTTCAACGTACCATTGTTGAACAGAAATCTCCTTTACGCAAGGCGGAAGAAGCTGCCGATTTCGTGTTGGAATTAAGGAACAGGCGGTTTGAGATGCTTACCGGTGAGTATGAAGTAATTCCGAATGGAGTGGCTATGGCTGCCGCAATCGAAAAACTTGACCAGCTTGAGGAAAGTTATCTTTCACTGTTTACCGGAAAGACAATTTCAAGGATGGGGAAAAGGGCCTATTTTATTGTTCCCGAAACCGGATCATCCCTTTCAAGGTACCGCCTTGATATGTTTTCCAATCAACTGGGATTTGTTCCTGCTGAATTGATGGAAGGGGAACCTCTGGAAGTGCAGATTGAACCATTAGGCACAATAAATGCCCTGGATGGACAAATTTCCAGAACCCCGGAAGAGAAGGGATACAATAAGCTGTATTACCGGCTGCCTGATGTAGTGGAATTAAAAGTGAAACTGGGTGGGGAGGTGCTTTCCACCCAACGAATTTCCATATTCCAGTCGGGAGCTGTGATTACTTCTCCAATCAATGACTGACTTATAACTTACGAATGCTTGTGACCTGTACCTGCTGACGGTCGGGGGTGAATACTTTCAGGAAGTAAATTCCAGTGGTATATGCGGATGTGTTAAGCAGGATAATGTCTCCCGGATGAACCTGTGTGTGCTGTACCTGACTAATTAACCGGCCGGTCACGTCCTGGATCTCCACAATGAAATCACCGGTTTTGTCAATATCAAACCGAACCCTGAGTTCGTCCCCAACCGGGTTAGGATATACCGATATATCCCAGTTTACTTCATCTTTTCTGATCCCGACTCCAACGTCAAATGGCTGCTGGAAACCCTGTGTAAGGATCATATTGCCCCCCGTGAGGGTAGTTACGGCCAGTTCTCCCAGCGTCCAGGAGATACTGATGTTGTCGCCTTCAGCATAGCCTCCTCCTGAAGAGATTACACTCGGAGTCAGGGTGATCTGGGCGCTCATAGCTACTGATAATAATAGCATGAAAATAAGGAGCGAAATAGGCTTTCTCATGGTGAGTTGTTTGTTCAAATATCCAAAAAAACTAATTTGGAATCAAGTATTTAACAATAATATAACGCTCCAGGATGTGAAAAAGGTTGCAGACAGCAGGTAAGCTACTGCCTGCATGTGTAAATATGAACTTATTTCACCGGTATGCTTTCAAGGATGGCCACGAGGAACTCCCAGAATTTCTTCACCGTACTGATTTCCACCTTTTCATCGGGCGAATGGGGAAACCTGATGGTGGGACCGAATGAGATCATGTCCAGTTCCGGATAAACCGCTCCCAGCAATCCACACTCCAGTCCTGCATGTATGGCTCTGATCTCCGGGATCTTTCCAAATTCTTTGTTGTATACGTCCTGACAGACCTTGAGTATGGGTGAGTCCAGGTTGGGCTTCCAGCCGGGGTACTCCCCACTTAATTCGACATTGGCATCTATCAGATGAAAAACAGCTGCAATTTTCCATGCAGTGGCTTCTTTGGCACTATCCACAGATGATCGGGTGAGGTTCAAAGCAAGGAATTCTCCGTCCTTGATCTTAGCAATGGCCAGGTTATTAGAGGTTTCAACAAGACCTTTCATGGAGGAGCTCATGCGTTGAACTCCGTTGGGGCAGGCGAAAATTGCGCGAATGAATTTATATTGTTCCTTTGCGGGAACCACTTTTGCCGGAGGATCAGTTTTTTCACAGGTAAATGTGAGGTTGGGTTCAGTGCCTTCAAACTCTTTCTGATACATGGATTGGTAATTTTCCACCATGGTTTCAAATGTGCCTGCAGCTGCTGAGGGTACAAGGACAATGGCATGCGATTCCCTTGGGATGGCGTTCCTGAGGTCACCGCCGGCAGATTCTGATAACCTGATTTTCAGATCGGTTTCAGCCTGCATCAGGAACCTGAAAAGGATCTTGTTGGCATTGGCCCGGCCAAGTGGGATATCTATTCCGGAATGCCCCCCTTTCAATCCCTCCGCATGAATCATGTAGGCTGTGTGGCCCGATGGCGTTTCTTCTTCGATATAGGATTTGGATGCAGAGACATCGATACCCCCGGCACAACCCACATAGAGTTCCCCTTCATCTTCCGAATCCATATTGATCAGGATAACCCCATCCAGCAAACCTGGTTTTAGTCCGAATGCACCGGTCATCCCTGTTTCTTCATCGATGGTGAACAGTGCTTCGATGGGACCATGTTTCAGGGTATCCGATTCCAGTACAGCCATGGCTGCTGCAACACCAATACCATTGTCACTTCCAAGTGTGGTTCCGTCTGCTGTAACCCATGCACCATCAATAACAGCAACAATGGGATCAGTCTCAAAATTAAAATCCCTGTCACTGTTTTTCTGTGGTACCATATCGAGGTGTCCTTGCAGAATCACGGTTTTGCGATTCTCCATGCCAGGCGTGGCAGGCTTCTTGATGATCACATTTCCCACCTCATCGACAATGGTTTCCAGTTTAAGACCTTCACCGAACTTTTTCATGGTTTCGATGATCCCGGCCTCTTTCTTTGAAGGCCTGGGGATCTGTGTCAACGTATGGAAATGCTTCCAGATCTCCTGGGGATTCAGATTTTTTATATCGTTCATTTCTATGCTATTTTAGTTTATTCACTTTTCTCAATGTTCGGAAGTTGAAGTCCGTAGCCTTTCTTCCTGTCTTCTGCTTTCAGGAGCAGTGCAAATATCAATGCAAGGACACCAAAGCCGGTAAATATCATCATGGGCAGGGTATAATTGTAGGTAGCGACCTCAACCCCTCCCTTCATTTCATATCCTGTGATGCAATACTTTTGAAGTACCCATCCGATCAAAGCGGGAACTCCCATCAGTCCCCAGTTCTGCACCCAGAAAATCAGGGCAAAAGCAGTCCCCATATACCTGTAAGGAATAATTTTGGGTACTGATGGCCACATGGCTGAGGGCACCAGGGAGAAACCAATTCCAAGGACAATGATCAGGACAACGGCAATAAACCAGTGATCGAGGAAGGGTAAAGAAAAGAGGGCGTGGACAATGATAAGCAGCACAGCACCAATGATCATGATGGAGGCACCTTTCCCTTTTTTGTCATAAATACCTCCGAAGAGTGGTGTCAGCAGAATTGCTCCGAAAGGGAGCATAGCCGGCAAGTAACCGGCAAGTTTATCAGAAACGTGAAATTTCTGAACCATCAGGTCTGTTGCAAACTTCAGAAAGGGGAAGACAGCCGAGTAAAAGAGGACACAAAGGATGGCGAGGTACCACCAGCCTCTGTTGTTCATAATAAACTTGATATCTGAAACCTTAAATTTCTCTTCATCCGGCTCTTCATTGTTGGCAGCAAGGGCTTCCGCTTCGGAGGCATCCAGCTTTTTGTCCATAAATGTGTACAGGATGAAGGTAATAAGTCCGATGCAGAGAAGGACAAACCCGAGCAGGATGGGCTTGGAAACATGTCCCATCCGGAGAGCTACCGGTGCAGAGATGCCAATGGCAAGAGCGGTACCCAACCTGGCAACCGAGACCTGCAGTCCCATGGCCAACGCCATCTCTTTTCCCTTGAACCATTTCACAACGATCTTGGAAACTGTGATCCCTGCAACTTCAACACCCACTCCGAAGATGGCAAATCCAATGGCAGCCATCATTATCTGTGCTTTGGTATCGAACCAGAGGATGTGCCAAACAACCCCGTCCAGGGAGTTGGTGGAGACTGCCCAATATTTTAAGGCTGCGCCCATAACCATGATGGAAGCAGCACCGATACCAGTCATCCTGACGCCTATTCTATCGAGAACGATCCCTCCCAGAATCAGCATAAACAGAAATACATTGAACCAGCCGTATGCACTGGTGAAAAAACCATACTCTGCACTGTTCCAGGAGAGCTGCTGTTCCAGTAATCCTTTCAAAGGTGCCATTGAATCAGTAAGGTAATAACCGGCGAGCATAGTGAATGCTACGATGCCCAATGCGGACCATCGCGCAACAGCTGAATCCCTCAGGCTTTTTCTAATCGCTTCCATCAAATTTATTTTTTGTTAAAGAATCTTGCCCGCAAAACGAGCGCAAAATAATAAGCTATAAAAAGATAGATTCTTCCCGCAGTTTGCTGCGAGAAGAATCAACCTCCAAAAATAGAAAAAATATGCCGCCCTGAGTCCTTTTGTACAACATAGTGAATAAGTATATGTACATATATGCATATAATTCCTATTTTAGCCTGGGATGGAACGGAATTTGGTGTAAGGAATAAGTGTTCAGCGCGACTCTTACATATAGTGAGAACGACAAACAAAAACATAAAATGAAAAAAGCAATTCTGATCGCAGGGCTGGTAATTTTCGGACTGAACCTTTCAGAGGCTCAGGAGAAAGTGAAATGGTACACCATTGAAGAGGCAATGCAACTTACCAGCGAGGAGCCAAGGGTACTTGTGATCGATGTATATACCGACTGGTGCGGATGGTGCAAGCGGATGGATGCAACCACATTTTCTGATCCCGCTGTGGCAGCCATGATGAACAAGCACTTTTACCCGGTTAAGCTGAATGCAGAGGGGAAGGATGATATTGTGATCGGTGACAAGACTTTCAAATTTGTTGACAACGGAAGGAGGGGATACCATGAAATTGCAGCCATTGTGACCAAAGGCCGGCTCTCCTATCCCACCATCTCCTATGTGGATGAAGCCGGACAAGTGCTGGAAGCAGCTCCGGGATACAAAACAGCCGATCAATTCAAGGTTTACCTGGCCTATTATTCAGGTGATGCATATAAATCGAAGAATTTCGAGGAGTTCAATACAACTTATAATGCCGGCCTGTGATATTTCCCCATCATTTCTTCCAATTCTTTGATCATCTCTTTTCGCAGGAGTGAAGGTTCGAGTACTTCCACATCCTTACCCAGACTAAACACCAGGGATTTGAATTCATAGGTTGGGTGAACCCTGTAGCTGAAAATTATCTGCTCATCATTTTCTTCTTCGATATTCTGCGTTTCATGCCAGGGCTGGGTGATAAGGTACTGGGCCTGGGTTTTCTGGACTGCGATTTTGATTAGTGGGGGTTCGCCCTGTGGGGCAATGATACCAATTGAATACCTGAAATAATCTGCTGCATTGAAATCCGGATCTATGTATTCAACTCCGGCAACTACCCGAAGATCCCTGATGCGGTCGAGGGCATAGGTACGTATCTGTCCCTTGAATTCATTCAATCCGATCAGATACCACCTGAAACCATGTTCCTTTAACAAGTAAGGATGAACCTCATTGAAGTAGGGTTTGTCTTCATAAAAAGGAAGGTAATATAACCTCAGGACCTGTCTGTTCTCAATGGCTTCGAGGACCGGTTCCAGGTACTGTGTTCCCTTAATTTCAGGTGTTTTCCTGAAATTGATAAATCCCCGGCCCCGGTAACGCTCATACAACCCTGCGATCATGGAATGGACCTCCAGGTTATTTTTAGAATATGCCATGCTTTTTCTTCTACTGGTTAAGGAGTGGATTATTTTCCCTCCAACAACTCCATTCTTCGTGTCAGTTCTTCGATTACCTGCTGCTGCTGATCGATCATCGATTGCTGTTCTTTGATGGCCCCGATCAGTACTGCGGAGAACTTCCCGTATGAAACTCCCATATATCCTTTGGCGGTTTTTGTGACCAATTCCGGATAGACTTCTTCAACCTCCTGTGCAATGATGCCTACCTGCAAAGATTCATCAAGGCATCCAACATCCGGGTTATCCATGTTCCATTTATAAGTAACTCCTCTGAGATTCATTACCTTATCCAGTGCATCTTCCAGGGTACTGATATCTTTTTTCAGGTTTCTGTCAGAAGCGCTTCTGTACCCGATCAACACATTGTTGTCATAATCAGAATCAAGGGTATAGTTTGTTTCAGCGGAGCCAGCCTCCCTGCCGATCACTATGTTGCTGCTGCCCCTGTTGGTATAACCTGCACGTTCACCCATGTATACATTGTTCGATCCTTCACTTCCTAGTAATCCGCACTGGCGGTTGATTTGCCTGCCTGATATCCTATGATCTGGTTGTAGAAACCATCATTGGTGATGCTCATCCCTGCCTCATGGCCAATGAAGTAATTGAGGGGTGTCAGTGACATCAGCTGGTTCGATGATGATTTACTGCGGCTATATCCCCCCACTGCAAAACCTCCTTTTATTCCCTTCACCGGATCCTGGTTGATATAGATCCTGACTCTGACTGTCCGTATGCCAGGGTCGGAATCATGAGTATCAGGGATGCAGATAGTAACCTTGTAATTAGTTTCATGTGTAATGGGATTTTTGGTTACAGAAAAACTAAATATAAGAAATCAACCCCACATTTGAAAGATTGATTAGATATGAGGTATTTTCTTTTTCATGATTTGTGGGATTTTAGTTATCTTGAGTAACGAAAAATTAAAATTTAACCTGTCCGGAATGGCTGATTTAGAGAGTGGCATAGGCAGATCGGGTAAGGATCAGGATCAAAGCAGGAAAGGCAATTGTATCCTTAAGATCAGGAACAGGTCAGGCAGTCGCCTGAACCTGGTGCTCCATGGAACAGAGGTGAATATTGTCCGGGCCATGACTGTCCATCGTTTTAAACGCCTGAAATTGCCCAAGGGAACCTATGTGATTGAAGCATGGCTTACAGAAGGACGCATCGGAATCAATGCCATCAATATTCCACACATCAACATTGAGAAAATTACCTCCAGGAAGGATGTCTCCATCAGGGGAAGAAAAATTGTGGCAGATCTTGTCAATGACAGGGCCAGGCTTGAAATTGACAAGGAACCTACAACAGGTGATATTGTGCAGAATATCTGATGGGCAGCTAAAAAAAACTTTTTAAAGGTGCCCTAAAGGTACCCTAATAATTCAGGTTGGATGCCAGAAGGCTTTCCACCCGGGCTACAGTCATGCCCTTTCTTCGGGCATAGTCCTCCACCTGGTCCTTTCCGATTTTTCCCACGAAAAAATACCTGGATGCCGGATTTGCAAAGATCAGGCCGCTTACCGAAGCTGCAGGGACCATTGAGTAATTCTCTGTCAGTCGGATGCCGTATTTCTCAGCTTTGAGGAGGTTGAAAAGTACTTCTTTCTCAGAATGTTCGGGACATGCAGGATACCCGTGGGCGGGCCTGATCCCTGAATATTTTTCCCTGAACAGAGCATCCATGGAAAGTAATTCATTTTCGGCGTATCCCCAGTAATTCTTTCTGATCTCTTCATGTACCAGTTCAGTGAATGCTTCCGTCAGCCTGTCGGCCAGCGCTTTCAGTAAAATGGAGGAGTAATCGTCGTAATCTGCTTCAAACTCTTTTATTTTCTCTTCTATCCCGATGCCCACAGTGACGGCAAATGCACCCATATAATCGGTAATACCCGAATCAAGTGGAGCTATGAAATCAGAGAGGCACAGATTTGACAGTTTGTCCTCTTTTTCGGTCTGGTTCCGAAGGTTTGTAAAGCGGGTCAATTGGTTTTTCCCGGACTCATCTCCGTATATCAGCAGGTCATCCCCAGAAGCATTGGCGGGGAAAATGCCAAATACAGCATTGGCTGTGAGCCATTTTTCACTGATGATCATCTCGAGCATCTCCTGGGCATCTTCATAAAGTTGGCGGGCTTCTTTTCCATACCTGGGATCGTCAAATATATCGGGGAATTTTCCGCGCAGTTCCCAGGTAACAAAAAAGAAGATCCAGTTGATATATTCTCTCAGTTTCTCAATGGGATAATCAAGGAGGGTCTGGATCCCCTGATGTTTGGGCTGGATGATGTTTTCTGATTTCCAATCCAGCAGAAGGGCATTTTTCCTGGCATCATCCAGGCTCAGGTATTTGATATCCCGGCCAGCCCCTGCATAGCTGTTCCTCAACTCTTCATAATCCTCTCTGATTTCCCGGATAAATCCATCCCTGTTTTTCAGGGAAAGGAGTTTGCTGACCACTGCAACGCTCTTGGAGGCATCCTTAACATGAATGACCGGTTTGTTATACCTGGGTTCAATTTTTACTGCGGTGTGGATCCTGGATGTGGTAGCACCACCGATCAGGAGCGTTTGCTTCATATTCCGGCGTTTCATCTCGGAGGCCACATGGCTCATCTCTTCCAGGGAGGGTGTGATCAGTCCTGAAAGCCCAACAATATCTACCTGCAGTTTTTCAGCTTCATCCAGGATCTTATCAGTGGGAACCATCACACCCAGATCGATCACTTCGTAATTATTGCATCCCAGTACCACACCTACAATGTTCTTTCCTATGTCGTGAACATCTCCTTTCACGGTAGCCATCAGAATTTTACCGGCTGACTGGTTTGCTCCCTTTCCGTCGGCCTTTTCAGCCTCAATAAAGGGCAGCAGGGTAGCTACTGCCCTTTTCATGACCCGCGCACTCTTCACTACCTGCGGGAGGAACATTTTTCCATCCCCAAACAGGTCCCCAACCACATTCATACCGGCCATCAACGGACCTTCAATGACCTTTAATCCAAGACCATATTTCTGGTGTGCTTCCAGGGCGTCATTCTCGATGTGGTCAGCAATTCCCTTGATCATGGCATGTTTCAGCCGTTCCTCCACCGGCTGATCCCTCCATGCATCCCTAGCCACTTCAACCTTCTCAACCTGTTCAATATTTGCAGAGTAATCGATGAGCCTTTCCGTAGCATCGGGCCTCCGGTTCAATACCAGGTCCTCTGTATGCTCCAGAAATTCAGACGGGATCTCATCATACACCTGGAGCATGCCGGGGTTCACAATCCCCATGTCCAGTCCGGCTTTGATGGCGTGGTACAGGAATACGGAGTGTATGGCTTCGCGGACCATGTTGTTGCCGCGGAAAGAAAAGGAGAGGTTGCTTATACCTCCACTTACCCTTGCGTGTGGAAGGTTCTCTTTGATCCACCTGGTCGTATTGATAAAGTCTACCGCAAAGTTGTTATGCTCATCAATGCCTGTTCCTATGGTTAACACATTGGGGTCGAATATAATATCACCGGGTGGATAATCAAGTTTATTACGCAGGAGGTTGTATGCATGCTCACAAATCTCAATTCGGCGCTCATAGGAATCTGCCTGTCCGGATTCGTCAAAGGCCATCACAATGACCGCTGCACCGTAACTCCGGATCTTACTTGCCTGCTCCAGGAATTGAGCTTCCCCCTCTTTCAGGCTGATGGAGTTGACAACTGCTTTGCCCTGGATGCATTTTAGTCCGGATTCGATGACTGAGAATTTGGATGAGTCTACCATCAGTGGAACCCTGGAAATCTCAGGTTCGGCCAGTAGAAGGTTAAGGAAAGTAACCATTTCATTTTCAGCATCCAGCATGGCATCGTCCATGTTGATATCCAGGATCTGGGCTCCGTCCTCCACCTGCTTCCTGGCAATCTGAAGCGCTTCATCATATTTCTTTTCCCGGATCAACCTGGCAAACTTTTTACTGCCTGCCACATTGCACTGTTCCCCTATATTGATGAAGTTGGATCCTTCATAAGCAGTCAGCGGCTCAAGTCCGCTGAGCTTCAGACCGGGCTGGTGTGGCACAGGTTTTCTGACGGTTGCTGCATCCATCAGATCAGACATGGCCCTGATATGTTCCGGTGTGGTACCGCAGCATCCGCCAACAATGTTCACAAATCCTGAATCAAGAAAATCCTTGATCTGTGTGGCCATCTGTTCGGGCGTTTCATCGTATTCGCCGAACTGATTGGGTAATCCGGCATTGGGATGAACCGAAACAAAGTGTGATGATTTTTCAGACATCTCCTCCAGATATGGACGGATCTCTTTGGCTCCCAGTGAACAATTTAATCCAATGGAGAGAAGTTCCACATGATCCAGTGAATGCATGAAAGCTTCCAGGGTTTGCCCGGAAAGCGTTCGGCCGCTGGCATCTGTAATGGTACCCGAGACCATCACCGGAATCCGTTTTCCCATTTCAGAAAGGAACTCTTCAATCCCCATCAGGGCAGCTTTGGCATTCAATGTGTCGAATACAGTCTCCACCAGGAGCAGGTCTGCCCCGCCCTCCACCAACCCATGCACCTGTTCCTTGTAGGCAGTTTTCATTTCATCAAATGAAATTGCCCGGAATCCGGGATCGTTCACATCGGGCGAGAGGGAGGTGGTCTTGTTGGTGGGACCGATGGATCCTGCAACAAACCTCGGTTTTCCGGGAGTCTTTTCTGAATACTTCATTGCAGCCTCAGCGGCTATCCTGGCCGATTCATAGTTTATGTCATAAACCGCTGATTCGGTTTGATAATCGGCCTGGGAAATGGATGTGGCATTGAAAGTATTGGTCTCGATAATGTCTGAACCTGCTTCAAGGTATGCTTCATGTATTTCCCTGATCACATCGGGCCTGGTTAAGGAGAGCAGGTCATTGTTCCCTTTCAGGTCGAGGGGGTGCGATATAAACCGTTCACCCCGGTAGTCATCTTCAGTGAGGTTATAACCCTGGATCATGGTTCCCATGGCACCATCCAGCAATAGGATCCGTTCTTTGAGTATGTCGCTGATTATTTTCTTTGATTCCATACATGCAATTAAGGCCGAAATTTACTCAATTTTAAGTAAGTTCCGGCCGGGGTTTTTATTCAAATTGGTTTACTTATCAGGCCGACCTGGACCATTGCAGTTTAAGGGGGCTTTCAATCCTGGTTGTTGCCGTGACCACATGGTGGTTTTGTTGCCAGAAATCCCGGATAACCCCGGAAATTTTATCAACTTCGATCAGGAATCCGTCGTGTCCGTAAGAAGATTCTATCTCCCTGTACTCGCCGTGGGATATGTGGGCCAGTAACTTCTGCTCGTGAACCGGAAACAGGTAATCGCTCGAAATCCCAATGGAGAGAACACTGGCAGTGATATGGCCTATGGCTTCACCAAGTGATCCACGGTCCCTTACCACATTGTGTGTATCCATCAGCAGGCTGATGGCATGGTAACTATATGCATCAAATCGTTTTACCAGTTTATCTCCCTGGTAGTTTTGATAGGAAGAGGCTTTCAGGGCTTTGGTTTTTGTCTCGTCACTATCCCCCTGTGTTTTGTTATAGGTATGTTCGTTCCGGTAACTCAGCAGGGCTATGGACCTGGCTGCTTTCAGTCCGTTTATGCCACCATAGGGTCGTTCATCGTGAAAGGTTGGATCTGATTCGATGGACAGACGTTGTGACTGGTTAAAGGCCACAGCCCAGGGAGATATTTTCACCGATGATGCAATGAAAATAAGGTTATGGATCAGTTCGGGTTGCATGATGCTGTATTCCAAAGCCTGGAAGCCTCCTATGGAGCCACCAAGGATTGTGTGTATCCTCTTGATGTCCAGGTGCTTTCTGAGTATCTCGTGTGCATTGACCAGATCCCTTATGGTGATTTCCGGAAATCTGCGGTACCAGGGAAACCCGGTTTCCGGGTTGGTCGACATTGGTCCGGTGGATCCATAGCAGGAGCCGATTATGTTGGCACTTACGATGAAAAACTTGTCCGGATCCATCAATTTTCCTTCGCCAATCATACCAGGCCACCAGACAGCCGCCTCAGAATTTGCAGTAAACGCATGACATACCCAGATCACATTGTCTGCATTCTCATTCAATGTACCATAGGTATGGTATGCAATATTGAGCAAGGGGAGGGATCCCCCCAGCTCAAGATCGAATGTATCCGTTGATTGAAAGATTTGTGGTTTCATTCCTTTGCCTTTTCAAATGCCTGTTCGAAATCAGCGATGATGTCATCAATGTGTTCCAGTCCCACCGAAACCCTGAGCAGGGTGGGTGTGACCCCTGCTGCCAGCTGTTCTTCATCGGACATTTGCTGGTGCGTTGTGGCTGATGGTTGAATGATAAGGGTCCTCACATCACCAACATTGGCCAGGTGGCTCACGAGTTCCATGTTGTCTACCAGATGGATGGCTTGCTGTTTATCGCCTTTCACTGTAAATGAAAGCACTCCACCGGCCCCTTTAGGCAGGTATTTCTTTGCATTCTCATGGTGAGGACTGCTTACCAGTCCCGGGTAATTAACCTGGTCAACCTGTGTGTGCTTTTCAAGCCATTTAGCCAGGGCAAGTGTATTCTCACAATGCCGTTCCAACCTCAATGACAGCGTTTCCAGACCCTGTACAAAAAGGAATGAATTAAACGGACTCTGACTTGGTCCCAGATCCCTGAGACTCTCCACGCGCGCCTTGATAATAAAAGCAATGTTGCCGAATGAAGATTCACTGCCGAACACCTCCCAGAATTTCAATCCGTGATATCCTTTACTTGGTTCTGTAAACTGGGGAAATTTCCCATTGCCCCAATTGTAATTACCTCCATCAACGATCACACCTCCAATGGAGGTGCCGTGGCCCCCGATCCATTTGGTGGCTGACTCAACGATGATGGTTGCTCCATAGTCAAAGGGTCTGAACAGGTATCCTGCAGCGCCAAAGGTATTGTCCACCACAAGAGGTATGTCATGTTTCTTTGCAAGTGCTTCGAATTTTTCAAAATCCGGAATATTGAACCCGGGATTCCCGATGGTTTCAAGGAAGATGGCTTTGGTGTTTTCATCGATCTGATTTTCAAAATCATCAACTTCAATTGACGTTGCAAACCGAGCCTCCCACCCCAGGTTCTTAAAGGTTACCTTGAACTGGTTGAATGTTCCTCCATACAGGTAGGGGCTGCTCACAATGTTGTCACCGGCCTGCAGGATGGTATTGAACACCACGAACTGAGCCGCATGTCCCGAAGCAACAGCAAGGGCTGCCACACCACCCTCAAGGGCCGCGATGCGCTGTTCGAACACATCATTGGTAGGATTCATGATCCTGGAGTAAATGTTCCCGAACTCTTTCAGAGCAAAGAGGTTGGCACCGTGTTCTGAATTATTAAAAGTGAAAGATGTGGTTTGATATATGGGTACAGCCCTTGCGTTGGTTGCAGAATCGGGAGTGTGTCCTGCATGGATCTGTAATGTCTCGAAATTCTTATATGTATTGCTCATTTTTTAATAAATTTAAAAGTGAAATGTCAAAAGTCAAAAGTGACTCTGGATCCTGGTTAGAAAGATAAATGGATTTTGTTCAGTGGATACTGAACCGCAACTGGATCGAAGCTTCTATACTGCAGCGAATAAAACTTTGCAGTACACTTACCGAAGCTCCGGCCGGGGCATGGACATAGGCAGCATGGACATCATAGAATCTTTTTTAGTTATTATCTCCCTTCCGGGTTAGGTTTTGGCACCTTCGCCTGTGGGCGGGTTGCCAGGGGATCTTAGAGCCTAATCTCTCACCCCTTCTCAATAACAATGGCACGCTTGTACCGTATTGATGGGTCAAATATATGCTACAAAACACATTTTTGCAAATCTATGCTCCGAAAACCGACATCTTATTTAGAATCAAGACATATAAAGATCATTGAATCAGCGCGTTAAGACTGAAAATATTTATATCAGAAATTATAACTAAAGCCGATCCCGAAAAGCTCTTTGAGATGAGCTGGGTGATCAGCGAGGCTGAGATGTACTCATTTACCTTGAAGTAAAGATGCAGGTTCCAGTTGGTGAGGGATAACTGGGACAGGTTCGGAGAAGTAATCCCATTGAATTTCCAGATTGGATTTTTTTCTTTTCTGTTATTACTGATTTTCATGATCCTCTGCGAAGGCTTTAAAGCGCTCCATATTCAGGAGGGTGTTTTTTGCAAAGGCAGTTTTCATAAATGGGGCCATCAGAGCCATGAGCCCGCGAAATCTGAACACACTGAGGGTCTGCCAGGTGGTTTTGTCTTTTTCTATTTCAATGAAATAGTTGTATATTTCATTGTATACCCCCCGGGCTTTGTATTTTCCATGAAATTCATCCGGAAAATTTCTTCTGGTAATGGTTTCGGTCATGACAAGGTCGCCCTTCCGGCCTTCATATACCATTTCGGAACGGGAGCCTTCCTGGCCGGGGTCTCCGCTTACCACTTTATAACTTTTTAATCCCTCCTGCCATTTGTATATGTTCTCAACATTGTCAAACAGCTCAATGACACGGATACGGGGGAGGTTGATGGTTACTTCGGTTGTATACTCCATGGTTAAAAATTCCAGTTAACGGGGTTACGATTGTGGCCTAGTGTACTGTTTAATCATTGGCACACTGGATTGTTGTGCCCGCATTACAATGCCTGTTCAAGATCAGATCTCAGATCTTCCACATCCTCAATACCAACGGAAAGGCGGATCAACTCTTCAGATATCCCTTCAGATCTACGCCCCTCCGGTCCAAGGTGCCTGTGAGAGGTGTGCGCCGGAGAACTGCAGATGGTTTCCAGTCCGCCCAGACTCATGGAAGGCTTGATCAGTTTTAACCTTTTCTGAAAGCTGATGCCATCCTGTCTATCCACCTCGAAAGAGAGCATTCCCCCAAATCCACTCATCTGCTTTTTGGCAATGCCATGCCCGGGATGTCCGGGTAAACCAGGATAATTGACATGTTTTACCATGGGATGTGCTTCCAGGAATATGGCCAGATACATGGCATTCTCATTGATCTTTTCTACACGGATATGGAGGGTTTTCATACTTCTTTCCAGCAGGTATAGTGTAAAGGCATTCAGGCTGCCCCCGAAATTCAGGCCGGTCTCATGGACCTGCCGGATCAGCTCTTTGCTGCTCGCCACCGCCCCAGCCAGTATATCACTGTGTCCGCCCATGTACTTGGTGGCGCTGTGGACAACTACATCGATACCATGCCTGCATGGCTGCTGGTTCACCGGGGAGGCAAATGTATTGTCAATGACGGTCAGGATCCCTGCATCTTTCCCCATCCTGGCAACTGCCTTTATATCTGTGATATTCAGCAACGGGTTGGAAGGAGTTTCAATATAGATCAGTTTTGTATTCTCTTTGATGCACGCTCCAATATCTTCTGCCGATTGGCTTGGCGCCATACTGAATTCTATCCCGAAACGGTTGAGCTCGCTGTCAAGGAAATGGGAGGTTCCTCCATAAAGTCCATGCTGGAACACCACATGGTCACCCTTGCCCAGGAAGGTAAACAGTACCGTACTGATGGCAGCCATACCCGAGCTGAATACCAGGGCACTTTCTGACTCTTCAAGGGATGCAATCTTCTCTGCTACCGCCTTTTCATTGGGTGTATTCATGTAACGCGGATAGACTGTTTCTTCTTGATCAATGAATTCGAAGGAAGTGGAGGTATAAACGGGGGAGTTGATCCCCTTATTCAGATCATCACGTATGGTACCTGCATGCACGCACCTGGTTGAAATTTTTTCCATTGCCTTTTTTAAATCGGAGGTTGGAGGTCTCCTATAAGTTTTAAAGTCTGTTCGCCCCTTCTATTTTGATAATAGCTGTTTCATGGCCTCAATATTGATTGAATTGATCACAGTTTTGGAGTCGGGGGTATAGAGGAATTCAAACAGCTCCTGATAATGCTCCTCCACCTTTGGCCTGATGATCTTGTAGGTTGGATTCATCAGTTTATTCTCAATGGTAAAACCTTCATGGAGAATTCCAATATTGGCAGGTATCCAGCGCTGTGGGAACATATCCCCGTACTTCCCATTTGCCCTGTACTCCCGTACTTCATTATCGATCAGGGAAAGACAGGCACTGATACCTTCTTCTGAACCGGGTGCCAATCCTTTTCCTTTCAGAAAACGTTTCAACGCTTCGGAATCAGGATGAACCAGGGCAACCGTGTATGGATTCTGATTGTTGTGCAACAGGCACTGATCGATGTATTCGGACTGATCGGTAAAAGCCTCTTCGATCCCTTCCGGACTGTATTTCTCACCATCGTCGGCTATTAGTAAGCTTTTGTAACGCCCAAGTACATAAAGGAATCTATCTGAGTCTACATACCCCATATCGCCTGTGAACAGCCACTCATCTTTGATGGTGTCCGCAGTGGCCTCCTCATTTTTCCAGTATCCCTTCATCACATTCTCACCCCGGATCACGATCTCTCCTTTCTCTCCCAGCGGAACCTCTTTTCCCTGGTCATTGCAGATCCTTACCTCCTGATTCTCCGTAATTACCCCTGAAGATCCCAATTTATGTTTTTCCGGACTGTTGATACTGATTACAGGGCTGGCCTCTGTCAGGCCATATCCCTGGTACATGGGAATTCCTATGGCATAAAAGAACCGTTGAAGTTCTATATCGAGTAATGCTCCGCCTCCGATAAAGAATTTCATATTCCCCCCCATTCCATTACGGACCTTTTTAAATATGACCGCATCAAAGAGTGCATAAATGGGTTTCAGGAAGGCTTTGAACCCCTTACCCCGGTCCCAGCCAATCCCATTGTACCTGTAAGCGATATTCAGTCCGGCTTTGAACAATGAATAGGTAAAATTTCCTTTAGCTCTGACTCCGCTTTCAATATTGTTCCTGAAGTTCTTGGCTATGGTGGGAACACTGAACATCAGGTCCGGTTTGATCTCTTGAATGTTCTTTGAAATGTTCTTTCTGGTTTCAAAGGAAGTTTGCCCCATCTCGAGTGCAGCTATACTGGCACCATAAGCCATAACAGTAAACAATCCTCCCGTATGTGCAAAGCTGTGGTCCCATGGAAGGAAGAGGAACATCTTATAGTTCTGCGGAATAATTAGCACAGTCAGGACCTGTTCCGTGTTTGAAGTGTAGTTCCGCTGACTGAGCATGATCCCTTTGGGATCTGCTGTGGTACCTGATGTATAACAAATATTGGCAATATCATCGGGTTGAATGGATTCATATATTTGTTTGAAAGATTCAAAATCCTTTTCAAGTAGCTCCTTTCCGGCCTCCATCAGGTCTCCCATGTAGACTTCCATCTCATCATAGTGATCCTCCGGATCCATCAGGATGATCTTTTCCAGTTCAGGAAGTTCCTGTTTAATGGCATCAATTTTTTTAAGTTGGCTGGACGACACGACAATCATCCGTGTTTCTGAATGTTTCAGTCTGAATGTAAGATCGGCTGGTTCATTTAACTGGATTGACAGCGGAACATCGATGGCCCCCAGGTAGAACATTCCCATTTCGGCCACCACCCACCAGGCCCTGCCTTCAGCGAGCAATGCGAGCCGGTCACCCTTCTTCACTCCAATGGTCATCATACCTGCAGCAAACTGGTAGACAAGCTCTTTCATTTCCAAGTACGTTGTGGGCTTGAATCCACCATCGCGTTTTTCCCACATGTATGGATTATCAGAATAACGCTCGACATTTTCCTCGAAAAATTGAATCAGGGTTTTCATGGAAGAATATTAGAATGTTAAATCATTTTTCCGGATTTGTAAAACGGAATACCTGACCGGTCAATGTGGTCTTTGAGATTTTCATGGCTTAATGCCGGGTATTGGACAATATCCACTCTGTATGGAAGACTGCTTTCCTGAAATTCATCACGAATGTTTTGTCATCGACACCCTCATTGATAACGGCCAGATCAATATCACTACCATGCTTAAAATTATTCATTGCCCTGCTTCCGAAAATATGAATAATTTCCACCTCCGGATATTTACTAAGAATCTCCTGAATAGTATTTACAACTCTACAATCTGCTCCCTGTCCGGTCCCACTGAAATATATTTGACGGGTACTTTTAGCTCTTTTTCCAGGAATTGAATATATTCCTTGAGCTCACGGGGAAACTGATCCCCGGAACGGATCCCGGAAAGGTCGGTTTTCCATCCCTGCATCTCCGTAAAAACGGGTTTCACATTGGCTTCCAGATTATACGGAAGGTGATCGGAAAGTTCTCCGTCAATGGAGTAGGAGGTAGCCACTTTGATGGTATCAAATGAGTCAAGCACATCAGTTTTGGTCATGATCAGCTGAGTAACACCATTAAGCATGATGCTGTATTTCAGTGCTACCAGGTCCAGCCAGCCACACCTGCGAGGTCTGCCGGTGGTGGATCCAAATTCTTTCCCGATATCCCTTAAGCGTTCCCCCTGGTCATCGACCAGTTCGGATGGAAAGGGGCCACTTCCCACGCGGGTACAATAGGCTTTGAAGATGCCATATACCTCACCAATGGTGGATGGGGCAATACCCATTCCGGTGCATGCTCCGGCACAGATAGTATTGGAGGAGGTTACGAACGGGTAGGAGCCGAAATCAATATCCAGAAGGGTCCCCTGCGCTCCTTCTGCAAGAATGCTTTTGTTCTCTTCCAGGAGACGGTTCAATTCATACTCTGTATCCACCCTGTTGAATTTCCGGATGACCTCTATGCCCTCAAAGAACTTTTCTTCTTCCTCCAGGGAATATTCAAAATCGTATTGCTTAAGCAGTTTTTCATGCTTTGCTTTAAGCTCTTCATACCTGGCTTTAAAATCCAGCTCCATATCCCCGACACGCAGTCCGTTCCGTCCGGTCTTATCCATGTAGGCGGGACCAATTCCTTTCAATGTTGAGCCTATTTTGGACTTTCCCTTGGCAGCTTCTGATGCTGCGTCGAGGATCCGGTGTGTTGGAAGGATAAGGTGAGCTTTCCTGGAGATCCATAAATTTTGGGTCAGGTCGATGCCCATGGCCATAATCGAGTCAATTTCACGCTTGAAAACAATGGGATCAAGCACTACACCATTGGAAATGATATTCAGTTTATCTTCCCGGAAAACCCCGGATGGGATGTTGTGAAGAATGTGCTTGTGGTTATTGAACTCCAGCGTATGACCGGCATTGGGCCCTCCCTGGAACCTGGTGATCACATCGTACCTGGGAGTCAGTACATCAACTACTTTTCCTTTACCTTCATCTCCCCACTGGAGACCTAACAGAACGTCTACTTTCATGTGATTTTTCTTGTGAATTTTCTGGCATAAAATAAGCCGGATTCCCGGCATCAAAGTCCGGATAAAAATAAGTAAAAAATCTTTCGAAGGGAAGCGATCAGCCAGTAAACATATCAACTATTTATCCCCATCGGAATTGTTCCTTCTCCGACCGTAAATATACAGGGAATGATGGCTGGGTGAGAAGTTGTTCAGCTCGCATGCAGTCTTGATGATCTCTTCAATCCTGGGATCGCAAAATTCGATGACATTACCGGTATCCATGTCAATCAGGTGATCGTGCTGTATGCAATGGTAAGCTTTCTCAAACTGGGCAATGTTCTTTCCGAACTGATGTTTAACCACCAGGCTGCAGTCCAGCAGCAATTCGATGGTGTTATACAGGGTTGCACGGCTTACCCTGTAATTCTTGTTCTTCATGAAGATATAGAGGGATTCAATGTCAAAATGACCATCCCTTGAATATATCTCATCAAGAATAGCATAACGTTCTGGTGTCTTGCGGTGACCTTTCTTTTCAAGGTAGTCTGTGAATATCTGTTTTACAGTGTCTTTCGTCTCCTCGTGCACCATAATTAGTCTAAGTAAAAATTACGTTGCTAAGGTAACAATAATTTTAATTTAGAACAGATAAAGATGGAGATTTACTCTTTCACTTCGACCCTGTGAACAGATTCAATTCCTTTGAGTTTAATCAGATTTAGTATCAGGTTGTTAAGGTCAGTTGTATTGTGTACATAAAGGTCAATAGTGCCCTCGAAGATCCCGTCATGGCCATGGAGGTTGATGGTCCGCATGCTAATGTTCAACTCCTTTGTAATGGCGTTGGTAATGGTGTTGTACACCCCGAACCGGTCCCATCCATTTAACTGGATCCTGGCAAGGTATGAAAGGACCTTGTGCTGTGTCCATTTGGCAGCAACAAGCTTGTCACCCTGGCTCGACATGATCTTTACCGCTGTATTGCAGTCTGTTCTGTGAACCAGCAAAGTATCGTCCTCCTGCCTGACTGCCACAACTTCATCTCCTGGAATCGGGTTGCAGCATTTTGCCAGGAAATAATTACTCTTCTCGTTTTCCATGGCCTCCTTGAGGATCAGTGTACCCCGAGAATCATATTCTTCTTTAAGACCTGATTTCTTTTGAGATCTGCCCAGTGACAGGTCCCAGACCCTGACCCACTTGTTTTTAGTGTTCTTGCTGAGGATATTTTTCAGATCATCAAGGTTGATGATACCACTCCCGATTTTAGAATAGAGTTCATCCTTATGGGTGGATTTATAGGCGGGCACCAATTTCTTAAGAATTCTTGAGCTGGGTGTCAGGTTCAGTTCTTTCAGTTTCTCTATCAGCAGGTTCTTACCGACCTCAGTTCTGTTCTTGGTTTCACCTTTCAGTGCATTTTTAATGGACGATTTTGCCTTTACGGTGGTCACAAACTGATACCATTCCAGGGTAGGTTTCTGAACTTCCGAGGTCAGGATCTCAACCTGGTCTCCGCTGGTGAGCTTGTGACTCAGTGCTACAAGGCGGTGATTCACCTTGGCTCCTATGGATTTATTCCCAATCTCTGTGTGAATATCGTAGGCGAAATCCAGGGTGGTGGCATCCTTCGGAAGGGTTACAATGTGGCCCTTAGGTGTGAAGACCATGATTTCTGACGAGAATAGATTCAATTTGAAATCATCCAGGAATTCCATGGCATTATCCGAGGGTGTCTCCAGGGTTTCCTTGATTCGTTTGATCCATTTATCCAGTTCGGATTCCGGGGCGGATTTATCTTTATATTTCCAGTGTGCGGCAAAACCACGTTCAGCAATTTCATCCATCCGCCTGGATCTGATCTGAACCTCCATCCATTTTCCATTTGGCCCCATGACGGTTGTGTGCAGAGCTTCGTAACCATTGGCCTTGGGGGTTGATACCCAGTCCCGGATCCTTTCCGGTTTGGGTGCATAAATGTCAGTAATGACCGAGTAGATATTCCAGCACTGGGTTTTCTCAGGGATCTCTGAATGAGGCTTGAAGACGATTCTGATGGCAAAAAGATCATAAATCTCTTCGAAGGAGACATTCTTCTGATGCATTTTCTGCCAGATAGAATAGATGGATTTAGACCTGCCGGATATGTTGAATGTAAATCCGTTCTTATCAAGTGCATCAATGATGGGCAACGAAAAGTGATTGATCAGGTGCAGACGCCGCTCTTCGGTGAGTTTGATTTTTTCTGCAATCTCATTGTATACTTCAGGGTACCGGAATTTCAGGCTAAGGTCCTCAAGTTCAGATTTTACGGTATACAAACCCAGCCTGTGTGCCAGTGGAGCATAAAGGTAAATGGTCTCACCTGCGATTTTGATCTGCTTATGACGTTCAAGAGATTCCAGTGTGCGCATGTTATGCAGCCTGTCAGCCAGTTTCACAAAGATTACCCTTACATCATCTGAAAGGGTAAGGAGCATCTTGCGGAAATTCTCAGCCTGGAGAGAGTTGGATTCTTTATAAAAAACGCCAGAGATCTTGGTCAGGCCATCAATGATGGAAGCAATCTTTTTCCCGAAAGCATTCTCAATATCTTCAATGGTAAGATCAGTATCTTCCACTACGTCATGGAGTATGGCACAAACGGTGCTGGTAACACCGAGACCTATCTCTTCACTGACAATCACTGCCACCTCAAGGGGATGAATGATGTAAGGGTCGCCCGATTTCCTCATCATGCCTTTATGGGCCACGTTGGCCATCTTAAAGGCTTTCCTGATCAACTTTTCGTCCTTGGTTGATTTACAATAAGAACAGTTCTTGATCAGCTGTTCAAGCAGGTTGTTGATTTTATGATCCTCTGTAATTACCTTATCCGCCATAATTCATCACTCCGGTATATATCGATCCGTACAAAATTAGTGATAAAATAGAAAGAGTGTGGATAGAGTTGATTTTTTTTATGGACTCAGGGATAAAGTACGGTTATATTTCCTGTAAACGATTTAAACAGCCCCGTATAATCGGTGAACTGGATGTAATAGACATAAACACCTTCATCCGCAAAATTTCCACCATGGAATCGCCCGTCCCAGCCTTCATCGGGATTGGTGGTCTCAAAAAGTTTTCGTCCACCGCGGTCATAAATTACCATGGTATATTTCCTGGGAGCAAAATCAATAATGGGTTTGAATTCAAAATTCATATCGTTGCTTCCAGGTGTAAATGCGCTGGGAACCTTAAGCTCGGTCTTGACCGTCACGCTTACAATGTTTGATATACTGATGCCTGGATCGTTTGCACCTTCCCGGTACTCTACGGCCACTATTTTGTATTGCAATATCCCGGGTTGGAATCCGTTGATCAATGATTGGATAGATTCATGCCAGGTGGTGGTTCCAGGCCCCACAGAATGAATATCAAAAAACTCCCCTGTACCATTTCTCCGTTGAATAATATATTCTGAGAGACCTGCTGCATAAGTCTCGTATGGACTCCAGTTCAGGGTCGTAATCTGGTTTTCAAGGGAGCCATTCAGTAAAATACTGGTACCCGGATTTGATTCAGAGATGACAAGGGGAACAATGCACTCCTCAGGTTGGAATACAGACTGTACAATGTACTCGTAGCTCATGGATGAAGTGTGGAACTGGTCCTGGATAAGCTGTGTTGACTGGCCTGGATTCGAGATGGTTTCGACTTCAGTGAAAGGAGCCTGCGGGTTGCTTCTTCTCATGATCCTGAAATGATTCACCGGTCCATCTGTATCGGCTGTAAATTGAAGTTCAATGCCGGACCGGTCGATCACAGAAACATGATCCACAGTGAGGAACTGAGGAGCTTCAGGATAGAGTGTGGATACAGACTCAATGGCTGAGAGGGAAGTGATCCCGGATGTATGAACAGTTTCAATATAATAATCGTATGTTGAGTCGATGCTGACGCCTTTGTGCATATAGGAGAGGGTTGCAGCATGAACGAACTGCAACATCTGCAATGTTTCTCCCGCAAATCCTCCATAGATCTTATATCCGGATAATTTTCCTTCCCAGCCCACATATGCACTCCAGGTAATGATGTTGGCCGGCGAACAGGGATTAAACTCAACAGATGCGGTTACAGCGCTGTGTTCTCCCGGAGTAAGCAGACTTTCATTGCTGGAACTGTCTTCAGCAGTTATGGTATACGTCAGGTTCTTTAAGCCACTGCTCATATGCTTGAACTCAAGTGTATTGGCCGATACAGTGGCAATTTTCAAACCTGTGCGGCTGATCATCTTGTAAATGTGGTAGAATTCAATATCTGCGTCCCTGCTGGGATTCCACTGGATCAACACTCCATCATCTGAGTGATCGACTGTGACACGTATTATTGCAGGCTTATCAGGAAGATCAGATTGAGCGAAGATCATGCCTGGACACACGAGAAGGAGAGTCAGCAATAAAACTGACCATACGCCCCATCCATATTTTTGTGTTCCAATCATATAATAATAAACGCTTGCCTCCGGTCAATAGTTCTACAGGGTGTAATTGCAAAGATAATACATTCTATTTCAGCATTCCTTTTTGTACTGCTGCGTAAAATGCTAATTTTGTCATGCCATGTCTGAAAAAGGATTTTTATATGGATTTAACAAGTTTAAGATCAGGTATTTATCTGGTCAGAGGTTCCTGTATCTGCTCGCTGTATTTGTGGGCCTCGGTGCGGGCCTTTCAGCTGTGATCATAAAGAACCTGGTGCACTTTATACGGGAAGCGCTTGAAAATGGTTTCCACGGGGAGTATACACGGTATTATATTTTTATTCTACCCGTCATTGGAATCCTGCTGGCTGTGGTATATATCAGGTTTGTTAACAGACGTCCTGTGGGGCACGGGATACCGGGTGTTTTGTTTTCCATATCAAAGAACAATGGGATCATTCGTTCACACAACCTCTATTCCTCCATCATCACCAGTGCACTCACCGTTGGATTTGGCGGATCGGTTGGACTGGAGGGTCCCACGGTTGCTACAGGCGGAGCCATCGGTTCAAATTTGGGAAGGCTCTTTAAACTCAATTACAAAGAAGTTACCCTCCTGATTTCCTGTGCCAGTGCAGGAGCCATGTCTGCCATCTTCAAAGCACCCATTGCAGGTATCGTATTTGCACTGGAGGTGATCATGCTGGACCTCACCATGTATGCCATCATACCTTTGCTCATTGCTTCTGCCACTGCGGCCATGACCTCCTACCTCTTCCTGGGTCAGAACGTTATTTATCCATTTCAGCTGGTAGAATCCTTCCAGATGAACCAGATCCATTACTACCTGATTCTCGGAGCACTGGGAGGAATGTTGTCGGTATATTTTACAAAGAGTTACACTTATATTTCTGACATCTTTGAGAAATTCGAAAACCGATGGAAGCGCCTCCTGTTTGCGGGGGGCATGCTTGGGATGATCATTTTCTTCTTCCCATCTCTGTATGGAGAGGGTTATGAGGTTGTGAACCAGGGATTGAGGGGGGAATACTTACATCTGTTTGAAAATACTTTTTTTGAAGGGTGGAGCCAGTCATTTGTCCTGGTCGTTATTTATATACTGCTGATCATTGGGATCAAGGTGATCGCGACCACCCTGACTTTTGCAGCGGGTGGGATAGGGGGTATTTTTGCGCCCACACTTTTTATGGGTGCCAACATGGGCCTGTTATTTGGTCTAGTTCTGAACCAGGCCGGCATTGATGTTTCGGTGAGCAATATGGCCCTGGTGGGAATGGCCAGTATGATTGCCGGGGTGATCCATGCGCCATTAACGGCTATCTTCCTGATTGCAGAAATCACCGGAGGTTATGAACTCTTCTTTCCCCTGATGCTTGCATCCACCATTTCCTATGCTACTACAAGGTACTTCGTGAAGAATTCGGTCTATACCGTTCAGCTGGCCAAACGCGGAGAGTTGATGACCCATCACAAAGACCGGAATATCCTGTTGATGATGAAAGTTTCAGAGTTGATCGAGACCAATTTCAGTTCGGTCCGGGCCGATGATACACTCAGGGACCTGATCAAAGTGATCACCAAATCCAGCAGAAATATCTTCCCGGTGGTTGATGAACATCAGCACCTGGAGGGAATCGTCAAACTGGATGATATCAGGCACATCATGTTCAACCACGAAATGTATGACACCACTACCATCAGGGATTTGATGATCCATCCAAAATGGACCATTCAAAGTACCGATCAGATGGAGGAAGTGGCCAGGGTATTCACAGAAAGCGGACGTTATAACATCCCCGTACTTCAAAATGGCAAATACCTTGGATTCGTTTCCCGGGCAAGGGTTTTCTCCTCCTACCGGGATATGCTGAAGCATTTTTCTGATGACTGATTGATGATTCTGAACGCTAAATTCTTCGCTACTTAATCTAAATTTAAATAACACACTCTTTTTTTAGGAGGTCCATTATTTAGCTATGTTTGTGGTAAACCATAGTCTAACCTAATCTAGCAGCATGCCAAGTTTTGTAATAACTGATAAGTGTGATGGCTGTAAGGCGCAGGACCGTACAGCTTGCCAGTACATCTGTCCAAATGATTTAATGGTACTCGACAAGGAGACGAACAAGGCCTATAACCGTGCGGTGGATATGTGCTGGGAGTGTTACAGCTGTGTTAAGATCTGTCCCACCCAGGCCATTGAAGTGAGGGGATATGCAGATTTTATGCCCCTGGGTGCAGTTGTTCAACCCCTGCGCAGTACTGATTCCATCATGTGGGCGGTCAGATTCCGCAACAAAATGGTCAAACGTTTTAAATTTCCCATCCGGACCACACCTGAAGGCAGCGCAGAGCCTGATGCAGGTTTTTCGACCGGATCCGATGATCTGAAAGGACCCGGATTGAGAACTGAACCTGCATCGCTGGGTACAGATCTTTACAGGAAGTAATCAATAAAAATTTGGAGCAATGAACAAGGATAATTTTGAAACGGTTATCGTTGAAACCGACCTTTTGATCCTGGGGGGTGGAATGGCTGCCTGCGGTGCAGCTTATGAAGCCTCCCACTGGGCCAAAAAGCATAACCAGAGGGTAACCCTGGTGGATAAGGCCTCCATGGAACGCAGCGGAGCTGTGGCCATGGGATTATCGGCCATAAATTTGTATCTGGGATTAAAAAATGGTAAAAACAGTGTCGAAGACTACGTGAGCTATGTAAGGAACGATCTTATGGGAATAGCCCGGGACGATCTGGTGTCCAACATCGCCAGGCATGTGGATTCTTCGGTGCACCTGTTTGAAAAATGGGGATTGCCCATCTGGAAGGATGATCAGGGAAACTATGTGAATGAGGGAAGATGGCAGATCATGATCCATGGCGAATCCTACAAGAACATTGTGTCGGAAGCAGCGAAGAGTGCCCTTAAAGAGCTGGGTGACCTGGGAAGCTACCATGAACGGATTTTTATTACCGAGCCAATAGTGTTTGAGGATCGTTGTGTGGGTGCCGTGGGTTTCAGTGTCAGGGAAAACAAATTTTACGTTTTCAAGGCGAAAACTGTGCTGGATACAATGGGTGGTGCCGTGCATATTTTTCGCCCAAGGTCGGTAGGTGAGGGATTGGGAAGATCTTGGTATCCTCCGTTTAACAGTGGTGCCAGTGCCTATTTTACGTTAAAATCCGGTGCCGAAATGACCTGTCAGGAGGTTCGTTTTGTACCAGTGCGGTTCAAAGATTCTTATGGACCTGTGGGGGCCTGGTTCCTCCTGTTTAAATCCAGGGCCACCAATGCCAAAGGTGAGGATTATATGCAGACCCGGGCGGGAGAGCTTGAAAAATGGGCTCCTTACGGGACCACTAAACCAACACCGACCAACCTGCGTAACTACCTGATGTTGCTTGAGCTTGAAGAGGGGAATGGTCCCATCTACATGCGAACCGATGAGGCCATTCAGGAACTTGTTGCGCAAATTCCCGATGCGAAACAGGCCAAAAGGAAACTTAAAGAGCTGGAATCGGAAGCCTGGGAAGATTTCCTGGACATGACAATCAGCCAGGCACTGAACTGGGCATCCCATAACATCATGCCCGAGGAATCACCATCGGAGATTTCAGCCTGTGAACCATATTTTATCAGTTCACATTCAGGAGCCTCCGGAGCCTGGATCAGTGGACCGGAGGATCTGGCACCAGGGGATCATTTTTGGGGATACGACAACATGACCACCATCAAAGGATTGTTTGCGGCAGGTGATGCTTCCGGTGCTTCATCCCATAAATTTTCTTCCGGCTCTTTTACAGAAGGGCGCATTGCCGGGAAAGCGGCCATTGCATTCTGTGTAGACCACCCCGAACCGGTAGATGTCAGCGACGAACAGATTTCTTCCCTGAAGGAGCGGGTATTACAGCCCCTGAAAATATTTGAAGAACATCATGCCTATACAAATGATGTGGATGTAAATCCTCATTTCATCAAGCCAAGGATGTTCATGTTTCGTCTGCAAAAGATCATGGATGAATATGCTGGAGGCGCTTCTGTAGGATTCAGGACTTCGGAGGCACTCCTGACCAAAGGTCTGGAATACCTTCAGTTTATGAAAGAGGATGCTGAAAAACTGGCTGCCGGTGATTTGAATGAGTTGATGAGGTGCTGGGAAAATGTGCATCGGTTGTGGCAGGCAGAAGCTCATATGCGGACCGTCCTCTTCAGAGAGGAAACAAGGTGGCCCGGATACTATTTCCGTACAGACCATCCAACCATGAAGGAAGATTGGAAGGTGTTCGCCAACTGCAAATGGGACCCCGAAACAGAAGAGTGGGAAATGATCAAAAGAGATATTCTTTAACTTTAACTTTCAACTTTTAACTTTGAACTTTTCTATATTAATTATTGGTGGAGGTATCAGCGGGATTACAGCAGCTGTTGAACTTGCAGAAACCGGACGTGAAGTGGTTCTTATTGAAAAAGAGCCCTACCTGGGAGGCAATGTGGCCGGATTCAACAATTACTTTCCGAAATTATGTCCGCCCTCGTGCGGACTTGAAATTAACTTCAGAAGGATCAGAACAAATCCCCTGATCAGTTATTATACGGGTGCTGAGGTGCAGGAGATTTCAGGTGAGGAGGGTGATTTCCGGGTAACCATATCGTTGGGTGCCCGTCTGATCAATAATCAATGTACCGCCTGTGGGAAATGTGCTGAGGTTTGTCCGGTTGATCGCCCCAGGGACAGGTACGGATCAGTTGAAAAGGCTGCATATATAACCGGGGGACTGGCATTTCCAATGAAATACACCATCGATGGCGACGTGTGTCAGAAAGAGGCATGTGGTAAATGTGTTGAAGTGTGCGATTATAACGCCATAGAGCTGGATGCCGGTCCGGCCCGGGTTGAATTACAGGCACACCGGATCATAGTGGCCACCGGATGGGATCTGTATGATGCTTCCAGGTTGGAGAACTACCGGTATACCGAAGAAGCTGATGTAGTTACAAATCTTGAGTTCGAACACCTGCTTGCAGCATCTGCAAGGGACCATAAAAAATTAGCCAGGCCTTCAGATGGGAAAACCCCTGACAGCATTGCGTTTGTCCAGTGTGCCGGATCGAGGGATATAAATCATCTTCCTTATTGTTCTGCTGTTTGCTGCCCTGCATCTGTCAAACATGCATTGACCCTGGCCGAGTCTTATCCGGGAATGAAGGTGGAGATATTTTATATCGATCTCAGGCTCACCGGAAGAAATGAGAAACTATTGAACAGGGCTGAACAGACTGATTCCATTACGTTCACCAAGGGAAAGGCAGGCCGCATTAAAAGAGATCCGAATGAAAATGCATTGATACTCGAGGTGGAGGATATCATGGCAGGTACCAGGCGGATGGACCCGTTCGACATGGTTGTTCTGGCCACAGGGCTGGTGCCAAACCATATTATACCTGTTTTATCAACAAACGAATATGGTTTTTATCAGGCCGGTCAGATACCGGGTATTTACCCGGCAGCTTCGTGCAAACGGCCCATGGATGTGGCTTCTTCAGTAAAGGATGCAACAGCAGCAGCATTGAAAACAATGCATCAATGAAATGGAAGGATTGAAAAAAAATATGGCCCTTGCTGTTTGCACAGGATGCAGCATTGGAGAGTGTATCGATGTGGAGCACTTAATTAATGTGGCCGGTGAAGAGGTGGATGGAATTGCATGCGTGAAACATCCGGCCCTTTGTTCAGAAGAGGGCCTTGATCACCTTCACCGTTTGGTTCGGGATACGGGTGCAGACCGCCTCGCCATTGCTGCATGCTCACCCAGGGTTAAATCCGAACAGTTCCGGATGGATGGACCCTATGTGGAACGGATCAACTTGCGGGAGCAGGTGGCCTGGGTCATGGACCCGGATGATGAAGATACCCTGATGTGTGCGGATGACCAGGTCCGGATGGGGCTTGCAAAACTTGGTGCGATCTCTGACAATGTTCCTTACATACCCGGACAGGTGTTTTCAGACATCCTGGTTGTGGGTGGAGGATTGGCCGGACTCACCGCTACCCTGGAAGGGGCTTCAGCCGGCTGCAGGGTACACCTGGTTGAGAAAAGCGGATCCCTGGGAGGATATGCAGGGCGGCTTTACAAACTGATGCCCACTGTCGATGCTCAGGGGGAACTATGTGAACCCGATACTTCTGGGCTTATTGAACAGGTGATTTCCCATCCTGATGTGGAGGTTTACCTGGACAGTATCATAGGTTCCATTTCAGGTGAGCCGGGCAATTTTTCTGTTCGTCTGGAGAATGAAAAGGGAACTGAACTTACAGTTGGTTCAGTGGTTGTCTCCACGGGATGGAAACCTTATGATGCTGCCAGGCTGGATCACCTGGGGTATGGAATGTCACCTCAGGTAAAAACCCTTGAGGAGTTTGAGAAGCAGGTGCAGGAGGAGCCGGTCCCTGACAGGGTATTGTTTGTTCTCTGTGCAGGATCCAGGGATCAGGCACATCTGCCATATTGTTCATCCTATTGTTGCACCGCTGCCCTTAAACAGGCACTTTATGTGAGGGAGAAAAATCCGGAGTCACAGGTATTCATTGTATACAGGGATATCCGGACAACAGGATTCCAGGAGGAATTTTATAAAATGGTTCAATCTGATGATGCCATTTTCATGACAAGGGGTATAATCGATTCGGTTTCACCGGATGGCAGTCAGGTCAGGGTGACAGTAAGGGATTCCCTGATCGATGAAATGATAAGTCTCGAAACCGACCTGGTGGTCCTGGCCACAGGCATGGTCCCTTCCAGTACGGAGGACCTGCAGCTTCAGTACAGGCTGGGTAAGGGATTGCCCGAAATCGAATACAGTTTTTCGGATTCCCATTTTATCTGTTTTCCATACGAGACCAGGAGAACCGGTATATATGCTGCAGGAACAGTCAGGGCACCCATGGATATGGAATCCAGCAGGGAAGATGGAGCAGGGGCGATGATGAAGGCGATCCAGTGCATTGAATGCGTGAAAAGGGGAGAAGCCGTGCATCCAAGGGCGGGTGACCTTACCTTCCCTGAGTTGTACATGGATCGTTGTACAGATTGCAAACGGTGCACCGAAGAGTGTCCTTTTGGCGCTTATGATGAGGATGAGAAGGGAACCCCGTTACCCAACCCGTCACGTTGCCGCAGGTGCGGTATCTGTGTTGGTTCCTGTCCGGAAAGGGTCATCGGATTTGCCGATTTTTCCATCAACAGTGTATCTGCCATGATTAAATCTGTTCATGTTCCGGATGAATTTGAAGAGAAACCCAGAATACTCGTGTTTGTTTGTGAGAATGATGCTTATCCTGCACTGGATGCAGCCGGTGTCAATAGATTGAAAATCAGTCCGTACGTACGCATCATTCCTGTGCGGTGCCTGGGGTCGGTTAACAAGGTCTGGATATCCGATGCACTTTCCCATGGCTACGATGGGATCCTTCAGATCGGTTGCAAACCCGGAGACGATTACCAGTGTCATTTCATTCATGGAAGTGAGCTTACCGAACAAAGGGGAGGGAACCTCCAGGAGACCCTGGAGACCATGATGCTTGAACCTGAGCGTATCCAGACCAGTTTTGTGGAAATCACTGATTACCGGGGAATTCAGGAGATCATTAATGAATATGTGGAAGAATTGGAGTTGATTGGTCCCAATCCGTTTAAGAGTTTATAAAGTATTTGATGCAGCAGCGTTTTAATATACCTGAAAGGCTGATACCTGAAAGGCTGATACCTGAAAGATTGATTGTTGAATGATGGAAGTGAAGCCAGATATAGGATTTAAGAGGGAGCTGATCCGGATGAGCGGTTCTCAATTGAACCAGTGTATGCAGTGCGGGAATTGTTCGGCAGTGTGTTCCCTTGCTCCGGCTGACAGGCCGTTCCCGAGAAAGGAGATGGTATGGGCAGGCTGGGGTTTGAAGGAAAAGCTGATCGGGAATGTGGATGTGTGGTTGTGCTTCCAGTGCGGTGATTGCAGCAGTTTTTGTCCCAGGGATGTGAAACCTTCGGATGTGATTGCGGCTGTGAGACAGAAGACCTACATGCATTATGCCCGGCCCCGGTTCCTGGGAAAACTGGTTAGTAAACCAGCCTGGCTTCCGGTGGCCATCCTGATTCCTGTGGTGGTCATTGTTGCCATTCTTTCTCTGGCGGGTACTTTCAGGATACCGGAGGGACCGGTGAACTATTCCGAGTTCTTTCCCCATGCATGGCTCAATGCTACTTTTTCCGGGATCACACTACTTTTTTACATGCTGGCCTGTTGGGGACTGGGTTCTTTCTGGAACGACATGAAACGTCTGACACCATCCTCAGGCTCCGGACAGCAGACAAGAATTGGTCCAAAAATCTTTTCTCTCCTCGGTGAGATCCTTACTCATTCCAATTTCTCTGCATGCGGCTCACAGCGCACCAGGAAAACAGCCCATATGTTACTGTTTTTTGGATTTGGATTGTTGATCCTTGTGACCCTCTATGCCATCCGGGCCTCCATTACCGAAAACTATCCGTTATCCTTTCTGAATCCATTTAAGATCGCCGGTAATTTGGCCTCCCTGATGATTTACTGTGGCTTGGGTATCATGGTTTATCAGCGCCTGTTTAACAGGAGTATATTCGGGAAGAGCAGTTATACCGACTGGCTAATGCTTACATCCATTGGACTTCTGACCCTTTCAGGTACCCTGGTGGAAATGGCCCGGTTCGGGAACTGGTCCGTTGCATACCACCTCTACTTTTTTCACCTGGTGGCCGTTTGGTTTGTGATCATGTACCTTCCTTTCACCAAAATGGGCCATATCCTTTACCGGACAACGGCATTGCTCTATGCCAGGTCAATTGGAAGGAAATAGCTTTGTTCCGGTTATTGACCGTAATTGTTCAGGACGTTCCTGACCGAGCCATGCAGAAGCAGAAGACGCCTTGATTCTTCCAGGTCCAGTCCCAGTTCATCACCAATCATGCGTGTGCCACGTTCAACCAGTTTCTGGTTGGTAAGCTGCATATCAACCATTTTGTTCCCCTTTACCCTTCCCAGTTTGATCATGGTGGAGGTAGTGATCATATTCAGGATCAGTTTCTGGGCCGTACCAGCTTTCATTCGTGTACTTCCTGTGACAAATTCAGGCCCAACCAGGGCCTCCAGTGGCACTTCCACCTCCTTGGCCAGTTTGGTGTTTGGATTGCAGGTGATGATACCCTCCACAAGTTTTTCGATCTGGGGAATAATGGATTGGACCGCTGTGTGAACAGTACTGTCTTCCCTGTTAATATTCTCCAGTAATTCCGTGACCGACATCTCTTCAAGGTTCTCATACCTGGAGGACGATTCAGTAATGGATTCCGTGGTGATCAGCTTCTTTGTTTCAGCCTGCATGTGGTATTTCACCAGGCCATCAATGGGCGTTGCAATGAACTGAGTACTCTCCGAAATATAATATCCTATAATTTAGTTTAAAGGTATCGTTTGATTCATTTTTCTACTAATACTTATTGATTTGCAATAGGCAGATAAACAAGTGTTTAAAAGTAAACATTTATT
>SDBV01001077.1_pt1 | contig 40449 bp, 32 predicted proteins | sample 2277081 | NCBI WGS metagenome assembly SDBV01 (sample SAMN10402039, study PRJNA504765) | marine sediment metagenome | isolation source: marine sediment core GS10_PC15, 223 cmbsf | place: Arctic Ocean: Southern Knipovich Ridge | collected 2010
GGTCAAGCCGCTAGTGGGCTATGCGAACCGCTTGCGGATTCCGTTGATCTTCAACCGGGTGGCGAGCGAGGCGCAGTTCGACTTGCTGCAGCAGTACGACGTGCGCTTCGTGCAGGGGCCGCTGTTTGCGGTGCATAGCCATCATGGGGCGGTGTGAGGGTTTAGGGGAGCGCCTGGCCGCGAGGGCGCGGCTGGGGACGCTTGGCTAGCCACGCCTGGCCGGGGCCGCCTGGCCCCAGGAGCGCAGTGGCTACCGCCTAGCCCGTGTCGCCTAACCGGCGCGCCAGCGCCTTCAGACGCGGACCGACATTCTCGCGAAACACCTCTTCGCCCATCGACGACGCCGGTCCGCTGCAACTGAGCACCAGCCAGCGCCCTTCGCGCGGCTCGCGAAACGGCACGGCGACCGCGTTCACATCGTCGTGCCAGTCACGGAACGAATAGCAGCAGCGTTCCCGCGCAAACGCCGCGATCTCCTTTTCTGCATCCGCCACCAGCACGCCACCCTCCTTGCCGGCAGCCTTCTTCAACTCGGCGAGCAAGGCCGCGCGCATATCGGGCGCTTGCACCGCCAGATAGGCACGCCCCATTGAACTGGTGAGCATGGACAGCTTCGACCCCGAGGCAAGCCCAAGCGTGAGCGCCGTCTCGCTGCGGATCGTCTCCAGATACATCATGTCGAGCCCGTCCCGGCAACCCAGCGATACAGCCGCACCCACCTCGCGTGCGAGCGTGCGCATGTGCGGCCGTGCGAGTTCGAGCGTGTCGGTGCCCGACAGCAGCGCAAAGCCAAGTGACAGCACCCCCGCGTCGAGCGCATATTTGCCTAGCGTCTCGTCCAGACGCAGATACCCCAGCACCGTCAGCGTATAAGCCAGGCGGTTGACCGTGGCCTTGGGCAAACCCGTGCGTTCGACGAAATCGCGATTGCCGAGCATCGTCTCGCCGGGCCGGAACGCGCGCAGCAGGTCAAGGCCGCGAGCGAGCGCGACCACAAATTTACGCTCGTCGAGCGGATCGAGTGGAGTAGATGCAGGCGTCATAGGGTGGTACACTCAAGACTCATTTGCAAAACATTGTTCCGCATAGCGGAATTCAAGTCAAGCATTTCAAGTCAGACGAGATTCGATTCAGGAGATACGCATCATGGCCGACGCCGCGCAGTTTCACTGGGAAGATCCGCTGTTGCTCGATCAGCAACTCACCGAAGAAGAGCGCATGGTGCGCGACGCCGCCACTGCCTATGCGCAAGACCGGCTGCAGCCGCGCGTGCTGGAAGCGTTCCGCCATGAGAAGACCGACATCGAGATCTTCCGCGAAATGGGTGAACTCGGCCTGCTCGGGCCAACCATTCCGGAGGAATACGGCGGTCCGGGGCTGAACTATGTCAGCTACGGGCTGATCGCGCGTGAGGTGGAGCGCGTCGATTCCGGCTACCGCTCGATGATGTCGGTGCAGTCGTCGCTGGTGATGGTGCCGATCTACGAATTCGGCTCGGATGCGCAAAAGGCGAAGTACCTGCCGAAGCTCGCCACCGGCGAATGGATTGGCTGCTTCGGCCTGACCGAGCCGAACCACGGCTCCGATCCGGGCAGCATGGTCACGCGGGCGAAAAAGGTGGACGGCGGCTTCTCGCTGTCGGGCGCGAAGATGTGGATCACCAACTCGCCGATCGCCGACGTCTTCGTCGTCTGGGCCAAGCTTGAAGAAAACGGCAAGGACACGATTCGCGGCTTCATCCTCGAGAAGGGCTGGAAAGGCCTGTCCGCGCCGACGATTCACAGCAAGGTGGGCCTGCGTGCCTCGATCACCGGCGAAATCGTGCTGGACGAAGTGTTCGTGCCGGAAGAGAACATGCTGCCCAAGGTGAGCGGCCTCAAAGGCCCGTTCACCTGCCTCAACTCGGCGCGCTACGGCATCGCCTGGGGCGCGCTGGGCGCGGCTGAGGCTTGCTGGCATACGGCGCGCCAGTACGTGCTGGATCGCAAGCAGTTCGGCCGGCCGCTCGCCGCCAACCAGCTGATCCAGAAGAAGCTTGCCGACATGCAGACCGAAATCACGCTCGGCCTGCAAGGCGTGCTGCGCCTCGGCCGCATGAAGGACGAAGGCACCGCGGCGGTCGAGATCACCTCGATCATGAAGCGCAACTCATGCGGCAAGGCGCTCGATATTGCGCGGCTCGCCCGCGACATGCTCGGCGGCAATGGCATCTCGGATGAATTCGGCATCGCCCGGCATCTGGTGAACCTGGAAGTGGTGAACACCTATGAAGGCACGCACGATATTCACGCGCTGATTCTCGGCCGCGCGCAAACGGGGATTCAGGCTTTCTTCTGATTGTGGCGGTTGATTATGCCCGCTGATCGTCCCGGCTGAACGGCCGGCCACCGTGAGTGTCGAGACACGGTGCGGTTTGTGCCCGGCTTCTTCGGCCTGGCCGCTCTTCGGGTGATGAAACGCAAAAGGCCAACCGCGTGCGGTTGGCCTTTTGCATTGCTGAAGCGCTTTAGCTTACTTGTTCGGCTGCGGCGTCAAACGCAGATACGGGCGCAGCGCCTTGTAGCCCTTCGGGAATTTCTGCTTGATCACTTCCTCGTCCTTCAGCGACGGCACGATCACCACGTCGTCACCGTGCTTCCAGTTGCCCGGCGTGGCAACCTGGTAGTTATCGGTAAGCTGGAGCGAGTCGATCACGCGCAGCACTTCGTCGAAGTTGCGGCCCGTGCTGGCCGGATACGTAATGGTCAGGCGCACCTTCTTCTTCGGATCGATCACGAACAGCGAGCGGACTGTGAACGTCTCGCTCGCATTCGGATGGATCATGTCGTACAGCTCGGAGACCTTGCGGTCGCCATCGGCGAGGATCGGGAATCCGACGCTGGCGGCCTGCGTCTCGTTGATGTCCTTGATCCATTCCTTATGCGATTCCGTGCTGTCCACCGACAGGGCGATCGTCTTCACATTGCGCTTCTCGAATTCGCCGGCGAGCTTGGCGGTCAGGCCAAGCTCAGTGGTGCAAACAGGCGTGAAGTCCGCCGGATGCGAGAACAGCACGCCCCAGCTATCGCCCAGCCATTCATGGAACTTGATGCGGCCAACGCTCGAATCCTGTTCGAAATCCGGTGCGATATCGCCAAGACGTAGACTCATGATGCAGCTCCTTAGTGTGTTTGGACGGTCCGCTCAGGGTCGCCCCTGCGGCACCCCGCAAATTTAGAGCATACGGGAGCGCACGTACACCACGAACGAACATCGCGTCAGAACTTTATGAGTTTTTGTAATTTTCGTCGGAATGGAGGAAACTTTGCGGGACAGATCAACTCCATCATGATCCGGGTTTGCCATGTGATGGCCAATGCGGGGCCCCAGGGCAGCCGCGAATCGGCCGGGAATGGTTCATGCGTTTGTTTGAGCATACCTGCTGCGCTCGCCACCTGGCGTTTCTTTGGTTACGATTCACGCATGCCATACCAAGATGGGAGCTGTAAATGTCGGAAGTCAACAAGGAGAGATTGATGTCGGATATCAAAACCGTCCTCGCGGACGCTGAAGACCTGCTGAAACAGGCCGCGAGCGCCACCGGCGAACGCGCTTCCGAACTGCGTGAAACGGCGCTGACGCGCCTGAAACAGGCCAAGGAAAAGGCCGCTGACGTGCAGGTTGTCGTGGTCGAGAAGGGCAAGAAGGCCGCCCGTGCAACGGATGACTACGTGCACGAGCATCCTTGGGCTTCCATCGGCATTGCCGCCGGTGTGGGTGTCCTGGTCGGCCTGCTGATCAATCGCAAGTAAAAATGGCCGGTATCGCCGGGGGCTTTGCCCGGCATGCCGCTCACACGGGTTGACCGGCGCCTGTCTGGCCGGTCCGCTTCTTCTGGCGCATTTCACGCGCAACGCGCTCAAGCCATGACGATCGACAATCAATCGCAACGCGCGGAACACAGTCCCTTGCGCCGCCTCCTCAGTTCCGTGTTCTCGATTCTGCAGACGCGGCTTGAACTGCTCGGCATTGAGCTGGCCGAGGAAAAAGAACGCCTGCTGGCCGTGCTGTTTCTGGGACTTGCCGCGATGATGCTGGCCACCATGGCCTTGATCGCACTCACGGCGCTGGTCGCCATCGCTTTTTGGGACACCTATCGCTGGCAGGCGCTGGCCGGCATTACTGCCGTCTACGCGATCGCCGCGGTGATCTGCGGGCTGAAAGCGCGCAGCGGTTTGCACAGCGCACCCATGGTGTTCGAAGCAACGCTTGCCGAATTCGAGAAGGACCGCGAGATCTTCCACAAACGGTGACACGGGCCCTCTCCGGCCACTTTGACCGCTTCGGCCACCTGCACCGTTCGCCCTCCCGACCACCCTTGCCGCTGACACACCATGAGCTCTAGCCACTCCGATACCGCTTTTCGCAACCGGCGCCCTCCTTCGCGAGACCTCAGCGCGCCGCATCTGCGCGCCTTGCGCAAGGAGTTGTTGCTGGTGCGCGCGGACGTCGAGCGCATGGAACTTGCGCAGGCCACCCTCGAATTGCGTCAGGCGGTCACGCACTTCAGCTGGCTCAAGTTCATCGTGCCGGGTCTTGCCGGCATGCGCTGGCGCAAGGCCAGCGCCGCCAGCGCCGGGATTGGCGCGCTGCTCAAGGAATATCCGCTGATCAGCTCGATTGCTTCGCTGCTGCTCGCCAAGCCGCTGCGGGCAACTGTCGCAGCCAGCGCAAAACCCGTGCTGAAGTGGGGCAGTCTTGCTCTCGCCGCGTGGGAGGCGTATCGCATCTGGCAGCAGATGAAGAATGATTCGCGCCGCGCGGCGAGCGATGCGGCGGATGACGATAGCGAAGGCTGAGCCTCTCGGCGTGCTTCGCGGCGTACTTCGCGGCGTGGACTTGCTCATTTTGTGCTCCAGCAAAGGTCTGAGTCTGGCGCTGCCGCACCGTCCATGGGGCGATTCGTGCGCAAGCCGGTGGCGTCGAGTATGAAGATGCCGCATGGGTCGTCGTGCATCGGTCCCGTCTCCAAGGGGCGCGCCTCGACGGCGTAACCGCCGTTTTTTTCGTCAGCGGGAAGCGCCTGCAGCCGGTAGACCGGCGTACCGAACGGCGGCGCCTGATCGAGTCCGGCCGGCAACGAACTGACCTCTCCCGAAGTGCCTGCCTCCATGAATTGCGCAGCACGATAGAGCGCCGACGCGGCGTCGATCCGATGCGAACGGGCAACGTGCCCGCGGTAAGACGGCACCGCGTAGACCACCAGTATTGCGGCGATCGCCAAGGCGATGATCAGCTCAAGGAGCGTGAACGCGGCAAGCCGCGGCTTTGAGCGTTGCGACCTCATGCCGATGCGCCTTTAAAACGGCCGTGCGGCGACGCGCCGCCAATGCCGCTCGATCTTCTGCCCATCCACGACCAGCTCCAGTTGCAACCACGCCTGCGATTCCTGCGTGCGGCCGAATCCTCGTGCCGTGAGCAGGTAGGCCCGCGCCTCAGGTCTGGTGCTCAAGCGCCATGCCTCCACCATGCATTGCGGCGCAGCGACCGAGCCCGGCCACTGGGCGATCGGCGCAAAGGCGTTGGCGGCGAAGGTCTGCTCGAGTTTCCATCCGCTCGGCTCGGCAGCGACTCCCGCCACGGCCGGGGCCGTACCGGCGATGGCCGAGCGGGCGCATAGCGTCAGCGCCAAATCGGCGGCATGGAAGGCTTGCACGGCATCCTGGGCGTTCGCCGTGGCACGGGCTGCCGATAGTGAGGCTTCGAACCAGGCAGCCGAGGTGACCAGCATCATGGATGAGATCAGCAGCACGATTGGCAGGGCCGCGCCTCGGGTGAGACCGGCACGCGGCGCTCGGCGGACTGGGGGCGGCCGCGGGACTCGCGCCGCAAGATTCCTCGGTCCCGCAGTACATGTCGTCATGACGCATCCGCCTCGTTGTTCCGGATCGCCACATGACGCCAGAATGCCCGCCGCATGCGCATGTCCGTTGCCGTCAGGTTCGCGCCGTCGCAATCGACGTAACGCGAGCGCCGTCCTTGTGGCGCGCCGCGCACCAGCACGCAGAGATCCACCGCGATCACGTTCGCCCACTGGCTGGCCGCGACGGCAGAGGCATCGAGCGCGGTCTGCGCCCCAGCGAGCCAGTACCTGACACGCAACCGCTCGACGCCCTCGACCAGCGGCTGCGCTGTGCCGGATTTGCCATTGCCGTCGCAGTACAACTCAGACTCGCCGGTCGAACCGCTAAGCTTCGCGTAGTAGCGGTTGACGATCAACACACCTCCCGCGCCGAACGCTGAAGTGCCTGCGCTCACCGCCTGGCCCAGACAATCGGTCGGCTGGCCGCTGGACGATGCCCATGTCGAAACGTTGTCGCCGACGTAGCGGATTGCGATGCCATCCGAGCGGCTTGTCAGCGTTTCGCATGCGAGGTTTTCATCGGCGCCCGTGGGCCGCGCGGACGAACATCCGAACAGCGTTGGCGTTGACTGCGACTGAGACGCGTCGGCCGGGACGAACCCGGTCATCTGGATCTGCTGGCCGATCAGCGTGAGTGCCGCGAGACCTGCTTCGCGCACCTGAAGAGTGTCTGCGTCCCGCCCGAACGCCGCGCGTTGCGCGCGATATAGCGAAACGGTGCCGACGGTCACGACAAGCCCCAGCGCCAAGGCAATGACCAGTTCGACCAGGGTATGGCCGCGCGCACGAGTGATGCCCTGGTTCATTTGACAAACGCCACAGCAATGCACGCCAATCCGGCAGCGACCGGCAGATCGCCGCACACGTCAGACTTTGCTGTTGCGGGCTCGGGCACTGGCAGGCTTCTCACAGCCGACCACAACACGCGGGCAAACGAGACGCCGGCGCCGCGCTCGCTAGCGGACGCCTCACCCTGCGGCAACAGACTCGCCGCGCGGGCGCTCCACTGCCGTAAAGCGGCATCGCCGCCCGGCGCACGCGAACTTTCAGCGACAGCGTCAGCGAGGAAAGCCGCCTGTTCGCGCAGCGCCGCGGCGCGCGTCTCGCGAGCGATCCACAACTGCGTTGCCATCAGGCCGAGAGCCGTAACAGCCGTCAATGCCACCGCCAGCATCACCTCGATCAGCGATGCGCCGCACGCCTGTCCGCACCTCGTGGCTATCATGACGCCACCCCGCAGGCGCCTTCGGAGATGCGCGGCCGCCCACCCGCGGCAATGCGGATACAACGGCGCCACGGTTCACCCTGAGTAGCGCGAGAAGGAAAGTGCGGCGCGATATCGAAGCTGCGGAAGCTACCGATCAACTGCCCTGCCGGCGGCGTGAAGGTCAGGTTCGTCTGCGTCCCGACGATACTGACCGCCCCGAGTTCAGCCTGAGCGCGCAATACCATGGGCGTTCCGCTGCGATCAACCATCACCGCCCAACCGCACGACCAGTCGGCAACCCCAGCGCGGCACGCTTGCCCCGAGGCCAGGCAGCGGCGCGCCGCATCCACCCGGCACACGGTCACGCGCGCCCCGCGCCTGACCGCTTCACTGCGCGCGTAGGAGAGCGTCGAAAGCAGCGCGCTGGCGCGTGCATCCACCTGGTCACGCACGTGCCACGCAACCAGCGATGGCGCACTCATGACAGCGATCACCGCCAATAGGGCGACCACCACCAGGGTTTCGATCAGCGTGAAACCGCCGCCGTCATGCGGCAAAACAACCTCGTGTTTCATCTGCATTCCTTAGCTTCGAAAGAATGCGATCAATTTACTGAAGCGGAACCGGGTCGACAATCGGCCGAACGGCCAGGTAGCGGACGAGCGGCGTCACCCGCAACAATGTCGGCGTAACGGCTACAGGGAGAAATGACGATGCTAGTGCGTGAACTATCAGCGCTTGCGGGACGGCTTGGGCGGCGTGGCCGCGCGGCGAAACTCTTCGATGACGTCTTCGAATTCGGATACGTCCTCGAAACGGCGATACACCGAAGCAAAGCGGACGTAGGCAATCGTGTCGAGCTCACGCAACTCGTTCATCACGAGTTCGCCGAGGCGTTCGCTGCGCACTTCGCGCTCGCCACTGCCCAGCAACTGGTATTCGATGCGGGCGACGGCCGCGTCGATCGCGTCTGCCGCAACCGGGCGCTTGCGCAGCGCCAGTTGCATGCTCGCGACGATCTTGCGGCGATCGAATTCGGTGCGGCTGCCATCCTTCTTGACGACCGACGGCAACGCCAGCTCGACCCGCTCATACGTCGTAAAACGTTTGTCGCAGGCCGGGCAACGGCGGCGCCGGCGAATTGCGGCGCCGTCTTCGGATACGCGGGAATCCACAACCTGCGTATCGTCGTGCCGGCAGAAGGGGCAGCGCATCGCTTACTTGTAGACCGGGAAACGCTTGGTCAGATCGGCAACCTGCGCGCGAACGCGTTCGATAGTCGCTGCGTCTTCCGGGTTGTCCAGCACGTCGGCGATCAGGTTGCCCACCTGCTCCGCTTCCTTCGCGCCAAAACCGCGCGTGGTCATGGCAGGCGAACCGAGACGCACGCCGCTCGTAACGAACGGCTTTTCCGGATCGTTCGGAATGGCGTTCTTGTTGACCGTGATATGGGCTGCGCCCAGCGCCGCCTCGGCTGCCTTGCCGGTGATGTGCTTGGCGCGCAGGTCCACCAGCATCACGTGGCTTTCGGTACGGCCCGAGACGATGCGCAGACCGCGCTTCACGAGCGTTTCAGCCAGCACGCGGGCGTTTTCCACGACCTTTTGCTGGTATTCCTTGAATTCCGGCGAGAGCGCTTCCTTGAACGCAACGGCCTTGCCGGCGATGACGTGCATCAGCGGACCACCCTGGATGCCCGGGAAGATAGCCGAATTGATCTGCTTCTCGAATTCGGCCTTCATCAGGATCACGCCGCCGCGCGGGCCGCGCAGGCTCTTGTGGGTCGTGGTGGTCACGAAGTCTGCGTGCGGCACCGGGTTCGGGTAGACACCCGCGGCGATCAGACCGGCGTAGTGCGCCATGTCGACCATCAGGTACGCGCCGACCGACTTGGCGATCTGCGACAGACGCTCGAAATCGATGCGCAGCGCAAACGCCGAAGCGCCCGCCACGATCATCTTCGGCTTGTGTTCCTGGGCAAGCTTCTCAGTCGCGTCGTAGTCGATGTCTTCCGCTTCGTTCAGGCCGTAGCTGACGACGTTGAACCACTTGCCCGACATGTTGACGGGCGAACCGTGCGTAAGGTGGCCGCCGTGCGCAAGGCTCATGCCCATGATGGTGTCGCCCGGCTTGAGCATGGCGAAGAACACGCCCTGGTTGGCCTGCGAACCCGAATTCGGCTGCACGTTCGCCGCTTCCGCGCCAAACAGTTCCTTCACGCGGTCGATAGCAAGCTGCTCGACGATGTCCACGTATTCGCAGCCGCCGTAGTAGCGCTTGCCCGGATAGCCTTCGGCGTACTTGTTGGTGAGCTGCGAGCCTTGCGCCGCCATGACGGCCGGGCTCGTGTAGTTTTCCGATGCAATCAGTTCGATGTGGTCTTCCTGACGGCGGTTTTCCTGCTCGATCGCCTTCCAGAGTTCGGGATCGACGTTGGCGATGGTGCTTTGGGCTCTGTCAAACATACGGGTTCCGTTGAGTGTATTCAGGTTGACCGGGTCGTGCGCCGAATTTCATGCAGAAAGCGTAGTGGGTACGCAGCGCTGCTGGCGGCTGGGCCAGCCCTGACGTGGCGAGTAAAGATGCGCCGCACACGCGAGGCAGGACAGCCACCGGCGGCGCAATTGACTGCGCGCGGATCACGGCTGCCCAGGCGAACGGCAAAACGGCACCCTGCGCTTCACGGTGGGTCGCTCCACCTTGAACCTGTTTGGTTCTATCGCCAGTCACGCAGGGATGAGCGCGTTAGTGTATTGGAAGCGCCTGGAATAGGCAACCGGGTCGCCGTGCAGTCCGTTGCGGCGGCGGGCGACGCGCCGGCCACCTTGGCCGCGGCTCGTAGCAGCGCCCCGATCCTCCGCCAAACGTCTGATGAAAACTGGCTGCGGCCCGGGGCTGCCGGGCAGCCGGCGGCTAACGACGAAACCATCCGGGACGAAACCATCCGGGACGAATCCAACGGGGACAAAACTGTCCGGCCTGGCTCGAAACGGCTCACCCGGCGAAGCACCGAGCCGGCCGTCGCCCGCGCCCCGGCTGTCCCCGTTATCGCGGCAGTCCCGCAGACGCTGCGTTGGGGGCAAGGTCATTCTTGCCGCAGCGCCGCATTGGAAGTAGGCTTGGCGACTATCTCCCCTCCCCATCAGGAAACTGCAATGATCGTGTTCGTCACCGGGGCGTCCGCAGGATTCGGCGCCGCCATCGCCCGTACTTTCGTCAAGGGCGGCCATCGCGTCGTCGCCACCGCGCGCCGCAAAGACCGTTTGCAGGCGCTGGCCGACGAGTTGGGCGAGTCCCTCCTGCCGTTTGAGCTGGATGTGCGCGACCGCGCCGCCGTCGAGGCGGTGCCCGCTGCGCTGCCCGAAGCCTTTGCCGCCGTCGACGTGCTGGTCAACAACGCCGGCCTCGCCCTCGGCCTAGAACCGGCGCAGCGAGCCAGCCTCGACGAGTGGCAAACCATGATCGACACCAACTGCACGGGCCTCGTGCAGGTCACCCGGACGCTGCTGCCGGGCATGATCGAGCGCCAGCGCGGGCACGTGTTTAACCTCGGCTCGGCGGCCGCCAACTGGCCTTACGCGGGCGGCAACGTGTACGGCGCCACCAAGGCTTTCGTGCGCCAGTTCAGCCTGAACCTGCGCGCGGATCTGGCCGGCACCCCGCTGCGCGTCACCGACGTCGAGCCCGGGCTGTGCGGCGGCACGGAGTTTTCGAACGTGCGTTTTCGCGGCGACGACGCCAAGGCCGCGACGGTCTACCAGAACGTGCAGCCGCTCACGGCCGAGGATATCGCCGACACGATCTACTGGACCGCGACCCGGCCGGCGCACGTCAACGTCAATACGATCGAGCTGATGCCCGTCGCGCAGTCTTTCGCGGGACTCTCCGTGCATCGCGGCTAAAGCCCGCGACCCGGGACGCACCCGCGAAATAACGTGGGATTGTGCGTTCCGGGTAAAATGCGCCGCATGAATATGTCCCCAAGCGAGCCCGGCGCCGAAAACGGCTTTATCTGGCCGATTCGCGTGTACTACGAAGATACCGACGCTGGCGGCATCGTGTTCTACGCGAACTATCTGAAGTTCTTCGAGCGGGCGCGCACCGAGTGGTTGCGCGCGTGCGGCGTCGAGCAGGATCGGCTGGCGGAACAAACCGGCACCCTGTTTATCGTCCGCAGCACCGCAATGGACTATCGTGCGCCGGCACGGCTTGACGATGTGGTCAAAATCGTCAGCCGGCCTGAACGAATTGGCCGCGCGTCGGTCGATTTCTCGCAGGAGGCCTGGCGTGAGGGCACGCTGCTTGCTACCGGGACCATTCGCGTCGGCTGCGTCGACCGGGTAGCCCTGCGTCCCGCCGCCATTCCGGAGCCGGTGCTCGCCGCCTTGCGGCGCGGGCCGGGAGTAACTGCACCCAGCGTGTCAACGGACAACGGCTGAACATCGTTGTTACGAGGCCAGTGAACTCGTATCGATCAAGCAACACAAAGCATGGTTCGGCCCGCGGTTTGCCGATGCTTCCGGTTTCCCCACGGCGAGCTTCGACTGACCTTGCAGCCGGACGCCCCCATCCGGGACGTTACAAAGAACCTTTATGAACACTACACAAGATCTATCGATCATTTCGCTCGTTCTCAATGCGAGCCTGCTGGCCCAGGCAGTGATGGCGCTGCTTCTGCTGCTGTCGCTGCTGTCGTGGACTTTCATCTTCCGCAAGTGGTTTGCGATCCGCCGTGCACGGGCGCAAACTGAGCGTTTCGAACGCGATTTCTGGTCCGGCGGCGACCTGCAGGCCCTGTATCAAAGCGCCGCAAACAACCGCCACACGATCGGCGCCCTGGAACGGATCTTCGAATCCGGCATGCGCGAGTTCCTGAAGGGCAAGGAAAAGCGGCTCAACGACCCGGGCCTGATCCTCGACGGCGCCCGCCGCGCCATGCGCGCAGCATTCCAGCGCGAGATGGACGTGCTCGAAGCCAATCTGGCGTTCCTCGCCTCGGTGGGTTCGGTCAGCCCGTACATCGGCCTGTTCGGCACCGTTTGGGGGATCATGAATGCGTTCCGCGGTCTCGCCAACGTCCAGCAGGCCACGCTCGCCAACGTTGCGCCCGGCATCGCCGAGGCGTTGACCGCGACGGCAATTGGCCTGTTCGCCGCGATTCCGGCTGTGGTGGCCTATAACCGCTACGCCCACGACATCGACCGTCTGGCGATTCGCTTCGAGACCTTCATCGAAGAATTCTCGAACATCCTGCAGCGTCAGGCGCACTAAGGAGTCCACGATGGCCGGTTCCTCCAGTCGCTCCTCCAGTATGCGCGGCGGCCGTTCGCGCCGTGCGATGGCCGATATCAACGTCGTGCCGTATATCGACGTGATGCTCGTGCTGCTCGTGATCTTCATGGTGACCGCGCCGCTCGTTGCACCGTCGATCGTCAATCTGCCCACCGTCGGCGGGGCCTCCCCGCAACAGCAAACGCCGCCCGTGGTCGTCAATATCCGCGCCGATGGCAACATGAGCGTCAAATACAAGGACGACAATGGCGCCATGCAGCAGGAAGACATGACACGGGCAGATCTGAACAGCTTCGTCACCGACCGCGAGCAGTCGCACCCGGATCAGCCGGTTGTGATCGCCGCTGACAAAACGGTGAAGTACGAAACCGTGATGAACGTGATGTCCGACCTGAAGGCTCGCGGCGTCAAGCGCGTTGGCTTGCTCGTCAAATCGCAATGATCCGCAAGAATTCCGCTTACCCGCTCCAGCCACCGCGCGAACGCGGCACCTGGCGAGCCTTTGCGCTCGCGCTGGTGATGCACGCGCTGCTCGGATTCTTTCTGTACCACGGCATTCAATGGCAGAACAGCACGCCGGCAGGCGCCGAAGCCGAACTGTGGACGGAAGTACCCGATCTCACGACGCCGCGGCCAACGCCGCCGCCCGTGCCGGTGGCCCCTGCCCCGCCTCTGCCTGACGAACAGGCCGATATTGCGCTGCAGGAAAAGAAACGCCAGCAACAGGAAGCCGAGCGCCAGGCGCAGCTTGCCGAGCAGCAGCGCCTGCAGCAACTGCAAGCCCAGCAGGAGGCCGAAGCGAAGCGCCAGCAGCAGCTCGCAGCCGACCAGGCGGCCCAACTGGCCGCCCAGAAGGCCGCGGCAGCCAAACTGAAGCAGCAACAGCAGGCTGACAAGCTCAAGCAGCAGCAACTGGCCGATCAGCAAAAGCAGGATCAGTTAAAGCAGCAAGAGGACCAGCAGAAACAGCAGGCCCTGGCTGATGCGCAGAAGAAGGCCGACGCCCAGAAAGCGGCCAAGGCCGCCAAAGCGGCAGCCGACGCGGCGCAGGCGAAGAAGCTCGACCAGGAACGCCGGGCGCGTCTCGCGCAGATGCAAGGCATGGCGGGCGGCGAAGGCTCGACGGGCAACGGTCTGGCGAAGAGCGGCACGGGTAGCGGCTCGGGTGGGACCTCCACCTCGCCGGGTTATGCCGACAAGGTCAGGCGTCTCGTGCGGCGAAACATCACTTGGGGAGGCGATACGCAGGGGCTCGAAACGGTGGTTTCGGTGCATTGCGCGCCTTCGGGTACGTTGCTAAGCGCGACGATCATACGCAGCAGCGGCAACCAGCAGTGGGACGACGCGGCGCTTCGGGCAGTGCAGCTTACCGACCCGATGCCGGTCGATACCGATGGCAAAGCGCCGGCGAGCTTCTTGATCACCTTGCGGCCGGCAGGTTGACAGCAGCCGCAACGCCCCGCCCAGCGGGGCGTCCCCGGGAACGAATTAAAAGTTTCCGGGTCTGTCTGCTGTCATACAGTGTTAGAAATCTGATTTTTTGGGAATCCATACAGCATGAGTTTGATGACCAAGCTAGGCCTGCGGACTTTGGTGGCGTCGTGTCTGATTGCGGCCGGCGGCGCAGCGCACGCACAACTGAACGTCCTCGTGACGGGCGTCGGCGCCACTCAGTTCCCCATCGCAACGGCGAATTTCGCCAATGAAGCGAACTCGCCGCAGCAGGTCAGCACCATCGTGCGCCAGGACTTGCAGCGCAGCGGCAAATTCACCAATATCGACGCCGGCAGCGCGCCCGTTTCGGAAACCGATTCGGTCGATCTGGGTAGCTGGAAGGCCAAGGGCGCCAACGCGTTCGTGGCCGGCAGCGTGAACCGCCTGCCGAACGGCCAGTACGAAGTGCGCTTCAAGCTCTACGACACGGTCAAAGGCGAAAGCCTCGGCGGCCTCGTGCTCGTCAGCCCCGAAAGCGGCCTGCGCATGAGCGCGCATAAGGTTGCCGATTACATCTACGCCAAGCTGCTCGGCGATCGCGGTGTGTTCGCCACCCGCCTGTCTTATGTCATCAAGACCGGCAACCGCTACCAGTTGCAGATTTCCGATTCGGACGGCCAGGACGCGCACATCGCGCTGTCGAGCCCCGAGCCGATCATCTCGCCGGCGTGGTCGCCTGACGGCACGAAGGTCGCTTACGTGTCGTTCGAAAAGAAGAAGCCGATTGTTTACATCCACGATCTGCCTACGGGCCGTCGTGTGATCGTATCGGACCAGAAGGGTAACAACAGTGCGCCGGCATGGTCGCCGGATGGACGCACGCTCGCAGTAGCGCTTTCGCGCACCGGCAACACGCAGATTTTCGCCGTCAATGCAGACGGCAGCGGCCTGCGCCGGCTGACGCAAGGCACCTCGATCGACACCGAACCGAACTACTCTCCTGACGGACAGTGGATCTATTTCACCAGCGACCGTGGCGGTCAACCGCAGATCTACAAGATGCCGGCACAGGGCGAAAGCGCGGGCGCGGCCCAGCGCGTCACGTTCACGGGCAGCTACAACACCAGCCCGCGCGTAAGCCCGGACGGCAAGCAACTCGCCTACATTTCGCGAGTGGGCGGCGCCTTCAAGCTGTATATCCAGGACTTGCAGTCCGGCTCGGCAACCGGCCTGACCGACACAACACATGACGAATCGCCGAGCTTCGCGGCGAATGGTCAGTACATTCTTTACGCCACACAGGTGAACGGCCGTGGCGTGTTGGCCGCAGTATCGACCGATGGTCGCACTCGGCAGGTCCTGTCCGTTCAGGGCGGCATCGTTCGCGAGCCGTCCTGGGGCCCGTTTATGCAATAACACACAAGGAGAGTAACAATGATGTCCAAACTTCGTATCGTATTTGCCGCATTGCTGGTCGGCGCACTCGCAGCATGTCATTCGGGTGTCAAGCTCGACGAAAACGCCAACAAGGGTGGCGCGGTCGCTACGCAACCGAACCCGAATGCAGTCGCACAGGTGAACGTCGACGAGCTGAACGATCCGAACAGCCCGCTCGCCAAGCGTAGCGTCTACTTCGACTTCGACAGCTACTCGGTCAAGGACGAATACCAGTCGCTGCTGGGGCAACACGCGCGTTACCTGAAGGCACACCCGGAACGTCACGTGCTGATCCAGGGCAACACCGACGAACGCGGCACGAGCGAGTACAACCTGGCACTCGGCCAGAAGCGTGCTGAAGCCGTGCGTCGCGCGCTGTCGCTGCTTGGCGTGCCGGATTCGCAAATGGAAGCCGTGAGCCTGGGCAAGGAAAAGCCGCTGGCCGACGGTCATGACGAAGCGTCGTGGGCACAAAACCGCCGCGCTGACCTCGTCTACCAACAGTAATAGGTGATGAGCCGTATGACGCAACGTTTCTCCTGGCTGCGCTTTGCTGCAGCCGCCTGTGTGGCGGGCTCGGCCTTGACGGCCGTGCCGGCTCACGCCGGCATGTTCGACGACGACCAGGCCCGTCAGGCGATTCTCGATCTGCGCACCAAGACCGATAGCCTGTCGAGCCAGTTGTCGGCCGCCCAGCGGACCATCCTCGATCAGTCCAACCGCCTCGACCAGCTCAACCAGCAGGTCGCGACGCTGCGCGGACAGAACGAGGACATGGCGAACCAGCTTGCCACGCTGCAGAAGCAGCAGAAGGACTACTACACCGATCTCGACACGCGGCTGAAGAAGTTCGAGCCGCAGCAGCAGACGGTTGATGGTGTGGAAGGCACGGTCCAGCCGGGCGAGACGGACGCGTTCAATGCGGCTTCGCAGCAGTTCCGCAACGGCGACTTCAAGAGCGCGGCGGCCTCGTTCCGCAGCTTCATCTCCAAGTATCCACAGAGCCCTTATCAGCCGACCGCGCAGTACTGGCTCGGCAACGCGCTATATGCATTGCGCGACTACAAGGGTTCCACGGCTACGTGGGAAGGCGTCGTTAAGAATTACCCGCAGCATCCGCGTGCGCCGGAAGCGCTGCTCGCGATTGCCAACAATCAGCTCGAGCAGGGTCAGAAGTCGGCAGCAAAGAAGACCCTCGAGCAGATCGTCGCGCAATACGGCAGCTCGGACGTCGCGCAGTCGGCGCAGAGCAAGTTGTCGCAAATCAAGTAGTTCAGGCAGTTGCAGTATCACGCGTAGTGTCGGATTAAACGCCACGCGCGCCTCTCGCCGGGAAGCCCGGGGCAGTCATTGCCTCGGGCTTTTCGTTTTGCGGAGTGGTGCCTGGTGGGTTGACAAGCTTGGCGCGCTATCGCTATAATCCCGCTTCTCTTTTGGGTCGTTAGCTCAGCTGGTAGAGCAGCGGACTTTTAATCCGTTGGTCACAGGTTCGAATCCCGTACGGCCTACCAAAGAAATCAAAGGGTTGCAGGCCTTACGCCTGTAACCCTTTGTCCGTTTACGGCTTCATGTAGGCGCCGTGTAGGCATTTTGGGTCAGCATCAATCCATGTCGATCCACATAGCCAAGGGACGCTCCTCAAGCTTGACTACGTCGCAGGCCTTCTGCTGGTCCACAGATTCGCCGCAGCAATTGCAGGAATTCGTATTTCACACGCCTTGCGCCTGTCACTGCTCCCTCTGAGCGATCGCCAATCGGAAGAGCCTTCGCAGGGCCAAACTCAGCGTCCCCAAAACACCGCAGGTCAAGAGATACCACACCGCTCAATCCTGCTGGGATGTGCCGCGTTTGCGTTTCTTCGCATTCTGGCATCGACACAGATCAGAGAGGAGCCACCGCGCCACAGTTTCCCGCCTATCCAAACCGTACAGCGCATACTTGATTTCATCCTCAAAATACACGATGACATTACCCCCCATCACGCGGAACCGTCCCTCGTGCATCGCACCATCGACCTCCACCTGCACTGTTTTCGTCGTTTCGTAATCGGCGTTTGTCACGGTCGTGTAATCGGGCGCGAAAATGTCGAACTACTTGGAAACACATCGTGAGTCAACGGGCAAAATGCAAGCGGGCAGGATCAGTAAATCCTGGCAAACGCCCGGTGCGAAAGGATTCGTCTGTATCTGTGCAGGTAAATATAGGCTCGGCCATCATCCTCTGCGAACCGACTCTCCGTTTACCAAACGGCCTTCGCGAGAGAGATTCCCGGGCACGTCCTGCACACCTTGCCTACGCCTCTTTTTCTTCAGGTGAAATCGCCGGCGGAACAAGCTTCGAAGGTCGACGCGTGTCGGGCGTCCCCCCTGCCCCATCCGCCGCTTTCCCCGCCTTCGGCCTCACGGCCCCGGATCGTCAGACGCATTGCCTTGGGCACCGAGCGATCGAACTGTTCCTCATCAAACTCATCGGGAAGGTATGCCTCGTTTCGAACGGCATTCTCACCATCAAACGAGAACTCGGACCGAGTGTAGAACCCATCCAGAAAACGATGGCGTATCTCAGCTACAAGATCGAAAGAATCGAGGTCATGAGTGGCAACCCTGCTTCGATCGCCATGATCATCCAGAAACTGCCCGGGTCTCGTCAGATAGAAAGCCGTAAGGGCCGTTGCCTTATCACAATCCGGCCGTCTGATGATCCAATGAAGAGGTTCGAGTCCGAAGCCCCAATTCACTTGAGGGACGGCAAGATGCCAGTCGTCGGGCGTTGCTTCCTCAGATAGCCATTTCGCGTAACCAAAATAGAAAGGTAATCGGACTCGAACGTCTGTCTTGCTGCCCACTCCCACAGCATCTCGGATGTATCTGCGTAGTCTGACGCTCTCACCTCGACACGTTCGGCCTCATACCTGTTCCCCTCAGCATAGAGCAAACCTGGCCGCTCAAACGTAACTCGGCGAACGAGACCAGTTTTATTAACCTCAACCAGGATATCGTCACCTCTCGCCGTCCTGGCGACATAAAACGAATTTGTATTGGGCAGCTTCCGGGGGAGCATGCGAAAGTCGAGGACGTTGGCCATGACCTCGTCGAGAGTCATGCTGATACGAAAACCGAAGACTGAGATCGTAGCGGGAAATCTGTAATCAAACTCGAGGCGTCCAAGCACCCCGTGCGAATCGACACGCGCCAGAAATTGATGACCGACCGAAATCCAACCACCATCAGACGGCTGACATTCTGCGCCGACTGCGTCCAATAGTGCCTCGAAGGGCATCATGGTCTGAAGCCTTGCCAGGTTAGTGAAAATGCTCATGTGAAATCTCCCGGATATAGCCGGCGTTCGCGCTGCCGGTCCATAGACATGCTGCTCATGTCCAGCCTGCCATGCTTCGCCGCAAATTGAAGCCTCGCTGATCGTCAGTCAGTCAACCGCCGAATGCGTCACCGACAATACACTCCACCGATAGGAACCAGCCACGAAGTCTCGTCATGCAACGCTCCAGGCTTTCGAGCGCATCGCTCCAACGACGCCAGAAGTACGGTGGAGCAACGTCGCCACTGATAGCTTCTCGGGTGCAACAAAAGTTCTCTGGGGCGGCACCGTGGATTATCGAGTCAGTTATGAGCACAGCTTGAAAAGCGATCCTGAAACGCTTGCCCCAGATAGCGAAAATCCGTCATCTCCGAATTCTCTAACCGAGGACAATGGTAGGCTCGCCGCTAGTCTGGCAGATGCTACCTGGGCTTACGGTCCGCAACATAGATCGGAATTTGCTCTACACGACACACCCGCTGGAAAGCGCCGTTTTTCAGCTCCAGTAACGCCCGTGAAGCGGGGTGGCCCTCGAGCGCGAACCTCCCGCTGTGTTGTTGTACATATTCGCGCCCGTCAATACGAACGAGTTCCGAGTCGCTGCCAGCACACATTGCCCAACCCTTGCCCCAGGTAGTCCGGTATATGTGCTGAAGGTCGAGCAGTCCTTTGTTGGACTGACTGTTGTCCATCGAGTTGCCAGTCAGCAATGCGACGCCCCCCTCACTGCATGTGCATCCGCCCGTCCATACCAGATCGAAATGACCCACTTGCAGTGGTTGGCCATCACCAGCGAGATCGACGACCGCGGTTCCATCAAAACCCGCCTCGTTCGGTACGATGCCGGGATCGTCGACCAATGCCCTGGGGATCGCTGATGCGTGCTCTGTCGACCAGGGCAGCTTTGTGATTTCACTCCCGCCAAGAAAAGCCTGACACAAGGCAGGAGATGCGTTTTCAGCCAGGTGGGGTTTGAACGTTCGCCTGAAGCTACATACATGACCGTGATACGGCGAAACGACCTCGTACGGCCCACCATCGATCACCGATAGTGCATAAGCCGTTCCCCTGAAAGGAATCACGCGGACATCGTCAAAAGCCGTTCCACCGTCTGATCCATCCATCTGAAGTTCCGGCGGCTCCTGATCCTCCTCACCTTTTACCTTTATCGACTTTGTTGCGCACGAACCCATGTTGTAGCGCACCGCAAACGACACCTTGTTTCCATTGCGGAGGAAATCACCCTCCGTCGCCGAGATAGCATCGCCGTTGTCGGTGCTGAATGCTTCGGCTACGTAATCGCAGACATCACTTGCCGAAGATCTCACGGCCGGAAGATCGAAGCGTGTCAGAGTGAGTCGGTCTGCCGGGAGCTTGCCGGTCAGTACCTTGTAGCGCTGGTAAGCCGCATTCGCTTTGCTCCAGTAAAGTGCCTTGATATCGTCATCGTTCGCACCCAGCAATGCCTGGCGCGCCGCATCACCGAGATTCAACCATGCGACACTACGTTGCGGATCCAGGAGAACCACCTGCTCGAGGACCGATACGGATTCCTGCGTGCGTGGGGTAACGGCCGCTGCCAACCAGAAACCGTAGTCGTTGAGTATAAGAACGCGTTCCGCTTGTGCCATACCAGATGGTAAAGCGCTGAGTAACTGGCGAACACCTGCGAATTCCAGCTGGGATGGGTCTGGGTGACGCAGACAAAAGGGTTCCAGCTTGCCAGACAGACAGTCGTCCTGCTCCTTGAGCATCGCTTTGTAGGTCGCACGTAGACGGTCGACATCGAACGGCGGCGCACGCGTGGTAAAAATATCGATGACGTCTGCCTGGGTATACGATCCGGCAATAAAGACCCCTGCCTGCCCGATCGGCTGCACGGCCGGCGCTGACAGCGGATCGGACAAACCTGCAGCGGTCCTGGAAGCAAAGAATGTTATTTCAGCCGGTAGATCTGTTCGCACTTCGGGTCGCTGGCGGTCCGCTACATCGACATACGTCGTCGCACCGCTAACCGGACCGAATTGGGGATGCAATGCCACAGTATTGCCGTCGGCCGATACCTGCGCCCATGCAAAGGGCGAGTCTGGCGGCGAGTCGTAACGAACGGCGAGCTTCGGCTGCGATGGATCCCCAAGGTCGATGACAACGAAGTGTGAGTTCCGGTTCAATACCCTGTCGTCGCGCCGTATCACGAAAGCTACGTTACCTCGGACGACGAACTGGTCGAGCCCGGCGTCGTGCAGATCCAGGCTGGAGGTCTGACGGGGGTACTCAGGGTTCGAGACGTCATAAGCAATCAACCGAGTATTCCCGTCCCGGTCACCAGCACCGGTTTGCCGCACACCGGAGGTAACCGCATAGACGTAACGACCGTCCGCGGAAACGCCGTATTGGAGCATCCACCGACCAGGAAATTGCAACGTGGCGAGGATACGCTCGTCGTTCGGATCATGCGGAACCTCGACGCATGGCACGGTCTGCTCCGTGTCAGCGCATGCAGCATGTGCCAGGGGGATTTGCAACGACAGATAAAGCAGTAACGAAGTGACGCCAAATGCGCGGCGCACCAAACCCTTTAGCCCGCTCCTGAGAGGGTTGCCGCAACACAGATAAGTTCCGACACCAACTATCCACATCATTTTGGGTTCCCCGAAGACATTGTTGCCCAGCAGGCGGCCGGATTAATCGATTTTGTACTGCCGAGAGGACTAGCTAAGTACCGGTCAGTATCGGGTACATCAACCGGCAACTCCGGCACACAAGGACTCGCAGGCCCTGATGGCTGCGGGGACTCGTATCCGATGGCATCATCTCGCATCCAGGGGCAATTCGTCGGTGATGCTCGACATTCCCAGCCTGCCAAGCTTCGCCGCGAGCTGAAGCCGCGCCGATCGCCAGTCGGTCAGTGACTGGATGCGTTCCCGCTTCGCTGCAGCAAGTGATGACTGCGCGTTGAGCAGTTCCAGGATGTTGCCCACGCCCACCTGGTATCGACGTTGGGCCGCCTCATAGGACCGGCTCGCGACATCCAGCTGCATCGCGGTGTTATCCAGATTGTCTGTCGCCGTCTTCACTGCCTGGTAGCTCGTCCATACGTCAAGCCCCACCTGCTGCTCGACTTCGTTGAGCGTATCGCGCTGCAGCTCGGTCTTCGCTTCGGCCTCATGGATCTGGTACGTCCGCGTAAAGCCTTCGAAGATCGGAATCGTGACCTGAAATCCCAGGTACCACTCGCGTCCGTTTGTTGGAAACTGCGGAATCCCCACTTCAAGCGTCGTCGGCTGATTGTTCCAGCTGTACTTCGCAACAAGACTCAGGCTTGGCAATCCCTCGGCACGGGTCTCTTTTACTTTCTGCGCGGCTGCCTCAAGCTGGGCCTGCGCGGCGAGCACACTGGGGTGAGACCGCTTCGCCTCCTGTATCAGTTCATCAACCGATTCCAAGAACTCCGCATCCGGCTTCACGCCATCGCCCACCACGGGCAGCGTGACAGGGGTACTAGCGTCGAGGTCCATATCCGAATCGAGGGTGCCCAAAGCGGTCTGCCAGTCCCCATTTGCCTTGGTACGGTTGGTCACCGCTTCTGCCCACGACGTTTGCGCCTGCAGTTCGTCGCTGATCGGCGCGACACCTTTATCCACGCGTCCCGTTGCAGCCCTGAAGCTGTCATGGGCGGTCTGCTCGATCTCCTGCGACGCGACGTACGCCCCCTGCGCAGCCTGCGCCGCGTAATAGTCCTTTGCCACAGCAGCGAATGCTGTTTCCAGCGCTGCCTGCTGGCTCGCCCTTGCCGCTACGAGCAAGGAATTGGCGTTCGCCAGGGCCGCTGCCCGACCGCCGAAGTCATACAGCACCCAGTTCAATGACACGCTTTCGGTCCGCAGTACGCTATTGCGGTAGTTCGAGCTGAATTCCGGGTGCCCGATCACGTCGGTCCTGGTGTCATCACGTACGCCCTGCCAGTTTCCGGAAACCGTCGGCAGGTACGCTCCACGCGCAGCACCGACGTCGGCCGCCGCGATCTTGACGTTCGCCCACGATTCCCGCGTCTTCGGGTTGTTGCACAATGCCCGTTCGACCGCCTCCTCCAGCGGCAAAGGATCGGGAAGCGCACCGAATACACAGATGCGCAAGCTTTCGTCGCCGGACATTGACGCGGCTGCGGTGACCGGCACATGCCGGTTCGCAAGCAGAGGATCAAACTCCCACGCCTGGCAGGATGCCGAAACAGACAGCGACAACACGAAGAACAAACTGACACTGGAGGCCTTTCGAATCCGTCTATCGTTCACGCATGCTCTCCTGAGCCGTCTGGACCAGCGGCCCCAGGAAATACTGCGCCACACTGCGCTTTCCGGTCCTGATCTCGACGGTCACCTCCATGCCCGGCGTCAGGTTGACCCACTTGTTCTCGACGTGGATCCGGTTCGTTGCAAGACGTACACGCGCCGGAAACATCAGTCCGAGTTTCCTGTCCTGCGTCGCATCGTTCGACACCGAAATCACCTGCCCCGTCAGATAGCCGTAGCGTGTGTACGGAAACGCCTCGATCTTGACGATGGCCGTCTGGCCGACATTCACAAAACCAATATCCCTGTTCTCGACGTTCGCCTCAACCTCGACCGTATCATCCGGTACGATTTCCATGAGCGACTGCGCGGTGGTCACGACCCCGCCCAGGGTGTGGATCGACAGTTGCTGCACAGTACCGGCCACGGGCGCGGTCAGGCTAAGCAGCTTCTGCCGGGTGTCCGCCTTGGTCTGGTCATCCCGGTTCTGCGCCCACTGCTGCTGTGCCTTGTCGTACGCATCGAGCTGTTCACGCCGGAACTGCGACGTGATCGAGTCGATATCGGCGCGCTGTTCGGCGATACCTTCGGCGAGTTCATTCGCATGCGCGCGCTGTGCAGCAAGCTCGTGCTCCTGTTCGAGTGCCGTGCGCTCCTTGTCGAGGTAATCGTTGCTGGCAACGTACTTCTGCGCCACCAGCGCGCGGTAGTTATCCGCCTGCTGACGCGCCAGTGGGGCGGTCGCTACCAGTTTCGCAATTTCCTGTCGCGTGCTGTCGAGTTCAGCCTGGCGCTTGAGCAGTTCATTTTTTGCACTGAGCAGCTTGTCCGCGTACTCGCGATACTGTCCGTCGGCGTAATGCTGGTTCTGCTCCTGATCAGCAGCCGACGCATCCGGCACGGACGGGACCAGAGGGGCCACACCGGACTGCTGCGCTGACAGTAACGTCTGCGCGCGCACCATCGCGAGGGCGGCGTCGATCTTCGACGTACGGGCCTTGTCGGCGTCCGCCGCTGCCTGGGTGGTATCCAGTTCCATTAATAATTGCCCGGGTACGACACGCTCTCCGTCATGGACGGCAATGCGTCTGACGACGCCTGTGATTGCCGGCTGGATGACCTTCACGTGCGCATCGGGCGCCAGCTTTCCTTTCGCCGACGCAACGATGTCAAGCCTGCCGAAGGCCGCCATCGCCACTACCGTGAGGGCCAGCGCGACAATGATGCGCATGGTCCATTGAGGGGCCGGGTGAACGGGCGTTTCAACCAGTTCGAGCTGTGCGGGAAGAAACTGCAGTTCGTGCCGGTGACGCGTGGGCGAATCGAGCTGCGCGCGCATCGCCCACGCCGAGCGAAATGCGGTTGCATAGCGGGAACACAGGGCGGCAAACGCCTGGAGGCGGTATGAGTACATGGTTCTCACCCGTTCTGTAACGAGACCAGATGGGCGTAGTAACCACCCTTGCTGACCAGTTCGGCGTGCGCGCCCCGCTCGACTACCTTCCCCCGGTCAAGCGCCACGATATGATCGGCGTGACGCACGGCCGTGAGCCGATGCGCAATGATGATTACCGTGCGTCCAGCGCACATCGCGCGCATGTTGTTCTGGATCACCCGCTCGGTCTCGAAGTCGAGGGCGCTGGTCGCCTCATCGAAGATCAGGATCCGGGGATTGGTCACGAGCGCACGCGCAATCGCGATCCGTTGACGCTGACCACCCGACAGGGTCGAGCCATGTTCACCGACGATCGTGTCGTACCCTTCGGCCAGCTCGGTAATAAACTCGTGCGCACCGGCCAGTTGGGCCGCGTGCATGACCGCATCCAGCGACAGTCCGGGATCGATTACCGCGATGTTCTCGCGGATCGAACGGTTGAACAGAAGGTTTTCCTGAAGCACGACGCCAATCTGCCGGCGCAGCCACGCAGGATCGGCGAGCAGCAGATCAATGCCGTCAACCTTCACCCGGCCGTGCTCCGGTACATAGAGCCGCTGCAGCAGCTTCGTGAGCGTGCTCTTGCCCGATCCCGACCGGCCGACAATACCGATCACTTCGCCCGGCTGGATGTGAAGCGTGATGCCATCCAGGATCAGCGGGCCATCGGGGCGGTAGCGAAAGCGTACGTCCTCGAAACTGATCTCCCCCTTGACAGCGGGCGCCGCCTGCCGGCTCGCCGGAATTTCGCTACGCGTATTCAGGATGTCTCCCAGCCGCCCCATCGAAATCCCCACCTGCTGGAAATCCTGCCAGAGCTGCGCAAGCCGCAGCACCGGAGCCGCCACGCGCTGGGACATCATGTTGAAGGCAATCAGTTCCCCCACCGTGAGACGGCTTTCGATCACGAGCTTCGCACCGAAGAAGAGCGTCGCGACCGTCACCAGCTTGCCGACCACCTGGATCAGTTGCTGCCCGACGTTGCCAACGGCATTCGCCCGGAAGCTCGTGGCGACATAGGCGGCGAGCTGGCTGTCCCAGCGGCGGGTGAACTGCGGTTCGAGCGCCATCGACTTGACGGTCTCGGCACCCGATACCGCTTCGACGAGAAACGACTGGTTATCGGCTCCCCGGGCGAACTTCTCGTTCAATCGCGCGCGCAGGACGGGGTTCAGCCCCGCCGAGATCGCGCCATAGACAGGCAGCGAGATCACCACGATCAGTGTCAGCCAGACGCTGTAGAGGCACATCACCGCGATGAAGACGATCGAGAAGAGAAGATCAATCGCCGCGGTCAGCGCCTGTCCGGTCAGGAAACTGCGGATATTTTCGAGTTCGCGCACGCGCGCCACGGTCTCACCGACGCGGCGACTGTTGAAATACGCAATGGGTAAGGCGAGCAGATGGCGAAACAGACGCGCGCCCAGTTCGACGTCGATACGGTTGGTGGTATGCGAGAGTACGTAGTTGCGCAAACCAGTGAGCAGGGCCTCGAACAGGCCCGAGGCGAGTAGAGCGATGCAGACGACGTTCAGCGTGCTGAATGCCCGGTTCACGAGCACCTTGTCCATCACGACCTGAAACATCAACGGCGATATCAGGCCGAACAGCTGCAATACGATCGACACGAACAGCACTTCAAGCAACAAGCGCCGGTATTTGACGATTGCCGGGATGAACCAGGAAAAGTCGAAGTGCGCGAGCTGGCCCGAGAGCGAGGCGCGCGACGCCACGAGAATGAGGTTGCCGCTGGCGCGCTCACCCAGTTCGTCGCCGGTAATGAGGGTGGGTGACGGCTGCGAGGGTTCGAGGATCAGGATCTTTGCGCCGTCCAAGCGCGCAATGATGAAGTGGCTGCCGTTGCGGTCGAACGCGAGTGCAGGAAGCGCAATCCTGGCAAGCCGGTCAATGCGCAACGGCACGATGCGCGCCTTCAGTCCGATGGACCGGGCGCTCTGTACCAGATCGGTCGCGGAAAACAGCCCACTTCCGAGCGCCGCCGCGTGACGTAGCTGGGCGGCGTCCGCTGCAATGCCATGAAACCGCGCAACCAGCACGAGCGCGGCGAGCCCTGCATCCTGCACAGGCTCCGATGCATGATCCTGGGGGGTGGTTACCATGATTGTGTCCTGCGTGCTGGCATCGGGCGCGGCCTCACACTGTTACCGCTCATCGACGAGATCCGCCAGTGTGGCTACACGCGTGACCGAGCCGATCCAGCGGGGCGACGCATGCAGGACCTCCAGGAACCAGGCGTCACGCAACACCGGTTTGTAGACCCGGAAGGTCTTCATGACCGAAAGCGTCACGGCCGAGTCGAGTGCACTCAGATAGGACGTATCTCCGTCCAGGAAATTCGGGCTCTCGACCCACCGGTCCAGTTGTGCCGCGCTCAGGAAGAAACATCCGGCTGAAGGATAGGTTGTCCGCTCGAACGACACGGCACTTTCCATGAACGGCATGTCCAGATGCGGCACATCGGTGATGTCCTGATAACGCACGGTCACACGGGGATTCAGGCGGTAATCGACGTACAGCTTGTGCACCGGTCCGGTCGGCGAGACTTCGTACCGGTTGGGCTGCAGCAATGCTTCCGGTCCGAAGCGCTGATCGAAAAGTTTGCGTTTGCGGAAAAAAAGTGGATCCGTCAGCACGACATCATCCTCAACGAACCCGTAGTAGTCGTACCGCCCCCGCGCAGCAAGCAGCAGCCTGTGACACTCGAAACCCAGCATCATGGGTTCAGCCTGGGTCGCATGGTGGCGAAACAGGGGGTGCAGTGCTCGCACCTCATCCAGCAGATGGGCGTCACCTGTTGTGCAGACAACGAGGTCGAGCACGTCGGGTTCAGGCGAAGTGCTGCGCCAGGCCCGGGCCTGGCCGTGATCCAGCCCGAAGGTACCGGTACCGAGTGCCTGATGGGGACTGCAGATCGCGGCGACCAGTGCACGCAGGCGTTCCGCGCGTGCGCCCGCAAGACGCGAGCGGTTGGTGGCGTCGGGAACCGGTGCGCCGAAGAAATGCGGCATGACAAGGAGAACGCGCATGGTCAGGCCAGCCCCCCGTCAACCAGTGCGTCGCTCATGCAGAAATCGCCCATGGTTGCCTCGAAATAGCCAATCGTTCTGCGCAGTCCGTCTTCCAGCGAAACCCGCGGTTCCCAGCCAAGCACCTTGCGCGCCAGCGAAATATCCGGACATCGTTGTACCGGATCGTCAACGGGCAGGCCCGTATAGACCAGTTTCGAGCGTGAGCCGGTCATGTCGATGATGTATCCGGCCATATCCCTCACGGAGATCTCGTGGGGGTTTCCCAGATTGACCGGGCCGGTGAGTTCGTCAGTTGCGTCCATCATCAGCACGAAGGCATCGATAAGGTCATCGACATAGCAGAACGCACGGGTCTGTGACCCATCGCCGTAGATCGTGATGTCGTCGCCCCTGAGCGCCTGGACGATGAAGTTGGAGACGACCCGGCCATCGTGGTGATGCATGCGCGGCCCGTAGGTATTGAAGATCCGCGGCACCCTGATGCGCGTGCCGTGCTGGCGGTGATAATCAAAACACAGTGTTTCGGCGCAGCGCTTGCCCTCGTCATAGCAGGCACGGGGGCCGACCGGATTGACGTTACCGCGATAGGTTTCCGGCTGGGGGTGAACCTCCGGGTCGCCATACACTTCGCTGGTCGATGCCTGCAGGATTTTCGCTTTCATGCGTTGCGCGAGATCGAGCATGTTGGCCGTGCCCAGCACGCTTGACCTGATGGTCTGCACGGGATCGGACTGATAGTGGACGGGAGAGGCCGGGCACGCCAGGTTGTAGATTTCGCCAGCCTCGACGTGGATCGGGAAAGCAACGTCATGGGAGATGACTTCGAAATCCGGATGGTCAAGCAGGTGAGCCACGTTGCGCCTGCTGCCCGTGGAGAAATTGTCGAGCACCAGCACTTCACGTCCCTGCCCGATCAACCGGTCGCACAGATGCGAGCCGAGAAAGCCCGCGCCGCCCGTCACCAGCACACGTCGCATGGCGGGAGCCGCGGTTTGCCTCGTTACATCTGGTCTGTCGGGATAATTCATTGGATGCGCCATCTGGTCATGCCAGGTCCGGATCGTGTCGCGTCCGGAAATCCGCGATCGACGCGATCCATCTGGCAGGGAATAAAAAGATCCGGTGTCCCAGGAAACCGGCGGGGACGCCGGACAAGGCGTCGGGCACCCTAAAGCTTTGCGAGTGTCATGAGTTCCACCGAGGCGGAGTCAAACACGTAATCCCAGTCGCCCTCAGCCCGTGGACGAAAGAGGCGCAGCGACGGATACCACGGGTTGTCGGTACGGTCGAGCAGCCACAGCCAGTGAGCGACATAACCGAGCAGCACCCAGACCGGCCTGCCCATCGCGCCGGCCAGGTGAGCCACCGCGCTGTCGGTCATGATCACGAGATCGAGCTGCGAGATGGCGGCAGCGGTATCCGCGAAATCATCCAGATAGGGCGCAAGATCGATGATCGGGCCGCCCCTGGGCAGGGACGTTAGCTCTTTCGTACGCGGCCCCTTCTGCAGGCTGTACAACTGCACACCGGGTAACGCGAACGCCTGGAAAAAGCGCATCAGGGGCTGGGCACGCTCCTGGTTCTTCCTGAAGGTGACGCTGCCGGACCAGACAATGCCGATCTTCAGACGTCCCGCAGCCTGCCTGAAAAGCGGCTCGAATTTCCCGAGACGCTCAGACGGTGGGAAGAGATAAGGTGCCGTCGGAATCGAGGCGAAGTCCGCCGTGAACAGACCCGGCAAGCTGCACAGATAGCAGTAGAAATCGGCAGACGGCAGCGGGACGTTACGCGGAATCAGCCGGTCCGCCACACCCATGGCCGCGATCAGCGGAATGAGTTCCTGCTGGCACTCGATAACGAGTTCTCCACCGAGCGCCTTGACGCGCGGCAGATAGCGCGCGACCCAGAGCGTGTCGCCAAAGCCCTGCTCCACGATGAGCACCAGCCGCTTGCCCGAGTAGGGTTCGCCGTTCCACTGTCGGCCTGGGAGCGCCTTTTTCGGTAGCTGTCCTGTGACAATCCGCACCTCGTAGTCGGGCCATGCCTGCCGGTAGTTGCCCAGGTACAGATAACTGCGCCCACGATCCCATCGCGCCAGGTCGTACTGCTTTCTTTGCTCGATCGCCTTCGTGAAGGCGGCGACGGCTTCACCGTGCTGCCCCGCTTCGGCCAGCGCTGTGCCGAGGTTATGATGAAGCAGCGATGTTTCGCCCTGAGCCAGTGCAATCGCTCGCTGGTGGCACGAGATCGCCCCCTTGAGATGCTTCAGGCAGGTGAGCGCATTGCCGAGATTCGTCCAGACGCCGGCTGCCTTCGGGTTGATCGCGAGGGCATCCCGATAGCACCACACGGCGTCGAGGTAACGTTTCATCGCGGCGAACATCACGCCGCGTGCGTTTCTCAGATCGCTGTTGTTCGGGTCCCGCGTAACTGCTTCGCGCAACAGGGCTTCCGCTTCAGCAAACTTGCCCTGGTGGTGCAGCTCGCTCGCGCGGCGGAATGCGTCTGCCGAGGTCATGGAAACTGCGGCGTTCAATACACCATCGTCCGTCATTGCTGTCGACATGCCGCCCTCCGTCACGCATGCCATGAGACGGCAATCACGCTCTGCAAAGCCGTGCTGGCTGGCATCTGTGTTGCGGTAACAGGATTGAAGCCGGGGTTATCACCCGAGTAGGTCGCCATCGCCTGGACAAGCTGCGATACCTGACTGGTGATGGACAGTCCGCCTGCCGTGATCTTTGCCAATGGATCACCGCTCGCGCCATCGGGGCCACCAAACCAGCCAGTGATATCGACGCTGGTATTCGTGCCCATCACGTTGACCAGCAGGTCATAACCTGATCTAGAGAACCACAGATCCGAATCCGAAATGCCACTTCCGAAATCAAGTTCGTCTGTTGGCAGCGTCGCGGAGGTCGCGCCGTAATAGCCGTTATTGAGGGAGACCGCCCCGTCTCCCACACCCACGTCAAAATAATCGTACCCGCTTGCATTATCTTCAATCTGGTCACCGCCGCCCGTGCCTGCGATGAGCGTGTTGTTCGTGCCACTGGATGAAAGCACCGCATTCGCCACGCTCCCTGCTGACAGCGTATCGTGGTCGCCTCCCACATCGGCACTCGTAAATCCAATCAGCTTGTCGCTAATGCTCGCACCCTGGACCGTTGCAGTGCCTGCCGCGAGATTGACTGTAACGCCATTGCCATCGTAGCTGGCAATCTCGTACGGCAATTGCGTGCCTGCGGCAGCAATCAGCGTATTCCCGGCTGCGTCGCTGACAAAGTCACTGCCAATGGTGCCGTTACCAATGAGCGTGTCCCCGAACCCGTCAGCGTAGATCTCACCTACAGCCAAGCCTGAAGAAACAGTATCGTCGTTCCCTGTGAGTTCCAGGTCCGTGACTTCCACCAGCGTGTCGGCGTGCCCTGCACCGGATGCGGTCACCGTGCCGATGACATAGTCAGTCACTGGAGTGAGCGTGAAAGAAATGTCGAGGTTCGAATTCGAGTAGTACGCCAGCCCGTCTTCGAGTGTATTGCCGTGCAGCCCGCCCATGAGCGTATCGTTTCCGGAGGCCTGCCCGATCAGGGTATCACCGCCACTGCTCGAACCGATGAGGATATCGTTCGTCCCCGTGATAAGCGCTGTGGTGATGCCAACCAATGTATCGCTTGCAGTGCCGTTTGTCGCAGTCTGGGTACCAAGGTTCACCGTCACACCAGCAGCAACGTATTCCGCGAGACCGCCGCTTAGCGTATCACTGTTCAGGCCACCGATCAGCGTACCCGGGCCGGTCAGGATGTCGTGTGCACCGCCTGCCTCCGCGATGGTGATACCGAGCAAGGTATCGGTTGCGCCACCAGCCGTCGCGCGATCCGTCCCAAGATTCACTGTGCCATTCGCGCCGGTATATTCCGCGACCGTCCCGCCAATGGGCAGAAGATATTCTGCTGCCGTAGGATCGACGCTGCCGATTAGCGTATTGTTGCCCACGCTCCCGCTGACCAGCGTCGCCGTACCTGTTTCGTAATCGTCAAGCACATTGCTGGTACCCGAAGCGATGACCGTGCTGTCATTACCCTGGACTTCCAGAAGATCACCACCCTTCAGTGAACCGATGATCACATTGTCACTGCTCATGGTGATGGCTTCGGTGAACACGCCTATCAGCGTATCGCTTCCTGCGCTTCCTTCCACCGTGTCTGTCGCAAGATCGATGACACCATCCGTCACGTTGTAGTCCAGGGCCGACAGACCCGATCCCGCAATCATGGTATTGCCGCCGAGGTTGCCACTGAACGTAGTCGCCCCGCTACCGCCGATAAATGTGTCACTGGAACCCGAACCGATGAAAGTTTCCGTATTCGTGCCACCAACCATCACGTCATTCTTGCCGCTCAGGCCACCGATGACGAAAGTACCAATCAATGTATCGTCTGCACTGTCCAGACTGCTCACCACACCAGTCGCGAGATTCGCCACATCGCCACTTCCGGTGTACAGCACTTCGGTCGTGCCCGTACCCGCAATCAGCGTGCTGCCGCCGACCATTGCACTCGCAAGCGTCGTGCTGAGCGTCGTCGTTCCCGTGCCACCGATGAGGGTTTCATCCTGTCCGGACACTTCCGCTTCATTGATCCTGATGAGCGTGTCATTCATCCGTCCATACGCGGAAGCGATTCCGGTTGCCAGATTGACGGTCATGAAACTTTCGCTGTAGAAAGCCACGCCCGCGTTCCTGCTACGCAGGACTGCACCGCCTATCAGGGTGTTCCCGCCAATCGAACTGCTGACCAGCGTCGAGAGGCGTCCACCCTCCAGGGTGTTATCTGAACCCGCTGCAATGACGGTCGTATCCTGCCCCGCGCCCCAGAGAAAGCTGCCCCCTGTGTTCGCACCGATCAGTGTGGTATCCGGACCCGCTGCGGAAAATACGCTGCCGATACCGATCAACGTATCTGTGTCACCGTTGCCGTCCGTTGCAATTCCGGTCGCAAGATTGACCACAAGGCTGCCCGGAAACTCGTTCGGTTGCCAGGTGTAATCCACTTCCGTCTGGCCGGTCCCGATGAGCGTATTGCTTTCGAGATTGCCGTAAAGTACGGCGCTTCCCGTCTGGTCGATGAGCGTATCGTTGTGGGACGCCATCAGGGTGTCATAGGTACCGCTCCCGCCCAGGTCTTCAAGCACGCTGTTGCCGCCGCTGACAAGCAGGTTTTCACCTGTACCGCCCGTGATCTGCATCAGGTCGCTACCGCTGCCATAGAGGGTTTCATTGCTTCCCGATGCAAGCAGCGTGTTTCCCGTGCCCTGCGCAGCCAGCGTGTCGTCCATGCCAGTCGCTTCGAGCAGATTGCCGCCCGCTGACGAACCGCCCGCGTATCCGTTGTTGCCGACAATGTCCACTGTCTGGATGCCCACCAGGACATCCTGCGTGGTTCCTGGGAACTTGGCAGACCCAGTCAGGCTGGCGTCTCCATCATCGCTGATGCTTGCCTCACCACTCTGGCCTGCCCCCCCAAGCTGGACATACACCCCGTTCTGCGCAAAATATCCAACCGTGCGTCCTGTGCCTGCGATCAGCGTATTGCCTTGCAGGTCACTGGTAAGCGTCGTGAGTCCTGCTCCACCGATGAGCGTTTCACCTACTCCACCTGCCTGTGCAACAGAAATATCGATAAGCGTATCGACGCCAGTATTCGCGACAACAGAGTGATCCAGGACAGTTGCCCCATTAACGTAGTCATATTCCGACCAGCTGACCGTACCTCCGCTGACCGTGCCGTTTCCGAGATTGACAACAAGGCCGACCGTCGAAAGCGTCCCCGTTGACGTTTCTTCGGGAATGTAGACGGAATCGTCCGGCACACTCCCATAGGACGCGATAGCGATGCCCGTAGTACTGCCGACAAGCGTCGCCCCATCAGCCCAGCCGATCAGGACGGACGTTCCGACACCAGCCTCCATCACCCACCCGGCAATCAATGTATCGTTATATCCGGAGGCTAGCAGTGTTGATTGATCGTTTCCGCCGATCAGCGTGTCGTTGCTGCCGGTTGCCTCCATGGTCGAAGCCCCGCTAATCACATCGTTGCTGCCGCTGGCCTCATCAAGTGCCCCAATTGCGAACATATGGTCGTTATTGCCACTCACCTCATAGTCCGTAAACCAGCCGACTATCGTATCCTCGCCTTGCGCGGAGTCAGCATAGCCAAGGCCATCGTCTCCGCCATTTATCGAAAGATTATTGGCATAGAAATATGCCTCGTTGTTTGCCGCGTAATGGTCGTAGGATGGAGACTGGGTGTCCTCATAGTACTGCGAGATCAGGGTGTTGCCGTCACCATTTCCACCGATTGTGTCATTGTTCGCCGCGATCAGGATATCGCCAGTCCCAGCCGCCTGTGCAATGGTGATGTTGGTGAGATAATCGCCCTGATATTGCGCGCTGCCTGGCAACCAGCCTTCGTACGAGTTGGGCCATTGTTCGGCGACCTGGTTTCCCAGATCGACATAGACGTCGCTAGTAAAGGCCGCAATGGTCGGCCCGGTTCCCCCGTAAAGTGCATTTCCAGTCCCGTTGCTCACCAGCGTGGTTGTACCGCTGCCACCGAAAAGCTGGGCGCGCGTACCGGCTGAGATAAGTACATTGTTGTTTCCAGCCCTCGCAATCAAGCCGCTTCCGACGGCAGTATTGTCACTTCCCCAGATGTAACCACTACCAATCAGCGTACCGTCGCTTCCGACAAGTGTCCCCCAACCATTTATCGTATCCTCGTCGCCCGTGAGGATCCCCCCGTTGCCCGAGAATGTATCGTCGTCTCCAACGATCTCAATGTCGGATATGCCCGACAGAGCGTCGGCGATGCCGGAACCATTCACGGACACGGAGCTATTGGTAGCCGAAATGTTGTTGCCCGCGTAGTACGCCACGGTCTGCAACGTGGCAAAGGTTTCCATGTCCGTCTGCGAATTGACATACGTGGCATCGTATATAGCCCCGCCAACGAGCGTGTCTCCCCTGGCATTTCCAACCAGCGTCGACATTGCGTCGTTGATCCCGACCAGCGTCTGACCGCTGCCAACCGCTTCGGCCACCGTGATACCGGATAGTGAATCCCCGCCCGTGCCATTGACCGATACACGTTGCGTGGCGAGGTTGATCGTCGTGCCACTACCGCCATATTCGGCAACGGTCAGACCACTACCGGCTATCAGCGAATTTCCGTTACCATTTCCGGTCAGCGTCGAAACTCCGCTGCCGCCCTCCAGAATGTCGTGAGCGCCCTGCGCCGTCAGCGTATCGTTGCCGCTTCCTGCGATCAGGATGTCGTTTGTTCCTGTCGCAATCACGTCTGTGACACCCGTCACCAGACCACCCGACAGGTTCACCGTCAGTCCGTTGCCGGTATAAAACGCGACCGTTCCACTCACGCCGCCCACCAGGGTGTTGCCTGCCGAATTTGTGATGAGCGTATCGCTACCGCTTGCACCCTCTAACGTGTTGCCATTGCCAGATGCAACCAGCGTGTCGTTGGCTCCGGTTGCGACCAGGAAATCATCTCCGCCAGCGCTTCCAATCAACGTGTCGTTTGCACCGGTAACGCTGCCTGCCAGAATATTGAGCAACGTATCGCTTATGCCCGTACCGTTGACAGTCGCGGTGCCCGTGCCAAGATTCACAGTGACGCCTGAGCCACCATAAGACGCGACCGTGCGGGTTGTGCCTGCAATCAGCGTGTTTCCTGCACCGTTGCTCGCGAGCGTCGAGATACCGGCAGTACCAAACAGGGTATCGCCCGTGCCGCCTGCCTGCGCGATATCGATTCCCACGAGCGTATCGGTCGTACTGGAGCCGTCGATTTCCGCCATGCCGTCAGCAAGATTGACCGTGACGTCATTGCCGCCGTAAAACGCGTCAGTCGATCCCAGGGCACCGATCAACGTGTTCCCGGCTGCGTTGCTGGCGAGCGTCGAAAAGCCGCTGCCCGCTTTCAGGATGTCATGATCGCCGTTGGCCGCCAGTGTGTCACCCAGGCCGCTGTCGCTCAGTACGTCACCGTTCGAACCGATCAATGTGTCATCGAGACCGGTCACTTCTGCGGCGGTAATTCCGATCAGCGTATCGCCACCGCTCGTACCCAGACCGTTGACGGTCGCCGTGCCAGCCTGCAGATTGACTGTGAGGTTCGCGCCGCTATACTCTGCCACGGTGCGACCTAAGCCCCCGATCAGGGTATTTCCTGCTGCCGAACTGACCAGCGTCGTATCGCCTGCCCCACCCTCCAGCGTATTCTGGCTACCTGCTGCCACTATCGTGTTGCCGCTGCCGCTCAAGGCTTCCAGAAAATCGGACCCTCCAAGCGCAGCGATGAGGGTATTCGCGTTACCGTTTGCTTCGATCACGTCATGGCTGCTGCCGAGAACGGTGTTTTCATTACCATTTATCAGGACATCCGGAATGCCGCTGATGACGCCTGCCGCCCCGCCACCCGTCACGGAATTGCTTGCCAGATTGATCGTCAGCCCGCTTGCGAGAAAGTCGGCCGTGGTCGATCCGCTGCCGCCCTGTAACGTGTTTCCAACTGCTGAACTGATCAGCGTCGAATTTCCGCTGCCGCCCTGTAGCGTTTCGCCGCTTCCAGTCGCTATCAGCGTGTCACTATTCCCGCTCACGTTAATCAGGACATCGCCGTTGCCGCCGACAAGCGTGTTGCCGCTCCCGGCGACGATGGCGATTGAAATGCCTACCAGCGTATCGCTTGTGCCCGCACCGCTCACACCGGCACTGCCCGCATTCAGGTTGATGGTGAGGTTATTGTCCGAGTAATCGGCAGCCGTTTGTGCCGTCCCGGCAATGAGCGTGTTGCCTGCCGCATCGCTGATCAGGGTCGAAGCAGCGCTACCACCAACAAGCGTTTCATCGCTGCCGGTCGCCTGCGCGAGGGTGATACCAACCAGCGTATCGTGCGTACCATTCAGCGCGGCGGTTCCTGTACCCAGATTCACACTCACGCCGTTACCGAAAGACGCGACAGTCGGACCGGCAAGCGATATCAGCGTATTTCCGGCTGCGTCACTGACCAGCGTATTTGTACCGCCATCGCTTTCGAGCGTCTTGCCTGCACCCAGCGCGACCAGCGTGTCGTTGTTCCCTGCGACAGTCGCCACGGCAATGCCAGTGAGCGTATCGCCAACGCTCGCGCCGTTCACGCCCGCGGTCCCGGCATCGAGATTCACCGTGACGCTGGAACTCGCGTACCACACCTGCGTTTGCCCGGTTCCCGCGATTAACGTATTTCCGGCTGCGTCGCTTACCAGGGTCGTAGCTCCGCTATCGCCAATCAGCGCGTCATCACTTCCATTTGCCTGCGCGACCGAAAACGTGCCGATAAGCGTATCGCTCGCCGCGCCTTCAGCGACGATGCCTGTAGCAAGGTCAATTGCAACGCCGCTGGCATCGTACCCGACCGACGCAGCACCGGTGCCGGCAATCAGCGTGTTACTTCCCACGTTATTCGAGACCAGCATCGAGGCCGTTCCACCTGTAAGGGTGTTTGACGTCCCAGTTGCAATTAACGTGTTGCCAGTACCTTCGCCGGCAAGAAAATCCTTTCCACTCGCCGTCCCGATCAACGTATCGCTGTTGCCTGTTGCCACAGCCTGTGTGACGCCGATAAGCGTATCGCTGGTACCGCCACCAATGACATTGGTTACCGCTCCCGTGGCAAGGTCTATGACGATGCCATCGTATGAATAGCGGACCTGTGCACCGCCTGCTCCGGCCTCCAGCGTATTTCCGGCCATGTTGCTGATCAGCGTCGTAGCTCCGCTGCCGCCAATCAGGGTGTCGTCCTGACCACTGCCCCACAGGATGCCAGCAGAATTTCCGGCAACCAGCGTATCGTCAGTTCCAACAACATCCACATTCGCAACATTAATTAGTGTGTCACCCACTCCGCTACCGTTCACCGAAGCGGTTCCTGCGGCGAGGTTCACGGTCATTGAATCTGCAGTGTAAAACGCCTGCGTCAGCCCGGTTCCTCCGACCAGCGTGTTTCCGCTGGCGTCGCTAACCAGTTCGGACGATCCGGAACCGCCAACCAGGAGATTGCCAGTACCGGTACCCACTTCGAGCAGGTCATTGTCGCTGCCACTGACAAGCGTGTTCGAATTACCATTTGCAAACAAGGCATCGACGCCACTGCCTGCTATCAGCGTGTTCGAATTTCCGGTTACACGCATGACATCGTTACCGGTGCTACCGGTGAACGTGTCATTTGTCTGCTGGCCCGAATTGGCAAGCATGTCGTCGACGCCCGTACCACCAATGAGTACGTTGCCCGACCCTGCCCCGCTTACCACGAGTTCATTCGTTCCTGCGCCCGCAACAAGCGTATTTGTTGAGCCGGTTGCGTTCAGCATGTCTGCACCACTGCCGCCGACCAGCGTATCCGATGCACCATTGGCACTCAGCACATCGATGCCGTCATTTGCGATCAGTGTGTCGCTGGAGCCTGTGACCGTCAGCGTGTCGATATGTGTCGTGCCGTCCTCGATCACGCTGCCGCTCGACGCGAGATTGATTTCAGCACCGTTCAGGTTCGAAAATGATGCAGCCGACACGCCCGCGAAATTATCGAAATACGAAAGTGCGGACACATTCACGCCCACAAGCAGTACCGACGTGCTGCCCATCTGGATCTGCGTGCCGTTCGCGACTTCGCTGATGGTCACTGTCTCACCCGGACTCAGGAAATCGAGCCGGCTGCCGTTGTAGCCTGCATGGAAGTTCGTAATCTGGACCTGCGCCCCAGGCAGGATCACATAAGTACTTGGCGTTGCTCCATCGCTGAGCGTTTCCGCCCCCGTTGCTGCCAGCACAAGGTCACCACCCGCAGCCTGAACGTTCGATCCAGCCGCTGCAAACGTGATTTTCGTTACGTCCCACGCCTGCGCAACTGCGGCAAGCAGTGTTTCGAACGCTGCAGTTCCCTGTGCGAGCGCGGTTGTCAGATTACTCTGATTTCCCAACAAAAACGCCGCGCTCTGTGCATCGGCCTCGGTCAGATAATGCGCACCTGACGGAAGCACGATCTGTTCAAGGTCCGTAGCCGAAGTACTGAGCACCTGCGTCGCATCCGGAATCGAATTCAGCGTCGATGCAAGATAGGTAAACGCGGTCAACCACGACTGTTCTGTGGAAGCAGCGTCCGCAGCCGCTCCCTGATCCTGATCTGATCCAATGGCTGCATTGCTGGTATCAGCCGCCATCGCGGCAGACTCACTGTTGCTCTGCGCCGTTGCTGCGGCCTGAACTGCTGTCGCCGTTGCACCAATGCCCGTCAGTTCCTGGGCAACCGAATTCGCCGCCGCATTAAAATCCGCGTAGATCGGCGCACTGTTGTATTCGACGCTGCCGTTCGCCGTCAGCATGTAGATATGGGCATCGTCCAGGTTGAGGACGGTGCCATAGGTCGGGTCTGCCTGGTTATAGACAAGTGTGTCGCCACCGACAACGCTTATATCGTTGACATCTTCGAGCGAACCTCTCGAAAGCGTGCTGGTGTAGTCACTATCCTGACCTGGGAGTGCCGAGGCCCAGCTTGCCAGGCTTCCTGTTGTCTGTGCAACCTGCTGCGCGGTGCCTTCAGCCTTCGCTGGCAGATATTCAAGCACCCGTGAATAGAATCCGAGTGCGGTCCCTGAATTTCCAGACAAACCTTGAGAAGCTATCTGGGGCGTTGTCGTGCCCTCGAAACTGACATCATCAATCGCTTCAGTCGTGCCATTCGTGAAGGTGACGGTTGCGGTCGCAGAAATGACGTTGCCGTTAACTGTCTGATTCGTAGCGGTTGAAACCACATTGATGGACTGTATCCCGAGCGCGGAAAGCGAAACAAATCCATATTCACCGTTGGCGACACCATCCTGGCTCGCGTAGACATAGACGCCCAGGGTTGCCCATGCTGGATCGGACGCGTTAATGACGCCATCATGATTCGCATCGAGAGAGGCCAGATCGGTGAAATTCTGGATGACCGTTATGGTGCCGCTTACATCGGTCGCCAGGAATCCCGTATTCGCGCCGACCCAGCCGGTATCCGTTGGTCTGCCAAACCCCTGCGTTCCATAGGTCTGCTGTGATTCCTGCTCTGAAAGCAGGTTGATGGATCCGCCATCTGTACTCAGAACAAGCGGATCGACAACGATGACAATGGGCGAAGTATCGCCATCACCATCGCCCCCACCATCATCATTGAATGCCACGAAAGTGCCGCCGTCATCGGTACCGCCGCCGTCACCAAAACCATCATGGCCACTCGTATCAGCCGGATCACCAATGCCTGGGATATTCCCTGCGGCAGGTACACCATCAGCGGGCGTGTAGTCGCTGTACGAAGCAAAAGTGTATGGGTTACCAGCTACACCCGCACCAATGAAAACACCCTGATCTTCGAGAAATTCGACATCCGCCATTGCGCTGGCGGAATCGCCGCCGAACAGTGCCTGCATCAGATCAGCGTATTCGTCAGCGCCCGAATCCCCGCCGTCGTCTCCTCCTCCGCCGCCTGAGGCGTCCAACGTATTGCTATCCCAGGTTGCTCCATCGACCGTAACCGATGTCAGATCTCCGCCAGCGATAGTCTCTGTGTTGCCGCCGTCATCGATAATTACCGTACCGCTCCAGTTGCCGGGAACAGTAGGCAACCCAGGATCATAATCGTAGCCGGAAGGAGGATCGGCATCCTGGCTGGCCGGTGGCACGAGTGCGACATCACCTGAATTCGAATTTATATCCGAGATGATCGAACCGGATACGCTCGCATCCGTTGAGGCGCTTTGCAGAAGCGACGAAAGTCCTGTCAGCCAGCCTTCCGGATCACCAGGTAATGACGACAAGTCACCCGTAGCCAGCGCCGTCTGGATCGCGCTCTGATCATTTGTGAGCAACGAACCCGTTTGCGTTGCAGCGTCCTGCGCACTGGTTTGCGCGTTTGACTGGATGTCCGAATAAATGCCGCTTAAATCAATTGCCTGACCGTCAAGTGTTGCGCTGGTCAGTTGAGGTGCGGCGC
>SDBV01001078.1_pt1 | contig 40448 bp, 36 predicted proteins | sample 2277081 | NCBI WGS metagenome assembly SDBV01 (sample SAMN10402039, study PRJNA504765) | marine sediment metagenome | isolation source: marine sediment core GS10_PC15, 223 cmbsf | place: Arctic Ocean: Southern Knipovich Ridge | collected 2010
GGTAGTCCCCCCGCTTCTAACGGAGTTCAGAAGTAGAGGTCATGCCGCGATGGGCAACTTCTGTTTGGGCGGTACGCCGCCAATGGCCGTGTTCGGCCTCTCGTGATTGTATGACCACAGCCACTTCGTCGCATACTCCTGAACATCGGCCACCGTCTCGAAGAGGTAATGAGCGAGCCAATCGTACCGAACGGTTTTGTTGTAACGCTCAATGTACGCGTTCTGTTGCGGCTTGCCGGGCTGGATAAACTGCAGAACGACGCCGCGTCGAACAGCCCAGTCCCTGAGCGCATCACTGACATATTCCGGCCCGTTGTCGCACCGGATCTTCGACGGTTTGCCGCGCCACTCGATTACCTGATCCAGGGACCGGATAACGCGTAGCGCCGGCAACGAGAAGTCCACCTCGATGCATAGGCCTTCCCGGTTGAAGTCGTCGATCACGTTGAACAGCCGGATGCTACGCCCATCAGCGAGCTGATCATGCATGAAATCCATTGACCAACACTCGTTCAGTGCCTGCGGCACAGCCAGCGGTTCAGGCTGCTCACGCACCAGCCGTTTGCGTGGCTTGATCCGCAAATTCAGCTCGAGCTCGCGATAGATGCGATAAACACGTTTGTGATTCCAGGCGAAGCCCTTGACGTTGCGCAGGTACAGGAAGCACAGGCCAAAGCCCCAGTTGCGCTGGTTGTGCGTCAGTTTCACGAGCCACTCAGCGATCACGCTGTTTTCCGCGCAACGCTTTGCCTGGTAGCGGTAGCAGGTCTCGCTTACGCCAAACGCCTCACAGGCCGCCCGTACGCTCATTGCGCGATCCTTCACTGCACGGATGGCCATCTCGCGGCGACGAGATGGCCTCACCACTTTTTTTCAAGCGCCTCGCGCACCACCTCGGCCTTGAGTCGCTCCTCGGCGTACATCTTCTTGAGCCTGGCGTTTTCCGTCTCAAGCTCCTTCATCCGGCTCATCAGCGCCGCGTCCATACCGCCGTATTTCGAGCGCCATTTGTAGAAGCTCGCGCTGCTCATGCCGTGCTCGCGGCACAACTCCGGAACGGGTGTTCCGACTTCGGCCTGCTTCAAAATCCCGATGATCTGGCTTTCCGTGAATCTGGACGTTTTCATGCAAAATTTCCTGTCGATCCTGCTGCTAGAAAATTCTACCTTGAACAACCGCTAATTCTCGGGGGGACTACCAACCGGCGCTGGCCATCAACTGCTGAACACGTTTTCCAGCCAGTGCAGCTCGTCGGAAGACAGGTCGTCCCATTGCCCGCTCTGCACCTTACGAGCGACACCAACGCTAACCTTTGAGGGCGTCTCATCCAGCAACCGAACTGGGTTCTCCGCCATCTTGCGCCGGGTATGGGACATAAGCTGCTGGGCTAGGTCTTCGCACATTTCGTAGCGTGCGAGCAGCTCGTGTTCGGTCAGGCCAGATACGAACTGATCCCCGATGCGCCGAAGAAGGAGCTTGGGTTGAGTGCCTGTGATCGTACCCGGCACCGGTTGCCGCGGAAAGGCGCCCGAAGTTTCCGCCGTCATTGCAGCTCATGCCTTCCCGCGTCGCAAACTTTGCGTCGATTCCCCGATCTCGGCCCTACAGCGCGTCCCCGGGCGCAATAATCGCCATCGGTCACACCTGCACCTCGTTCAACGGGCTACCCGGCAGCGGCGATATCTGCGCCGAGATGACAAACCGCCTGAGCCTCTCCCACGCCTCGGTGTAACGGAACCTCGGCACGCTGCCCACGATTTCATCGTTGCGTCGCAGAACCTGCCCGATTGCCGGAAGCCACTGCGCGTCTACCTGCCAGTCGCGTCCCCGTGACGCCTCCCGGATGCTTTTGTCCAACCCCATCTCGACCTCCAGAAACAGTGCAAGATCGGCTTCAGAACAACTCCCCTCAAGCAGGTAGAACGTCATGTAAAGGATTCTCAGCAGGGCCGTCATCGTGTCCGCGGTGCCGTGTCCGTTCCTCATGAGCACGAGTGACATGTGATTCTCAAGAGAGATCTGCTTCACGGTGCTTGCCGGCAGCGGCAGGAGCATCTCCTTCGTGCGCGTTTTGCGCGCTAGGCCTTTTCTCGTCATTTTGTATCGACGTGTTATGGAAGCAATACAGTCACTATTGCTGGATCGTCGCACCCTTGAGCAGGCCACCGGTGAACTGGGCGGCGGCCTTTTCGAGTGCAAGCGCCTGCAACTGCTGACGGATCGTATCCTTCGCCTGATTGAAGTCCGGCACCTGCGTCGGCCGCTTCGCGTCGAGCTTCACGATCACGTACAGTGTGCCGCTGCCCTGGACAACCGGAATCGCCTGCGGTGTCACCGCACCGGCCGGCAGTTGCGTGATCGCCTGCGCAACCGGCAGCGGCAGACCCTGTGTCTTGCCCTCTGCTACTGGCGTCTTGAAACTCATCCATGCCATCTCGCCGCCTGCTGCCTTGCTCGGCGCCACACTGTACTGGCGGGCAAGTGCATCAAACGCGGTACCCGCCTTCAGTTGCGCAAGTACTGTATTCGCCGTCGCGTCGTCCGCTACCGCGATGATGCGCGGCTTGTATTCTTCCTTGCCCAGCGAACCGACGATGTCGTCATAGCGCGCCTTCACCTGCGCGTCGGTGACCGTGTCCGGATGAATGTTGTCCTTCAGGTAGAGCTGCGTCTCCGTGTTGACCTTCGCGGCGTTCACGGCCTCCAGCACTTCAGGCTTCGTATCGTAGTGCTGCTTTTCGGCGTTCTGGCGGAACAGTTCACGCGCGATCAGTTGCTGCCTGATCGCCTGACGGACCTGCGGTGTATCGGGTTGTCGCGACGCGCGCAAAGCGTTTTCGAGTTGCGCCTGCTCAATGGGCACACCGTTGACGATAGCAACTGTGCCGGCCGGCAAGGCGCCCAGTGTATCGGCGGCATGGACCCGTTGCGTCGTACCCATGCCTAGCGCAGCGGCAGCGAAAGCAGTGATGCACAAAGCGTTGATACGTGAACCTAAGTGAATAGTCTGTTTTGTCATGACAAATATTTCCTAGAAGTTAAGGTTGGCCGTGGCCAGCACGAGCGTCGCCCGCGAGCCAAGGCTGGCCGGTTGGGTCAACGCGCGACCGACGGTGAGCTCTCCCGACACGATCCACTGATGCCACTGCCATTGCGCACGCAGGCCCGCGCCAGCACCGGCTAGCGTGGGAAATCCGGACACTGCAACGAGGCTGGCCTTCCCTGCATCGAGAAAGAGATAAGGTTCGATCCGGGCGTCGTGCCATGCAGGCATGTTCACCCACGCGATCTCGTTACGCGAGTAAAACCCCCGGTCGCCCACGATCTCGCCAGACCGGAAGCCCCGGATGGTGTCCATGCCGCCCAGGTAGAGCTGCTCGGCGCCATATAGCGCGACATTCACGTACTGACCGCCTAGCACGCCCCGGTACGCGAAGGCCGCACTACCCAGCTTCGGCAGAGGCAGCGTAAAGTTCGCTGTCGCATCAAGCTTGGTGAACTGGCTGTGTGCATCGCTCCGTGCAATGCCATCCGCATCGTGATCCGCCTCAAGCCACGGCAGTCCCTGGGAGACACCTGCATCGAGTGTCACGTTGCCCGCCGCGTCATTGAGCACGAACTTGCGCAACCAGTTGCCCCCCACCCGCAGTACCGCGATGTGCTGTGGGTCGAGGTCGATGTCGTTTACTTGACGATCCGTGCGTCGCCACGACAACGTCGCATCGATGTTTGTCGTCCCTGCAAGCGTGCGATCAAGCGTGTAATTCCAGCCGAGGATGTGGCTCAGCGTACGGCCGTATTCGAGCGCGGTTGTGCCAATCAGTTGCTGGTATTCCGAGTCCGAAAACGTATAGCTGAACGTGTTGCGTCCAAACGGCACCGCGAGCGATCCCACCAGCGCGTTACTATCCAGACTGTCAACGAAGTTCAGACTGAGCGATTCCTGCAGTCCGATCACGTTGTCCGCCTCCACCCCCGCACGGTAACGCGTCGCCCCGGTCGCCTCGCTGCCGTAATTGTCGACTCCAAAGGAGTAATACAGGCGGTCCCCCGGCTGGTTGTTGATGGCAACAATCGAGTCACCCGGACTCTGGCCGGGCAGGATCTGCACTTCCGCCTGATTACGTCGGAGCCGGTTGATCTGCGCGACACCCTGATCGAGGTCGGCCAGGTTCAGGGCATCGCGCGGCGCCGCGGGAAAGGCCCATTCAGTGCCGGCATCGGTGAACAGGCCACCTCCGGCGGATGCTTCGTCCTTCTTCAGCCGGTGAAACGGTTTGCCGTTGATCGTGTACTTCTCCACACGGCCGACCTGCACAGTGATCTTCAGCGTGCCCGATTCAAGATTCTGGGGCCCGAGGTACGCGCGGGTCGTGACGAAGCCTGCCTTCACAAATGCATCGGTCAGCCGCTTGAGCAGAACGTTCAACCGGTGCGAGCCGAGTTCGTGTCCGGAAAACGGCGTGACAATCGTCTCCAGCTTTGACGGCTTGAGCACAGTGTTGCCCGTCACCTCGATCCGGTTGATCCTGAACGTGGGGCCGGTTTCTGCGATCTGGTCGATGGGCGTATCGAGCGGAATGTCGAGTGTCTGTCCCGTGTCCGCCGGCACCGCAATGGAAGCAGGTGGCTGTGACAGCGCACGCTGCGCCGCCTGTGCACGCTGCTGGTCGATGATCTGCTGCGCGGGATCCTGGATCGGACGGCCGGCAGGCAGGGGGGGCGCTCCTGGTGGTGGCGTCTGGGCGTGTACAGGTGCACCCGCAAGAAATACAACCGGCACGCCCAGCAGCGCGAGCTTGCGCAGCGGGGTTCGAGGTGCTCGCTGCATCATCGCCACCACCAGCTCGTCAGGCCGAGATGTTCGCCGAGTTGCACGGGTGTTGTCGAAGGCGCACGCATGGTCGTGATGCCCCCGGCAGCAGAGACGCCTTTCCCACCACTGATATAGCCGGCGTCGATCACGCCGTCACCTGTGAGCGTGACCTGCCCGTCTGCGGTAAAGCCGCCGCCGACATCGGTTGCAATGATCTCGGCCCAGGTGCTGCCGAAGAAGGCCTTGAAGCCACTGCCCTGGTTGATCGCCGAATACCCCAGCACGCCCTGCGCCCAGGTCGTGGGTGCGTTCACCGTGAGATTCCCGAGTGCAAAGACGTTACCGCCGATATCGCTCGCGCTCGTCCCCGCCTTGAGCGTGATGTCAGTGCCCGCCTGGACTGCGCCGCCATACGGTGTCACGTCGCTCGACGCGCTCGCATGACAGACGATCCAGCAGGTTCGGGAATAGCTGGCCTGACCCGCGAACACCGCCTCGTTGAGGAATGCCTGCTGCGCGGTAATCGTGACTGCCGCATTGTTCGACTGGATGATGCCGCCGCTGTTCGTGACGTTGCGGCCGGAAATCGTCACCGGCCCTCCAGTGGCGGCGATGTAGGCCAGTTGACCGGGTTCGGTGACAGTGCCGTAGTCGACATCGAAGCCCGTCGTGTTATGCCTGAAGAACAGGAAGCCGCTGCTGCGCGAATACGCCACCGGTTGTGCGCCATCGATAGCGGTGCCCGTATGGTCAATCATGTTGAGCACGTCGCCCTGCGCCACCAGACTCACGGCCTGGTTGGCGAGTATCCGGGCGTTGTCGTTGGTGATGTCGCCCGGCGTGGTGAGCGAGGTGGATCCGTTCGCCGCGAAGATGATGCCCAGGTTCGCCGGGCTGGATGCGTTCGTGATGCTGCCGGTGGCTGTCAGTGTCACGTTGCCGCCGCTCGTAGTGCCGTCAGACGCTACGTTACCGGCCTGGATCAGGCTACCGGTGCTGGAGATATTGCCGGAACTGGTCAGACTGACCGCGTTGCCTCCTGTGAGGAGGGACGGGCCAGTCGCGTCGTCGACAAGCGTGATGCCGTTCGCGTTGACCGTGACGTTGCTGGCAGCGCTTAGCTGCGCGCCCTGCAACGATAATGCCCCCGGCGTGGTGAGACTGATGTTGCCTTCCGCCTTGATCGATCCGTCGGCGACACCGATATCGCCTTTTGACGACACCACCACATCCCCTGCGCTGGCGTAGATCTGCCCCATATTGCGCACGCCTGCGCCTTGGTCGGTGACGACCAGCTGAACGCGCCCTGCTGTCAAACCTCCCAGCGCAGTGATGTCGACCGCGATGCCCGGGTTGCTTGCGCCCGATGAGGTTGAGTTGACGAGCCAGTCGTGGCTATTGTCGGTGGGAGAGAGTCCCGTATCGTACTCGTTCACACTGTCGCCGATGATCGCGCGAATGCCGCCGGTGGAGCTCGTATAGCTGTTGGTCACCGGTCCGTTCACGGCCAGCTGTTTAGCGATCAGATCGAGATTGACCAGCGTGCCGGAGAGGCCGCCCGCACCGATCGTGATTGTGCCGCCGTTCGTGGTCAGCACAACGTTGCGCTGGGTCACGCCCGGGGCCAGCGTCAGGTCGTTGAAGCTCACCTGGCCGGTCGACAGGACTACGTGCCCCGTGTTGACGAAGCTTCCGCCATCGACCGTGATGCCATTCGGGTTCGCCAGAATGACGTTCGCATTCGGGCCCAGCACAGTAATAGGCCCCTGGATCAGTGACGGGTTCGTGCTGGTGACCTGATTGACGATTGTGCGGGCGTTGATGCCTGTGTTGTTCAGGTCCGCGCCGGCGGAGGTCACATTGAAGGACGAATAGGTGTTGTTCGAGACGCCGCCAACGGCGGGAGCCAGCCCGACCGTCTGGTGGCCCGAAGACGATGTGCTGACGCTGGTAGCGGTGCCGACGTCGGGAACGATGCCGGCAGCGCAAGCGCTTCCGCCTAGTATGGCTAAAGTCGCAGGTACAGCAACCGCCAATAGCGCGCGGGATGGATACAGCGTGCGCATCGTCCCCTGTTTTCTCGTTCTCAAATTCTTCCCCGATTGCTGCTGTTGGTCTTTTGCTCTATGTGCTGGCGGCTAGATGTCTGTTTGATTAAGACACAAGGACTGTTCCAATACCCACATGCTGGACGCTCGGCCAGAGACAAGTTGCGCAATTTGAACTTTCACGCAAGCCGAACAAATTCCTGGTGCTTAAGTCGCCAAGCTACCCTTCGTTGCGTTCATGCGCATCGGCCCCTCCATCTGATTGGGTTGCGCCGCTGTTGGTCCCGTTTGAACCGAAATGAACTGAAGCACCAGACAGCCTAAGAGCAATGCTGCACCCGAGACACCCGCTAATTCGCAAATTTCAGCAATCACCGTGGAATACGATTTCTGATCGCACCTAGAATCACACAACGACTGCAAGCGATGGTTTATTGGTCGCCGCCTCGAATATACATTTTCCCGAAAAATTGATCCGCACCGCCACAACTACCGGATACGATGATCAAGCATAAATTCAAATTTATCGATGTAATTCTCAAGTGGCCTAACAGGAAGCCATTCGTGCGGCACATACGGACTATCCACTTTAATCTGGTAGCCGTGGCGCCACGCGAGTTTACAGTAGATAATACTTGGGGTACAAAGCAAATCCTTCGTATATCCGCCTTCCAACGCTCCTCGTCTTGAGATTGATTTTGGTGAAACCAGTTGCTCAACGATAGACGTCATCTCTGCAAGATCCCCCCTCGCCAAGGCGAGATAAAAATGATGATCGATAAGAAATTTCTTCTCCCTGCTCCCCTGCGGGGGGCTAGCAATAATGCGCTCACATCGATCACCCAAGATGTCCCATTCACCGCGTATGGCAAGGAAAAATTGCTTTGTCCAAAAATCGAACTGCTTTACATTGTCGACTCTTTTTTCGTTAAACGAATCATCGATAGTAGCGTACCAATTAATCAGGCTGGAATTATCTGACACAAGCGAGAACATTCCATGCAATGCCAGCCCTTCAAATGCGTGATCATTTGACTTTCCGGCATAAGGTGGATGTGCAAGTACATAGTCAAGCTTCGCACGCACGTAAAACCAGTTTTTTAACGAATCCACATTGCCGTTTTCGAACCAATCTGCTATTGCACTTGCTTCCGAAAAACTTCGCACAATTCTCAAGCTTCCACTCGGACTTCCGCTGTTCGAAGCAATGTTGACGAGCGACTGCTCTAATACCCCATCGCTTAAGTAAGAATCGCGATGTGCGATAACGTGAGAAAGACGAACCAAAGCTTCATTCGTTGATGGCAATCTAGTCACGCAACCTCCTTCAATGAACATTCACGGGAACGATCACCACATTTTGAGTCGATTTATTCACACCTGCAACAGCGGTATACAGGTTTCCATTGCTCAGGGCCCTCTGCACCGCAGCCTTCGCTGGTGAACTATCTGGCAAATTAGCCAGAGTCGCCTCAATCCAGTCCTGACTTAGCTGCATGCCGGCTTGACTCGACCCCAATGAGATACCGCCACTGTTCATTTGCTTCGAGTCAACCACTACCGTTATGCTTCCATTAGGCGATTGCAGAACCTGATCAAATCCGTTATTCGAACCATATTTCCCACCCGGTATTACATCGAATCCCCCGCTTTCACTGACGGAATCAATAAGCGATTCTGTCAGCGCACCGGACTGGTCACCATTTTGCACGATTTGCTGCACCAAATCCTGCTGTGCGGACGTCAAATCTTGAACAACAGCACCGCTTTGGTTAATCTTGGTACCGTTAATAAAACCTCCGTTTGTGGGCTCCACTGGGGCACCTGTCGCCACCGCATTAAGCGCCTTTTGCGCGCTGCTGTTGGGCGCGCCGCTCCCGCTCGAAGTGGTCGCACCAGTCGCCGATGAAGTGCCGCCATTAGTCCCGTCGTTTCCGTTGTTGCCGCTCGAGAAAGTCGTATTACCTGGCGCATAGCCCGCCGAGGAACTTGGCGCCGCCACCGCCGTGCATGCCAGAGGTATTTCGGCGCACGCTATTTCCGCGATCACCGTCGTTACCATGGCTGTGCCATTCATAGGCGGCTTGGGTCCGTTACCCCAGTCACCGAGCTCGTTGTTCGCATCGGTCGGCGAGCTCTTCCCGTAGTTCCGGTCTAGTAAGGTAGTAAACTGATCTTCTACGCTCGAAATCCCCTGCTGCATCTCGGCGGCCAGGACCTGAGCGAGCGTCAAGGCCGAGCCCACGAGCCCCCCGGTTTTCGCAGCAGTTGCGGTGTGACCGGCATCGTTGTTCAATGCCTCGTTCTGCGCCCATGTCGCTCCTACCTGACCGTTGCCGCCCGCAAGCTCTGAGGCACCGCCTCCAGCCAGGATAGCGAGCGCAGCAAGCGCAGCCGATTGACCCGAATCAAGCGGCGCGCCGCTTGGGTCCATCGCTGCAATTACGTCTGGACTGATCGCCGCGCTTGCGGCTGCACCCAAGGCACCGCTCGCACACCCGGTCCCCCCGGCCGCACTCGCCGCACACCCCAGCAGAGCATGGGCCAGCACATACTGCGGCGAATTCATCGGCATCGGCGAGCCGTCAAGACTTGCCTCATTGCCAATCGCGTATGCAGCAGCAGCAGCCGTATCCGACACCGCATCGTTGCGCAGATTCGTCAAGAAACTGCCGCCACCGAGCAGGGTCTGGCTACCCGCCTGTATGACCGCTTCCCCGGCCATTGCATCGCCCTGAGTCAGCAGCGTACCGGCCGTCGAAGTGCCAGCCTGCGGAACCAGCGTATCGCCGACGTTCTGCACACCCGCGAGTGCCGCAAGACTGTCGGGATTACCGGCTGACAATGTAAAGCCCAGGCTACCATCATTGAATGTGATTCCATTCGTCAGCCCCGCTGTCAGGAACGCAGAAGCGCCTGCGGCAAGCATCGAACCCACGCTGAAAGAGCCGTTTCCGAATGCGCTCTGGCTCATCGCGCTGTCCATCATTCCGCCCACTGCGGCTGTCGCAGCGATATTCCCCAGTCCCGCACCGACGGCAACTCCGTCGACAGACGTGCCAGCCGCAGCGAACATTGAACCTGAACCCGCCGTTGCACCCGCCGTCCCACCGATCGCGGCAGAGGCTGCGCCGGCCGATCCGATCGAGATCACTGCGATCACCGCCATCATGAACAGATCACCCAGGCCGAAGCCGGAATCGTCAGCGATCAGCGTCGTGTTGAGATTGTTGCTGACGGTGCTCTGCGTGAAGCTGCTGCCGAGCTGGCTCTTCAGGTTCGAGAGCAGTTGCGTAGTGGCCGCCGTGTTCGCACTGCCGTCGGCATTAACCTGCTGGATCGCGCCACCGATGTCATCGATCGCCTGCGCGTTCATGTTGTAGTTGGCAGCCGACATGAAGCCGCCCTGCTGCACCACTGTACCCGTGGTGACTTCAACGCCACCCTCGACCTCGTTGTAGATGGTGCCGATGTTGGTCGAGCGCTCTTCGTTCGTGAGCGTCCCGGTGTTGACTGTCAGGTTGTCAGCGCTGATCGAACCCGTATTGAGGATGCTGTTTGCGTAGTTGAGCGTGACATTGGTGCCGCTGATTTCGCCGTCCGCACTCACGGATGCGTAGTTCTGCGGCAACAGTACTTCCGGCATCAGCGCCTGCACGGTCGGGCACACGCCGTTACCCGTTGCCGTGCATCCCGGCTCGGGAACGGTTTCCTCCGTGTACCAGAGCATCGGCTCGTTGACCAACGCAAGCTGCGCGGCGCTCAGTTCCGTACCCAATGCGATGTTGTTCTTCTCGGCGTATTGCAACGCCGCACCGTAGAGCGCCTGCGTGTCCTGGTTGTCGATCGACGTCTGGCTCGTACTGTCGGTCGCGCTGGTCGTGCTGTAGAAGCTCGCCTTACCGGTCGCCTCCAGCGCCGCCTGCTCAACCTGCTGTGCCTGGGTATACGGGTCGTAATAGAACTGCGTGGTCGACGGCTGCAGGCTCGCAGGCAGTGCCGACAGCAAGGCTGAAGGTCCCAGGTCGTTGATGACCTGCGAAGCCGGGCTGCTGACAAGATAGCTCACCGTTTCCGTCTGTCCGCCAACGGTCGTCTTTACAGTGGTCGCCACTGGCGAGCTCATGCTGCCCGTCGTCGGTGCCACCGGCTTGCCTACTGTCTGCACACCAATCGGGGTAGTTGACGGCAGTCCTGCGGCCCCGGTCACCGAGGTCGACTGGCCAGAAAGCGTCGTCACGAGACCGGCATGATTGACAGAAGTCGTCGCGCTGGCCGGCACCGCAGGCGGCCCTAGCGAGATCACCTGACCCGAGATGGCCGGGGGCGGTGTATACACATTCGGGTTCGTCAGTCCGTTGACGAGCTGCGAGCCGGTTAGCGCCACGGACTGACCGATCACGTTGCCGGTGTTGGTGAGCGTCGGCGAGTTCACCGAGAGGGTGTTGCCGGCCTGGATCGTCGCGGGCACGAAGTCCGGAAGGCCGACCACATCGGGAAGGCCTGCCGGATCCTGCGCATTGCCGCTGCTGTACGCACTGCCATAGAGTGTCTGGCACAGCGACGGATTGTTCGCGCACCCCCAGGCCGGATACGACGTCCCGTAGTGCGTGAGATTACTGGCCCAGTACGCGTAAAGGTACTGGTTATTGCTCCCCGCCGTGCCGCTCGCGTTGATGGTAACGTTGTTCAGCGCGGTGACAAGACTACCCGTATTGCTGAAGCTGCCCGCCGTCAGGTTCACGTTGTGGTTCGCGGTGATCGTCGCCGGGGCCGCGGACTGCACGTCGACGTAGGCCTCGCAGTTACTGGTGCACCCCGTGAAAGGCGTTGCGCTGCCGTAGTTCTGATGAATCTGTGCCGGTGCGGCAATCGTGTTCGTCAGCGTGGCAGCATTGATATCCACGTCGTTGCCACCGGCAATCGCCCCGGACGTATTTGTCACGCTGCCGGCCTGCGTGAGATTCGTCGGCGTCGTCGAGGAATCGCTTGCCGTTGTGCCCGCCCCACCAATCGCAACATTGCGCCCAGCGGCCAGCGTGCCGTAAGTGTTGTTGACGGTATTCGCGGCGATCACGATGTCGTTGCCGGCCGTCACCGTGCTGTTGGTCTGCTGGTAGCTGTAAGTCTGCGAATTCGGATTGGTAGTCGACAGCGACGAACAGCCAGCGGAGTAGCCCGAGGCACACCCGGCCGTAGTGGTCATCGTGCCGGTGTTGGTACCCTGGTTCGTGAAGCTCGATGCGGTGATGTTGACGTCGTTGCCAGCCGCCAGCGTCCCGGCATTCGTCAGGTTGCCGCCTGACAGGTTCACGTTGTGCCCTGCGACGATCTGGCCTGTCTGCCCCTGCACGCTGATTGAAGACGAGGTAGACAGTGGCGTCACCGTTCCAGGCGAGTTCAGCTGGATGCCCGCCGGGTCGATATATGTACCTACCGTATAGCCGTTCAGGGCATTGGGACCGTAAAAGTTATCCCATATCTGGATGGTGGACGGCGCCTGCGACAGAAAGCTGTTGATTGAAGCCAGCGAGACTGTATCGGTCACCGTCGAACTATAGGTCGCCCCTCCGTTGGACAGCGATTGGACATTCAGGTTGGCATCGTTGCCTGCGCTGATGGTGCCGGCCTCGTTGCCCAGACTGTTTGCCGTGAGATTCAGGTTATGGCCCGCGGAAATGACCGATACAGAGGACGATGGCTGTCCACCCGTCGTCGTGGTCGTCTCTGTCGCAACCGGCAGCGCAACTGTCATGGTTGCCGTGCCGGTCCCAGCGTTCTGCGGCGTCTGAACGAACCACTGCCCACTGATTTCCACAAAGGTGATGGAACCCGATGTGGCAACCGGGGAGGTGTCGTTCAGGTAGTCCGGCGACAGTGCCTCTGCAAGCGTGACGGTCTGTGGGGTCGCGGTGACCGTGCAGCAGAAGCCGTTTTCTGCGCCATACAGACTTGCACTGTCTACCGTGTCCGACCCCACCACGAGCGACATGACGAGCGCCGGGTTGTTGATGACCGTGGTAGTCGTGGTAGTCGTTGAGGATGACGCCGTGGAGTTGTTGACGTTATTCGCACTGATGCCGAGATCGTTCGTCGCAGCGAGCGTGCCAGCTACGTTTGTCAGATCGCCTGTCAGGTTGATGTTCAGGTTGCCACTGCCCGCAGGGCTGCTACTGTTGCCTGCTTTCGTCACTCCGTTCGAATTGTCGTAGCTCCCACCGGAAATGTTCAGGGTGTTGGCGGCCTCTACAGTCCCCGCATTCGTGCCCGACCCATTGAGCGTGAACAGGTTGTTAGCCTGCATGGTCGCGCCAGCCTGATTCGCGAGCGACCCATTGATGGTCAGGTTGCTGGCGGTTACGGTGCCCGAGTTCGTCACTGCGCCGTTCAGGGCCAGCGTGCCAGTGCCCTGATTGATCGTCCCCGAATTCGAGATGCTTCCCGCTGTCACGGTCACGGCAGTGCCCGGCAGCGTCCACGCACCGCTGTTGCTGATCCCCTGCACCGACAGGTTAAAAGCGCTGCCGCCGTTGAGCGTGCCGTAAGTCGCCGCCGACGGATCGATCGTCTGGTTCGGCAGGCTCACCGTCAGGATGTTCTGGGCGAGGATCTGGCCGTTTGTGTTCGCGAAGCTGCCGTTGCCGCCATTCACCGTTACATTGACGTTACCGGTCTGCGCGCTGGTATTGCTCACGTCGCCCGCAAAGATCATCCCGTTGCTGTTGTTCAGCGAGTTCGTCGTCAGCGACAGCGCATTCGTCGCCAGCAGCCCGCCGGAATTGGTCGTGCTGCCCGATACGTTCAGGCTGTTCGTCGGCCCGTAGATCGAGCCACTGTTATTCAGGTTTGCCGCCGTGACCGCCATCGTCTGCAGCGACGACAGCGCACCCTGGTTCGTCACCGTCGAGCCCGACACGGTGAGATTGCCCGCCGCCTCCTGTGTGCCGACATTGGTCACCGTGCCACCCGCGAGCGTCGCATTGCCCTGATACGCAGCGGTACCGCCGGTGGTGAGGCTCGTGGTTCCCGTGGCGCTGTAGGTTCCGCTGATCGCCGCATTGGCGGTTGTGACCGTTGCACCGCTTAGCGTCGCGTTGCCCGTCACACTCAGTGCCGGTGCACTGGGATTAAACGCCGCATTCAGTTGTCCGGCAGACGTGTCCAGGTTGTTCGTCGCGCTTGCCACCAGGTTACCGCCGACAGCGAGCCCCTGGGTCGCGATGTTGCTGCCCGTCAGCGTGGCATTGCCGGACACGGTTGTCTGGCCGCCCAGCGTCATGTTCTGCCCGGCGTTCAGCGTTGCTGCGCCTGCAGTCGAAAGCGTGCTGGCCGTGCTGAGGTTGCCGCCCTGCGCATCGAGGTTCAGGTTACCCAGGCTCTGCACGCTGCCCTGCGCGCTCACGCTGGTGCCCGCGGTAACCCGCATGTCGCTGCCAGAAAGGTCGTTGCCCGTCAGCGTGGCGCTGCCACTAGTCGCGCCAAGTGTTTCCGTGCCGACCGCTGTCGTTGCGCCAACGGACAGGTTCTGTGCCGCGGTCGCACCCAGGTTGTTTCCCGTCTGGATCGCACCGCTCATCAACAGGTTGCGCCCCGCCGTAAGCGTCGTATTGTTCGCGACACTGACTGCGCCGCTCCCCGTGAGATCGCGCCCCGCAGTCACTGTGGCATTGCCGGTGCCGTCAACCTCAAGGCCGCCGTTCAACGCTGCATCGCGCGTGGCCGTGATCGTCGTGCTCTGGCCGCTATGAACCTGACCCGCAACCGTCGCGTCCTGCCCGGCGGTGATCGCAACCGTACCCGGGGTCGTCAGCGCCCCGCTAACCGTCACATCTCCCGCGCCCGAATTCAGGTTCGCATTCCCCTGACTCGATACGGTGCCACCCAGATTCACGCCCTGCTGGCCGCTCGCGGAGAGCGCTCCGGTCGTCGTGACGTTGCCCGTCGTGGACAGGGTGCCGCCGGTTGCGCCAAGACTCATGTCCCCGACTGACGCTACCGCGCCCTGGATCGTCGCATTGCCACCGGCTGCGACTGTCAGCGTCGAGCCGCTGGTGACATTGCCGCCCAGCGTGGCATCCTGGCCCGCCTGAACCGTAATCGCGCCGGGAGCCGTCGCATTACCGGCGAGCGACACGTTGCCGCCCGCCACCGCCGTCAGCGTACTCGCGCCCTGGATCGATCCGCCGAGCTGGATGTTCTGCCCTGCATCGAGTGACACTGCGCCCTGTGACGATGCGATTGCGCCTGTCCCGCTCAATGAGCCGCCCTGCGCGGTGATGGCAACCAGCCCCTGCGCCTGCGTGATGCCGTCGAGGGTAACGTTCTGGCCGCCCAGGACAGACAGCGTGCCATTGGTCTGCAGGTTGCCGCCAACCTGTGCCGTTCCGGTCTGCGCGGTCAGCGTGACGTCCCCGACGCCAGCCACAGCGCCGTTGACGGTCGCGTTCTGGCCAGCGGTCAGGACGACGGTGCTGCCACCCTGCACCGCGCCGTTCACCGTCAGGTTCTGCCCCGCACTCGCCGTGATCGTGCCCGGTGCCGAAACGGACTGACCAAGCGTCAGGTTGCCCGTTGTCGCCTGGAGATTGAGTGTGGTGCCGGAAAGTGAGCCGAGCGACATCGAACCGCCCGCCAGCAGGTTCACGTTGCCGCTGGCCGTCACCGATGCCGCCGAGACATCGCCGCCCGCGGTCATGGAAGCATTCTGACCTGCCGACACGGAGCCAATGGCATTGATATCGCCATTCGCGGTCACCGTGTAGTTCTGGTTCGCGAGCCCCGCCCCCCCGATTGTGACGCTCCCTCCGGTCGTGCCCGTGCTCGCCAGCGTCACGTTCTGGTTCGCGAAGGTATTGCCCACCGTGATATCGCCATTGGAGGCCACGTTGACATTTCCCGCGGTCGCAGCAAGCGCGCCCTGCGCATTGACGCCCATGCCTGCCGAGGTGGACACGATATAGATCTGTCCGCTCGTGACGGAGCCGTACTGGTTCGCGTCGATTGCGGTGTTGCCGTTGCCGATCGCCGTTGCGGTATTCGCCGTACCGTTGGATGCGGTGCTGTAGGTCGTGCCGGTGGAATCCGATGCGCTCGGGCTGACAATCTGGTTACCCGCAATCAGGTTCACACGCTGATCGGCGAGCAGGGGCGCGTTCAGGTTGATCGTCTGGGCAATCACGTCGATATTGCCGACCGTTCCCTCGATACCTGCGCCCGGACCGTTTACACCAGACGGCCCGTTGATCGTGATGTTTCCTGACGTGACGTTGTAGGCCAGCGCACCCGCGTTCGCAAAACTGGTCGACGTGCCGCCCACACCCGTCAGAAACTGCGGCGTCCCGGTAGTGAGCACCAGTCCCGGCACATTCGTAAGCGAAAGTCCGTTGACTGAAATTCCATTCGGATTACTGATGATAACGTTTGCCGGCGAGCCGAATACCTCCAATATTCCAAGCAGCGCCGAGGCGGAGCCCGTTGATGTCACCTGACTGACGATCGTGCTGGCCGCGCGGCCAGCCAGATTCGGATTGGCGCCCAGCGTCCCGCCCAGCAGGGGCGTACCCGAAACCAGGCTGTTGTTCAGCACCAGCCCGCCGCTATCCACATTGAAGGTCTGGAAGCTGTTGATGCTGATCCCGTTCGAATTAGGTGCAGCAATGTTGACGGCCGGTACGCCCGTGCTGGTCTGGGTAATCGTCGGCTGGAACTGGATCGGTGCGCGGGGGTCGACAATCGGTGCGGCCTGCGCGACTTCATCGGACAGCACCAGAAGCGGAGCCAGATACATCACAACCGCCATGACCGATGCGGTCGCCCGCATCCACCACGGCCGGCGTGCATCAACGCGCAACACGGCATTTGCAAAGCGCGTTGCTTCGCGTGCTGCGTCCCGTTGCCCCAGACGCAGGAAGATTCGTTGACCCGGTCGATTCATTTATTGTGAGCTTATTCGTTCTAATTGGACTGCTTTACCGACACTTTAAAGGACGCACCCGATTTGCAATGTCAGGACGTGTCAACTTTACAAAAATTGATAATTTGCCAGGCATGTCACGCATGAAATCGCATCCGCATGTGATGTGCGACTGTGTCGGCTGGTGATTTATCTGCCACGCGCGGAGCCTTAAACGCTTACTCCCTACGTTCTGTTTCGGCAAATCCGGGGAAAACTTTAGGAACTTTTTGAAATATTATCCTTGCCCATACCAGTTCTGCCAATGTCGGTATACTGCACAGCGAATCCATTTTCGGTGAAATATTTTGTAAGGAATTTCCTAATCCAGGGATCCTCAAATCCTTATTGAATTCAGATACGGCACACATCCATTACCTTCAATGCATGCATCATGAATAAAGAGGTATTTAAAGCACCAGAATCTTCCGGCCGCTACCCCTGCCAAGCGACCGAATGCGTGCAGTTGCTGAGTCCTTGAACGCTGTCCTTGTGCCTTTCATAGCCTCTCTTTTGTCGGCACAGCCATCCTGGATTCTTGCTCACCATGCGGAGACGGGTGTAGCAGGTATGCTTTTTGAGTACAAAAGCGAATTATTACGAACGGGCCATCGTAGAACATAGCCAGCGGAAAACAGAAAGCCAACAAGCTCATGACGCAAGCCAAACCACTCCTCGACATCCTCGATTTCTGGCATAAGGTTGAATTCTTCATCCCGTTCGACCTGAAACAGGTATTCGATCAGATTGACGAGAAGGACCTGAAATGGTTAAAACCAGATGACTTACGCCCAAGTGCACCATCACCGTGGCAGGTCGTCGTTCCCGAAGACCGTGAGCTGACCGGCTTCAAGCTTTATCTCGGCATTTTCGACATGCAGGTCATCTCGGACTTTGCTGGCGAACTCTCTGCTGACGACCCGGTCAACCCGACGGAAGAAGCTGAACGCACGCTTGATGGGCAGTCATGTATCGCCAGGATTATTTTCGATGCGCACGGCGAGTCTGCGTTCGACCCACTCTCAGTCTCCACCGTGCCGTGGGCGATCGGCAAGGCACGGAAAGACGGACTGCCGTCGCTTACTTCGGACGCTTTCGCTACTGCCCAGAAGGATCTTTCGGAGCGCCTGTTCAACTACAAAACCGAGCGTCTGAGGATACGATCAAACGGGCATGATGATGTGCGACGTGTGCCGCTAACTGGCGACGAAATCAGGTCTTTGCATGCTTTGCTCGTTGATTGGGCCGGTTGCGCGTTGCCGCCGCAATCGTCCGTAGCACTGGTCCAGATCCTCACGAGAGAGAAGAAGGACGACAGGCAGACAACGCGCTCCGCGCAAGCCACCAGTGATGAAAAGACGCCATCCGATGCTCAGGCATCAGCGTTGCCCGATGCCGAGGCTGAGGGCGAAGGTGACGATGACGGGGGCGATACCGTCGCTGATGAACCGACAGTAGACATCCTGAACAGCTTCTACATCGAAGACATCGAGCGGTGCATAACCTCGATTCGAGACGACAGCATACCCGAGACGATACGCGCGTATCTGACGCCTGGGAATGCCAGCCAACGCGTCGATCTTTACAGCGACGCCGGTCATGCAGAGATTGTTCGGGCATTGCATCCCACGAAGACGAACTCCGGACACTGGCCGGAAGACCCGTCACAGAAAATGAGCTTGATGCAGCAGTTTGCAATCAACATGGCTTTCGAGCACTTGAAGTCCGAAGGCATGTTTTCCGTCAACGGGCCGCCCGGAACTGGCAAGACGACGCTGCTGCGGGACATGATCTGCGAGAATGTGGTTCGCCGCGCGCGCGAATTGGCCAAACTCGTGAATGCAACTGATGGCCTGGCGAAAACGGGTACTAGGATTCGCTTTGTCGATGGCGAAACGGCGACGATTCGCACATTGCTACCAGAGTTGGCAGGCTTTGAAATGGTGGTAGCGTCTACGAACAACGCCGCAGTCGAAAATATCTCGACTGACCTACCGAAAAGCAAACGACTTGGCGAGAACTGGCGCGATGTACGGTATTTGCAGCCGGTAGCACACAAGGTAGCGGCGCAGGTTGGAAAAACGAAGTTCACAAAGCTTGCGCCGCCTGACGTGCCGTGGGGGATGATCTCATGTGCGTTGGGCAATACGACGAACCGGCGTCGCTTCCGGGAGCGATTTTTTGATGACCGGCGTTCAGCTGAAGAGCGTGGCGGCCCCAATGATCCCTGTGCTATCTGGGATTGGCTCAAGAGGTATTCGGGGCCAACGTTTCAGGTAGCGAAGCGCACGTTTCTCGATGCAGATTCCACGCTGCGAGGCGCTATCCGGGAGCGTTTGCATTATGCAGAGTTACACGCTCTGTGGGCCGACATATCGGAGGGTCGATTTACCCAGCCGGCGATGGAGGCCCTGGCGGAAGCGGAACGCTGCCTGCACGATGCATTGCCAAAGAGTGACGAACGCAAAGCCGCGATCGTAGAGGCACAGACAGCGCTTTCCGATCTACGGGAAGAGGAGCGCCTTCTCGATCGCGCAGATCCCGGTTTCTTCGCAAAGCTGTTCCGCACAGGGAGCGCGCGTCAGCACGCGGTCAACGTTGCCCAGAACGCGCACGCGCAGATCGGAGCGCGCAGACGCGTGGTTCGATGCCGCGCGGATGCCGATACGGCAGTGAAAGCGTTACGCAGCGCACAGCTACAGACCGACCAGGCGCGGGTTACTTTGGACGCAGCCCGCTCAACATGGCGCGAAAAACATTCTGAGCTAACCAGATATCGCGAGCGATTCATTGATCTGACCTTACCGGGAAATCCGAACCTGATCGAGACGGAGGACATTCAGCAGGACGGATACTGGCAGGATACCGAACTGGCGCAATTGCGTACGCGTGTGTTCGTTGCTGCCCTTGCGCTGCATGAAGCATGGCTCGCGGCTGTTGCCCAAACAGGAGGTGCGGGATTTGGCGGCAATCTGTTTGCGATCAAAAAGCTGCTCCATGGTACGCCGCTGGAGAATCCCGCCGATGCGAAGCTCATCTGGCAGAGCCTGTTCATGGTAGTGCCAGTGGTTTCAACAACCTTCGCATCATTCGCGCGTCAGTTTCGTGGAATGGACCCCGGTTCGATTGGCTGGTTGTTCATCGATGAAGCGGGACAGGCGGTACCGCAGGCAGCTGTTGGCGCACTATGGCGCGCTCGCCGGGCGATGGTGGTCGGTGATCCGTTACAGATTGAGCCGGTTTTCACGGTCCCCACGCGGTTGATTAACGCTCTGGCGGATTTGTCACCGCATTCGTCCGATGGCCGTTGTTCGCCAGCCAGAGTATCCGTTCAACGTCTGGCCGACGAAGCAAATCCTTTTGGAACCTACGTGCCAGTGAAGTACACAGGGCCGCTATGGATAGGAAGCCCGCTTCGCGTTCATCGGCGTTGCGTTGATCCAATGTTCTCGATTGCGAACCGGATCGCTTACGAGGGCAAGATGGTCTTTGGCCTGAAATCACGCAAGGCGCCGAAAGACGACCTCAACCTTGGTGACAGCGCGTGGGTAGACGTGCGGGGCAAGACATCGGAGAAACAGATTGTTCCCGCGCAGGTCGACGTTGTGGAACAACTGATTGTTCGGCTCTATGCCGCGTCCGGAGAGTTGCCACCCTTGTATGTGATCTCCCCATTCAAGGCGATCAAGGGCGCTATTGCGAGCCGCCTGAAGCGAATCAACTGGCGCGCTGTCGCGGGTGACGCACCAACAAGGAAAGCATGGATCAAGTGGTGTCGTGAGCGGATCGGCACCGTGCACACGTTTCAAGGGAAGGAAGAGCGCGTCGTGATCTTCGTGCTCGGTGCGGACCACGACCACGAAGGATCAGCGAACTGGGCTGCATCGAAGCCGAATCTGCTCAACGTGGCAGTGACGCGCGCGCAGCATCGCATTTTCATCATCGGGGATGCTTCTCTCTGGGGCGGTCTGAAACACTTCAGCGAAGCTCTGTTGCAACTTGAGCCACCAATCACTGCGCAGGACTGGCTAGGTCGGATTGGTGCAGTGACTGGGCTTGATCGCCCGGACATAACGTCGGATGTTGCAATGTGATAGTGAGGATTTGCTCGGGCCTGAACGAACCTTATGGCCATATGGAGCAAACCGGATGCCGAAGTTTGAACGTTTGAATTCGGAGAGGATGGAGCCTTATGCGTATTACCCGTGCCTGGTGTGTCGAACTGAACGAGGTGGTCACGATTGACGTCGCGCGTCGTGTATACCTGTCCCTGGAAAATCCGCCGTCACGCTTCAACTTCCTGTGCTCAAACAAGGCATGTCGTGATGCAGAGGTCCGTGTCGTCGGCGCGAATTACAGGAAGGCGGCCGAAGATGGTGAGAAATTCCAGGCGGCACATTTCAGACACTGGATAGGTGACGCACATCTCCAGGATTGTGAGTGGTTGGAGGATGAGGCTTCCGGGGAGCAAAAGCCCGGCGAGTCGGAAGAAGCTTTTCATCAGCGCAGGGTACGCCGCAAGCTCTCCGATTACATCACGACGTTTGATCCGCGGCTTGATGATGACCCAGGGGGCGATGGAAAGAGCGACGGGCCTACCGGACCAGGGCAGCAGCCTCCAGAGGGCGGAACCCCTCGCCCACGGGGCGGCGGGACTCCAGATGACACTCCAGGCGAGACGCGCAGCAATGACCTGGAGCGGCTGGTCAACAACTACCGGGAAGCCAGAGAGACACTGACCTGGGAGGAGTTTCAGTCGCTGGAGATCGGCATCGTTGGTGCGGCGCGAATTCGCCTCGCTAACTATTTCGTTCCGGTCACCCGCGGACAGCACTACCCCAAACAACGGGTGTTGTATGGCGGTGCGTCGTTCTTAAAAAGTTACGGCCAGGGTTTCAAGCTTTGCTTCTACGACAGGATCGACGGAAAAAGGGTATACGTTTACATTAGCTCGCAGCAAATGCTTGCTTACCGGTTTCGTAAATATCTCAGGGGCATCATCGATCAGATTCCGCTGCGTCGCTACGTTACGGTCTATGCAATCGGAACGGTGAGGCAGAGTCAATCGGGCGACTCCTTCGATCTCATCGTCGATGACGTGCGGCAACTGGCACTGATCCTCGGGCCAAGGCGGGCTGAGACCGATTCAACGGAGAAAGTCGAAGCGGATGACGTGAACGAACGATAGAGCCTGGCACAACGTGCCCAGTTAATTCTGCTACCTGGCAGTGCGCTCGGTTAGCGTCTCCACGAAATGGAATTTGATACCAACCCAACTCGTACAAGCAGCATCGCGCGCTGCGAGCAGCGCTTTCAGTTCCTCGGCAGTGGTCGTAACGTTTACCGGCGTGCCCGGTTATCCTACACGGATATACGCTTCTCAATCTTCTCGTCCGGACGGCGATATACACATATCTTTGGACGCTTCGCACGGTAGTCAACATCCGAAGTCCTCAGGCCGAGAAGTTCTCCTCTTCGCAAGCCATACTCAAGAAGCAACTGCACCATGAGGAAATTTCGCAGCCTAAATCGACTCTGAAATGGATTTGACGGCGAGGTTGGATCGACGAGGTTCTGCAGTGCGTTAATTCCCGACGGCGTTAACCCTAACCGGCGTCGGCTTTCAACCTGAGAAGTTTTGAGTGCGTTCTTGTGTCGATCAATGTTGTGTATGACATTGACGCTTTCAGCCAATCGCCCAGACCCGAAGATCCTTTGACGTACCGTTTCAAGACGCCACACGCAAAACTTCCGAATCACATCCAGCCGAAACTTTTGTATTCCTGAGCTCATTAACCTCATGGATTCCTGCCGGCACATCACATCGGTATGCCACCGCCCGCAGTCTTCGCGAAGCGTCGCTAACATCTCCCACGTCAGTCCATTCCCCGAATCGAACAATTCGGATAAGTTCCAGTTCCGACTCCGGGCAACGTCGTAGAAGAACGCCACCGCGAAAAGCTCCTGTCGAAGCGATTGATGAGAATGCGTCACGCTTCTGCGCTCGATCTTCCAGTCATTTGCAAGTGAGTCCGGCAATCCATCCGACCGGGAAAACAGCATCGGCGATTTCTCCCCGGTCGAATGCTCGATAGTACGCACGCGAAAATGAGACTCCATCATCGGCTCCTCGAAAATGGTCAGTCTTGCGGAAATATACTGGAACTTCGATCTGTAGAAGATTACAAATTCGAATAGCCGAATTCCAGAATCTACAGCCAATGGAGGCGAATTGCCTTACATTTTGGGGAAGACGGGTAATCCTCCTCCTGAGAAGCCCGAACAAAGAGCGATCCAACCGCCGTCGATCACCCCGTGTGCACAACAGAGTTGTCCACTGGTCGAGCCAGTGGACAACCGGCTTACGCCGGTACCTCTGTTGCACACACTCGGGACTGACGCGTCCCTTCGGGACTTGCCCAATTTTGAAAAACTGCTCGGTTGAATCTTTACGTTCCGATAGGACCGCGCTTTACATTTTGATGGTGGCGGCCATTCGGATCGAAGTTCGCAGACTTGCTTTACACCGAATACAACGCTCGGTAGCCAGCAGCAGAGGGGATTTGAGGCGTAGAAATCAAGTCACTTAACGGTTGGGAATTAGGCGGGTAAGTTCCCGCACGACGGACACGTGACCTGATCGACAAAACCGGATAGATCGCCTTCAGCGCATGCGCCCGCTGCGGAGCTTTCAAAGCGGTTGTGTCCCTTGCACCAAGGACACTTCCAATCATCAATCGATTTTGTCGGGCGCGGCATTCCCAGTTTTCCTTTAAACGCTACGTCAGCGCGGAAGTAAGCGAGTCTGAACCTGCCGGATCGAAAGTAGCGCAGTACAGTGCCCTGCTGACCTCGCCCGGTTGCTGTGGATCTCCACCGAGTTCAACTCCCCCAAAAAATGAGATCTCCCATACGCTTACATTCTGCCGTCCCAATGCGCTCGCTCCCCTGTAGGCAACAACGTCTCCCCCGAGGTGTCTTTCGACACGGTGTGCCCAGCCTGGGTGACTCCACACGCGCTCGAAAAACTCGCGGCCCCGTTCGTTGAACAAGTCCGCTTTCACCGTGATCGATGGTAGGAAGATTGTCTTCCAGTGATGCCACGCCAGTCCCCGAACGATAAGGGCCCCGAGTTGCATTAGCTTGGCGCTCTCGAATGGCAGCGTGCCTGCCTCCTGCCACGGGCCATCCCCTGTTTTCACCAATTTCGTTCGCATACCCGCTGCGAGTGCGCGATGCAAGCGGTGATTTTTCAGCAACCTACGTTTAACTCGCCCATCAAGATAGCCTGATGCTCCAGTGTTAGACCCTCCGAAGGGTAGCACCGTAAGAACGTAGTGCTCGAGCTGAGACTTGGCGTTGTTGCAGGTGACACAGGCCGGAACCTTCGGCAAAGCAACGCTATACCGATCGAGAAAGAATTCGCGAGCGATAACGTGATCTGCAGTACTTGCGGCATGGTCGATGCCGCAGTACACACAGGTCTTGTCACGGAACCCTTTGCCCATCATCCTTTTCCTTTCCAATTCAATGAGGCGCACTTATCGCGGTCGTCTGACCACCTTTACGTGTGGCGACGTCCAACGCATGTTGATCGCGACTCAAGGCTGCTAACAGATCACTAATCTCAAGATAGGCCTCCTTATATTCCGACTCGGTGCTCGCGCTTGCAAACTTGCTCTCAGCCGTACGCAATAGCCGTTCCGCTTCAATCAAACCAAGCTCGCGGTTTTTCTCCTTCTCATGAAAACTGAAGCTGCGCATGATCGCGGTCAGGGTAGCCCCGATAATAGGGAGCGCAATCAGCAGCGCACGGATTGCCGCATCTTTCAATTGGTCGGCCGGCGTCAGTGCGGCAATTAAACTGACCGCGGCTGATAGTACGATCGACAGCAAAATAAATGTGTGCCACCCAATATAGTTTGCCGTCGCCGCTGCCCGATAGAAAGGAATTTCTTTGTTGCGGATTTGCAAGACCAGCTCCTGCAGCAGGTCCTCATGACTCTTCTTGTTACTCATACCTCCCCCGCTTTCCTAGCCCCTCAGACAGCTCGTTCGACACGACGTGCTCGCTTGCTATTTTCCGTCCGCTCTTTCTCACAGAACGCGCTGCCAGTCCTTACCGGTGCCATTGAAGCGCCACACCGACGCACCGCTAATCTTGTCGGCCGCCGCGATGGCCTTAACCTCCGCATCATCGGCAGCAGGGAAATTGTCGAAAATCGTTCCATTTTCGTGCCTGACCTGATAGTCCCCCTCTTCGGGAACCACCGGCGTTTTGATTTGCTGGTTCATAGTTTTCCGATCAACTTTTAAGCTTCATCTCGATGTAATGCAACATCGAACGAATCGTGTTTATAAGGAACATCGCCTCCGGCTCCGGCACGACTTCTACGTTCGGATGCGCGACGCTCGCATTGTTACGCACGGTGTTGATTGAATCGATGATGGTCGCTGCCGCCTTGAGCACCAGGCCAAGTTCAGTCTCTCGTGGCCCTATGTAGTTCAATTTGGGATGTCCTTCCCGGACGCGCTTAAAAATTGCTGTGATCTTCTCGTTCGGTTCGACCTCGATGCCGGCAGACTTCGCGACTGCGATCAGATACCCGTGCAAAGCAGTATGCGCTCGGTCTATCGCGCTCGAAGCACCCTGACCCGACGACAGCAACTGCTCTGCGTCTTCAAGCGCGCGCTCTACCGTTGCCGATGAAATCGCCAAGACGGGTGACTGGACCGTCGAAGGTAAGTCGTTCGTTGCGAGATCTACTGCGACAAACCGAATGTACACCGATAGGAGTTCGTTGAGAGTCGAGACGATTTTCGTGGTCACATAATTCGTTTCGGGCGAACTGGCGGTCTCGCCGAGGGCTATGTACGTATCAAAATCCACCGATGCGTAGAGAACACAAAACTCGTCGCCGAAGAAATTGATACCGGCATGCACTTCAAACGGCGTTTCGTCCAGAAACCTCGCGGCGTCACCAGCATTCCGCGCGTTGAGCATTTTCACGGCGAGCTGCTTGTACTTGGCCCATTGATCATCAGGAATCGCCTTTCCCTGCAGATCGATTTCCTGTGACCCGCTCCCGCTGTAAAGGCGCAGCATCGTTGTCTCCCCGATTTTCCGATTTCCCGTTACATACGTGGACGCGCTGCATCCGGTCGGTCTTTTGCATTCAGTTCATCCAGCAGGCTTTGAACGGTCACGCGCATGGCCGGCAGATCGTTCTTGACCGTATCCCACACCAGATCAAGGTCAACCTTGAAATAGTCGTGTGCGATGGCGCTGCGCATTTCGTAGCTTCCTCGCCACTCGACTTCCGGGTGTGCATCTCGAAACTCCCGGTGGTGTTTCGTAACCCGGTTGCTGGCCTCACCAATGATTTCGATATTGCGCACCACGGCGTCAATCAAAAGCTGGTTTGTTACGAAAACCTCTTTGGGCATATCACTGATATAGCCCTCAATCCGGGTGATGGCTTCGACAATGTGCCCGAGGTAATCGGGCAAACGCGGCTCCTTGTTACTCATACAGGTTGAGCCTCCGCCATAACGATCGCCTTGAACTTGTCCGGCAGTGCATTGGGCGTCAGCACGTCCACGCGCACACCTAGCAGATCGGCCAGCTTGTAACGGATGGCTCCGATGTTTAGCAATGTCATCCCCGGTTTCGGTTCAACCAGCAGATCAAGGTCGCTTTCTTCAGTGTCCTCGCCGCGCAGCACCGAGCCAAACACACGCGCATTCGATGCGCGGTTGCTCTCCACGATCCTGCGAATCTCCGCGCGATGCGCGTTTAATGCGACAGAAGGCTTCACGAAAATCTCCAGTTAACAAATCTATTGTATACCCCCATTGGGGGGGGGTATATCAAGGTTTATTCGCATCCCACATCAAAATCTCGCGAACATACGCCCAAACCACACCTGGCATGTTTCGGTAGTCGCCCGTATCGCAGGGTGCTAACCACTTGTTCAGCGTCTTTTCTGGCACACTGATTCGTGTGGCAAACGCTGTACGGGTGAGGCCGAGAGTCTGCATCGCCTCTCTCAGAAAATCCTGTTGGGCCTGCACGTTGGCGTTACCTTTCGCCATCAAATTACCCCCGCGACAATCGCCCCTAGACGAACAGGATCGGCGTCAATCAATCGCTTTGTAGCCGTCAGCGTTTCGTGTCCAAGTAGCTCGTTTATGTGCCGAAGATCGAAGCCGATTCGATGCAGACGCACAGCAAATGTACGGCGTCCTGACATCGCACTTGCGCCCTCTATGCCAGCTTGAGAGTGCAGCTTGCGGAACAGTTGGCTCAGAGAGTCGCAGGAGTAACTTACGGCCCCGGTGGAGGTTTTTCGCGTCATCAAGCGATACGGCTTGCCGTCGCCCGTGAGAAACAGCGGAGACTCTGGATCAAGGCCGCGATATGCCGCCTTGCGCGTCGTGACACCGTGCCCGCTCTCGATGCGGTACGCCAGGTACTTGTCGATTGCGCTGACCACCTTGGCATTGGACCACCACAGCGGGCGCTCCTTGCCGTTGTAAGCGATTTCTGCGGCAATCCTGGACTTCTCAAGCAGAGACCCGTCGCCTTTGAGGTATGCCGAGACCGGCAGGCGTGCAACCTCAGTGAGCATCATGCCTGTGCCGTATATGACCATGAGCAACGCGACGTTGCGCTCGCGGCTCTCGCCCGAAATGGCAGAGACTTTCAGCAAGTGCTTTAGGCGCGCGTCTTCAATGTAGGGAGTCTTAGCCATCCTTTTTGGACCCAAAAACGTCTTATTCAGAGGTTGAGGTCATCAAGATAGCCGTCAATCAGGCTGGACGCAAGGCGAGACCGGAAAAGCTCGGAAAATGGCCCGGCTTCTGCTCCCCGCACACTTGACTTTCTAAGGCCGCCGATAAGATTGCTGCGGCACATTTCCAAACGGAGCATACCTTGGCGACCTCTCAGGAACTGCAGGCAGAAATCGAGAAACTGGACGCGCAGATCGCAGACGCGAAGAAGGTGGAATACGCGAGTGCGCTTTATGAGGTGCGAAAAACCATCGCAGCGTTCGGTTTTACGCGCGCCGATGTATTTGGCCGTAACACGCCCGCCAATAGAGGCGGGCGCAAACCCCGATACCGCGATCCCGTCTCGGGCGCAGTGTAGAGTGGCCGCGGCCGGCGGCCGCAATGGCTCAAGGACAAGGATCTCGCGCTGTTCCCGATGACCAGGTGAGGTGGTGATGGGCAACCCGGCAACGAAACACACGATTGCCTCGCACCTTCCCCACCGGCCGCCTGCCAGGGAGACTCCGGCAGCCGACCGGCTGCAGGTGATCGTGGCACGGACGGCTGCTGACAGGCCACCGGCGGGTTGCGGGGCAGGCGCGCCCCCTCCTCTTCCTGTCGCTCCGCATGTGGGCCGCCGGGTCTACCTTGCAGGGTTTGATGTCTTCCGGCAGGACGCGGCCGACTACGGCCGCGCGCTCAAGGCCCTATGTGCAACGTTCGGCCTGCACGGCATCTACCCACTCGACAGCGAGGTGCCGGTGGACCTGTCGCCAGGCGACCAGGCAGCATGGATCTACCGGGCGAATATCGAGGCCATCCGGGCGTGTAACCTGGTCATGGCCAACGTCGACGATTTTCGTGGGCCGGGAGAGGTCGATTCCGGTACCGCGTTCGAGACAGGATTCGCCGCGGCACTCGGCAAGCCGGTCTGGGCGTACACCCGCGACGCTGGCACGCTCGTTGAGCGTGTCCCGCATGTACTGGGCGTGACCGGCGCCGTTTGCGAACGTGGTTTCCTGGTTGAAGACTTCGGCCTCTCAAAGAACCTCATGATTGCGTGTTCGGCGACGATCATCCACGGTGATGCCCGTACCTGTCTTGAGGCGATTGTCTGCAGCATGTCCGGCCCAGGTACCCCTTCCCCCGTAGACAGGGTGGCGAATCGGAGATTCGCCAGACGGGGTAAAAACGCAAATTCAGTATATAAAGACGGATGGACACCAATTCTTCCTGGATCACGCATCCCTCCGACGCCTATCGCGCATGGCAGGCCGAAGAGGCCGCCGGCGCCGACCGTCGGCCATTCTCTGCCCGCTCGATTACCCAGCACGTCGCGATGTTTGACCGCTTTCTGCGACATCTGACTGCCCACCGCTCGACGCTGGCCACGTTCGGCACCGCCGAGCTCGACGCATTCTTTGAAGACGTCAGCAACCGTTGTGCACCGGGCACGACGACGCGCATCCGCTACGCCAAGCTCGTCGACAGGTTATGCCGGCATCTGGTTGAACTCGGTATCAGACAGGAAAACCCCGGGCAGGCACTGTTGCGCGACGAGGCATGGCCAGACGATGAGCCGCGGCCCCTGTACCTTGACCCGGTTGCCGATGGCCGCCTGCAGGAATGGGTGCGGCCGGTCGCGGCGGATTCTGCGCGGGAGATCCGGAATCGCGCGATCGTTGCCCTGCTACTGGGTACCGGCGCGACGGCAGCCGAGACCCGTGGCGCACGCGTTGACCACCTTGTCCTCGATCACGTACGGCCGCACCTGGCCATCCCAACCCGCGGCGCGCGCGCAGAACGCAAACTCACCGTGCCGTCGTTCGCCACGCCCGCACTGTCCACATGGCTGGGCTGCGCGCAACGTACCGGTGACGGGCGCGAGCCGCTCTTTCCGGCACCGCGTGGCGAGGGGCCAGTGAACGACATGCTGCTGGGGATGATCGTGCGCGAGGCGCTGGATGCGATCGGTTTCCGCGCGCCTGACATGAGCCCTCGCGTGCTGCGTAATACGTATGCCCGTCGCCACCTTCTCGCCGGCAGGACCAATGGGGACGTGACAGCCCTGCTCGGTCTGTCGAGCCAACGCACGGTCGTACGGCTGCGCGCGACGATCGGCGCTTCCCCGGCTGGTAACACCGCAGCCACCGCGACTTGACTTCCCTACACGCTCCGTAGGCTGGATTTGCCGGTTCATCCGCACCGGCATCACCAACCAATGGAGCATATATGGCATTCCGAAGTGATCTGGAAGATATCGTCTATCCGGACGATTCCGGTGAGCTGGGCGTCCTGCAGTACCGGCTCGCATTTACGGCGACGACGAAGCTGCTCGTTGTCGTGCATCTTGTTCACGCTGACACGGCGTTTGCCAGTCCGAATACGTCGACCTTCGTCCGCGACACCCTGCTCAACCGCATCCTTACTGACCGCCTCGAGGGCGTACCGGTCAATTCGGTCCGCCTCGTTGTCACGGATAACACCGGTACCTTTGAATATGCGATCGACGTCGATATCGACGACTACATCAGGCGTGGCAATCCCTACGACGCTGCACAGATCAGCTCAAGCGGCACTCGTGTCTTCGAGCACATCTCACTGAAGTCCGGTGACGTCATCGCCGGTCGCACCCGTGTCCAGACCGCCCACTCCGACGCGGCACCACCTTCGGCGGAGGTGACCGACGCGATCGCCTGACCACCCAGGCAAGACGGTCGCAGGCTGAGTGCCGCGACCGTCAAAGCCACCATACGTTGGCCAGCTTTTGCGCGTTCGAGGCTCGGCTGATCGCCCACACTTGACTTTCCGGCAACTGAGTCAGACTGGAATCAACCAGACCACACGCACCCGACCATTCCAGCATGAAGACCCCCATCAAACCGACTGCGGAGCAGGACGCCGTCCTCGATGCCTTGCCCGCGAACGCAAAACTCAAGGTCAAGGCCTACGCTGGCGCGGGCAAGACGTCTACGCTCGCGCTGATCGCTAACCGCCTCGGGAATCGACGTGGTAGCTACCTCGCATTTAACCGCGACATTGCTCACGATGCGAAGCGCAAGTTTCCCGCCAACGTTATGTGCCGGACATGGCATTCAGCCGCCTATTCAGCCGTGGACCGTTCCCTCACTGCACGGCTAAACCTCGCGAAGGAACCGCCGCATCATCTTGCCGAACGGTTCGGATTGGGGCCGGTTCGCGTGCCGACCATCATCGGCAAGTCGGTCGAACTGTCCGCGTTCCAGATCGGCCGTATGGTTGCGGATGGCTCGGCACGCTTCTGCCGTTCGGCGCAAAGCCATCCCGAGGCGTGGCACATCCCGGTCGACGAAAGAATAGACGAGCAGTCGGCCGAAGAACTGCGCACCATGCTCCTGCCGCACGTCGTCAGACACTGGGAGGAAAGCATCGACCCGAGGGGACGCACGGCCATCACACCGGACGTCTATCTCAAGGTCTGGGAACAGACCAGTCCGCGGATCGGTGCGGACTTCATTCTTGTGGACGAGGCACAGGACAGCGACGGGCTGATGCTGTCCATACTGCGGCGCCAGACGCATGCACAGGTCATCTATGTCGGCGACCCCTACCAGCAGATTTACGAGTGGCGCGGGGCCGTCAACGCAATGCAGTACATCAGGGCCACTGAATGTGCACTCACCGAGTCGTTTCGCTTTGGCAAACCGATCGCCAGCCTCGCATCGCGAATCCTGCGCCTTCTGGGTGAGCAGACGCCGCTTCGCGGCCAGAACTCGATCCCCTCAAGCCTCGTTGAAGATGCTGGTGCGCGCCCGGTCGTCGACGCAATACTTTGCCGCAAGAATGTGACTGTGGTCGGCGAGCTGGCAAACGGACTGATGGCCGGGAAGAAGGTGGCCGTGCGGGCGAACATCGACGAGATACTGGCGTTTGCCGACGGCGCCGAACGTCTCATGCGCGGCCAGCGCGCCCACAAGCCGAACTCGCTTACCCTCTTCGAGACGTGGCGCGACGTGCAGGAGTACGCCAAAAGCTTCGCCGGACGCGATCTGCTGCCAGTCGTCCAGATCATCGATCGTGAAGGCATCCAGTATCTGCGTGATCTTCTTTCGCGGGTAACGCCCGAACCGGAGGCCGACTATGTGGTGTCGACGGTTCACCGGGCGAAAGGCCTTGAGTGGAACCGCGTGAAAGTCACCGGGGACTTCCGTTTCAAAACCGAGGATGACGGGCGCACGACCCTTGCCGACGATGAGAAACGCCTGCTCTACGTCGCGTTGACCCGCGCGCGGCACCTGCTGGACGTCTCGGAGTTGCGCAGCGACCTTCTGAAAGTGATACGGGACGCCGAGGCTCGCGAGTAAGCGGGCGGAAGCTGCAGCCGGCGGCAACCGGCGGCAAGCGGCCGGATCCCGGGTACAGGCCGCGCCGGTTCCTGTTTCTGGCTTATCTTCGGCGCGCACGCTCGATGATCGCGGACGCTGCGTTCGCTGCATTCACCGCATCAAGGCGCGACGTGAGCAGCCTGGGTTTGAAAGTATTTATCTGGTTTTTACGTTACAGCTAATCCGTCGCCCCGGCCTTTGCGTCACGCTTCTCGTCCAACACATTTGCCTTCAGGGTTTCGATAAAACCACAGGTCCAGTCACGCCCCCGGATTGACAGCAGTCGTGTGACCGCATTCACTGTCAACAGTCCGAGAAAGAGGGCCGAGTCATCTTCGGACAGCGTTGCGATACCGCTCTGTTCGAGGGCGCCACGCACCAGCTCTTCAAGGTGCCTGACGTTCGGGTCAACATGTTCGTGCATTTTTGCGTTTCCCGTCTATTCGCCCTGGTTGTCGCCGTCAGCCTGCGCGACTGAGCCATCGCCGCACGGATGTATGGCGCCCCATAGCTTCGCCAGTGCAGCAGGCACGGCCTTGCTGCTGCCGGTTTGACCGAACACGACAGAGTGGCCCACGTCGCCCGCGTGATAATTAAATTTGAACGGCCCGGTCTTCTCTGCCATCGACTGCTCCTTGATGCTGCTTTCCCTGGTCAAGCCGATGCAGGGTGATGCCTGCGTTGCGCCCGCTGGAATGCTCGAACGCAATCGGCAGGATGCTGCAGATTGAACGGAATATGCACAAAGTAACGGCTCTCTTCATCGAACATTTTCTGAAATCCACGTTCCTCTGCTTTAATCCTGAGCCTGGCATATCGACGTCGATTGAACCACCCAATCACTGCTGCATGGACGTCGACTCCGCGCCTCGACCGACGACTGCCCATCTGACAAAGCAGAGCGCCGGCGACAAGTCCTGTCAAAAAGTCTTGCATATGTGTCTCCCTTGAACCGACGAGGCCGGCAACGCCTGTTAAAAATATGCCGCTAGCCGAACAGCTGAACCAGGCAACGCGGGGCACTCTGTATTCGCCATGATCGCAAGCGCTGCAAGAGCAACGAACATGCCAGTCACGAAAATCCTGTCGAAACTCCACATCATCCAGACTCTCCTCATAGGGTGGTTACTGCCCCGCAATTTGAGCAGCAACCCGTGGCTCGAGCAATCGGTAAACGAGCGCTAAACCAGCACCTTTTCCACGTTTTCCCGGTTATTTGCGGTCGTTGTTACCGTTCTGCGCGACCGAGGTATTTCCGCCCGGATGCCCCGCGCTCCACAACTTCACCAGCTCCGCCGATACTGTCTTGCCGCTTCCGGTCGTGCTGATCATCATAGAATGACCCACGTCCCCCGCATGAGGGGCGAACTGAAACGGCTCGATCTTCTCCGCCATCGACTGCTCCCCAAAAATCATGTTTTCCTGATTCAGATCCTGCGCCAGCTTGATGAGCATTCCCCCGACGGCCAAGGTCAGCAGCACACAATGGGCGATCATCCAGCGGAGGTCGTTCCGCTCTTCCCGCCTCCGCGCTGCGTACTTCCTTTCAAAGTCCGCCAATGCCTCGCGACGGTCTTTCGCCCACCTGGCCTTGCGGTCCATGCTGTCCATAAGCTGCTTCCCGTTTTTCGGGTATTGTCCTCGCAACGTGGCAATCGCCGCATGACCGTGTAGTGAATTTTCGGCTTACGCGTTCAGCTTAAAGCACGCACGCTGTTTTTACCGTTGCCACAAGATCACGCGCTGCCTCGCGACTCCCGCCCGATCTGACGCGGACAATACTCACGCGCCAACCACCGTCATCTTTGCGCAGCGAGTACTCCGCGGTGCCTGTGGTTGCCCCGGCCATATCCGCCGGAGCATCTACAAACGCCGTCGGCATGCTGCCGCGCGCACACGCAGGTTCCTTTACCAGCTCCTCGTCACGGACGTCTGTCGCGGTCGCCATGACAACCCGGGGCCCGCCAACGGGATCAAACGTGCCGTTCTTGCAGACGGGCATCCGCCCCGTGCCGTCGCTATCGGTGACAAGCATGCCAATGGTCGAACAGGCCTCATTGAGGGTGGCCGTCGTCGCCCGGATCGTGCCCGCCTGCACGTCGTTTGAGGCCTGCGCTGTCGCGCACAACGACGTCGCGATTGCTACAAGGAAGGTCTTGTTCATTTTCCTGATTTACGCAAAAAATTAAATATGTACTGCTTCCAGGCCGGGCTACCGGCACGGGGCGAGAATGCTCCCGGTAAGACTCAGCTACTGCCGGAGGTAGCGTAATATCTCGGCTTCCATACGTTGCTGGAAGCGCCTGCCTGGTTCATTTGAACGATCGCTTCCCGCTCCCCCAGTTTGAGGACGATGGTCGAAGCGGGATCGTCCAGGAGGAATTCCGTGCTACCCGGGCGGCTCGTGGAGATTCTGGAATTGACGGGACGCAACAGACCGTCTTCGCCGGGAGCAAGAAGAACAGGAAGGCGCGGAACCCGCGCCGCATCAAACTTCAGATGCATATGCCCGTCGATCGTCGTGACAGCTGCCGGACGTAGATCAGTTGCTCCATCAGTCACGTAGTCTCGCGGGACAAGAACGGGCGTCTCCGCTTGTGCGATTGCCGACGCCGTCAGCAGTGCGATCAGGAAAGTCTTCTTCACTTATATTCTCCTCATCCGAATCAGTGTGTGTCGTCCGAGTGTCGCATTGACATGTGTACGTCAGGAACCAAAAGGTATCTTCCGCAGATGGTCTTTCAGGGGATTTCCTTTCGGATACCCTTCTTTCATGCCCTTCACGGGCTGGGCGAGGCGCGCCCACTAACAGAAACGCCCACGCTTCCCTGGGGACGCGTGGGCGGAGCTTAAGAGGGGCGACGTACCGATACCGGGAGACGCTTTCTGGTGCCAGGTAAATTCGCGCACGGATCAGCCAAAATGCGTCACGGCGCCCGGTACAGCGTACCGAGAGCGGAGACTTCGTTCCAGTTGCGCAGGTACTGCCCTGCTATCGCTGGACTGCCGGTGATGAGGACAGCGTTCTCCGAGTTGTAGTGCGCCGCCTGCGCGGTCAGGTTATAACTCCCGGTCACGACGGTCGCGCTGTCGATCTGCACGACCTTGCTGTGCATGATGGGAAACGCGCTTACGGTGCGCACCGGAATACCGGCATAGGTCAGCGCCGAGAGTGCTGCACGAGCGCGGCCGCTGCGATCAGCTTCGATGTTCTCGTGGTAGTCGACCGTCACAGCAACGTCCACACCACGCCGTTTTGCCTCGACGAGCGCCCGCACAACCGGCGCGGCCGTGAAGGAGTAGGCCAGCACGCGGATAGAGCGCTGTGCGCCATTGATCGCGCGCAGCACCAGTTGCTCTGCACCACCGTCTGGCGAAAACGCCACCTCCACCGATGCGGTTTCTGCAGCAGACGACGGTTGCGCACAGGCAAGGCATGCGGCAACAACAACAGATGCGGCGAGCGTCGCCGCGATGATTCTGGTTTTCAAGGAAATCTCCATGGGGTTGGGTATACGTAGAAAAGCCCCGCCTCCCGAAGGAGTTGGGGCGTCAGCAGTGGATAGGACGCCTCTTCAGGCGCAGGTCAACGGACGGGATGCATGAAGAAGCACGTGGCCGCCGTTGCAGGTCGTGAAACGGCCGCGCCTGTCGGCCGGCTGATCGACGACCAGCGACGAACGGTGCGACGGCGTGATTACCTGCGGTACGCCGGTACACCCACAAAACGCGGAGCCGCCGGCGATGGACATAAGCAGCATCAGAAGATTTGACATTCTGGGACTCGAGATGAGGCGCACCCCGCAGGGCGCGCATGATGCGGACACACCTACGCGGCGCGGCTTTCGGAAACTTCAACCATGCAGCGTGAAACCCATGCCCCGTCGATCAGTTCGTCACGCAGCAGCGTGCCGTTCAGAAAGTAGGTATGAGTGGATCCCGCGCGGCGCACCGCCGGTCGAACAGCAACGGTGACAGCAGCGACAGGCTTGCCGTGCGAAAGCGGTTTGCGATCCAGATTCATTGCGTTCCTCGTTAAAAAAACGGGGGACGCCCCTGTGGGGGACGTTCCCCACAGGGTTAAAAACAGGTTGAACAATCAGACCGCGAGCGCCGCGACGTCGATGACGGCGTCAGCCTCGTCGATCAGGTCAGGCGTCTGCGAGATGTAGAACTCCCTCGCATACCCGCCCTGCCGCAGCACCTCGCGCTTCATCCTCATGAACTGGAGCTTACGCTCCGGATCAAGCGGTCCATCGGACTCGTCGCTAAACAGGGTCCGGTAAGGCTGGCCAGCGTTGCACGCGATATACAGCGCGATACCCCGTGTCAGACACTCGTTGATCCAGACCTTCTGGCCACCGGACATCACCCCGACTGCCTTGGTGCTGTCGTTGTCGGCGTCATGCACGAGGATCTCGAAGCTCTCGCGCGTTTCGCCGGTGCCCAGTTCGCGCTGCGTGCGGATCTCCACCGTGAAGCGGGGACCGTAGCAGGCGAGCAGCAGGTCGTTGACGGTCTGCGTGAGCGCCGGACCCGCATCGTCGATGGTCAGGGCGACCACTCCATCGTTGCCAAGCCCTTTCGCGAGCAGCTTCCAGCGTGCGATCTCGTCCGAGATGGTGTCAGCGCGCAACTTCGTCGCGCCCTCACCAGCCAGCTCTTTCGCAATCGCCTCACGTTCGGCTTCCCGCATCGCCTGCGAACGGATCGCCGGGTCACCTTTCGCGTATTCCAGCATCCATTCACGCACGCCTTCAAGGGCCAGCGTATGGAAGTGCCGCGCCGCCAGTTCTTTCCATTCCGAGAGCCGTTTCATGAACGCCCGATAGGCCGTCGCCGTGTCTTCGGAGAGACCTGACGCGACGAGATCCTTTTTCTGCTGCTGCGTCAGCATGGGCCCCATCTTGCAGTGCAGTGCTGTCAGGTCCGCGGTGCTCATGCCGGCGTGAGCGAGGACCGCGTCAAGGCCGTTTTCCTTTGCGCCCTGCACGACCTCGAGCAGATTGCACATGAGTGCGCCCTGTGGCCGGTTCAGCACCGACTGGCCCGATGCGCGGTAATAGGTCACACCGTGTGACCGGCAAACCGATTCGAGCGGGTCGAGGATCCGGTTGGTCCGCGCGAGAATGGCACAGGACTGGCCCGCGGCCAGCCGCGGTTGCAGCGCCTCGACCGCCGCCACCGCGTCAGCGTACTCGTCCTCGAACCTGAGCGACGTCACGTGACCTCCCGGGCCCCGATCCGCCACGAGCTGCTTCGTGATCCGGTCAACGTTGTTGCGGATCACGCGGTCGGCCGCGCTGAGGATCTCGGCCCGGCAACGGTAGTTGCTGCCGAGCACCACGCGCCGCGCCTCGAATGATGACGCAAAGTTTTCCATGCCCCGAAAGCCGAGCGCTGCACGAAATCCGTAGATGCTCTGGTCGTCGTCGCCGACCACCGTCACGTGCGCGCCCGCCATCGCATGCAGCTCGACCCACCTGTATTGCAGCGGGTCCGTGTCCTGGAACTCGTCAACGATGAGATCGGTGAAGGGATACGGCCGGATTTCGCCCGATTCCATGCCGGCGACCGCCAGCCGGAGCATGTCGTGGAAATCGATCTTGCCGTTACGCGCGAGCGCCTGCTGGTACGCCTCGTAAAGCGTCGCCTCGCGCGTGCCGGGTGTGACCCGGCCGAAGTTGATCTTGATCTTCTCGATGACCGGCACGGCCTCCTCGACTTTCCAGTCAAGGCTGTGCTCGGCGAGCACCCGGGCAAGCAGGCCGGTGCGGTCGCCATCGGAGGCGATGTCGCGTTTGCTGTCCCCTGGTTTCTTCAGTTGCCTGAACGCAAGCGAGTGAAACGTCCCGTCGATCAGACGCTGTTTCGCATCCGGCCCTGAGCGCCTGAGGATACGCGCACGCATCTCCAGCGCCGCTTCCTTGCTGAAGGTGACCGCCCCAACCTGCGTCGAGGGATCCGAGAGCAGCAATGCAGCCTTCGCTGCGATCACCGTCGTCTTGCCGACGCCGGGCCCGGCTGCTGCCAGACAGTGGCGACGCGCCTCGACGACCTCACGCTGCTGCGGATTCAGTCCGTCGAGCATGGGCTGCCCTACCGGCCGCGAACCGTGGTCATGAGGCGCAGGTGCGTCATGTACCCGCGCACACCCACCGGGTGGAACTTGCGCAGGAACCGCGCCGTTTCCTCGTCGACGTCCGACTGGTCCCGGATGCCGTTCCAGACAAGGAAGTCAAAATGATCCATCACGCGGTCAAAGCGCGTGATGATGGAGAGCAGGCGCATCGAGAAGCGCGAGTAGGTCTCGACCTCGATATTCAGGGACGGCAGCGTGACGGTCGGCCTGAAGATGGTCTCCCCGCGCTCCGTCATTTCTGCTTCCGTGCGCGTGCGGAACCCCTCTGCCACTTCAAGCTGCTCGCTGACGTATGCTTCCAGTTCGCCGACCTGCTTCTCGAACCAGTCACTCACGGCGCCCTGGTCCTGCGCGCTGAATGTCGACCGCCCGAACCGCTGCATGTTGATGCTCATGCGGTTCAGGTACGGCCACCATTGCTCGAACAACGGCTTCAGACGCGTATGGTTCAGCCGCACGGCCGCGGGCACGATCGCCGCACCGGAGAGCTGGCGATCGAGCAGTTGCCGGCCGATCTCGCGACGGCGGCGCACGATGGCGGCACGCTCCGCGGGCGGCAGGTCACGGAACAGCTTGCGCGTGCGGGCAACCTGCTCGCGCTTTTCTTCAGCTTCCGCGTCACTGATCATGCCCTCCCTCTGAAGGGTCGCCGCGTCATTCTCCATCTGCTGAAGTTCGCTCTCGAGCTCGGCATCATCCGCACCATCGGTCGTGAGCGGTCCAGCCGCGCCCGGCGCCAACAGTTCTGGTTCGCCCGCAGCGGTGGCCAGCGCGACATCGCGTTTCCCGGCCGATTTCGTTTCTTCGCTGCCTGCGACGGTTGTTTCTTCGTGGATCGTGCTCATGGTTGTCCCTGTTGGAAGCGCTCGCGCACCAGCGCGGCATGGAACTATTGTTCCGGCTCCGCAGCGACTGCGCCGGGCGAAACCCTGGTCATTTGAGGTGGCTTTCCGGGATCGCCCTCGACCCCGGAGCGTCCGGGGTGCCGACGACGCCCATGTCACGTCACGTCGGGTCGTGGCGGCGCGACACGCAACCAGCAAGAGATGCATAACATGGAGATTGCCTGTCAACGCGGGGACCGGTACGCCGCAGGCAACACCGAGACAGGAAGGCGTGTCCTCAAGACACGGATCTCGTACACAAGGCGTTCATGTCGTATGGTCCAGATGTCGCAGATCGACCCAGAGTGTGTGAAAACGCATTGATCGTCTAAACTGAATCAACACATTGAGACCGGGTGACTCATGAAGCGATTCGTTGAAGGCGATGACCGCAAGCAGGTCGCACTACTTCCCGAATGCGTCGATGACTACATCGGGCAGGACAATCCGGTCAGGGTCATCGATGCCTTTGTCGAAGAGCTGGATCTCGCGGAACTTGGATTCAACGGTACCATGCCAGCGCTCACGGGTCGCCCGTCCTATCATCCTGGCGTGATGCTCACGATCTATATCTACGGGTATCTGAACCGGATACCTTCCAGCCGGCGCCTTGAGCGCGAGTGCCAGCGCAACGTCGAGATGATGTGGCTGACAGGGCGTCTGGCTCCCGACTTCAAGACGATCGCCGACTTTCGCCGCGACAACGGGCCAGCCATTCGTAACGTATGCCGTCGTTTTGTCGAACTGTGTCGCGGACTGAAGCTGCTGTCGAGTGATATGGTGGCCATCGACGGCAGCAAGTTCAAGGCTGCGAACAGCCGCGACAGAAACTACACGACGGGCAAAATCGACAAGCGCCAGCAGCAGATTGAGGAAAGCATTCAGCGATATCTCGACCTGATTGAAAGTGCGGACCGGACCAGTCCGACGGGGTTCGATGTGAAGACCGTGCGCCTGTACGAGAAGATTGCCAGCTTGCGCCAGCAGATGCGCGAGCTCGACCAGGTCAGGAAGCAGTTGAAGAAGCAACCGGACAAACAGCTGTCCATGACGGATCCCGACGCACGGTCCATGGCAACAAGCGGACGAGGCTCCGGCATAGTGGGCTACAACGTTCAAACCGCCGTGGACACCAAGCACCATCTGATCGTCGCACATGAGGTGACTAACGTCGGAAACGATCACGGGCAACTCAGCAGAATGGCAACGTCTGCGAAGAACGCGATGGGCAAAGCGAGGCTGAAGGTGGTGGCCGACCGTGGCTACTACAGCGGCCCGGAGATACGTGCATGCGATCTGGGCAACATCAGTGCGTACGTCCCCAAGCCACTCACCTCCGCATCAAGGAAGAAAGGTCTCTTCACGAAGGCCGACTTTGTCTACGAGTCAAGAAGCGACGTGTATCGATGTCCTGCCGACGAGCGCGCCATTCATCGATTCAACACCGTTGAGCATGACATGACCCTGCG
>SDBV01001079.1_pt1 | contig 40393 bp, 34 predicted proteins | sample 2277081 | NCBI WGS metagenome assembly SDBV01 (sample SAMN10402039, study PRJNA504765) | marine sediment metagenome | isolation source: marine sediment core GS10_PC15, 223 cmbsf | place: Arctic Ocean: Southern Knipovich Ridge | collected 2010
AATTGGAAAACCCATACCCGTCTATACACTTTTCTGTGCAGTCGGGATGCTTTTCCTTTTGTACTTTGTCGTGACCTTCACCATCTCTCGAACCAACGATTTATTTGGAACCATGGCTGTACCGGCGTTGCTGCTTGGTTTTTTTCTTGCGACCTTACTTACCGGTAGCATGCGAGCCGAGCGAGACTTGCGAGAGAGTGGCGGAAAGCGCAACAGTTTCATGTTGCTGCGCCCGATGAGCACACCGACATTGGCGGATGTCCGTTTCAAGGCCGGGGCTTATGGCATTCTTCTTACGAGTGCAGTCGTGCTGATATTCAGCTTCAGCCACAGCGATTTTGCAGAAGAGTTTTTTGTGCCTGGACATGGAATGATAGGACTTGTCTTCTTTTCTGTCCTGGGAATCCTGATCATAGCGAAAATTATATTTAATTGGCTTCTGCCCCAAGAAAATGGTATTAATAAGTACCGAAGACCGAGCACAAAACGATTAGGTAAGTTTCCAAGCATGTCCGACGAGATGTTTTTTTCAGATAATTCGCGCTCCCTCAGGCGAGGAAAGCGCACGCGAGACCGCACAGACACGTGCCGGCCATGCCTCATATGGGACAAGGCCAAGCCAAAAGAAAAGTTCGAGGGTGTCGTACTCGATATGACACCATACGGACTTCGGATCAGAATGTTCGATGTGGTACCAAAAGACACTATCGTTTTGGTACAATTGATGAGGGACGAAAGTTTTGAACAACCGCTTTCGGAGCCTGTCGAGGGACACGTGGTTCGCCACATCAAGACCCGCACCGCGTTCACGGACCATGGCGTAAAACTGGTACTCAAGGACATAAGGCGCCAGGAACCAAGACCTATCGAGGCGCAGAAAAGGCCGTCTCGCGCAACGAGATCAAGAATACCCAGAATGCACAATATTGACTTCATTGTTGGAGACGACAAAACAGGACGTTAAGGAGTAGCCTTGTGGCCAAGCTTAAAGTTTTAGTTGTTGATGACGAACCCGATGTCGTTTCAGTGATCGAGCGAGCGCTTGTCTCGGAAAACTTCGACGTGATTGTCGCATACGACGGAATAAACGCCCTGGACATTGCCGAATCGGAAAAACCCGACCTGATACTTCTAGACATTATGATGCCTATGATGAGCGGTTTCGAGGTATGCGAACAGCTTAAGGCGCGTTCGCAAACACGCGACATTCCCGTGGTATGCCTAACCTCCGCCAACGCTCGCGAAGCACACATGAAAAGCCTCGAACTTGGGGCCGCTACAGTCATTATCAAGCCGTTCCTGCCGGCCGAATTAATAGCAAAAATCAGGCGACACCTGCCAAAACAAGAGGAATGAAGATACTCGACATCACTTAAGAAGTAAGTATTCGTTAAACCCGCGCAAGAGCACCAAAAAAACATAGCAAAAAAAGGGACCAGGGGCTCCGAAGGAGACCGGCAAGCAAGCGAGTCTTCGAGCGAAGACGTGTCTGTCCCTTTTCTTGCGGGCCTTATCAAAAAACACTACGAGTTTAACGAATACTTACCTTAAGAATCCCGCCATTTTTTGAAGTTCCCCGGACACCATAAGTATACTCAACACAATGTGTGGTGTTGACCTTACAGTTAAGTAAAGGTAGACCAGTAATTCTGGTGTTTACGCCGTAAGTCTTTATAGCTCAATCTATTAGAGATTCAGGGGTGCCCATATAAATCACCCCAAAGGGCACTAAAACTACTGAACATCTCCAAAGGGTGCCCGCGACGTTCTACTGACGTTCTACTGACGTTCTACTGACGAAAACGCCCTGGGTGGCGAATCCAGAGGCGCTCGCATAGGCGCACGAGAAATTTGTTGACGGATTATTACTATTTGCAGAAAGTCGGCGTGGATCCCCACGAACCTGTCAATAAAGAACCTCTGTTGTTTCTTGACAGCGGAGGCCTTGACACTACTAAAACTACGACATGTCGTTTTGTCGCTGCGACATGTCGCAATGCGACTATTATGGCCTTGGTTTGTTTTGAAGCTTCCGTGTGAAGAGATTTTGGACCTTATACAGGTGTGTTTTTTGTTGAGGTGCGGAGCTGGCCGGCAGCCGTGTCGCAAAATGACGCCCCTGGCGGCGAACTCAGGGGCGCGGGAATGAAGCAACGGCGGGAGAAAATCGCCGTCACTTCGGTTGAACGCTAGCTTCAATTGTCACCTTGGCGCCACGAGCGTCGACGGAGACGGGATGATAAACCGTTACGCAACCAGCCAAGACGGCACACAAGAGCGCAAGCAAAACCGGAGTCAAGGACTGTATCCGCGTTTTCTTATCCTCCACGGCCTCTGGCTCGTAAACCCCGACAACTTCCCATTCCTGCTCTTCGCACCACCGGTCGATATCAGCAGGGGAGGGGTGAGGGTTGTCGTGGAACAATTGTTCCACGTCTTTCAAAATCTTAGCGACAGATTCGGAACAAAAATTCCGACCAGGTCGATTAATCCAGGGTATACGCACCGCTTGGCCAAGGATTCCGAGAATATCGTACCTGCGCTTGTACCATGGGGCTTCAAGCTGGTTGTTGGCGGCCAGGCAAATCTTGACTTCGTCCGCGGGACTCCAGTTCGGATTTCGCCAAAACTTGACCCGGTGCTTGCCCCTCAAGTAGTCGGCGACAGGGCGTTCCCGCAGGAAAATGCCTTGAGAGGCAAACAGGCCCATGGCGTGCATCACCATTGCGTGATTATAATTACCCTTAGTATGCCGCTTGATTTGCCGCGAAATCCAAGAGGCCAGATTATCGGACACAACAACCAAGGGAGGCACCCCAGCATCCCATGCCAAGATTTCTTCCTTGCTCAGTTTTCGGTATTTGGCCATCTTCCAAACTCCATCATTTGTGCGAGCACCTCGGGCCGGTCACCCGATTCTTGCTCGCGACACCACCTAGAATCCCTGATTTCCGCGGCAACATCATGATAAGCGCCACGGTTGGCCGCGTCGATAGCCTTCTTGAAAGTGGCCAAGCCTGCACGCCCCATGCAAAACACCATCGAAAGAAAAACCGCCTGGCGCACCTCGCAGAGGCCGTCAAATGTACGCACCACGGCCCGGGCGTCCTTGACGGCATCCAGCATATCCTCTTTGAACATCAATTCGGCGACGGCGTCGCTAATGCCTTTAGCCTCCAAGTTGTGGCCAATCCCGATAGTCCACCTACCTGCTGGACATTGATATAGGTCCAGCCGCTTGTCCTCCTGATGTGCTATCAACTCCTTTGCCGTCATGACTGAATCCTCCTTAGCTTTTGAACGCGTCAAGCAAATTCTTGCGCGAATATTTCTTCATTGGTTCAGGTTTCGACCGGCGCCGTTCGGCCGCCGGGGCTTTCTCGGTCTTGGTCAATATGGACTTGAGCGTCGCGGGCGTAATCTGCGGCACATAGCCAAGCTTCTTACGGCGCACCCTCGCGTTGTATGCCTCAACTTCCTGAAGAATTTCCAGCCACTCAGTCCGGCTCTTGATAGGCTTGAGCGCCAAACGGCGCACTTTCTTGTAGATTTCGCTGCGCCGGTCGTCGTACTTCTGCTTGTTCATGCGTTCGGCCCATTGCTCTTCGCGTTTCTCGGACAAGCCGGCAGGGTTGAATCCGAAGGACCGAGTAAGAGCGTCCATGAAGCTCGCCTTCAGCCGCTCATCGCCGTAGAAGACCGGTTGATTGCTCCTGGTAGTCACGCCGCGCGTAAGCTCCCGGTACGCCTTCATCGGGGACGCAAGCACCCTCGGCGCAATTTGTTCAGCGCCAAGCCAGAAGTCGCCACGGGCAATATTCGCGCCACCGTCGTAGAAGTCCTCGACCATCGAGGCGGGGGCGCCAAGCAAGTCGCTAATCGACGTGGGCACGTCGGTTATCCCAATCGAGAGACTACCCTTCAGGTTCAGACCCATAAGACCAGCCACACCGCTCCTGGTCGTACGTTCGCCAACAGGCCCGAAGGTATCGCCCATCCATTTATTGAACTCTTCTTCGGGGTCGTCAGGCTCCTCGAATCCAAGGACGGCCGCTAACGCTTTTAGCGCAAGCTTCGCCACCGGCGTAAACAAGGTCGCCCCGGTACCGCCAACAATGCCGGGAGACAGCAACAACCAGGCGAAGGACTTCGCGGCGTTCTTGTCGCCCTTGAACGCCCCGACGCCCATCTCTCCAAGAATCTGCAAATAATTGTGCGTGAAGGTCTTGTACATGTACCAGGATTTCGCAACCTGCGCACCGACACCGGACCCGCGCATCCAGGAGGGCAGTGTCTCTTTTCCATACACCGCATGGCCTTTGTCGGTAATCAGCTTAGCTTGCTGCAACATCGCCTCTTTGGCCTCCGCGGTCAACGGCCCTTTATGCTGAGACTGAAGACCCCAGAAAGAACCGGCAATACTCGACGCACGGTTGAATTTCTCGGTAATGGCAAACGGCGCCAGCGCAAACTCAAGCATCCTGCCGTAATGCCGCTGAACATTGTTCTGCAGGACCTCCATAGCCTCCATATTGAACAGCGCATCATCCCACCCGCGTTTCGTTATTTCGTCGAATAACCACTTGTCGTCGCCCGTCAATCCTTCGCCTTTACCGAACTTCGCGTACATCCAATGTTTTCGGTACGCATTAAGGCCACGCGCAATTAACACGGGGGCCTGGCGCATAGGGATTTTGCCGAAATGCAACATTACCGCAGGCATGTTCGTTATCAGGGCCGTAAGGTTGACCACGGCTGGCGCGATTCCTGACAGATACTTCAACGCCGCAAGACCCTTCATATGCCCAAACACGCGCTCAATCGTCTCTTCGTTCCGAATCATCTCGTTGGAGAACTGAATCGCCTCCTTGAACGCCCGCTTCTGAATGCCGCTATGAAGGCGTTTTTTCTCGACCATCGCGTCGTACTCGTCCCAAAGCTCGCGGTAATAGACCCCAAGCTCAGTCTTGGTCAAGCCTTTCTTAGGCGGATGCTCGCGTTTGTATTCTTCCCAGGTTACGTCGGTACCCATAATCGCCCGGTTCATCGAAAGCGCCATCACGCGCTTGGCCGTTCCGGCAGCAATCGCTTTCCCGCTCCGGGTAACTGACCGCAACACGTCCTCGTCGTATCCGCGGTACACGTCGATACCCGTCTCTTTGCCGCGCCCAATTTTCGCGGACCGGCTGCCATGGCTATGGAGAAGGTTCGCCATCTCCTTCGCCATCTCTTCACCGAAGGCCTGCGTCACGCCCAGGACTTTGTACTCGTGATGAATCATCCGCTTCAGGATGCTTTTCTTCAGGTTGCCAGGCGGATTTATAAAATGCCAGCCTTCGCCGCTGTCGCCTTTAGACTCGTCATTATATTCGTACCAGTTCCCCCCGAATTCCTCTTTCAGAATCTTGCCAAAGCGCTTCCGTGCAGCCTTCCTCTTGTTGCCCATCGGTACAACCATGAGATGTTGTTCAGGGGTCCCGTCCTTCAAAATGTAGTCGTAATGGAACGCGCGGAAACCAAACTCGCCTATTTCGTAATCGTCGGTCTTGCTTTTCTCCATATGGTCCAACGCGGACTGGAGAAGGCTATTCAGCTTCGCAACGTCGACGCCCTGGAAAGTGTACTCTCCGGGAGTCTCGTTCAACTCATACGTTATCTTGTAGCCCTTGCCCTTCATTTTCGCGGACCAGGCTTGACGGCCTTTCTCGGTCAGAAAGTGTTTCCGGTATGGGGGCGCAAGGTTCACTGCGTCTTTGCCTGTGCCCTTCTGTTTAGTCGCCAGCGCTACATACTGGTAATTGTCGCGCATCCGGGGATAGTGGTACGTACGCCTGTCGCCCATCCGCGTCAACGCTTCCCAAATCGTTACCATTTCGCCGTTGTTGTCGCGGACTTTGGGCGGCTCGACGCCGAGCAGTTCGTACACCTTCAGCCGCTCAAGGAAACTATCGCGCAACTGCGCATGACCCCTATGCCCGATATGACGCATCGCAAGCAAAGCACGCGCCGCCTCTTTGCTATATCCGGCCGTAATAAGGTTTCGACCCTCGGTAAGGTACGCCGCCTCGTACGCCGCATCCTCGGTCTTGTACCGCTTGACCTCTTTACCCTCTTCGTCGAACAGCACAAACTCGCCGCCGTCCTCTTTAACGCGCATCGCCACGGCTTCACGGTCATAATCAAGGACGTACTGCTCAAGCTTCTTCCATTCGGCATTTGTCTTGCCCGTGAAATTGCGTTCACGCCAATTCAGTCCCTGGTAAACAAAGTCGCGCAACATCGCAAGCTCTGATTCACCTTCGCCCTTCGTACCCATGTTGAAGACGAGGTTCTCAAGAATGTGTTTGTCGTCACGCAACTTGTGCGCAGCCCTGTATACGAGGTCGAGGGCCGGCACCTTCTTCGCATAGTGGTTGATGGTATTCAGAAAACTGGTAAGGACGCCGAGCTCCGCCCTCGCGTTTACATCTTCTTTGCCGGAAAGACTCCGGAAGTCGTCGAAATAACCAGACCTGGTCCGGAGCTCGTTATCAAAATAATCAATCGCCTTGTTGAAAAGGTTCTGGTGCTCGACAATCCCCGCCGTCGAATAAGCCACCGCCCCGGCAGGAGCAAGCTCAACAGTTTTTCCCGACGAAGTGTCCATGGGCGCCGCCTTCGGAGACCGACCTTCCGTATACCCAACCGCCGCCTTAGCTATCGACTCAAGCTCGGACTCGCCCACATGCGACCTGGTCAATCGACCCAAACCCTTACGAATCAACTCAAGAAAACGATTCCACCACTTCTTGATTCCCTGGAAATCGTCACTGGCCACACGGTCCGCAAACCATTCTTTTGCCACGGCCTGCTTTTCAGTAGCCTTGCCGAAAGCCATATCCCTGCCCTTGGCATACTTTGCAATGTCTCGATGGCGCCCGACAGCCAACCGCGTATAAAAGTTCGTTATCTCGCGAGCCTTCAGAATCGCCCCGACGCCGCGATGACCTACAACCTCATGTAAGGCCACAAACACCGCCTCGTCGGCGCCCGCCAACCGGTCAGCAACCAAATACACCGTATCAGTAGCCTCATCATAAGCGCCACGTACGCCATCCGGGGCACCTTCACGAACACTTACCGGCAAGTCACCAAAGGACTGAACAACCTCAATACCCTTCGGACCATTCTTCCACCGCTTCTGCAATGGCCCTGTGGCCTTCTCAACACCCGCAACCGTCATACCAGCCCCAGGTGCCACGTCTTCGGAGACAGGCCCAGCGGTCGAATACAAAGCCACCCCTTTGTCTGTTTCCTTCGACTCAAGCACATCAAAAAACGAATCGAAAGCCGCATGCACGTCCTTTTTCTCACTTTCCAGCAAATACGGAAATACCTCTGGCTCGGTGTACCCTTCCACAGTCTCAATATTCGCAAGATAATCGTTCCGAATGCCGGCCTTTTGGAGCGCCGCTATCACATACTGCTCAAAGACACGCGCAGACATTTCACGGCCTTGAGACCAATAGTCATTCGTGCGACGCTTATCCAATTGTTTACCGCGTTGCCGCAGGCCGGTCTTCTCAAGGGTGTCCATAATTGCCTTGAAACTCTGAACAATCTCCGCACGAAGCCCTGGATGAGGTCTCTCGTCTGCCAGCAGGCTGCCGGGGATGGGATGGGAAACAACACTGTGCCTGGGGTCTTCGCTGAGATATTCGTGCTGCCGCTCTTGCATCCGGCTGAAGTAGTTGTCAACGGCGTGCCACCATTCATGAGCAAGTGAACCCGCACCGGCTTTCTTGGTGAGATTTATCACTATCGTATCTGGCTCAAAATGGGCAGACGGCGCACGCTTACCGCCCCGGCCGCGCGAACCAAACCCAAGTCCAAGTGAACCGTTTAAGGACAATGCCTTGGTCGGCACCTTGAGCGCCTTCGCTAAATCCATTAGGGCAACATACGCCTGATTGAGCGACTCTTGACGCTTCGAACCTTCTACCCAATTGCCAAATTCCACCCCACGAAATCCGAAGGCGTCCTGGAACATCTCGGGTGTAGCGTCTTTGCCTTTGAGGTAATCCTCACCCTCACGCGGCTCGTTCGTTTCCCTGCGCTCGCTAGGCACCGTCCGCTTCTTTTCGTACAACGCTTCAAGTTCTTCGCGATTATTACCGAGGTAGTCGTCGGCTTCTTGTGGCGTGTTGAATCCGCCCTTCAGGTCAAGCTGCTTTCCTGCCCGCTGCCTCTTGCCAATAGTCCATGTCCGCTCAGCGCGATACTTGTAGACTTCGAGTTTGACTTTGCTCTTAAATGAACTCGTGTCCGCAAGCAACTTCGCGCGAAGGGCCTCTGCGGCCGCATCATACGTTTCATAGTCATCACCAATAATCTGGTTTCCCTTGACAGCATAGAAGCGCCCGCCTTTTGCGCTAATCAGCCCAGCTATTTCATAAGCGTCCGCACCCTTGGGCACATCAGGAAACCCCATAGCAAGATAGTACTTAGACCGTTTCGTAATTTTGTCGTGAAGACGCTGGTTATTGGCAAGGTGTTTGCGCAATTGTCCCACTTCGTTCGTTTCGATAAAGCGCACCACATGACGCCTCAATGATAAAACCATCTGAAGCCAAGCCTTACGCTTCCCTCGCGGCGGGCGTCCAATGGTGCTACGAAGGGAGTAAATCAGGACCGCATCTTCGCCCGACATACCGGCCTTCATCAAGGCATCATAATCAGGAGCAGGAAACAACTTATCCAGACTCAACTTGCCTTTCGCGGCTTTGTCCAGGTCGTTCTCGTCAAGCTCCCCTTGCGCATCCATCAAACGGGAATAGTAATCCTTACGGGCGCCGCCAAGCTTTTCGCCAAAATCACTTATAGGCGAAGCCTTAGCGGCATCTTCAGCGCGTTTACTTTCAACAGGTTTCTTCGGGGGGACAATTTCCGGCTTAGACGCCGGAGGCGTAGTTATTTTACGTCTTTCGTTTCGAGCGCGGCCTTGGCCAGCAGCCTTGTTGCGAGGGGAAGCTTCTCGTCGTTTGCCTTGCTCTTCAGCGCTTCCAAATAATTCTGCCTGGCCTGTTGCTGTGTCTTCTTCTCGTCCGGCATGTCGCGCCCTTTCCAATAATTCTCCGACATTCGTGTCCGGCACCTCATCAGCGCCAAACAACGAAGCCGTCTGCGTATCTACATTATCCGCCATTTCCAAGTAGGAGTCAAACAAAGCACGGACAGCCTTCGCGCTGGCACGGCTATCGAATTCACGCATCAGAATTTCTGCCCGAACGTCTCTACCTGAAGCAAACAAATCGCCTTGACCCAAGTACTCGTCAAGTGACTTCACCCGGCCGGCATTCTGCTCTTTCTTGAAAGCTACATAGTCCTCCAACGCCTTACCAATATAGGGTGTCAAATCAAGGCTAGGCTTTTCGTCCGCCAACTTCAGAAGCTTCCCGCCAGACATAGCGATTCCGTCAAGCAAGCGTTTCACCCCATAGGCCTCTGGGCTCTCGATGACCTGCACAACAACCTTCCGCCCGGCCTCGCTCTTCTGAAAAATCCTCGACAGGATGGCGTGTTTCACACGCACTTCAATCGTCGACGCAAAATCGCCCTCGCCCGTACGAAGACTCTGGTCGCCGGTCTCCTGGACGAAGCGCGTAAGGAAGGGCCGGTTGCTTCCGGCACGAATGTCGCCCGACAAGCTTGGGGCGAACAAGTGCATAATGCCCGGAAGAATCTTCGCATCAGCTTCAGCCTGTTCAGCTTCTGTCCGCTGCAAAGTCTGCGACCTATTAGACAGCTCCGCTACACGCTGCAATGACTCGCCGGAAGTATCAAGAATCTCCCGGACAAGAATCCCGCGCTTCACGCCTTCAGTATCCAATCCAAGCTTGTTCGCACGGTAAACCATGCGCGCCTTATAATGCCCGGCCTTATTCGCGCCATAAGCCTGACGAAGACCAATCACACGGCCATTACCGCTAATTACCTGCCCCTGGGCATCCACTAATGGCGCACCGGAATCCGTAATCGCGCTCTCATCGAGCCTGCGTGGGTCTGGCTTCACCGCTATTTGAGCAATCTGCTCTTGGCTCGATGCCGTATCGCGGTCCCTCGGCTGCAAACGGGCGTTATAACCTTCCTGGTCTGAAGACACCAAGTCATCTGCGCTCATAAACCGCCAGCGTCCACGGACCGTCACATCACCCTGTGGGGTCACGGACTCAAACCGCTGCCCCTCCGGCACGTCGTCAAGATTGCTCTCCGGCGCCGCTTGTGCCTCGGCGGCATTTTCAATATCCGCCACCCAATCAGGATGCTCATACTCCATCGCTTCCATTTGCGCCGCCGCAACCTTATACCCATCATCATCAAGGGAGTACTTCGACATTTCCGCAAACAGCTCGTTATAATCGCGCTCAAAATCATCAAAGGTGATTTCCGCTTTTGTGTCCTCTTTGGCAGTTTTTTGAAACCTAAGAATCTGCGACGTGGTAAAAATCTCTCGAACTCTTTTGAACGATTCGCCTTTTTTGTTCACGTCTGCATCTTCACGAATCATGACGACAACGCCGTCATGTCCCCGGCGTTCGAGTTCTGCGCGAGATTTCTTCAAATATGCTTTTCGCTCTTCATTTGCATAAGGGACGGGGGCACCGCCGACCAGCTCGCTCAAACTATTATCACTGTCGACAACATAGGGATTCTCAAGCGAGACCTCTTTAGCCTTAACGTTAGGGCCATAAAACCGAGCATCTTCTTCGTTGAGCGCAATGTAGTCACCAGCGCCCAAAGCAGGTTCCTCCACACCCTCCGCATAAGCAGAAGACTTATCAGTTCTTCCTTTTCCTTGCCAGCCATTAACTGTAATTGGAGTTCCGGTGCGCCAGCCCTCAACCTCGCTAGACCCCTCGTCCTTCGCCCTTCGCACTTCCTTCTTCTTCGCCCTCTTCTCCTCAAGCGCCTTAGACGTTTCATGTACACCCAATATCTTTTCCAAGCTTCTTTCCGCATCTTCACGCGTCGGCGAATACGAAGCAAACTTCTCCTTCTGAGTGTCGTAAACGCCGTAACGACTCCCAATCTTATCCCGATTACTTTTGGGTAAATCGCGAACCTCGTATCGAGCAGACTTGACTTCGACTTCGCCGGACTCCCCGGCAGTCATACTCCCATCGTTCACCGGCGCTTCGACGATTTGCTCGGGTATCGTAGCCTCGTCTACAGTAGGGTCCCCGGCCGACTCATCCTGTCCGGCCTCGTGCCTATCCCAAGCACCAGGCATAACGGGTGGCGCACCAAGCTTATGCGCTTCTTCCTGCAAAACAGGGTCAAGCTCAATAGCAGCTTCCTTAAACTCCTGGCGCGGACCACTCGGCTCGGCTTCCGTCTGGACTGGCTCTTCTTCGACGACCGGCGCTTCTTCGTTAAGTAAATCCTTTGGCGCGTCATCCTGTTGGGTTTGCTGCGAAGGAGCCTCCGTTCCCGACGCCGCGCGTCCACGCATGTGACTATCGCCAAGTAAGTCTATCGAAGCGTCGTCCGCCTCCTGAGCCCTGCTCGCTTCTGCCGTTGACCGGTGCCCTGGGCCACCAGGCTTCACAACATCCCGCTGCGCCTTCTTCTCCACACTCAAATCAATGGGCTCGTCAGGGGACGAAGGCTCTTGCCTGAGCTGGCTAGTCGCGCGTGCGCCTGCCGCGCCAATACCACCCATAATCGCACTCGGAGCGGCCACCTCCACCATCGACTGCAACACTCGCCGCGCATTCTCATCAAGCTCACCCGATTCCACAAGCGTCTTCGCCGACTCCCAGAAAAGGTCCGTAGCCATCGCAGCATTTTGCGCCGGCTCCTCCAAAGCCTCTGTCACCGATTCGGTCAGTGAAGCACCCATAATCTTCACTATCTTAGGCAAAACCCCCGGAGGAAGTTTCTTCATAATCGCGTCCAAACCAATCTTATTCAGTACCGCCGATACCGCACCAAACGCGGCCGCACGGCCAAACGCCTCAGTAGGATTCATCCCATCATCAACTGCCTCACCATAAGCTCCGCTCGCCTCCTGAGTGGCACCAACCAAAGCGCCTGCGGCAGGACCAGCTGCATAAGCAGTCAACAACGTAGGCAAAGTCTGAATACCCAACCCAACGACATCATTAGCAAGCTTCTCGGCCCACTGGCCAGCCGTCCGGTTCTTATCAGGACCCGCATAAACCTCACTGCCCGCATACGGCTCTGTCACATGCGCGGGACGCTTCGCAAGCGTCTTCTGCCCCTTGGCTTGCCAATACTGTCGAGCCGTACGCGCAAACTTCTCTATCACGTTGATAGGCTCCTTAGAATCACGTACCGCTTCATACTCATGCTTACGCATCAACGTCACCTGGCTCGGCGTCCTATCTATTGCCTCGCCATCCCCTGCCCGGTCACCTGCATCCTTTTTCTCATCCAATATCCGCTCAGCATTCTCCATAGAATCTCGATACTGGGAGCCACGATACTGCGCGTTCTTCGCTTGCACCTCAGGCTGGCGCGCAAGCGCTTCAACCGCCCCCGCCGCAATACCCGCAGCCTGCTGAACCGACCCCTTTATGGTAGTCCCAAGCGTCGAACCTCTCTCATCTGCCTGCGGTCTCGGCCTAATTCGACCAGTACGCAGGTCATCAAGAAATTCCCGATGACCACCATCATCAGAACTAGGCTGTTGAGAAGAAATTCTGCCAGCACGCAGGTCATTGAGAAATTCTTCGTGTCTGTTAGTTAGCATATTCCTAACGTACTCCTGGTTTGTCGTATCGAATTCCCCGCATATTTCCCCCGCGAATCCTAGCGCGTAGCTTCTCTTGCTCAATCTTATCGGGTGCATGCTCAGGGTACTCAGGTTCAATACCGAGTGCTGTCAATATCTGCAACGCAACGGGGTTATCGAGATTCTTCTGGGCCCAATTAATTTCTTCCTGTATCCTCGTCTCCTCCGGTCCCGGCACACCCTTTACAAACTCTGCGCGTTTATGGAAGTCCTCAGACTCGTTCCACCACCAGGATGGTTTCGTACGGCCAAAGAAGTCCTCGCGACGGTTCTGGCCCTCAAAATACGGGACTATCTGCTGAGCCGCCGCCATCGCCTGCTCTTCGGGCGTCATCCTCGCGCCTTCCTCTGACTGTTGTATCCCATACAAAGCATCATAGAAAGCCTGCTGCCCCTTCTCGGGCAAAGTGTCTAACTCCAGCCCATTCTTTCGCAAGATACCCTTCGCAACCCGTTGCGCCTGTTCGGTCTTATAGGCATCAACGCGGGGGTCGAACTTCTCTTGCTCTGGTATCCGCTTCAATGATGACCTGTCTTTTCCACCACCGGTCCGGAACGCCTTAACGCTTTCAGGCGTAAAAACTTTAAGTAAGTTGTCGTATCGTTGAATGGACGCATTTTCGGCTTCCGATGCCTTCCCTTCGTTGTAGCGCTCGTCCTCGAGCTTCCACCGGTCTCCCCGAAGACCAAGTTCGCGTTCACGGAAATCGTCGCTTACACCCGCACGCTCTTTTTGGAATTCCATCGCATCGCCCCGCATGCCAAGCTCGGCCCAGTCGCGTATACGCTTCTCTTCGCTGTCGTAAGCGTCTTGCGCATCAAGTTCTTTTTGCCGGCGTAATTGTGCAGCCAGCACCGTATGCTGTTTTGCATCACGAACGTTAGCGTCCCGCGTCCACATATTCGCGCCAGGTGTAAACCGTTGCCAGGAACCATGGGACTGGCTGTTCAGCATCCCAGCCTCCATCGCCGCCGCGGAATACTTCTGACGCTCCTGAACACCCCTTCGACGAGCACCAAACATCACACCAGCAGGTCCGCCCGTCTTACCTGTCGATTGAGGCCTACCGGGACTACCGGGACCTTGCACACGACCCCTCACGCCGCGAGCGGGTGCCCCGCGGTTCCAGGACGCCCCCTGCGTACGCGTCGCCACATTAGCGTTAGGACGCTGCCAGTTACCGGCATTCGCGTTAGGACGATTCCACCTATTCGCGTTCGCATTGTCCGGCGCACGGCGTACCGGTTGTTCTTTGGGCTCTTCCCGTCGTTGTCGTTGTGGTTGATTAGGTCGCGGCATTTTCAAAATCTCCTTACTTAAATGTCAAATCAGGTCCAATATCCAAATACATTCTGCAAGAATCGTCATCCCAACCACCGTACCCAAAACCAGTCAAATATCTTCGAATGTTAGGGAATCCTGCAACATCATGTATCTCAAGCCCGTCCGCAATCACTCTGGAATGAAAGCTATAGCCTAAATGAACGGAAACCACCTCTGGAATAGGAGTAGTTGGGTATGGCGTACCTTCTTGAAACGGCGAATCAGCGGGGACACTTACAAAAGAAACTTTCTTTGCATTAGCAGCCCCTCCCGGTACCGGCCACCTATTTCCCCCACTTACAGCAGCACTCACCTCCCCAGTTACAAATCGGTCGGGTGAACCTGTTGGCAGGGTCATTGTCAATGTACTACCTGGGATTAGAATTTCAGCCTCAAGTTGTGTATTAAGGTCGAGGGCATCTTCTGTGAGAAGATGATGATGGGCACCAAATGCATTTATATAGCTTTTCAACACCACACTTGATGTCAAATTAAGGATATCTGTTGTATATGGTCCGGAAAACGTTATTTCGTCAGAAATTTGAGCCGCGGCGCCGCCGCCCGCTCCTCCCTGCGCAACCATTACGCCAAATGGGGTCCACCCTACCGGGGTACCAGGAACAGGCGTCGCGGCTATAGCATCGTCCCAACTATTCTCCCATCGGTCCGGTGCCGCCCAACTATGTGTAGCCCCCTTAAGAGACACATCATTAAGGTCATCTTCTCGAATATAGTAATAAACAACCGGCCACTGCAACAGGTCCAGCGCCTCTTTAATCTGTATGTACAGACGCGCATCAGTGTGGTTGGTGGAACTTATCCATTCCCCGCCATTTGGCGCCGTGGCCGTCGCAAGAAGCAGGTCCGATATATCCGTATACACCGTTTCATCAGTTGCCGATTTTGCCCAATTTACATAAAGCATTTTGATGTCCGCACTGTCTTTTATGTACTTTTCGTCAGGGACAAAAGGCCCTGTCGTATCAACCATCAGCTGAATATGCGCGTGTACTGCATCCCAAAATGACTGCATTGTGCGACCGATAAAATCAGGGTAATGTATAAAATACATCCCAACAAACTCGGAAGGTTCGGGATTAGACCCCATCGTACTATAGCCCCAAAGCTTGCTTTCGGGCATCCCTAAAATCGTCTCGCGTTCATTAATGGCCTTGACAATTTCAGATGCTAAATCTTTGACATAAAACTCAGGCGTAGAGTTCCGCGTATACCAAGCAGGGGTATCGGGACTCTCGGATACGAAGAATCCCTTAGTAGGATTCCAATCTCCACCGTTTTTCCAAGCCATTTAGCCCACCTTTATTGGAGAAACCCACGTTGAACCGTCCTCGTTTAAGTAGATATTGCCAGGCACTACACCTTCGGACCCTGCCTCAACGGCACTTGGAAGCAAGGCAAAACTTGCAGCATAAAAACGCCTCACATACCGCCCGGAACTATTTATCGGAAACTGCTTACGAAGCCACTCCACATCTCTACGCAATTTCTCCAGTTCTTCGACAAGCTCGGTACTGTCAAACTCCTCGACAGCCGTAACGCCGCCACCTTCTTTGCGCCGCGACAAAGCCTCGATGTTGGCATGTATCTCCTCAACGTGCTGACGCAGAACCGCGTCTTCGATGTTCCCCGGAGGCGTAACCCCGAAAGGCGTCTGAGGCTGTTGGCGTACTTGTTTGTGTTCGTGCGTCATGATATCCGCCCCAAACTCGTCGCCAACTGAACCTCATGCACAATCTCGCTGGACGCCGCGATAATGTCAACCCGCCATTCCCGGCCAGGGGCCCGTTTAGTCAATGGAAAAATACCCGCACCCGCGCTTACGCTCTCGGTATGGCGCAAGGTGCCGGCGGAATCGTAAAGCTCGAAGGTCACGGCGGAATCGGATAAAACACGCGCATACATGAAGGCCACGGGCCTGTCGGAAAGGAAACGCATGTCGAGCCAGGTGTGCGGGTCATGCTCGCGACGTACCGCAATATGGCCGTTGCGCACACTGTAAAGCACACGGCCAAACAGACGGACTTCCCGGATACGGCCCTGGTGCGTGATGTCCAGGTCCCATTCGCGCGCGACCGCAAGACTCGCGGATACCTTAATCTCGTCACTATTGCCGATGTCCTCTTCGATAGCCCCAAGGCTAAGGTGCAAGTTAGTGTAGTCGTCGGCAATTACCTGAACGGCGCCGAAGGAACCGTCAATCGGAAATACCAACTTCTTGTTACGCCAAGGCAAGGAAGCGTCTGCGTTGCGCATTATCAACCCGTGATTCGGCACGGATATTGACTCTTCGCCAAACAGAACAACGTCGTTGACCTTATAGTCGTCTCCGCTAAAATTGAAAACTAGCGTATGCGCCTGGGTAACGGAGATGGTCTTCTCGTACGCGTCGGCCGCAACAACCTGCTTGGGACTCGACGTCGCCCCGTCAAGGTATACATCAAGGGTCACGCTCTCTTCGGCTTTCACGCAAAGACTGCGTAAGGTTATCGGCGTTGGAAACTGGAAGCGGGTGTAGTGCCAGCGCGGTATACCCGTCGTATCGTTGGCCGTAACATGAAGACGGTTACCCTCGACCGGCACACGCTGCCAGGGAATCAAACCAGCCTGATAAAGCTCTATACCTTTGGGGTCAATATCCACTTCCCAAAGCGAGCCTTCAGAGTAATTCATCGGTAATTGAAAGACGTGGCCATCGGTAATCGGGATAACCGCCTGCGCGGAGCCATCGATATACAAAGTCAGCGTAATTGCGTCTTCGCCGGTAGGATATGACGCAGCCTTCACAAAACCACAAGCGAAGCTACCCCTATCGGGGAACGCAAACAGATTACCGCGCCAGTCCCCGCTAAGCATCACACCGTCGCCCACGGAGCCCACCCGCTTGCCCTTCATGATGACTTCCCAAACAAGGTCGTCCTGGCCGTCAAAGTCTATGTCTATCGAACTGCACCGGGTAAAACTGAGGCGTATTGGCCCGGAATCCTCAACCGTTATCTGGGTCGTCACGGACTGGCTACCGTCCAAATAGACGTTCATCGTTAATGGATACGCGCTGGAATCGGCGTTCACTACCAATTCTTTGAGTTGCGATTTGTCGTCGAGCTCGAACCTGGTTATCAGCCAAGGCGGGATTATGCCGTTATGTACCTCGTGAATGTCCTGCACGGGCTTGGGTGTGCGAGTGAAAAGCGCTAACTCGTCAATAAGAGCGCTCGTGACAACGTCTATTTCCCATTTCGCCCCGCGGTTAACCGTGCGGGGAAGCGTAAAGAAGTTCCCGCCGCTCACGGTCTTGGTCGAAACGACGCCGTCTTCGTCGCGGCTTAAGCGTATATCGACACTGGACGTCGTCTGTGCGCTCAGTGTCCCGGCAACAAACTTGTCCTTATCGGGAAACTTTACCCAGGCTGAACGGAAGCAGGGCGTGTTCTCGGGCGTCAACCGGACGGAGTTGGTTATGGAAGTCACCACGCGGTCGAAGAAGGTCATCGACCGGACGGAACCGGCGGTAATAATCTCAAACTCCCATGTATGCGCGTGGTTCAACGCGCCAAGGCTGAAGGGCTCGGCGTCGTTAACGGTGATGGTGGCAACAAGGGAACCGTCTGCGTAAACCTTGAGCGTGAGGTTGGAGTAGTCGTCGGCCTCGACTTGCGCCCAGTCGTAGACGCGCTCAACCTCGTGCCAGAAAAGCTTGCTCTTCCAGGTCGCCGTACTGGCCGTAAGGGTCGTATAGGTCGTAAGGGCAGACAAGGTCTCGTTCAAATCGAATCGAAGCTTGGTCGTACCGTCAAGGAATATCGAGTTGTCCGCAACCGACGCCTCCATGTTGGCAGGAGTGTATGCTCCCCATTGCTCCGCCGTGAAGTGTTCGCGGGTAATTATCTCAACGGAGGAACCGGAGCAGGCAGCAAGCCCGTCGTTGGTCGCCCAGAATACCGTACCGCCAATTCGACACAGGGATTTCGCGTGAAGCAGGGGGGCGCTGTCGGTTATCTCGTATACGGTCAATTGCTGGGGATTGAATCCGTTAACCGCGAAGACTTTGTCATCGGAGAAGACCAGGGCCGTCGAACCCGCAAGAACCATACCGTCTATTGTCGCAGAGAACTCGTAGGTAGCAAGGAGGTCGTAAGCGTGCATACGGTCTATGTCGCTCGCGTAAAGGTACGCCCCATAGTAGGCCAATGCAAATCGGCCAGGATGAACTATCGAACCTTCGCGCCACTCGTCGGCGGTCGGCGAGGGTGTCGCCTTGTCGGTGTAATTACCGTAAACTGGTATAGGCACGTTTTGAAGTTCGCGCATTTCGTCTACGTAGGTGGCCGCGTCGGGGGACGACACCAAAAGAAAGTCGTCCCGGCCGGTTACGGAACGGTAAAGATTGTTCTTGTCTGCGCCGCCACCGACAAGAGGGGTCGCTATCGTCGGGCGTACGCCGGGAAGCAATATTATTTCGTCGGACACGTCGCTGGGAGGGCCTTCGCGGCGTACGCTATCAACTTCCATAACCCCGGTCTGAACGTAGTAAAAATGCTTCCTGGGCAATTTCACATAGTGCATGTTGATAAGATGCGCTACACAATAGGTCGAGGGACCCGCAGAATCATGTGACCAAAAGTTGAGGTTAGATTCGGGCTGATAGGTCTCGTCGAAGGTAGGGCCCAATACGTCGGCCATCTCGAAGTACGCGTAGATGTTGCCGTTGGCGTCAGTCAGCGGTATCCGCTCACTGGGTAACTCCTTGTCGCTCGGCGATGCTGCGATGGGATATGTAAACGTGCCGTTAGGACCGCCGTATAAAAAGTTCGGACTGTCAGAGGGTATCGTCACCTGATACAGGGGGCCGATTATCTTGTAGGTAAGGCCGGCAGTCATTGGAATATAGAATCGCGGATAGGTTCCGAAAAGAATCATCCCGGTCTCGGTGTACCGCAGGCCAATACCAACGATGTCGCTGGCAGCCGCAACCGCCCAATCCTCGTCGCTACCGTCGGACACGCGGTAATAAACGTAAGACCAGATGTTCAAAACAAGGTCTGCGGGCTTGAATATGTATTCCCAGGAATCCAAGCTCGGCGCGGTAGGCTTGCCAATATAACCAAGGTTGGCCTCGGGAATCCCTTTCAGAAGCTTGTTGCTACCATCGTGAAGTTCAACGAAGGGGCCCGTCTTATTGACTGGCGTGATTACCCCGCCTGTCAGTTCGCAGTCTAACGCAACCTGGGCAGCATTATCGGGTAAACGGCGGGGGTCGGTTCGAGGTATCAGTGCGCCAAAGTTGTCGAAGCGAAGCACTATCTTCCCTTTCCAAACATCAAAGCCAACGCGTCGTTCTTGTAAGCATTCGACCGTTCAAGATTCTGCCGGTCGTCGCTCTCAGCAAACGCAAAGGAACAAACAAGGTTCACAAGAATAAGGCGGCTCTTCTTGTCGACTTTCAGCTCGTCGGTCGCGGCCGTAATATCTACCGGAGTCTGCATCACCTGCGCGCTCGATAAGAAAAGGTCGGGACGGTACTCGTATAGCTGCATCTGCGCATCGCTTAGATATTCTAAAAGCGTCGGCTCGGGCCATTGAACGTTGCCCGCGTCGTTGAGCTGGGTCTCAACACGGCTCAAAACGCCGGAAGCAAGCAAGGTGCTTGATGGGGATGGAGAGCTCGGGGACGATGTATCTGTAAATGTCTGAGCCATCTAATTTCTCCTACGGTGCAGTAACAACAATAGTCTTGGGATTGTTATCAAAACTCCGGCCAGCCTTACGCCGGTAAACGTAATAGGTCAGAGGGTCAAGCTTGAAATCCGCCTCCCCAATATCATCAGTAGCCTTGGCAACAATGAAATTCGGAGCGGTGCAGTCGGCGTCGGTGTAAATCTCAACCGTTACATCACGGACCGGCGTAGTTCCATCCGTCTCCGTCTCCTCCCACGTCACACTCTCAGAACCGCCACCGTCAGCCGTACCAGTCCACGCACTATCGCCACGATTACGAATTGCCTCCAGCGAGTCCGTAACGCCGGAAAACGTCGCACCCTTAATATCCGTCAAATGCCCAATTATCGTAGTCTGGTTGACCGCGCTCGCATCACCAGCTATCAATGCTATTTCGTCGCTCAAATCTTCAAGCGTGTCGGAATCCGCGCCCGTACGCGCAACCTCAGTCGAACCGGTATCCGCGCTCTTAAGCGGATACGCCGTAGTCTCGTCATACGAAACCGCCTTGATAGCATCTGCCGCCAACGTCATCGCGTCACCAGCCACAGCGAAACCAACCGCCTTATAATCCCCTGGCGTAGAAAGCGCTCGGCTCCCTGCCGTCCAAACGTCCGCGGCCGAATGCGTCGATAAACCACCAACACTCGCCGTCGTCCAGGCCGCATCACCCCGGTCACGAACAGCCTCCAAAGAATCCGTCGCGCCGCTGAAAGTTGCACCCTTGATATCTGTCAAATGCGTGTCAGTCGTACCATGAGCCGTCGTAACGTCAGACGCAACTGCAAAACCTGTAGCCTTATAATCAGCAGGCGTAGAAAGCGCTCGACTCCCAGCCGTCCAAATATCAGCTGCCGAATGGGTACTCAAAGCCCCAAGCTGAGTATCAAGGTCCGCCGCCGCCAATCCAACGGCAGCCCGCACACCAGCAGCATCCAACGGCGTTGTCGTATTCGCACCGTCCGTGCCAACCATGTCCGTGTTCGTCGTTGTCGTGTCCACCAAAACGACACCCTGAACCTTATTCGTCGAGGGGTTATACCCAGCGTCCGCAAAATCCTTCAAATCGGTCAAAGACTGCGCAACTCCGCCCAATTCCGCAACATCAGCCTGAACCTGAGCCCCATTACGAAGGTCCACGTCAATCAGGCTGATTTTGATATGACGCGTAATCGTACTCGCCGCCCGGAAAGTGATGGTCACCCCCGTTGTCCCATCAGCAATCGCTGCATTCACAATCCCGTGCTGATAAAGCCCAGAGCTATTCGTCGCGTCGACCTCAATCCATCCGCCAGTAGCCCACGTACCCTTAGTCATGGTCGCCTCGGTTACATCAACATCGTCCGCACCATTATTACGCGTGTAAGTAATAGTGACATCCCCAAAAGCCAACCCGGTTTGCTCAGAGCCATCGCTGGAATCGTACATCGAAACCAATATCATTTCGCCCGTCGAGTCGCCAACAAGCTCATAGCCCGTAGCGTGTCCGACAAACGCGAACAGCAACGCAAATATCAAGGCAAATCGTTTCATGTCGTCAATCCTCTATAATTATTATGACCGCACCGCCGCCACCCGAATCCTCATGCTGCACAGCCCCAACATCTCGATAATTGTCCACGGTCGGAGATTCGTCAAAATCCACAAACGATGTTGGCAAAGCTTTTCCCCGGATCAACGCACCCCCTCCCGCCGTATTGTTCGGGGTAAAATCGCCATTCCCAGGGTCGGTCCAGGGATTTGCAGTAAGCGTAATCGCGTTCTTTATGTCATTGTCGCCGAAACCATCATAAGCGCCGCTTGTTGCTTTAATGGCATTATTCGCAATGAAAAACTTGACAGTGTTTCCCACGTCATCATTCTGGATTCCGTACCTCACATCGTATATGACATTATTGATGCACTTCATTGTATGGCTGTCGGCAATGTCCGGCGCATCAGTAATGTTAATGCCCACATCGCAGAGATAGATGTTGTTGTCCATGCAAGGACCGCCAGCGGTGCCGCCAGACAATTGGTCAATTTGAATCCCTATGTGGCTTCCGTTCGTATGCCCGCCTTGGATATTGTTGAATCGTGCGGTGGTACCTTCATCGCCACTGACAAGCATATAGATTCCAATGACAGTACTTGCCGCGCCGGAATTTCCGACAAGAACCGTATTGCCATAAACCTCTACAAGCGATGTCGTATGAATTCCGTAACCAGCCGACGCTAAAGAGGTAATATCAATTTTACAATTAATTACATACGTACCATCACCGCTCATAGCAATGGCACCTAAACTACCCCCTGCGCCTGAGTCAGATATTATAGCCTTACACCTATAGAGCCCCGATGATTTTCCAATAATGCTAAAATTCTTAGTAGCATTGCCGGATGTTTCATTTACAAAAAAACCTTCCAGCTGGACACCTTCCCCGGTAACAATCAAAGAATGGTTTGTAGACGTAAACGTCGCGATTCCGTCGTCGCCAATTGTGCTCGAGTATGCCCGAAAATAAATAGGAGCTGTTGCGGTTGCGGAAGTCGATAGAGTAATATCCCCAGCCATGACATACGTGCCATCGTTTTTGACATTGACCCTATCGCCTGGGGCATAAGCAGCAACGGCTTGCGTAAACGTCCAGGGGTCGCCCTCGGTACCATCACCGGTACCGCCCGCGGCCTGCGTAACGTAACGCTCAGTCAACGCGGCGTCAGCAATCGTACAAGCCAAGAGTGCTATGCAAATCAACCAACGCATCAGTTTGCCCTTGGGATTGTTACCGCCACCTTCCGCAACTTCACACGATTCGGAGCAAGCACATCGTCCTGAAAAGTCGCCAAGGCTGTCACGAGAGAGGTAATTTCTGCCTCAGTAAATTGGGCAAGGTTTTCGTCGGGCCGCCCGTCATCATAAGCGCCGGCTGCAAAACTACCTGATACCAGGCCCCACTCTGAGCGCAGCACGGTGATATTCAGGTCCAATGCCTCAAGGTCCTCAATCACAGGCCGCAAATGAGAGTCAACAAACTGTTGTTTCTGCGTCCCAGCCGCCCAAGCGTATCCAGCCGCGACGGCCAACGCCACCAAAACCAACCCTAAAACCGTATATCTCATCTTCATTTTCCTGTCTCCTTGTTCGTTTCGTTACACAAAATCAGGGATACTCATCATCTGATTACGAGGACCGCGATTATCGGACCTCTCCGCCTTGGCTTCAGCAACCGCCGCGTTAAAGCCCTCCATACGCGCTACCGCCCCGTTCGCGTCATACCAGGGCTTATCAGCCTGAAGCTTCAATTCCATAATGCAACCGTCAATTATCCCGCCGTCGTACTTGTCGAGAAGCGATGAGGGATACTCGGCACAGGTCGCCTTTGGAAAGAAGGTCACGGAAACTACAATATCCAGGTCGGATTCGAAAGGCGGGGAAAGCAAGGTCAACGTACCGCCGTCGCTGGACACTTTTTTAATGCCCGTCTCGATGTCATCGACAGTAACCCAGCGGACACGGCGGATTGTAGCGGCGTAGCTGGTCGAAAGCGTGTACTCGTCCTGGTCGGCAACACTCACGATGGCATCAAGGTCTTCTTCCCAAATGCCGGAACGCTTAAAAAATTTCACGGCAGCAGCTCGTAAGCATTGCTTAATGACCGGCTCGGGACACCCCCCATGTACATAGGGTTGAATGCGAGACATGAGTGCGTAAAGGTTGTCGGAACCGTCCGTACTGCCAACTATCGTCCCGTCGATGTGATGGGTCTTGCCGTCGTACACAATCTCCATGACGTACTCGTAGGTGTCGCCCGCGCCGGAATCGGTAAAGGACAGGCTGTACACGCCGGTACTCAGTTGCGTCCATGCTGTCCCGTCGGCAACAACGACTGTCTCGTCACTCGCGAGACGGACGCCGTAGGTCCCGTCAGATGAACTCGCCAGAACCGTGGTCGGGTCGGTAAGCACATTGTCAATCCATATCTCTCTGACTATCGTTGACTGGCCCATTAATCGTCTCCCACGACAAGCGTTGTCTCTGTCACCGTTATGTTATGGTTCGTCCCGGCAACGGGTACCGTTAAAAAACCGTGCGAAAGTATGGTTACCGCATCTACGCTCATGCCTTAGTCCTCCCGCTGCCGTCAGTTTGAACCGTCAAAATTATAAGCGGCGTCGTGTCGTCGTCCTCGTAACACGTAAGAATCAGCGTGCCCTCTTCGGTTGTGACAACAACCTTGCCGGCAACAACGGACGCTATACGCGCAAGAGCGGCCCTGATTGTCAAATCACCGTCGATAAGCTCATCGCCCACCGCAGTCGCTATAGCGCTCGCCGCAGGGATGCTCAGGGCCGTTATCGCGTCAGCAATGGCCACTTGGTTCGCGGCAGTCGCATCGGATGAGGAATCAGGTCCAAGCGCAAGCGATGCGGCAGTAAACCTAAAGGTGCCGCCGTTGTTGGCAAGGGTGTCGTCAATTTTGTCCGTGACAGTCTTGACGGCCTGCACGGTCACAAAATCCGTCCCGTCCCATTCAACATTAAGAGAACCAAGAAGAGGATCTCCTTCAGCGGCGGAAGTACCGGCCTTCTGATAAACAATCGCCAAATACGACCCGGCAACAGCCGCGGGAAAGGTGCCAACATGCACACGACTCGCACCCTCTTCGGTCAAATCTATCTTGTAGTTCGCCCAGCTACCGGAGGAATAAGCGGCAAAACCTGCCCCGCCCCAAATTTCGCCGTCGGAATCCCACACATGAAAATAAAGCGTTTCGCTCGTGCCGGAATGACCCCATATAACCTTGTTGTCTGCCATTACAGGAATCTCCTTCTATCGACTATCCAACCGTTCGCCGCGTCGTCGGCTTGTTTCACGCTCGCCATGTTGTTGCGGCAATGTATCTCGGCAAGAACAAGGGAATTGGGGTCCGCGCTGGGTGCGGATGGACTACCGCTCTCGGTCCCTTCTTTGATGTTAATGCCTGAACCATAGGTGAACTGAACCAAATCTATCCGGCGTAACTCACTACCAGACCCGCCGGTAGGCACCGTGATAAGCGTAGTCTCGGTCTGCGTAGCAAGGTAAATGTCCCGGCAATATAAATCGATGAGAATGAAGCCACGCAATGTGTCCACATCAACTCGCAAAACAGCAGGCGCACGAGCCGTCACCGCACCTTCGTTAAGAGTACGGATGACACCGGAAATGCCGCCGCCCTGACCAAGTGCAATCAAATGCTCAAGGTTCGCAACCGTGTTTACGCTATGTCCGCCAACTGGCATAGTTCACCTCAGCTAAACGCTTTGTATGCAACCAGAAGCAAGGCTGCAACCTGTAGTAGTTGTAAAAACATCGAAGCATAAGCCTTAGCCTTACCTCGACTCTCTCCCTTGAAAACTTTGAATTCGGCAAGGTCGTCCAGGAACTTATCGAGCCGCGCGAAAAGGGCTGTCTGCGCTTCCTTAAGATTGGATATCTCGACCTCACACCCCCTAATCCGTTCGCCATGTTCGTCTTTAGCTGCCATCAGGACCCCTTTCTAAATGCCGTCTTTCGTACTTCGCACTTCTAACTTCATACTTCATACTTCTTCTTCCTAGTTGTCGCTCCGACTCGTTTCGTACCAAGTGCTTCCATATAAAACAAGGGTGATTGTGTCTCCGTCGCCAAGGGTAATTCCCGCGCTTAATGCAAAATTTCCACCATCGGCGATGCTTGTATTGCCGACATCGTCTCCTATAAGGATTACGACTTGCCCAACTGTGCCGCCCTGCAGGTCTGTTAACGTTGTGCCGTCGCCGTCTGTTGTAAAAACATTCCCCCCCGCGACACTCGGCGTCGTGTCGTCATAATCGAACCCGGAAACTGACGTTATTAGTGCGCCGCCGACAGTCCAGTTTCCCGTTGTTTTACCGGCTGGAATAACAAGGCCATCGTCAGTGTCAAAAGTCGCAACCACAGCGCTCGCACCAGTCCCACTAGCAAGCTTTATCTCAAGTTTCGCTTTCGGATGCGCCCCCGCCTGAGCGCCGTCCGCTCGTATCTCTATCGAACCCGTCTTAGTGGATGAAGATGCCTCGGTATCATTCGTCACACCTGAAAGCGCAACATACAAATCATCATCAACAACCGCAGTGTCATTCCGCGTACCCTGAATCCCTACCCCATCAGTACGAAGAATCTCGATATCGTCAGATGGCGTAGCTGTACCAAATCCTACATCCCCAGACGTACTCAAAATCCGCATCCATTCCTCAAGACCTGTCTCGCCGTTCTGAGTGTAAAATGCCAAATAACCATCGCCACTCGACGTATTTGCATTGCTCTTCCGGCCCGCTATCAGGCCATAAAACACCTCATTCCCGGCAGTGTTATACGTTCCGCCAAGACCAATGGTCGCTCCGATATCAGCCGCACCGCCGGTATCAGCCGTCATGAAACCGGCGTGTCCTTTGCCAACAGCGGCAGCCCCCGTAGCCCAACCGGTCAAAGTCTGATTTGCCTTGATGACGTGTAGCGCCGTATATGGCGTTGCGGTGTTGATGCCCACTTCGTTTGGTTCAACAAATAAACTGTCTGTATCGACCACAAATGGCGTGTTTTCCACTTCGACCTTGCCGGTTTCGTATATATAAAAAAGGGTGTTGCCATCCTCCCCCTCGAACTCATAGCGCTCATTCACATAAGAGAGGGATGGGTCACTGTCGGCGTCAGAATCAAAAACAATTTTCTTGCCATTGAGATAAAGGTCCCCGCCAAGCATGATGTAGGTAGATAAAAACTGTATAAGGTCGGCCGTCGTGTTCGACCCGATAGTCGCAACATCACTACCAAAAGCAACCGGCCCGCCAAACTTCATCGAAGTCGCAAGAAAGGTAATCAAACCAGACGTAGTATTCGACCCAAGCGTCGAGGTGTCGTTATCAAATGCCGCCGAACCCCCAAACTTCATTGTATTGGCAAGAAACGTAAGCAAGTCAGCAGTCGTATTCGACCCAAGCGTACCGTCGTCGTCTGAAAATGCAAAAGCAGGCGTAAACGTAATAAGCCCTGCCGCATTAATTGTCAGCAAGTCGCCGTTGTTGATTCGAAGATAAATAGTCCCGCCAGTATCAGCATTGATGAACGTGTTGCCGGAGTCATCGGACATGATGGTGTACCCCGTATTGTTTACATTCTCAATGCCGGAATAGGTATCAGCATGCGAAGACATCCTGCCTATACGAAGATTACCAAAACGGTTAGCGCCCAGGACGGTGCTAGTCGATGTCACCCCGGCAGTCGCGGTAAGCGTGTTGACAACATCATCACGGGTCTGGTCGAGACTCGCCGCACCATTCTCATCAAGCGCCACATCACCACTCACAGTCTTCCAAAGCGGTCCCGCACCAGTCTGCCCGACAACAACCTGGCCGTTAGTCCCGCTAACACCATCAATGCGATAATCGGTATAATCCGCCCAACCATCGCTCTTTGCATTACCCTGATAATCATAGTCCGCGCCACCATTCGAGTCGCCATAACCGCCACCGGTCATGAACTGCTCATGACGAGTTATACCGCCATCCGATATTGACAACCCGAGGGACAATAGGCCAACGACCATGATTATCAGGGCAACACGATGTTTCATTCCCCCGCCTCCGCAGCAAGACGGTCAATTCCTGTGCGAATATCGGTCTTGGTTGCTCGATTAGGGAAGCTGAAATGATAGACACTGGTTGCGTATGCCCGCAACTCCCTGGTGCTCATGCCGTCTAAATCAACGCCTACGGGACCAGCCGCGGGCAAGGGCGTAGAGCCGGGCAGAGCGGTCGCTTCGGGCAGGTCTACTGGCTCGGGTGCGTTAGCTTGGACGGGCTTGCGGACCTCAAGGCCGGGGTCTTCACCTTCCAGGTCCGGGATAGCGCCCGCGCCGTTTTGTTTCGCTACAACCCTATCTTGCTCTGCCTCGGCAATCAACCGCTGAGGGGCAATGTCGGCCTCGGCGTCGGATGGGGAATCACCGCTCGCAGCTGTAAGTGCTTCCGTTAGCAAGGATTCAACCGCCAGCAAGGAATCAATATCCTCGGCTCCGTCAACTGGGGTGCCTGAACCACGAACAGCCGCGAGCGCCTTAACAAGCAGTTGCTGAACTGCCTGGTTGCCGCCTCCCTGCGGAACCTGGTGACGCGCATCCGCAAGCGCCCTATTAAGCACTTTCACCCGCGCAAGTCCCTTCGGAAGTGCCTCGGCCGCACGTATCTTATCGAAGTCGGCCTGCGTTATTACCTGGAATACAGGGTCGAGCGCAAGCGCATTTGTACGGGAAAAAAGCGCGCCGTCAGCGCGAAGAGAGTACAAGCGGTTGCCTTGGGAATCTACATCTTGACGTTCCATCTTTCTATATCTCCTGTAAGCGTTATGACCTGCGCGTCCGGTCAAAAAACCGGACGCGCAAAGCCGGGTTAGTGGCCTATTTCACCTCGGGGTTCAGGCTGCGACAAAACACCATCAGCCAAATCTTTGCAAGGTCCGCGTCGTCCTTCGGAATGAGGGATATCACACCCGCAGCCTGAAAGAGCAAACCTCCGGTGTAATCGAGGATGATGTTAGGCGTCGCACTGCCAATATCAAGCAACGAGTATCCGTACGTTACGGAAGAATCATTGCCGTTTACGCCGTTGAAGAAACCGTCTACAGTTTCACCATTGAGGCCGACATCAAAGGTCAACTGAGCACCTTCGAGCCTTTCAACGGAATAACCCATGCCATCAACAATCGTCCCCGCAGGGATGTTGAACATCTGAACGACCTCGTTGGCCGATTCGTTATCTTCCCGAAAGTCGATAACATTTAGAAGGCGATGTTGCGCGCCGGAGGAGATTGCTCCTGGTAGTGCAGCTGCTACTCCGCCTATTCGTTTGTCTGTAGCCATGTGGCTATCTCCTTTTTCTCGTTATGGGTTTCATGGGGGACCGAAGTCCCCCAAAAAATCACCAGTTTCGTTTAAGCGGCTACCGCAAGGAAACGTCCCAGGGCTGGCGGATTCATTACCTTGAATCCGTAGGCCTGCAATCCTTGAAGAATCACTCCGAAGTCGTCGGGGTTGTCAACCGCACGCGTTTTCGTCATCTGCGTCGCAAACGTCGTCGCATCTTTGGTACCGAACAGGCAGTTCGTGCCGTCGGAATCCACGTAAAGGTTGTTCGAACGGAAAACCGTAAAACGGTCTATCTCGCCCACACGACCGTTACGCAAGGGGGATGCCGCGTCGCCCGTAAGGCTCGCGTTCTTGATGTCGCTCAACTTGATAAGAGCGTTCATCCAGGACGGAATCGCAAGAAAACGACCTTCGTCGTCTATCTCTTGCTCGTCCAACACTGTACCCATGCTCACGATGTACTGAATCACGTTGTCGGCCGTTACAACTTTCGGGGCACCTGTGGCGCCGAGGTCGATGTTGCCGGATATAAGACCGGCGGTCGCACCCGTGTTCGCGGCGTGAACCTGAGCGTAGATGGTTCCCAAAACCACCCTGTCTATCGCAATCTTCATCAGCCTGAACGCGTGAGCGGACCACAGGTCCTGGAAAGCGATGTCGCTTTGCTGCACGTCCAAATCGTTGACCGCAAGCGAGAAGGCTTTTCCCTTATCGATGGGGAGGTCAATCCAGCCGGGATTCGGCGTCTGCCGCTTAAGACCCTGGCCTATGATGTAATCGTCGATGTTGATGCCGGGCAGGGTGCGTACGCGCACCGTGTCGCCCATGTTCTTCACTACGCCCTCATGCTCCGTATTCGTTATCGAAGTGAGGACCGTCCGTGTGTAGAAGTACAGCAGCAGCTTCTTGGCGTAAATTGTCGGTTTGTAACCTCGCGCCGACAAATCGGTATAGCCTGCCGCCACTGGATATACTGTCCCTGGTGCACTTGCCATTTGTGCCTACCTTTCCAGACGCCGCTAACAACGGACTGCTGGCAAGGTTATGTCTTAAAACCTTGGTGGCTATCCTGATTGAGCGGCCCCTAATTGAGCCAGACGCGCGTGCTGGGCAGGGTCCGCTAACTTCCGCGGATTGCAAAGCATTTCGTCTAGATGTTTTTCGAGTTGCTTGGGTGTCACTACCGGTTGCCGTACTGGCACGTCTGGTGACGCAGTAGGCGGTGGTGTGATGAGCCCGCTGGAAGATGGATAGACCCCGGTTGGACTTGACGATGGAGGTGCTGACGGAGGCGCCCCAGATGGTGCCGCCCCCCCCACGTTCGAGTTAAAGTAAGCGCCGAATATCGTAGCTGCGCTATGTGAATCGAAAATCTCGCGGGCCGTTTCAAGTGCATCGGAAAGCGGCGGGTTCGCATCGCGCCACGCCTGGAATGCAGGCGTATGGAGCGTGGCTTCCCAGTCTGTAACCAGAGCGTCAAGGTCGTTGTAAAAACGTTCCCGGGACTCCCTGGCTAGATGCGCTTGGGTCGGGGCAAGCTGGTCCTTAACGATACCGCTGGCAGCCATGCTGGCTACCTTGGCCATCGTCTTCAACATATCGGGACCGTACTCCATTTCGTCGTCGGAAAGTCGAAATCGCTCTTTCATTTCCTCGGGCGATAAGCCGCTCAAATCCACTTCCGGAACCGGGGTATTGGGCACGGAAAGGTTTTGGTCGTTAACGCTGCGTCGACTAAAATCGAGCGTTGCGTCGGGTACCGAATTGTTGGGTGCTTGCCTTGGGTATTGAGGCTCTCGTTCCAATTGAGCTACTTGCCGTTGAAGGACTGCCTTCTCGGACATAAGCCTGCTCGTCTCGGCGTTGTACTTGCCCTGCAAAACACGTAGCGAGTGCAGAACCTTTTCGGGGCTCAAGGACTCGTCTTGCGTTAAGGGCTCGACTTTCTGTGGAGGGTCGGAAGCCGTCACTGGAGGTGCCGCATCAACGACCGGCTGTGGTTCCACAGCTGCTTGCTGCGCCACGGTAACCGCCTGTTGCTGCGCCGCTGGTTGCTGTGCCGCTTCCTGCGGAGGCGGGGTAACCCCAGGCCCGTCACCAGGCAAAGGCTCGCCTTCTACAGGTGGAGCAGGTGGAGCAACTGTAGCTGCAGCCAGCATCCTGTCTGCTTCGTCCGCTTCCTTCTGAATATGTGAAGGAAGTTGTGTCATGTCGTTCAGGTCTTTTGCCATCTTTCTATCTCCTTGTGAGCCGGACATTCTCGGTATTCGCGTGAGCGAGCCGGACAATCCCGGTATTCACTTCTATTGCGTGAGTTTCGTTAGGGAGGTCTTCTAAGGTCTGTCCGAGCCGAGCTACGGTCTTCGGACTCACCGTCGAGCCTCAATCGAAATATTCACTTCTCAAAACCCCGCAGGCCATAAAGGGGCCTGAAAGGGAATTAGCTAAATACTCAGAGCGGCCTGGATGGTCGCCCCGGTGGAAGTCGTGCCGTCAACCGCCTTGCCTATACGGTTGTGCTCGTCTTCTTCGGTCGGATTCGTCGTCACAAGAACCGTCTCGTCTGCCTCAACCGCACCAAAGTAGATTTCCTCGATAGTCAGCGCGGCCGTATCAACCGTCACTGCCGTCGTGCCGTTAAGGGCTTTGCTCTGGTAAAGGGCCGTGCCTGTCCCCGTAACCGGCTGATATCGCAAGCCAACGAGGATAGTGCTATCCACCGTCGCATCAATTTGTGGGGCAAGGCCGTAAGCGCTCTGGTCGGCGGCGTCGGGTATGGCAACGCCGGAAGACAGCACGGTGGTCAAAATAGTCGTTATGGCTTGGTCCGCCGACGCCTCCCGAATCGTAATCGTCCCATCGCACGAGGCATCAAGCTTAATCGCCATGATGATGCCCCAGTCGGTCTTCGTCGTTGACACAGGCGTAGTGCCGTCAAGCGCAATCGTCTCTACAACAATTACCCCGCCACCATTCGTAGTTCCGATGACGGTTGCCGTCTGCGTAGTGTCCCCAGCATCATCGGAAACCAGCTCAACACCATCGTCTGCAGGCTGATTTGTGTATGCGATTCCAGCGGCGCAAGTATCTATAGTCGCGCCAGCAGCAGTTGAATCGAGCAGGCCAATCACACGCCCATTGTCTGCGCTTTTCAGTGGCCGCCCTGCCGTAATCGGAGCCGCACTCACAAGACTCACATAGCCGCTACCGAGTTTAATCGTGGCCGCACTGGCTACACTGGCATTAGCGAGATTCGCACCAACAATGCTTTGACTCGCCAATGTGCCGACTACCAGGTCCGCTGAACTGTCAACCTCTGCAAGACGGTATGCGGGTATAATCCCATCCGCCGTTTCGCTTAACGTGGTGGTATTCAGCCCTGGGGCCGTGGCCGAAACCGCCGTACCAGCAGTACCGTTATACGGGTCCCCGCCAAGTGTCAATGTCTTGAGATACGCCCGGTCGAACGCGGTCACATAATGGTACTTGCCATGCCGTATCCCCTGCGCATCTACCTGAAACGCAGGAAGCAACATCGCTACAAAAAGCGAGGCAAGGGCCACACAAAGGGTTAGATTCTTCAGTGTCGTGAATTTCATTGGTCGGTCTCCTTTTTACAAGCTAAGGTTGTCGTAAGCCTCTCCGAGGCGTTCTCTATTGCGTCTATCTCTTCGTCCAGGACATCCAATGCGCCCAAAAGACGCAAAAGCTTATTGGGGTTGTTAGTCTCCGCCATCTGAGCGCGGATGCTGTCGCGGTTCTTGTGCAACCACGCAAGGTGCTCGCAAAAAGAATGAAGCTGAAGGAGCTCGGCAAGACCATACGTGTGCTTCTCTGTCGGACGACTAAGCATCGGGGCTTTGCTCCTTAGGGAGGTCAATGCAGCCGGGAGTCGGCGTCTGCCGACGAAGACCACCGCCTATGCGGTAATCGTCGATGTTGATTACGGGCAGGGTGCGTATGCGCGCGGTATCGGTCGGCTTGTAATCGCGCCGCATCCAGCCAGTGCGCTCTGCGAAAAGCTCTAGGAGTGTCTTATATTGCTTCTCGTTTAAGGCGTGCTTTTCCGCGTATTTTTTTGCAATAACTTCACTCGACATAAGCCATCTCCCCTGGTTGACCTGGTTGAACCCCGGCAGGCGCACCAGCTCCGGGCGGGGCAGGCGGTACAAGTGAATCCATGTGCTTACGGACGCGTGCCTCTATTGCAGCTTCGTCAACTGTTATCCGAAGTGCCTTGGTAGCCTGAAGAAGCACTTTCACGCGGGTGTCAAGTCCGAGTAGCTCAATATCTAGTGGATTGCTCGTATTCTGAAGCCAGTTGTTCAGCTCCACTTGAGCCTGCTCTTTGCCAAGAGTCGCCAAAACGCCGCGAGGAACAACTTGTGCATCCGCCTTGAGGGAGTCGTCGTCGAGGAACATCATGTTGTAGTCGTATTGATACTGAAGAAGGGGTCTTAAAACGTTGGTGTCTATGCTAACCAGGTTTTGTTTTGTGCCCTTATCGGCATTGCCCTGAAGGATGCTAAGACCGCCGTAAGTCGCTCCAGCGGCACCAATGTCGCCGTCCGCGTGCGCAAATTTGGGCTGACCACTCGCGTCCTGGGCCTTATCTTCAAACCGCTCCCCAAGGTCAAGAAGGTCGCCGAGACGGGATTCGGGTTGAAAGAAGTCCACAGGCCTCTTGTTGCTGCCGGTCCGTGTGCTGCGTATGTTCCAGTTCTTGCCAGGCCAGAAGGTGTTGGGGTCGGTGCTCTCGTCGAGCGCATCAAGGTCGGTTATGCGCTGTGGAAGCGCAATCACCGCTGCGTTGTTCACTGCCGCACGATAGGAGGCGCGAACAACGTCTTCGCAAACTGACACCTTCTGAGGGATGCCCTTGCCCCAAAAGTTGCCGGGTTCGGGCTGATAGGAGTCTTTGTAATAAGGACGGCGACCTAATTCGTCGGGATTCAGCACCGCGTACATTATCTGGTCGTATGCCATGTAAATGTTGACGTCGTAATAATTCAGGCTCTCAAGACTCTCGGTACCAGGTACGCGCCATTCTTTCAGCATGTGGCCGCTAATTGCACCCCAGAAACACTTCGTCTTAATAGGTCCGCCGCCGCCTGCGTTGTTGTCGGTGTCCCCTGCGGTCGGACGGCCCTCAGCCCGGGCTGCAGCAGGGTCTCGGAGGTCGCTCTGCGCGGAGTTACTAAACTCGTGCTGCCAAAGCGCCGCGTCTATCGACGCCGTGTTCCAGTTCTGAAGGCCGCGCATTGCCGCTAAATCCCGGGCCTCAAAGTTAATCAGCTCTATCAGATAGGAGTCGTTGCAGTCCGTAGCGTTGGGTGACGGATACATGTTGAATGGCGACACGCGGTCGTATATGGGCACGGCCGCAAATTTGCTCTTAAGAACAGTCCCTTCCCAGTACCGGCGTTTCTTGTTACGGATGGTGGGTCCTTTGAGGAATGCAGCTGCGAATTTGGTGTAGTCACGAATAAATTCGACCACGGCCTTGGGAAAACCGCCTTCAATGAGCTGGTCTTCTATCTTTTGCTCCATCTTCTTGACCTTGCGCTTGGCTTTGTCGGTCAAGCGCTTAAGACGCTCGTCGTGTAAATTGAGGGCCCGGTCTTCTACCTCGGCCTGGGTATAGTCGCCTTGCTCCATGAACTCGGCTATGATTTCCTGGACAACTTCTTCGTGCATATCCGAAGGAAGCTCAGGGACTGGGGTTAGTTCCAGCGACCAGGGCTTGTCTCCAATGGGTAGAAGTACATCCGTAAAGGTCGCCGCGGCGGAATTGCATTTCGTAGCCGAAACGTTGTAGCAAATCTCGCTGCCCTTGGTCTTCTTTATCTTGGCAAGCTTCTCGGGACTGTATTTACCCTCATACCGCTCGTAAGCATCAATAAGCGCGGGCGTTATATGGGAGTCTTTCCACCGTTTAGCCTCATCCCAGCAAGCCTGGACATAGGACAGAAGGCTCTCGCGATGAGGCTGGGCGGAAAGCGCCGCACGCGTTGCCTCGGCTTGAGCATCAAGCTCTTTCGTACCTGTATGTGTCGCTATCGCTGTCGTCAAAATGAGCCTCCAGGGCAAACAAAAAGGGCATTTGGGTTGGGTACCCAAATGCCCTCGGAAATGAATTTCCGCGCCCGTCGGCGCTATGTTGCCTCTAATGCCCGATACTTTAGCGGATAATTTTGCATCCGTCTATAAAAAAATTACACCCAGCCGTCCATGCTCCCAACTTCGCGAGACATTCCGGAATGCCGGCCCGGTACCCCCGCCAGCGGCTTGTCTATCCGCAAACATATGTATTGAAGAGCGTCGTGGATATGGCTGAACCGGTTCTTGTTAGGAATGTCCCTGTACCGCTCTTCGCCGGTAACTTGCACACGGTCGTAGTGGTAACCGCCGTTGAAACCCTTACGAAGAACGTGTATCGAGGGGTCGAGAAGAAGGCCAGGACGCTTGTCTATGTATTTCGTAAGGAAGGAAACTACCGCCTGGCGACGCAATATAAAGTCGTTCGTAGGCGCCGCCGTCGTCGGAAATCCTAGATTATTCAGCTCCTCGATGCAGGTCACTTCGTCAATATTAACCTGGCTCGTGTTGCTGTCACCAGCGGGGTCGCCAATGCTAATCGTCTTCATCCCGGCATACTCGTTGGCCAAGGCCGGGTTTACAATGTCGTTGGCAAATTGTCGAATGCCCCCGCGGTCGCAGTTGTGTTCGCGCAATACGTGCAATGTCCCGCGGGGAGTCACCTGGCAAACAATGCAGGCGGGGGTTAAACCAAAATCCCAGCCAAGAAGCAAGGGAAGGTTGCGGTACACACCCAAGGGCACCGGGGAAACGTGCATCGTATCGTCGTATAGGTCTTTGTAAACTGGCTTGCCTTCGAAAACCGAGCCGTACTGGCCCATGATGTACACTTTTATCCATTCGGGCGTCTTACCGCTAAGCTGGCGGTACCAGTAGTTGTAACCGTCGCTAAGATTTTCGACGTTCTCGCATTCCAAATTGGCTTTGTAGCTGCCGTCGGCGCACTTAGTCAGCGCGGAGGGTTGACGGAAGAATTCGTAGTTATAGGGCCTCTCTTGCTCAGCTAGCTCGTACCACCAGTGGTCGTCGGGGGGAGGGTTCGTATCCATAAAGATGCAGGAACGGGTACACCCAGGAAAAAGTACCTCGCCGGTCTCTGAATCAATAACCTTCCTGGGATAGCGGCCTACACGCCCCGTAAGCGCGTCGATTATCGCCTTGGGCAGTTCACGGGCTTCGTTAGCCCACGCAAAGGACAACTCCAATGAAAGAAGCTTAGCAACGTCTTCGGGACGGTCGAGCGAAACAAAATGGATTATAAGGTGTACCGACGTACCGTCGGGAAGTGGGAACTTAAACCTTCCCGTTATCGGAGCACTGTAGACAATTGGACAGATGTCCGCAGGAAACCACTCTTTCCAGGTCTCTATCGTCGTGCTCGTCAGTTGAGGATAGGTGTTGCGGATAACACCACATTTCGTCCGCCGAACCCCGTCGTTGTGGGGCGTTTGGGCGCTCGCAAGTGCTACTATCTCCTGACACATCGCCGTACTTTTGCCGCTACCAAAGGGGCCCATTACTCCGCGAACAAACTTCGAACTACGGTGAAATGCAGCCAAGGTCTTGGTCGCACGGTAAACGGTATGACGTTTATCCGTCCGCATTTCGCGCCGTATTTCGCTAGGAGCCGTCGACATGACCGCCCTCCACGGCTTTCAGCTTTTCAAGCTTAAGCGCAAGCTCACGTTTTGTCGCATCGGAACGGGCACGATGAGCGGCCGTAGGGGAATGAAAATGCTGAATTATCGTTATCGGCGTCTGCTCAACGTCGCCTTTACCAACACCCGTCGCTTTCATCGCTAAACCAATAATCGTCGCCTTGTTCGGGCCTGATACCTTCATCGCACCGTCTGCGCTCTGTGAATAAGCCTGAATGCACCGGCGTTGAGCGGGGGTAAGAACCGCAGTGTCTTTGATGTACAAAACTCCGTCGTCGAAGTAAGTTACGTCGTGAATATCAAATTGAAGCAATTCGGAGAGGTAGCGGAGAACGAGGTCGCTTGATAATTCTGACGCTTTTTCGCGTCTTTTCATCTCTTTTTTATGGAGCGCAACTATTTTCGGGTTCTCAAAAAATTCCCAGGCCTTATGACGCATCGTCTTATCGCTCATATTGGAGCAATTGTAAGTACGCCTGTATGCCTTCGTCTTGTTACCCCACTTAAAGTAACGCATTAAACATAGCGTTTGCTTGAGGGTCGGCTTTGTCGAATTCTTGGCCTTTCTCATATCGCCCTAATATTGCCCTAAAAACTTGCATCCGTCTACACACATCACACGACCTATATTAGACTTGACACATGATTATAACCGGGGTATAATTACAGCACATGAAACAACAAACAACAACAAAGGAGAAATCGACATGTATCAACTGCACCCAATGGCCAAAACCCTAATCGCCGACACAATCGAGTATGCCGACGACACCGACCCAAACAACCAACAGATTCTCGAATTCGCAAGGAGCGCCCAAGAAGACGGACAGGTAACTACATGGGATGAATGCGAAGAGGCGCTTGAACTAATTGAGGACGCCCTGGACTCGGAAATCTTAATAGCAAAATGCAGAATTCTAGCCCTAGAAAGCTATCAATTCCGCGCCCAGATAGAACTAAAGCGCAAGCCAGCCAAAGGATACCAGTGGGCAATAACAGAAAATCCCGCCTGCAACGACAACGAAACAGCCGACACCGGAGCTTTTGGCCCCGACGTAGACGGCCTATTGCCTAACGAAGTCGCCGAACACCCCGAAGCGCAACGATTCTGTCTCAAGAACGCCGAAGGAAAAATCATCTATTACGGATACATCGTAGCCGACGCGCCCCTCTCCGACACACAAAAACGCGCACCACTAATCGACTTCCAGGGCGCACCCAAAAACGGCTGCACAACAATCGAATACCTCGTATTCGGACAAAGCCGAATCGACCACAAGTGGATACGAATCGAAGAACAAACCGATGAGCAAGGAGCCACGCCATGAACAAGCTACTGGGTGCCGCAATAAAAGCCATGGATGAATTGCGATTAGCAAACAACCCAAGCGTCCCATCAAAAGAAAGGGCTAGAATCGTAAGGGCCTATAACGCTTTATTAGAGGCCACCGCAAACCCGGATGAAGAAATCGACTTGACGGACAAAATCACCCCGGAACAACTCAGAAAGGAGGCCGACAGCCTGGCCCACGACTTCGCAATCAAATTAGCCGACGACGACATGAGCCTCGTGGTGTGCGGGGGATTCCAAACCGCAGCCACACTCAACATCGCACAATCGCTCGCGCAACTCGTCGTAATCACCAATGAGGACGACAAAAGAGCCAAGGAGCAATACTCAGCGCTCATAATCGCCGACATCGTCACAAAAGAGGTCGCGCAGAAAATGGGAAACATGTTTGGCTGCGAGCAGCCCATAAGGGAAGACAAGCTTGGGGTTTACGATGAGTTTGTCAAAAGCCACCCCTCTTGGCTGGAAAAAGAACTCAACGACGGGATAGAGAAAAGCAAGGCCGAAGACGTGAAGGACTGGACTGAAGCCTACGGCGGAAAAGGAAACCTCAACACACCAGAGGCAAAGCTCTCGGTATGGACGAAGTGGATAGGTCCCGACATCGAGCCCTCCGAATTCCTCGCCACTATGAGCGAGCACACAACCGATGTAAACATTGAGGGCGAAGTCGATTTCCTTATCGAAACCCACCTGCAAAAAAATGGCTGTGAGAATGACGGCCATCCGGACTACCCCCAGTATGAAATCGATTATGTCAAAGCCACACTTATCGACATGCTCGCTGAAGCAAAGAACGAAGCAAAGCGGGAGGCAACCAGCAATGGAACCAACTAAACTCCAACAACGCCTCATCCTGACCATGAACGCCAACCAGCCAAGGTATCATCCAAGATGGTGGCTACATCCCAGTACAGGCGAACAGCGGCTCTACATCAGCCCATCAAACCGGCACGCCACAACAATCGGAGTATGGCTCACCTTCGACGAACCAGCCACGCTAATCGGACCACACGTACACGCAAGACGTAAAAAAGGAAAAGGAACAAGACTCTCAAACTCAGAACAATGCCAAGAGGAAGGATGGGCATCAGGAGCAAGAATAATCGCACTAGCCCTAAACTCAAAAAAACTCGCAAAAGCATGGAAAATCGACGTAGACTCCAACCAACCTCAAGGAGCCACGGCATGAGCACAAAATCCACAATCGAATGGCTAAGGCATGAGGGCGTCGAATATCACCTTTACAGCGATTGGCTTGACGACATGGACGGAAACTCAGTGACCTTGTCGGCCATGTGGAACGATGAAGACGGAACGCACGAAGACTTGGTCGAAATGCCCCTAGAGGTATGGAACATACTAAGAAAAAAACCAGCCACAAAGGAAGGCCAATGAAAAAACCCGACGAAAAAACAAAACGAGGCCGGCCACCAACCTACGGCGAAAAAATGAAACCTCAAGAGGTCTGGCTTACACCAACACACATCAAAAAAGCAATCCTCATAGGCGCAGGAAAACTCTCAAGAGGTATCAGAAAAGCCCTCGACAAACACCAAGAGGAAAAACATCATGAGTAGACTACTCAAGCAAGACGAGGACGACTACAACTCGCTAAACACTTTTAAGCGAACAAGAACCAAACTGCCAAAAAGGCCGCTAAAGGAAAACATCTCCATGATGAAGTTTCTTTCCAAGCCAGGGGTGCGGATGCAAGACAAGTATTGGACTGTCTACTGCGCACTCCGTCAATTAAAGCAGGTGGGAAAAGACGCTCAGGAAGAGCTACTGGATCGAGACATCACTAGGGCCTTCGACGGAAAATACAACGTATGGTCCCCTCCCCGACTGGGAGGCTGCGGATATTTCACCCTCCCAACCTTCGTCCGAAGAAAAATCCTGAGCATCCTAAAACAGTATGCCCTTGCAAACTCGTAAACACCACAGCCGGGCGCTCACCCAGGGTGCCCGGCGTCCTTACTCAGCCACCCCGCCCGGCTTCACTTCCATAACGATGCTCTTCATGATGAAATCAGCCCACGCAACTCCGACGCTATCGTCTCAAAACCCGCTGCAACAACATCCGTCATCCGCTTTTCAAACGATTCAGGCAAAGGAAGCTCTGGCTCCACAATAGACACCGCAACAATCACTCCATCAAAAAGACCTTTCTCGTACCTATCAGGAAGCCCCAACTTCAACGCGCGCTTAGAACAAGCCTCCGCACTACGTATCGTATCCGGCCCCCTGCTAACACGAACCAAACCACGCAGCCGACGCGAACACTCTTTCCAAAAATCATCCCAACGCGTCGAATGACACAATCCACCACGACGCATCGACACATAAAGCTCCGTCAACACCAACTCCTCGCTCTTAGTCCATTTGCCACTCATAATCCCAAGTCCCTTCCAATTGTTGTTAGTTTTCTACTTTCTTCTCCGCGTAATCAGCGTCATCTGCGGATAATTCCCTTTCTTCCTTAAATCACAAACTCCGTCTGCCCCCCAACAGTCTCAAGAC